>MPMA02157477.1_pt1 | contig 22992 bp, 18 predicted proteins | sample 1617361 | NCBI WGS metagenome assembly MPMA02 (sample SAMN05944807, study PRJNA350692) | marine metagenome | biome: marine; feature: ODZ; material: water; isolation source: 180 m water sample filtered on 0.2 um supor filter | place: Pacific Ocean | collected 2012-04-08 | depth 180m m | reverse complement strand
GCGCTGGCTGAAGCGGAACTGGAATATGCAGATCGGGTTGACCCGTCCATCTGGGTTGATTTCGCGGTGACGGATGCGGACGCTGCAGGGCAGGCCTTTGGTGTGGAACTCGACGAGCGGCCTTCGCTCATGATCTGGACGACGACGCCTTGGACGTTGCCTGCAAACATGGCGATTGCGGTCGGCCCTCGCATCACCTATGTGCTGGTACGGATGGACGGCGCACTGACGATCGTTGCCGAAGAGCGGCTCGGCGCGGTGATAGCAGCCTGTGGCGGCGGCGAGCCTGAGATCCTTGGTCGGTGTCAAGGCGAAGCACTCGCCGCGCTGACCTATGACCATCCATTTTGTGACCGGACCGGCCCGGTCCTGCTCGGCGAGCACGTCACGCTTGAGGACGGCACCGGCCTTGTACATACGGCCCCCGGTCACGGCACCGAGGACTACCTGATCGGACTCGAAGCCGGTCTTGATGTGTACTGCCCAGTCTGCGGCGACGGCACCTTCGACGAGACGGTTCCGTCGTGGCTGCAGGGCCTCTCGATCTGGGACGGCAACACCAAGGTTGTCGATCATCTGCGAGAACTCGGCAATCTGGTCCACGTGGAGGACTACACGCACTCCTACCCGCACGACTGGCGTTCCAAGACGCCGGTCATTTTCCGCTCGACCGAGCAGTGGTTCGTGGATGTGAACGCCGGCTTCGGCGGTGGGGGCTCGCTGCGGGATCGCGGACTCGAGGCGATCGATGATACGGTCGGGTTTGTTCCCGATTGGGGTCGCAAGCGGATGCGCGGCATGGTGGATTCGCGGCCGGACTGGTGTCTTTCTCGCCAGCGGTCTTGGGGGCTTCCGATTCCTGCGTTCCTGATGTCGGACGGCTCGATGTTGCTGACCGCTGCAAGTACCCGCGCTGTGGCGAAGGTCTTCGGCGAGCGTGGATCGGATGCGTGGTTCCTCGAATCACCTGCTGACTTGCTCGCAGCGTGGGACCCCGCGGCGGATCCGGATACGCCCGATGATGTGGACGTTGCGAGCCTCCGCAAGACACACGAGATCTTCGACGTCTGGATGGAGTCGGGTTCCTCGTGGAATGCGGTCATGCGGGCCCGCGGGCTCGGCTTCCCGTCGGATCTGTATCTGGAAGGTTCTGATCAGCACCGAGGCTGGTTCCAACTCTCCATGCTCGCATCGCTCGGCGCCACCGGCGAGCCGCCGTTCCGCACACTGCTGACCCACGGGTTCATCGTCGATCGGGACGGCAAGAAGATGGCCAAGTCCGACGGCAATGCGCTGAGCGTCGAGGATCTGCTCAAGGATGTCGGTGCCGACGTGTGCCGGTGGTGGGTCAGCTCGCTGGCATTCGAGAATGACATTCGTGTGGACATGGAGCTCTTCCAACTCGCGGGCGAATCGTATCGCAAGGTTCGCAACACGCTGCGGTTTCTTCTGAGCAATATCGGCGACCACGAGCCGACGGCGGGTGAGTTGAATGGGCTGTCTGCCACGTCGCTCGAGGCGTGGCTTCTCGACAGAACACGTGCCTTGCAAAACGTCGTGACCGCTGCATGGGAGTCCTACGAGTTCCGCCGGGCGCATTTGGCCATCTTTGACTTCTGCAATGACACGCTCAGTTCCATGTACTGCGTTGCCATGAAAGATCGCCTCTACTGCGACCTCGCTGACTCGCCGCGTCGTCGCCGGGCGCAGGCAGCCATGCGGTTGGTTGCCGAGACGCTGTGCCGACTGCTCGCGCCGATGATTCCACATACGGCGGATGAGGCGTGGCGGACGATGCGGGGCGACGATGCGTGTGTGCATCTGGAAACACTGCCTGCCACGAGGGAGATTGAGGTATCACCTGCATGGACTGCTGCCATGACCGTCCGCGAGTCCGCGCTTCGGGTGCTTGAGCAGGCCAAGCAGGCTGGCATTGAGAAGTCACTCGATGCCGGACTCGTGATTCCCGACCCGGATGGCGTGCTTGAGCCGCTCCGGGAGGATCTGTGTGATCTGCTCGAGGTGTCGCGTTTGAACTTTGACGGCAGCGCCACCGAGATCACGGCCGTTGATTTGCGGGATCAGCCCGCATGCGAGCGATCGTGGCGCCGCGACGAGACGGTTGCTGAGCGGGCGAACGGATCGTGGTTGTCAGATCGCGATTGGGACGCGGTGGGGGCAGGTACCGCCCCCGGGCATTGACTCTGATCAACTCTTTGGAGTGGATCCCCGGGATCCCCGAGTGGTATCCGACCTATTTGCTCAACTCACTTTGGAGCCGGGGGGCGTTTTGGCATCCACCCGCAACACACGAACTTCGCCCTTCTCGCCGTCTTCGCCCACAGCACTGGCCGCCATGATCATGCCTTGGCTAATTTCGCCGCGGATGGTGCGTGGTTCGAGGTTGGCCACGATGACGACCTGTGTGCCGATCAGATCCTCCGGTGTGTACCACGCCTTGATACCGGCGCACACCTGACGGCCATCGGGCGTACCGTCATCGAGTTGAATTTTCAGCAATCGGTCGGCGTTCGGATGCGGCTCGGCAGCCGTGATGGTCGCGATACGGAGATCCAGATTCGTGAACTGGTCGAATGGCACGCTTGGAAGAGGTTCGGGAGAGGCGGCCATAGTCAAAGCTCCGTGTAGAAGGAAACCGGAAGCGTGCCTACTCGGCGACGGATGCCGTGGCGGGTTGGTCGCCTTCTGTGTCGTCGTCGTCGCGTTGGCCTGATCGAACAAACTTGTTCCGCTCACACATCGCATCGGTTGTGAAAGAATCTGCGAGCAAACTGAGGTCCTGACCACCGAACTCATCGGCCATGATGCGACCACTCAGCAGGCCTTGATCGAAATAACTGTCGAACTGAGGCTGCTGCATGGGAACCCGTCGGTCGAGTTCTGCGACAAGGACGGCCATGTTCGGTTCTGATGCAAGGACCAGCACCCGCTGTTCACGATCGGTCTGGTCGAGGGGGGCGGTGCCCAGTTCGATCGAGTGATCAACCATGCGGTCGACGAGTGTCTGATCGACTCCGAGGCCTCGCACCGTGCCGCCTCGGGGTACGTTTGGGTGCATATATCGTTGAAACGAGGCGGGGCCCTGAACGAGTTCGCCGCGATTCTCGGCAATGCCTTTGAGGCCCGATTCGTGTGCTGCCGTTTTCATGGCGTCCAGTTCCTGCGTGAGTTGGTTCCAGTGTGCCAGCCTTCGCAAGTCCTCGATCACCTTCGGCCGCACCTCGTCCAAAGTGGTCGGTGGCCGCGCAGAATCGGCGGCGGTCATTCGGAAGATCCAGAGGTTGCCCTGCCGATCGGTCAAGACGGGGCCGGCCAGTCCATTTTGCACCGGCACTTCGCCGGTGCCGCCGAATTCCCGGGCCAGTGCCACCAAATCGGACAGTCGCCGCGTCGGGTTGCCGTTGCGGTTAGGTCCGTACCGATTGGTGCCAGCCTCTCCAACTCTTGGCAACTGCGAAATGGATTCCATGTCCGCCAAGCCATCGGTCGATTCGGTGGTGGGCAGGGCACCATCACCTTCAAGGACAAGGTCGAATTGTTCGGCGAGTTGTTCTCGCAGCGTATCCATCGACAGGCGGTCGTCCTTCCACGTATCCGGGAGCACGACGAAATTCTCGTGTGTTGCAAAGCCGCGGCGAGGTGCCCGCAGGACATCGGAGACGCCGCGGGCAATGGTTGGCATGAGGTCAGATATCTGCTGCTCGACATAGGCATCCAGGACTTCGTCTGGGACCGCGGTGGCACCATCCACCGTTTCAAAACGGGCCTGATTCTTCCGCCAGAACTTCCTCGCCTCAAGGTCATCGGCTGCGGCCGCTGCCCGCACAGAGGCTTCTACTGCTGAGCGGGGGATCTCCAACCACTCCACCGCCGCGCGGTCGGGAAGCCGGTAGCCGAAGCCGTGTTCACCCTCACCTGGTTCGACGTCGCCCCACTGATCGAAGTGCGTCAATTGTGCTGCTTCATCCGGCATCTTGCCGCTTTCGGCCTTGGCGGGCACGACAACGTATCTCGCATCCACACCATCGAGCATCTTGCGGGATTCGAGTTTCAGACGTCGATCAGAAAGCCGGCCCGCCGTCTGAATTCTGCCGAGGTAGCGCCGAATACCGGTGTAGTTGATGATCGCTTGCCGGACAGCAGCGGGGGGGAAGCCGATCTGTCTGCTCAGAGTCAGCACATCGTCAGGATTGATGGCTGCCGATGCTGCTCCGCCAATCAAGCCGGCCTGCGAGGCTTCGTGAATGAGTAGGTAGTACCGATCGGGATCATTGCCGATCGATCCGATGATCGGCAGAGGCGAGAGCGTGCCTTCCAGTCGCTGCAGGATCTGCACCTGCTGCTGCACGAGTTGCCAGTCTTCCCGGGTGACGGCCTTTCCGTCCTCGCCCATCGTGGCAATCTCCGAGCCACGGCCACCGAACTGGGCCATCAGGTCGGGCAATTGCGGCATGAGGAAGACGATCATGAGGCCGACGCCGAAGACGGCGAGCAGGATTCGGTTGTACTTGCGGAGCAGGCGATTCATGTGGCGTGATCTCGTTCACATGCTTGGGTTGCGGGCGCAGTGGGGAAGATACCGAGTGGGCCGTGGCCTCCTCAGCGTGATGCCCAGCGGCCCGGGGGAGAGATTCGATTCAGCGATAGAACTCGACGATGAGATTCGTGTTGACCTCGAAAGGGATGCGATCCGGTGTGGGGGCACCATTGACGGTCGCTGTCAGATCGGAGGGATTGACCGAAATCCACTCAGGCACCAAGTGACCTGCGAGCGACTCCATATTCTCCCGTGCGACCTTGTGAATGCGATCCTTGAAGGTGATGACATCACCGGGCTTCAGGGCGATGCTCGGTCGGTCGGCGCGTTTGCCGTTGAGCAGCACATGGCCGTGTACAACCATCTGCCGAGCAGCCCAGATCGTGCGGACGAAACCGCAGCGGCGGACGACGTTGTCGAGGCGTCCTTCGAGCAGTTGCAGCAGTACGTCGCCGGTGTTGCCCTTGCGACGGCTCGCTTCCACCACATAGCGACGGAACTGCTTCTCCATGATGCTGTAGTGGTAGCGGAGTTTCTGCTTCTCGGTCAGGCGAATGCCGTAGTCCTTCGGCCGTCGGTTGCGAAAGCCATGCATGCCAGGGGCGTTGAGTTGACGCCGAGCCGTATGCTTCGGGATGTCCGCGATCGGGACGCCGACGCGGCGGGACAATTTGACCTTGGGACCGATGTACCGAGCCATACGAGCGCTATCTCCAATACCCCCGAGGAACCTCCACGGGGCGGGGTGAATCAAGTCGCGTAGTGGATCACAAAGGGGTCTCTGCGTCAACCCAAAGGGACTTCGAGGCCCTCAATAGGCTCTGGCGTCTGATCCCGCCCGCCAGTTCAGGAAGGCCCGATTCAGGACCCGCAGGCCGCCCGGAGTGGGGTAGTCGCCGGTGAAGTACCAGTCCCCAGTGAATTCCGGCATGGCTGCCAGCAGATTCTCGACGGACTGGTAGACAATCCGCAACTGACCCTGCCACGGGAGGTCGGTCGGACGGACCAGCACGGCGATTTGATCTTGAATCTCTTCAGGCGTGAACCGCTCATAGATGCGGCCGACATGGTTCTGCAATTGATCGAGTGGTAGATCGACCTGGGCGAGGCAGTCGGCCTCGATCTCGTCGAGCAGCGAGGCATCGCCTCGGTCCGCAAGCAGGGTCACGGCCGCTTGGAAGGCAATGAAGCCCTGCAACTGACTCATGTCGATCCCGTAGCAGTCCGGGTACATGATGGGTGGCGCAGAACTGGCGATGACGATGCGCTTCGGGTTGAGCCGCGAGAGAATCGTCACGATTGACTCCCGCAGGGTCGTACCGCGAACGATCGAGTCGTCCAATACGACCAGCGTGTCGTCCGGGGTCACGATGTGGTGAGTGATATCGTAGACATGGGCCACCAGATCACGCCGAGCGTGACCGTGGGTGATGAAGGTTCGCAGCCGTTGGTCCTTGTGCGCGACTTTTTCGGAGCGGACCTGTGGGGTGCTGAGCGACTCGAGTTGTTCGCGGGTGAGTGAGCCGGACTGAACCTTCGACCACACATTCTCGACCTGTCGGCCGCGGACGAGCCGCTGGGTTTCCTGCACCAGTCCGTAGTAGGCGGTTTCGGCGGTGTTGGGAATGAAACTGTAGACGGTCTGTTGCACATTCCAGTCGACTAGATCAAGCAGGGGTCGGGCGAGTCTGCGGCCGAGTTCCTTCCGTTCTTCGTAGATGTCTGGATCGTTGCCGCGACTGAAGTAGATCCGCTCGAAGGTGCATTGTCGCACCGGCTGCTCGGGGGCGCACCGCTCGGTCCAGGTGGTGCCGTCTCGCCGCACGATCAGCGCGTGGCCGGGTTCGATGGCCGGTACCTCATCGGGCGGCACATCAAAGATGGTCGCGAGGGGCGCTCGTTCGGAGGCTGCCGCAACAACATCGTCGTCTTCGTACCAGAATCCCGGTCTGATGCCGCTCGGGTCGCGAAAGATGAATGCGTCGCCGCTGCCGAGCAGGCCGGCAAAGAGCCAGCCTCCGTCCCAGTCCTCGGCGGCGCGGCGGAGGACGCGTCCGATGTCGAGTTCTTTGGAGATGGCCTCAGCCAGTTCCCGCCCTTCCAGGCCAAGAAAAGAATCAGGCCCCATCGTCGCTCGCAGATGCCGGTGCTCCAGATCGAGGCAGTAGCCCACTCGCTCCAGTACGACTTGGGTATCGGAGTCGCCGACGGGGCTGAGCCCGTAGTCCACCAGCCGCTGAAAGAGTTCCTGCGAGTTGGTCATGTTGAAATTACCGGCGATTGCGAGGTTTTTGCTGAGCGTGTTGTCCTTGCGGAGCAGGGGGTGGCAGTGCGAGATGGCGCGGCCCGAGTGGGTTCCGTAGCGGAGATGGCCAATGTAGGCATCGCCGATGAAGTCGGCCCGCTTGCGGAGTTCCGCGTCATCCATGGGGGTGGCGGGAAGTTTGGACAGGTCCGAGGCCGCCGCGGAGAACACCCGTTCGATCGCGTTGTCGCGGTGCGATCGGAGTCGCCTCAAGAAAGTGGCGCCGGGGGGCATGTCAAACTTGACTACTGCAAGCCCGGCCCCATCCTGCCCGCGGTTTCGCTGTTTCTGCATGAGCAGATGCAGCCGACGGAGCCCCCACGCCGGATCGTCCTTCTCCTGCGCATACCACGCGAGCGGCTTCTTGAGTCGTACGAAGGCGAGGCCGCATTCGTGGCCGATCGGGTCGCTCATGTGGGGATGATAGGGGGCGAGCGGGTTGGGTACCGAGCGGTACCCAACCCTTTCCTCAATAGCGGTAGTGGTCAGGCTTGTATGGCCCCTCGAGCGGCACGCTGATGTAGGCGGCCTGCTTGGGCGTGAGTTCCGTCAACTTGGCGCCGAGCTGACCAAGGTGCAGGCGAGCCACCATTTCGTCGAGTTTCTTCGGCAGCACTGTCACGTGCTTGGTGTCATAGGCGTCGGAGTTGCTGTGCAACTCGATCTGCGCGAGAACCTGATTCGTGAAGGAATTGCTCATCACGAATGAGGGATGGCCCGTGGCGCAGCCGAGGTTCAGCAGGCGGCCTTCGGCGAGGACCAGAATGGAGTGTCCATCGGTGAATTTCCACTCGTGGAGTTGATCTTTGACCTGGATCTTCTCGATGCCGGGCGTTGCGGCGAGGCCGGCCATGTCGATCTCGTTGTCGAAGTGGCCGATGTTGCCGACGATGGCGTTGTGTTTCATCTTCGCCATGTGGTCGGCCCGGATGATGTTGTAGTTGCCGGTCGTCGTGACGAAGACATCGGCCTGATCGACCACATCATCAAGCCGCACGACTTCGTAGCCCTCCATGCATGCCTGAAGCGCGCAAATCGGATCGATCTCCGTAATTAGAACGCGGCAACCCTGTGAGCGAAGGCTCTGCGAGCAGCCCTTGCCGACATCGCCGTAGCCGCAGACGACGGCCGTCTTGCCCGCGAGCATGACATCGGTCGCCCGCATGATCCCGTCCACGCAGGAGTGGCGGCAGCCGTAGAGGTTGTCGAACTTGCTCTTGGTGACCGCGTCGTTGACGTTGATGGCAGGGAATTTCAGAGTGCCGGCTTCGGCCATTTGATACAACCGATGGACTCCCGTTGTGGTCTCTTCGGTCACGCCGCGAATGGCATCCGCGATCGGAGGCCAGTATCCGGGGCAGTGCTCGGCCAAGGCCGTGAGCAGCGAGAGAAAGACCTCGAATTCCTCCGACTCGCCCGTACTCGGGTCCGGGACGCTTCCGGCAGCGTCGTACTCGGCGCCGCGGTGGACCAGCATCGTGGCATCGCCACCGTCGTCAAGAATGAGGTTGGGCAGGACGCCCTCGCCCCAGTTCAGGGCCTGCAAGGTGCACCACCAGTACTCCGGAAGCGTCTCGCCCTTCCAGGCAAAGACTGGTACGCCCTGTGGGTTGTCGGGTGTGCCCTTGGGCCCGACGGCAACGGCGGCTGCCGCGTGGTCCTGTGTCGAGAAGATGTTGCAACTCGCCCACCGCACTTCAGCCCCAAGCGCCGTGAGAGTTTCGATCAGCACGGCTGTTTGGATGGTCATATGCAGCGAGCCCATGATTCGGGCTCCGGCGAGCGGTTTGGTCTCCCCGTACTGAGCGCGGAGTGCCATCAGTCCAGGCATCTCGTGTTCGGCCAGTTCCATTTCCTTGCGGCCATAGGCGACCATTTCAGGAGAGAGGTCGCGGACCTTGAAGGGCAGGTCGCACAGCAGTGGCAGTCCGGTATCGAGGAAGGTGGAGGCGGCGGTAGCGGTCATGGGCGAGGGCTCCTGTTGGATTTGATCCGTATATCCGGATAAAGGGATAATACCAAGTTCCCGGGTATCTGGTCAAGGGTTTGGTAGTCCTGAGGGGTTGCCAACCTTGTTACACTGGGCCGCTTGGACCCTGTCAGGAGTACCGCCATGTCCGCCAGTTTTCAGTGCACCATCATGACCCCCTCCGGCCCCGTCTTCGAGGGCGAAGTCACCTACGTGTCGTTTCCGGCATGGGATGGTCAGTACGGGGTCATGGCCGGAATGGCGCCGATGCTCGGCAAGCTCGGCAGCGGCTCGCTGACGATCGATACGGCCGAAGGCCGTACCGACATGAGGCTGACCGGTGGCTTCGCGCACATGCAGGGTGGGGCACTGACGCTGCTCACCGAGCACGCCGAGGCAGCGTAGCCACCTCCCTCGCATACACTGTCGATGTGACATACGAGTCCGCCAGCACCAACCAGAGCAATGGGCTGCCCACCGACCTCGACGGCATCGATGCAGCCACCCGGGTCGAGGCTGTGCTGGTCACGAGCGAACGACCCGTGCGGGAGGCGCGTCTGGTCGAGGCAACCGAACTCAGTGCCGCCGATGTTCGCGCCGCCATCGCATCGCTCAACGACACCTACGAAGATTCCAACCGCGTGTTTCGTATCACGGCGGTCGCGGACGGATGGCAGATGTTGACCTTGCCGGAGGTGGCGCCGGTGCTCGCTCGACTGCTTGCAGCGCGGCAACAGGCACGACTCTCACAGGCCGCGATGGAAACACTCTCGATCATCGCCTATCGCCAGCCGGTGCTTCGCGCTGAAATTGAGGCAATCCGGGGCGTGGCCTGCGGCGAAGTGCTCCGCGGTTTGCTCGAGCGTCGGTTGATCCGTATCGCCGGACGCGCCGAAGAACTCGGTCGACCAATGCTCTATGGGACCACCCGCGAGTTTCTTCGCATCTTTGGACTCAGCGGCATCGATGATCTTCCGGAGGTTGACGGTCTTCAGCGAGCGCCGAGTTGGACCCCACTGGCCCGTGAATCAGGTGATTCACCGGAGTCTTCCGGGCCGGAGGTTGTGGACACGGTCGAGGCGACTCCCACGCCGGAGGCATGAGTAGTTCATCGTCTCTTGCTGGCAGGGGCCGCGAACAACCTGCCCGCCGGGCACACCCGATTCGAGTCAAGCCCGCACTGGCCTATCTGTTGGCGATCGGGCTGATCGGCCCGGCCGCGGTATTCAAAGGCAACAACCTGCTGATCTGGATGCTCTCAGTCCTGCTCTCGATGGGCTTGTTCGGCACCATTCTGTCTTGGCTGAGCATCAAGTGGCTCACAGTGCATCGCATGGTTCCGGAGTGGGGGGAGGTGGGCGAGGCGATGCGTGTGCGGTATCGCGTGCATCGCCTGAGTCGATGGCTGCCGTCCTTCGGATTGTACGTGTCGGATCGTCTTCCAAGTGATCGCATAACGATGGAGCAGGCTGCCTGGATCATGCACATCGGCCCTGACGAGCAGGTACATGGTGATGCGAAGATGGTTCCGTTGAAGCGGGGCCGGCTTCGGTTCGCGACAATTGTGGTGATGACGTCCTTTCCGTTCGGCCTCTTCAGCAGGCGGCGGCGATTGCGACAAAGCCGCGACGTGGTCATCTACCCGCGTCGACATCGGCTCGCCGGTGGCGTGCTGCACATGTTCGGCGCCGAGCGACTTGACGGCCCACGCGCCGGACGCCGCCGGGGCCAAGGCAGGGAGTGGTATGGACTGCGGCCCTCAGTCGGGCAGGATTCACTGCGGGACATCGCGTGGAAGGTGACAGCGCACCGCGACGAGATCGTCTGCATCGATCGGGCGGCACCAAGTCTGACCAGAATCCGCGTTGTGCTGGATCTTCGAACGCCGAGCAAGGAACTGCGGCTCGCGGCGGATCGAGATCCGGTCACTGTCGAGGAACAGGCCATCGAGTTGGCGGCCTCCATTATTCAGCAGTTCCATCACGAAGGATGCGAGGTTGGCCTCATGGTTCCCGGGCTGCTTGAGGAATCAACGGCCATTCGCAACAGTTCGTGGCACCTGCATCGGCTGCTGAGTCGACTGGCCGAGCTTGACCTGTCCGCCCCCCGACTGAATTGGCAGCCGAACAATCGCCACGATCGCTCCTCGGTCGTGGTGATACGCCCCGACCGGGTACGGCCGATGCCCCAGTTCCCCGATGCTTTGTATCTCACCGCCGGGCAACTCGATGACCTGCGAATCGATCAACGGAAGCGTGAGGACGAGCCATGACGCTGCTTCGCCACTTCCCACTGCTCAGCTACGCATTCCTGCTCGTGTCCATTCTGGCGGCGTGCCTTGCGCAGGATGCATTGTGGCTGCTGCTCATCGCTGGCGGCGCGGCGGCGGGAAGTTGGGTCATCACCGAGGGACCGCGGGGCGTGCATTTCGGTCGGCGCACATCGTTGATACTCAGCGGCGTGGCAGCCGTCTGGGCGGGCGTATTGATTGCCGGAGATCTCGATAACCCGGTGCTGGGACTGAGCCAGTTTGCGATTTGGGTTGCTGTGATCAAACTCTATGAGCGGCGTTCGTTGGAAATTGAAGCCGAGCGATTGATCATGGCGGTGATGCTCATGGTGCTCGCCGCCATGGATGCCTTTGATCTGTTGTTTGGCGTACTGCTGGCTGTCTGGATGGTGCTCGGCATCGTGGTCATTCTGCTGTTCCAGTTGCATTACGGGGCTGAACTGGGCGAAACAAGGGGAGGTGGCGACGGGAGCAACATGCAGGAGGATCCCACCATCGGTGCTCGGGTCCGGATTCATACTCGACGGGTTTTGCTCTTCGTACTGGGCGGCGTGATGTGTGGTTCGTTCATTCTCTTCCTGCTCTTTCCCCGCAGCCTGACACCGGAACTGGCAGCTGCGGCATCGGCCCGTATCGCGATGGTTGGAGGAGGGCAGCAGAGCGACGTCCTGCTTGTTTCCGGCACGCGGATCGTCGAGTCGATGGATGTGGTCGGTGAGGTGACCTTGATCAATGAGCGGTCGGGGCAGCACGAACCGCTGGATCGGCTGTATCTCCGAACGGGGACGGCTTCGGTCTATCTCGGTGGAGGTCGGTGGACACCAAGGCCGCTCGATACGGGGTATCGAGAGATGATTCGAGGCGGCGCGTGGCAACCTGTCGAGTTGGGTCAGGGACCGTCGGTTTGGATGCTTCGAATCGAACTGAGCCAGCCGCTCGAGTTCTTGCCGATTCCAGCGGGAGCGGTTGCCATGCGGGGGTCGGAGCCGCTGTGGATCAAACTCTATCCGCTTCGGAATACGATCGAAATCGATCGAGTCGATGTGGGTGTCGTGCAGGTTCGAGTCACCGGAGTCGTTGCCGCCGGTGCCTCGGCACCAGCGGCCAGCGTGGTGCCGGCGGCGGTGGGAGAAGTGGCTCGACAGGCATTGATGGAACGAGGGATTCCGCTTGAGCCCCCGACTGGTTCCTCGGACGACTCTGAGGCTTTGCAGCAGTGGCGGATGCAGGTGGCTCGCGGATTGCTTGCATACCTTCAATCATCGAGGTTCACCTATACGCTGGATCTCAGTCGCATCGGCCGCGGCGTCGAGGTTCGGTATATGGACCCCATCGAGCGGTTTCTCTTGGCCGAACCATTGGGCCACTGCGAGTACTTCGCAGCCGCATATGTGTCGATGGCCCAATCGTTCGGTTTGGAGGCCCGTATCGTGACGGGCTTTATGGCGCAGCCCGAAGAACTTGGGGGTCGTCATTACATCATCAAGGATCGTGACGCTCATGCTTGGGCGGAAGTGCGAATCGAACGGGATCACTGGACGCGGTTCGATCCTGCGGTACTGAGCCGTGCCGATCGAGTCAAGGCGGATGGAGGTGTGCTTGCCTTCATTGGTGACTACTACAAGCAAGTCGAGTTGTGGTGGCGGATCAACATTCTTGGCTTCAATGCGGAGATCCAGAACGAATTGGCCGAGCAGGCGCTTCCCGGACCGGCCGGTGTGTTTGAACAGATTCGCATGTGGACGGTTCGCCAGTTCCAGAAAATTGACATTGCGTTCGGCTTTGGTCGCATGGGTTCGATCTATACGCTTTCGGCAGTGGCTATTTTTGTCATCACACTGCTGCTGATCGGCAGGGCGTGGTGGTCCCGCGCGCGGTTTCGGCAGCGGATTGGTATGCCGAGGCGGAATCCTGGAGGCGAGATGAATCGAACCATCGCCTCGTACCGCGAACTGCTCGATCTGCTTGGACGCGGCGGTTTGGAGAAACCCGAACACATGGCGCCGCTGTCTTGGTGCGGCGTGATTGCAGCCAGCCGACCGGATGTGGCCGAGATTGCTCGCCGCGTCGTCACGAGCTTCTATTCCATCCGGTATGGCGGGCGGGAACCAGACGATGATGTTCGCGGGCAAACCAAGCAGGATCTCGCATCGCTCCGTGTATTGCTCGGAGGGACACCATGAGCAGCCGAGACGAAATTGACGCTTCGGCGCCGCATGAGCAGGAACGCAGTGATCGGCAACTCGCGTGGCTGCGAACCGAGTGCAGCGGCCAGTGCGTTCTGGACCTTGGTTGCGGCAATGGCCGCGTGGCGGGGGAGGTGTCTTCCGTAGCGAGTCGGTATGTCGCGCTCGATCAAGATCCCGCGGCCCTTGCCCGGTGCAACGAAGTCTGCGAGCGGATCGAACTGGTAGAGGCCGACATGCAGCAGCCACCGCTGGAAGAGGGGCAATTCGACCACATTCTGTGTCTTGGCAACACTTTTTGTCTGCTCTGGGATGTGGATATGGCCGTGGCGGCGATGCAGCGATGGCGGACACTCCTCAATGGAGAGGGCACACTCGTGCTGGATGACATTCCTCAGAACCTCTGGCCGGAGGTGGCCGATGGTTTCTGGCTCAATGGGGTCGCGGATGAGGCGGGCATGCAACTGGTATGGGCTCGGGATGACGCAGTCATGGTCATCCGCGAGGCTTCCGATATTGATGTCGATGATCCGACATTCCGTGAGGGCGAACAGCCGATGCGACTCTGGACCGCTGGCGCGTTGCGTCTGGCTGCCCGGCTGGCCGGTTTTGAGCCGCCCAAACACTGCCCTGATGCCGGCGTTCTGATTCTGCGGCCTGCAACGCCTGCCCGCCCAGCCTGAGCGTGATCACGCTGGTTCACGCTTCAGCCCCCTCTGGTCCGGGCCGATGCACAGGGTGGAATCCCGGGGCCTCGATTGCCCCACGAACGCTTTCAGGAGGGATCCACCACCCATGCCAGCACAACGCGCCCGCACCGCCGGATGGCGGCAATGCCTGCAGCAGATCTGCGACCGACGCGGTTCCATCGAATTGGCGGTTCGTCCGCCTGGTCAAACACAGTGTGATGCCCCCCGTGGCGATCTCCTGTTTCGCGCCAGGCTGGTCGCCGTCGATCACAGCACGATCCGCGTTGAGACACCCGTCTCGCTCGGCCATGCGGTGGAGTTTGCCGAGGGGCTGGAACTTGTCGCCATCATGGCGATCGGTCAGAACCGATGGATGTTCCACACGCACTGCATTGGCGCCGATACAAGCACATCGCCCGGCGGTCTGCCTGGTTTGAGATTGGCCGCGCCGCAATCGGTCGAGCGGTGCCAGCGCCGCCGCGACTACCGCATTGATACGGCCGATCTGCAACTGCCCAACGTACGTCTCTGGCCACTGCTCGAGCCGAGTTCGGTCATTGCTGCCGAGCGGCTCACGGCGGTGGACTTTCAGCGGGAAATCGACGGGACCAACGGGGAAGCGCTGGATCTCGAGATCGATGACGATTTGATGCCAACACTCGGCCCGGAATACAGCGGCCGAATCGTGAACCTCGGCGGCGGTGGACTGGGGCTTGCGGTCGGCGTCGAAGACGCCGGCGTGATCGGCCGCCATGCCATGTGGTGGATGCGGTTCGAGTTGCCTCCGTCGGTGCAGACGCCCATCCGCGCGGCCGCGCGTGTGGCGCACCGGCACATGCGAAGCGATCGCTCACTCTACTGCGGCATGTGTTTCGATTTCTCGGTGAATCCTTCGCATCGCCACGTCGTGGCCAGGCAGATCATGCGAGCGATCGCGGGCCTGCAGCAGCGACAGATGGCGTACCGCAAGGCCGGCTGAGTGTCCGTCGCAACACGTCCGCCTTTGTTTCCGACTCGGCGAGTTCCACCAGTGGATCCGAGTCGGCGACGATGCCGCATCCGACGCCGTAGGTCAGCGTGCCGTCTTCGATGACAGCCGTTCGTATGGCAACCGAGAAGGTCGCCTGCTGGCCCGGTCCGAGCATGCCGACGGCCCCGCAGTAGAGACCGCGTGAAACAGGCTCGAGTTCACGGGCGATCTGCATGGCGCGGATCTTCGGGGCACCTGTAATCGAGCCCGCCGGGAAGGTCGCTGCAAGCAACTCAACCAGTGATATGTCTTGGCGAAGTGTCCCCACGATTTCACCGACGCCGTGATGTACGGTTGGATGCGTCTCGATGCGACGTGGACACGGCACCTTTACGCTTCCCATTTCGCATACCCGCCCGAGGTCATTTCGCATGAGGTCGACGATCATGTGCAGTTCCGCTGCATCCTTGGCCGATTCCCACAGTCCCGCGGCCGGTTCAGCCGCCGGCAAGGTTCCCTTGATGGGTTGACTCATGATGGTGCCGCAGGCATCCACCGAGATGAACAACTCCGGGCTGAGGCTGATGATGGTTCGATCGGTGTCTGGAATTTCGATGTACGCTCCATACGCGGTTTGTGGTTCACTCAGCGCCGCGTGACCGAAGTGGCGACCATCGCCGCAGACGTCGACTTGCAGTCGCCGCGTGAGATTGACCTGAAAGATGTCGCCGGCCTTGATGTACTCGACTCCGCGGGCGACTGCGGCGGGCCAGTCGGCGCTCGGTGGCGTGCTGACGAATGGACCCAGCACCGACATCTCTTCTCCCAGCAGGGACGTGGAAGCCGGGGTCGGCGGATTCCCCGCAGACCACCATTGTCCGGTCAAGCGATCATGGAGCAGGGCATCCGGACACCACAGCAGCGTGACGAGATGGCTCGTGTCTTGGCCCGCGTCGCGGCGGACGGTAGGCTCCAGCACCTCGCCGAGTTCGTAGTGCAGGCAGGTGATCCAACCGGCGAAAGGCGGCGTCTCTGCGTGGAGCGTGGCGGTCATTCGGCGGGCATCGATCGCATCGATCGCCGCCAATGCGCCCAGAGAAGCGGCTTTCTGGAGTTCCAAGTCGTCTGGTCCGCGCCATGTTCCGCTTGTTGCATTCGCCTCGATGTGACCCGAGGGCACACCCAGCACCGACCATCGCCCCGAAACATCCGCCGGATTGGTGTGCAGCATTGCCAGCGGTGTGCTGCGCGGCCATGCCGCCATGAGCGAGAGCGGTGTGCGTTCATCGAGTTCGGGGCATCGTTGCCATTCCATGCCGCAATGATAGGCCCTCAATGTCCGAATCTCATGAGCGGTACACTGCTCTTCTCTTTGACGCACGCACGAGCCCGTAGGAGTTCCCCTTCGATGCCCGCTACCAAGACAAGACGCCCATCCGTGAAGAAAAAGCCCCGCGCTCCTCGGATGATCTACGCCTTCGGCCGCACCAAGACGGATGGCGACGCATCCAAAAAGCTGCTTCTTGGCGGCAAGGGAGCCAACCTTGCCGAAATGACATCGATCGGTTTGCCGGTGCCTCCAGGGTTCACCATCACGACGGAGACCTGCGCCGCGTACAACAAGCGAGGCAATCACCTTCCCGACGGGTTGATGTCTCAGGTCAAGACAGCGGTGAGGCGGCTTGAGCAGGAAACCGGGAAGAATTTCGGCTCCACGAGCGATCCGCTGCTTGTGAGTGTTCGAAGCGGCGCGGCGGTGTCGATGCCCGGCATGATGGAGACCGTTCTCAATCTCGGACTCAACGATGCCTCGGTCGAGGGGCTCGCGGAACTCACCGGCAATCGCCGCTTCGCATTCGATGCCTATCGCCGTCTCATCAACATGTTTGGCAGCGTCGTCTTCGATATCGGTCATCATCACTTCGAATCCGAATTCGACGCTGTCAAGAAGAAGTACGGTGTGAAGGAAGACACGGATGTGCCGGTCGACGGGCTCGAGGATCTCTGCAGGCGATACGAAAAGGTGTTCCGCAAGCACGCGAAGATTGACTTCCCGCAGGATCCATACGATCAGTTGCAGCATTCGATCGAGGCAGTGTTCCACTCGTGGTCGTCGGGCAAGGCGATTGCGTATCGAAAGATCAACGAGATCAGCGGGCTCTCCGGTACTGCAGTCAACGTGCAGACGATGGTCTTTGGAAACATGGGTGACGATTCGGGTACCGGGGTGGCATTTACGCGCGATCCGTCGACAGGCAAGAACGAGTTCTACGGCGAATTCCTCATCAATGCGCAGGGTGAAGATGTCGTGGCGGGCATCCGCACGCCTCAGCCGGTCAAGCAGATGACCAAATGGAACAAGTCGGTCTTCGATCAACTCATGAAGGTGCGATCGAAACTCGAGAAGCACTACCGCGACGTGCAGGACATCGAGTTCACCATCGAGCGTGGACACCTGTGGATGTTGCAGACCCGTGCCGGCAAGCGAACGGCTGCAGCAGCCGTACGCATTGCCGTCGAGATGGTTGATGAGCGGCTCATCAACCGTGACGAAGCGCTTCTGCGGGTGCCTGCCGGCGATCTCGTGCAGCTTCTGCTTCCGAGTTATTCCACCAAAGACAAGAAGGGGGCGGACATCATCGCCCGCGGCCTACCGGCCTCGCCAGGTGCTTCAAGTGGCGCGTTGGCATTCAGCGCCGAAGAGGCGACGCAGCGCACACAGGCTGGCGAAGATGTCATTCTTGTTCGCCGCGAAACTTCGCCTGAAGATGTCGAAGGCATGCATCACGCTGTCGGCATTTTGACCAGTACCGGCGGCATGACTTCGCATGCGGCGGTGGTCGCCCGCGGGTGGGGCAAGTGTTGCGTGGCTGGAGCCGGCGAGTTGGAAATCGACGAGAAGAGCCGAAAGGTTCGACTCGGCAAGAAGACATGGGGACCGAAGGACCGCTTCTCGCTGGACGGCTCGACCGGTGAGGTCATCAGCGGCGAGATCACCGGATCAACCCCTAAGATGTCCCGGCACTTCACGATCTTGATGAAATGGGCCGACGCGAAGCGCCGCATGGGCGTGCGGACCAACGCCGATACGCCCGAAGATTCAAAGCGTGCTCGTAGTTTCGGCGCCGAGGGCATCGGCCTGACCCGCACCGAGCACATGTTCTTCGATACCGACCGCATTACGAATATGCGGAGGATGATTCTCGCGACGAGCCGGAAGGATCGCGAGAAGGCGCTCAAGAAGTTGTTGCCATATCAGCGGAAAGACTTCGTCGGCATCTTCACGGCCATGAAGGGCCTGCCCGTCACCGTGCGATTGCTCGATCCGCCGCTGCACGAGTTCCTGCCCAACGAAGAGAAATCGGTCAAGGAGGTCGCTGCCGCGATCGGCGTGAAACCCAAGGAAGTCCGCCGGCTCGTGGCGGCCCTGCATGAGTCGAACCCGATGCTTGGTCACCGTGGGTGCCGGCTGGCCGTGACGTATCCGGAAATCCTCCGCATGCAGGTCACCGCCATCGTCGAAGCGATGATCGTGTGCAAGAAGAAGAAGATCGACGCGCGCCCCGAAATCATGATTCCGCTCGTCGGCACCCAAGCCGAACTCGAACTGCTCCGCGCCGAGACGGCGGACACGATTGCGCAGGTCAAGAAGGCCAAGAAGTACACAGGCAAACTCGACATCCCGATTGGCACCATGATCGAGATTCCCCGGGCTGCGGTAACAGCCGATGAAGTGGCCGAATACGCCGACTTCTTCAGTTTCGGCACGAACGATCTGACGCAACTGACCTTCGGCTACAGCCGCGACGACATCAACGGCTTCCTGCCCGACTATCTGCACCGCGGCATTCTCGAGAAGGATCCATTCCAATCGATCGACGTGGACGGCGTCGGTGCCTTGGTTGACATGGGTTGCCGCAAGGGCCGCATCACCAAGCCCAAACTCAAACTCGGCGTCTGCGGCGAACACGGCGGCGATCCGGCGAGCATCGACTTCTTTGAAAGTTGCGGCCTCGACTACGTCAGTTGCTCACCCTTCCGAGTGCCCACCGCGCGGCTTGCCGCGGCGCAGGCGGTGATCAGACGCAAGTAGGACATCGCAGCTACACGGCTTCCTTGATGGCCTCCGCAAGCGTCTCGCCGCCCACAAGTTCACCCGCCTTCCACTCGAGGCCCAGTCCGCTGCCATCGGCGTGCTTTGGAATGATGTGGAAGTGCACGTGGAAGACGGCCTGGTTCGCGGCGGCGCCGTTGTTCTGGAGCACGTTGTAGTCACTGCAACCGGTGACGGCCACGACCGCTCTGGCAATACGTGGAAGCACACGGCCGACCGCCGCCGCGGCGTCGTCCGAGAGTTCATGGAGAAACGCAACACGCTCCTTCGGAATCACGAGCACATGTCCGACACTGAGCGGGCCGACATCGAGAAAGGCCAGCACATGCTCGTCTTCGTACACACGGTGGCAGGGGATCTCACCATCGAGGATGCGTCCGAAGATGGTCGGTTCGGTACTCATGCCGGGAAGATACATCGGGAGGCGAGAGTCGGCGTGCCTCTATACTTCGCGAATGAATGCGGCGACCTTGCTTCCGACCCATGTGATCGTGGACGACCTTGGTCGATGGGTGCGCGAAGACGGTCTCGATGAGGGGGACATCACCACCGAGGTGCTTGTCGAAGTCGGTGAGCACGCGTCGATGCGACTCGTTGCGAGGGAAGATCTTGTGGTCTGCGGGCTGGAGCCAGTCGTTCGCGGGCTCGAGGTACTCGGCTGCGGGTTGACGCTACAGCCGACGCTGCGCGACGGCGACACCGCGTCGGTGGGTGAGGCACTTGGCACGCTCTCGGGCGACCGCCGCGCCATACTGGGATTGGAGCGGACGATTCTCAATTTGCTTGGGCGGCTCTGCGGGGTGGCCACATGCACACGGCGATTCGTCGATGCGATTGCAGGGACAGATGCCGTCATCACGGACACCAGAAAAACGATGCCCGGCCTTCGCCTGTGGGACAAGTACGCCGTGCTGCGCGGAGGTGGCATCTCGCACCGAACGGGACTTCATGATGCGGCACTCTTCAAGGACAATCACTTTGCCGGAATGTCACCGGTCGAGATGGCAGCGGCGCTCAGCCGCGCGATCGCGGCGGCCAGGGCCGACCGCTCGCTCGCATTCGTTGAAGTCGAAGTTGACACGCTGGAGCAGTTGGACGCCGTCTTGCCACTTCCCGGCCTTGACATCATCCTGCTTGACAACATGCCCCCGGAGGTGATGCGGGAGGCGGTTGCGCGGCGTGATGACGTTGCGCCGGCTGTCAAACTCGAGGCCTCCGGCGGGATTACACTCGACACCGCCCGAGCCGCTGCCGAAAGCGGTGTCGATCGCATTGCGGTGGGGGCCACGACGCGAGACGCGACGATCTTGGACATCGGACTCGATGCGTGAATGACATCGGATCGATTGCGAATTGGCCGGACAAACTCGAATCGCTGGTCGAGCAGATCGGGCCGCCGCTGAGACTGTGCCGCGTTATTGCAGAGTGCGCGAGCACGCAGGATCAAGCACGTCCGCTCGGGCTCGGCGCCGTGGTACTCGCGGGTCGGCAGACCGCCGGACGCGGGCAGCGGGGGAACGAATGGGCCGACACCGGGGATGGGGGGCTTGCTTTCAGTGTTGTCTTGCCGGCAACCACTCTGCCGGAGCGATCTCGTGACATCGCCGATGCGATTGCAGTCGGACTCGGCCAGTGGATTCCGCGGCGACTTCGAGTCAAGGCGCCCAATGACGTTTGTCTCGATGGGCGCAAACTCGCCGGTGTTCTGATCGAGCAGGCGGACGGGGTCGCGGTCATCGGTGTCGGCATCAACGTCGGGCAGACACACTTTGAAGGTGAACTCGCGGAAACCGCGATCAGTCTTCACCAAGCCGGCATCTCACGGGATCGCATGGAGGTGCTCGAGGGGGTGCTTCCCGGCATCGTTGCTGCGTGGGATGCGGGCTGAGGCGACTTCCGGGGGCAGTTCAGGCAGAGAACGTCGTCACGAACATCTTCACCGAGGCAATGATCAGGACCAGTGCCAGCAGCAGGCGAATACCGTCTCCCGGGAGTTTGCGCGCGCCGAGTCCAGAGCCGATCAGGCCGCCAGCCACCGCGACAATGATGTAGATCGGCAACGCCTCCGGCAGATTTGGCCCTTCGCTGATCACGCCGCCGAGACCGGCGATCGAGTTGACCAGTACGAACACGATCGCCACCGCCGCCGTGCGCTGCGGCGTGGCCCAGTTTGTCAGCAGCAGCAGCGGCGCGAGGAAGATCCCGCCGCCCGTGCCGGTCAGCCCCGCGAGCAGCCCGAGCCCGCCACCTGCCGTCATGGCGATCGGCAGCGGCGGCATGGTTGCGGGGGTCGCAGTTGCAGCGGAGTTGCGCCGCGCGGCGCGAACCTTGAGTGCCAGCATGATGGCCGCATAAAGAAGGACGACACCGATCAGCGGCTTGAACACCATCGGTGGGAGTTTCCACAGGCCGCCAACAAAGGCCAGCGGCACAGCGCATACCGCGAAAGGCCAGAAGGTGCGCCAGTCGAAGTGTCCTGCCTTGATGAACTGGTAACTGCCGATCGTGCCGACGAAGATGTTCAGCGTGAGCGCCACCGCCTTCATCTCCTCCTGCGGCATCGCCGTCACGATCGCCATCGCTGCGAGATAGCCCGACGCGCCGGCGTGGCCCACGGAGGAATACAGGATGGCCATTGCGAAAATGGCCACTGTGAGCAGGATCACGGTGGTCATGTGGGGGATGGTACTTCGGCAATGTCACTCAAAGACGATCGCGCGGCCGTTGTGCTCGATGATGCGGTCTTCGAGATACCAGCGTACGGCGCGGGCGAGCACGGTGCGTTCGATGTCGCGGCCCTTGCGGACCATGTCCTGCACCGAATCGCGGTGCGAGACGCGGGTGACGCCCTGCTCGATGATGGGACCGTCGTCCAGCGTGGCTGTTGCGAAGTGGGCGGTGGCGCCAATCAACTTGACGCCCTTCTCGTGCGCCTGTCGGTAGGGTGCCGCCCCGGCGAATGCCGGAAGGAACGAGTGGTGGATGTTGATGATGCGTGACGCGTAGGCATTGATGAAGTCGGGGCTGAGCACTCGCATGTACCGGGCGAGCACCACGAGGTCGATGTCATTGGATTGCAGGAGCGCCAGTTGAGTGGCCTCGGCATCCACATCTCCCGAGCAGGGGACCGGGACGTGATGAAAGGGGATTCCAAACCGGTTTGCGATCTCCCCGAGATCAGGATGATTGGACACGATCAGCGCGAGTTCGCAGTGAAGTTGTCCGTCCCGGCGGAGCAGCAATAGATCGTGCAGACAGTGATCCTCGCGCGAGACGAAGATTGCGACGCGTTTGGGCTGTGATACCCATCGCGTTCTCCAGTCCAAGTGGAGTTGCTCGCCGAGTACGCTGAGCGCCGAATCGATGTCGTTGGCATCCGGCTCCGACGCGGGCCACGACACATGCAGCCGCTGCAGGAAAGTATCGCTCTGGAAGTCGGTGTGCTGGGCCGCATCGAGGATGTTGCCACCGGTTTCGTGCAGACAATTCGCAACCCGCGCCACGATGCCTGACTGATCGGGGCAGGACACGAGGATGACCGCTTCGGCTGGTGTGGGCGCTGACATTCGGTGGGCATTCTACGCGGCGACAGGATCATCATCGGGCGGATGATAGGTACTGCATTTCTCCTGACGTCTGCGGTCCGTTGCCGCCGCGGCCACTGGTTATTGGGGTGGCAGCGGGGCACGGCCTCTGATGGTGAGCGGTTCTGTGTGATGTGCGGCACAGGGCTGAAGGGCCTGTTAGAGCCCTTCTAATTCCAGCCTGAGAAGGATTATTGAAACAGCGGGGTACTGCACAAGAAAGCCCCTTGATGCCACATCCGATATCGGTACACTCGGCGAGGACGTGGTGGGGGCGGTATTGCGTTGATGGTTGGTCCACCGGGATATCCGCCACCTGCCTTGTCG
>MPMA02063189.1_pt1 | contig 23013 bp, 18 predicted proteins | sample 1617361 | NCBI WGS metagenome assembly MPMA02 (sample SAMN05944807, study PRJNA350692) | marine metagenome | biome: marine; feature: ODZ; material: water; isolation source: 180 m water sample filtered on 0.2 um supor filter | place: Pacific Ocean | collected 2012-04-08 | depth 180m m | reverse complement strand
TAGGTTCGAATCCTACTGGGCGGACATTAGAAATAATATAATTAAAATATATTGAAAGAACTCAAGGAGTTTACAATGAGAGGCAATGGTTTTTACAGGTTCTTCGGCAGCTTTCAAAATTTGACTTTTCCAACGTGGTGTATTTATACAACCACGCTCGAACCTATTTTAGCAAGAATTGCTGAAGCCGAACAGATACGAACGCCTCCGCGCCCCGCCGAAGGCGGGGCTACGCCTCAACAAAATTTTCTTCTGCATTTTTGATTTTTGCGCGCGCCCATTTTCTTTTTCAATTAAGGAAGAAGAAATTTTGTTTCGGCGTCCTGCGCTATCGCGCAGGCGGAGGCTTCTTGCCAATGTCCCGCTCGAACGGCGCGGCTGGAGGGGTTCAAGGGGAGGAATGCCGCGCCGTCCTCGCTTGGTTTTGGGCGGGAGCGGCTAAAATGGCTTAAAATCAGAGATTTTTCAGCCCTAAGCTTTAAGCATGGCAAATGACTAGACAGAATGGAACAAATATGCTATACTCAACACATAGTTTGGGGTGGTGAAAAACCTCTCAAATTACGGGAAAATAGCTCTTTGATAAGCGAGATTTAGCGGAAAATTCCTCTGATTGTTGCCACTTGTGGGTAGCACAGTGGGTATCTGAAATACAGGTATCTAGTGCGCTACTCATGTTGAGTGGCGACTCGCCGCAGTATTGCGGCAATTCACGCCCACGGCACAAAAGCCACGGGCACGAATGGAGGAAAGTAAAATGCAGAACATCACATGGTCGGATCAAATCGGTTCCCGCGGTCGGGGTGCGTGGCTCCTGTTCATCAGAGGCGACGAGGACGAGATCGTCCCGTTCGGCGGGCAGAACATCCCCGGAGTCGCAGTGGTCAGTGGCACCGACTACGAGAAGGCGGGCAAGTGGTCGCACACCACCTACCGCCTCCAGTTGGCGGATGGTATCCGTCACATCTCCGGGAGGAGCGGCTGGGAAACCGGTCGGTTCGTGGAAGGTCTCGGCTCCGCCGTTGGCTGCTCGACGCCCGACACGTGGGCGGAGACGGCCGAGGCACTCGGAGTTTCGGTTCCGAGTGCGATGCAGTTCCTGCGGAGCTGGCGTCCGAAGGCCGCGGAGAAGTTGGATGAGGTCGAGCAGTCGCTGATGGATCTCGAGGAGGCCTCCTCGCAACAGGAGACCGATTCGGTGATCGTCACCGTCTCGTTCGGCTCGCCGACCAACCGAGCGATCCGCGAAGGGTACTGGGAGTCTCCCAAGGGCATCCCGGACTACGACGCGGAGATTCGCCTGAAGGATCGCGAGCAGGGCTGGAACGAGGGGAACATCGAGGTTGTCGGAATCTCTGGCACCATCCTCTCGGTCAAGCACTGTAACGGCATGCACGGCGGTTACTACGCCGTCTCGGTCGCAGTGATCCCCGGAACGGAGACCGAGATCCCGCCCTTCGAGACCGCCCGTGAAAAGGCGGCCAAGGAGAGCGGACTCCCCGAGCAGCTCTACTGCGCCTTCAGCGGCGACGTCGAGCGGATCAAGTCCTTCGTGGACAAGGTCGCCAAGCTGGATGTCTCGAAGCTCGACGAGCACGAGATGTCCTGCGGTCGCGCTCGAAAGCAGGCCGAGGTGATCCGGGTTTCCGGTGATTCCGACTTCTTCCTCGGCGCGGATCCGCTCGAGGTCTGCTGGTACATCACCGAGGAGAACACCTCGGACGATACGGCCAGCAAGTCGTCGGACGATGGTGGCAACACCGCTCTCGGAGACGCCCTGCGGAAGGCCGAGCTCCGCTAGTCTCGCAAGCACTCAACTCCAGTTCGAGGGTCTGGATTAACAAAACCCTCTCTGTCGGTAAGTGTGTACTTACCCTGATGAGTCCGAAAGGACGAAACAGAATTTGTACATTGATAAAACTAGCGGATGGGTTCTTCGTGAGTAGCACAATGAACGTCTAAAAGATTTTTATTGTGCTATTTATGTCGAGGAGCCCTCAGGTGCGGGGAACGCACCAATTTCCCGCTCACGGCCATAGGCCACGAGCAAAAAACAGGAGGATACTCATGTATCAGTTCGCAACTCTGGATCCCCGCAACATCCCGGCCGCCGCGGAGGCCAACGACAAGGTGTTCGCCAACATGGTCTACGGAATCGAGGTTACGGTGCCTGCGCTCGCGAAGCGCTGCGCCTTCAACCTCGACCCGCAGCACACGGGCGGCGACGCCAGCCGCGCGGCCATCGAGGACGCGCTGACGATCGAGCTCCCGGCCGAGGGTTCCACCCTCGCGACGGTGCGCGCCGATCTCGACGCGGTCGGCTCCATGGCGATCTTCAACCTCCGGGCGAAGGACAAGAGTCTCGAGCCCGCGATGGAGCGGATCAACATGGTCGCCACCTCGGACAAGTTCGCGCGCGGCGGTTACCCCGGCCCGAAGTCCCCCCCCACCCGGGACAACCCGTGGATCGAGGAGACGGCGACGGCCGAGTCGTCCCGCCAGCTCGCGGCGATCGCGGCGGCGGTCATGGACTTCAAGGTCCCTCTGGCCGACCGCGTCTCGACGATGGAGCGGTGGCTGCTCACGGGTGAGGAGCCTAAGCAGTACCGCGACTCCGTCGAGAAGGAGCGGCTCGACATGATCACTGCCCTCGAAAGCGGAGCGATCAAGCACGAGACGCGCTCCGGCGGCAAGATCGCGGTGGTGGAGAGCACGCACCGGGCGGCCACCAGCGTGGGATACTCCCTCGCTCCGGTCGTGGTCGCGCTCAACCCGAGCTTCAAGCAGGGGCCGAGCGAGCCGTACAAGAAGTTCACGATCTGCCAGTTCGCTGGCGGGTTCGCGGACATCAAGACGGCACTCGCGGAGCTCAACAAGCTCGAGACCGGGTGGGGCGGTTCCCCGACGATCGGTGGCTCGCCGCAGGGTGTGAGCTCACGACTCACGATCGACGAGGTCGTGATCGTCGTCGAGAAGCACCTCCGCTAGTTCACAACGCGCGCCGTGTCGCGCACAGCACTCAACGAGTTGAGGACACGGCCTCAACTCATCAAGCCCCAGTGGTTCGCCACTCGGGGCTTTCTTCTTTTTTATAACTAGCCGCTCCCGCCCAAAACCAAGCGAGGACGGCGCGGCATTCCTCCCCTTGAACCCCTCCTGCCGCCCACGATCTAGCTCTCAAAAAGCCGAAAAGTTTTGCCTTGGTGCCCAGGGCGGGACTCGAACCCGCATGGCCTTGCGGCCCGGGGATTTTAAGTCCCCTATGTCTACCAATTCCATCACCCGGGCAGTGAGGCACGGAGGGGAATCGAACCCCTGTATATTCCTTTTGCAGAGGAACGCCTTACCACTTGGCTACCGTGCCTTCTTTAAAAATTTAGCAGAAAAACTACTTTGCTGAAAGCTCTTCAATTCTTTGTCTGTTTTTCTCTCCAGTGTCAATCTCAAAGTCAAAATAGGGAATGGTTTTTATTTTAATTTGATTTTTGAAAAATTCCCTAAAATCAGACCTCTTTCTTTTTAAGAATTCCAAAGACTCTTCTTCTTTGTTTTCAGGGAAAATTGTCACATAGATGGTGGCGTTTTTTAAATCCTTTGAAATGTTAGCTCCGATAGGAGTAATCATAGACTCTCTGTCTGATTCCAGATTAATAAACTCCCCAGCCAGCTTTTTAATTGTAGAGGATATTTTATCCTGTCTTAGCGTCATTTTATTTCTCTACCAAAGAGAAGCTCTCAATATTGTCTTTTTCTGCTATTTCAACTCCTGATGAAATCTTTGCCCCAAATTGGTTACCCTCATTCACACTTTCAACCACCGTCTTAGTAATTTGAAGTTCCAATATATTTCCATTTCCGATCTCTTCCCCCCTTCTGGTTATCTTAATTTTATCACCTTTGTTGATTTTTCCTTCAAAAACTTCTCCTCCCACTACTTGTTTTTCTTTACTTTTGCTAAAGATTTTCAAAATTCTTGCTTTACCGCTTGTTTCCTCAACCTTGATTCTAGGTTTTCTTTCCACAGCTTTTTTCTCCAGCCACTCCGTTAGTCTATATATGATATCAAATAACTGTATTTCAACTCCTAATCTCTCGGCTAAAGTGTTAATACCTCTATCTTCCTTAACATTAAATCCTAGGATAATAGAATTTTGATTTCCCCCGGCAATCTTTACGTCATTTTCTGTTATATTTCCGGTTTTTGCTTCGGTAATCTTAATTATTACACCTTCTGTTTCAATCTTTTCTATTTCCCCAACGATTGCTTCAACACTTCCTTGAGTATCTCCTTTTATAATGACGGGGATAACTATTCTCCCTTCTTCCGCGTCTCCAGCAACTCGTACAGCTGTGGTCTCTTTTTTAACAGTTTTTTCAACCTCCATCAAAGCCTCCTTTTTATTTTTGTAAGCTTTAAATTGATTTCCTACTTTAGGAAGCTTGTTCCAGCCAGTAATGTTGACTGGATCCGAGGGCCCCATTTTTTTAACAGCCTTTCCTAAAAAGTTTTCCATGATTCTGACAGGTGTGCTACTTTCCCCAGAAACTATATACATTCCTGATTTAATATGACCATCTTTTATAATAAGAGAAGCTGAAATTCCCCTTTTTGAATCCATGTTTGTTTCAATTACAAATCCTGTTCCTAATACTTCAGGATTTCCTTTCAATTCTTCAACTTCAGCCAGTAAAACAATTGTTTCCAAAAGGTCAGGAATTCCTTTTCCTGTCTCTGCCGAAACTGGAACATACGGGATGTCTCCACCAAGTCCTTCTAAATAGACCTCGTTTTTTAAAAGAGAATTTTTTGTTTTTTCTACATTTGCTTCTGGTTTGTCTATTTTGTTTATAGCAACAACAAATGGGATATTACAGCCTTTTATAGATTTCAATGCTTCAAGAGTTTGGGCTTTGACACCTTCTTCTGCTGATACAATCAAAATAGCGATGTCTGCAATGTTACAACTTCTGCTTCTCATTTTAGAAAAGGCTGCGTGTCCGGGAGTGTCTAAAAATGTGATTTGCTTTTTTCTACCATCACTAAGAGGTACCTCTACTTCATACGCCGAAATATGCTGGGTGATTCCCCCAGCCTCTTTTTCGACCACATTACTCTTTCTGATATAATCCAAAAGTTTTGACTTTCCATGGTCAATGTGGCCGACAACAACTATCACTGGTGACCTCTCATTTTTTGGCATGTGCCAGATTATACACTTATTGAGCCATTTTTCAAGGCAATAAAAAGTTATCCCAACTTTTCTTGTTTCTTCTTTTGTTATAGGATTCATAACTATGAAGAGAATTTATTTGGACCATGCTGCAGCAACGCCGCTGGACAAGAGAGTGAAGGAAGCTATGGAACCTTTCTGGAGTGAAATTTTTGCAAATCCTGGCAATGAACATAAAGACGGTCTCTTAGCTAAGGAGCATCTCGAGAAGTCCAGAGAAACTATTTCTCAAATACTCGGGGTTAGAAGAGAGGAAATATTTTTTACCTCAGGTGGAACAGAGTCAAATAGTTTGGCTCTTATTGGTTTTTTGAATTATTTGGAAGATAAGGGGAAACTAGACGGAAGCCATATTATTACAAGTGTGATAGAACATCCTTCTGTTTTAGATATCTTTAAAAAATATAAAAAGAAGGGATTAGGGGTTGATTTTGTTCCAGTGACTGGCGATGGTCTGATTAATATGAGGGAGTTAGAACAAATGATCAATGAAGATACGGTTTTAGTTTCCATAGTATATGTAAATAGTGAAATAGGGACAGTCCAGCCACTTAAAGAAATATCAAACTTAATTAAAAAGAAAAACCCCAGAGTTGTTTTTCATACCGACGCTAGCCAAGCCCCACTTTATCTTGAGATTAAAGTTGATGGCCTTGGCGTGGATATGATGAGTATGGATGGACAAAAAATATATGGTCCTAAGGGTGTCGGGGTTTTGTACAAAAATAGAAATGTTAATCTATCTCCTGTTTTACTGGGAGGAGGGCAAGAAAGAGGGCTTCGACCTGGAACAGAAAACGTTCCTCTTATTGTCGGTATGGCCAAGGCTTTCGAAATTGTTGAGTCAGAAAGACCAGAAACTTTAAAGAAAGTTCTCCCTATTCGTGATCATTTTATTGACTCCTCTTTAAATTTAAGTGATAAAGTTATTTTGAATGGAAGCAGGGAATACAGATCTGCAGGCAATGTAAACATCAGTGTTATTGGTCAGGATAGCGACTTTCTTTTTATCAAACTTGATGAAAAAGGGGTCTCTTGCGCCACCAAAAGCGTCTGTATTGGCGAGAAGGAAGAAGGCTCGTATGTTTTAAAAGCTTTAGGAAGCCCAGATGTAAAAACTGGTGTGAGGTTCTCCTTAGGACGAGATACTACTAAAGAGGAGATTGACAAAGTGATTGAGATTTTTTCAAATATTTTATCCGATTAACTTGAAAGGCAGTTAGGTTTTCTGTTATTATTTAGCTACTCAATGGAAGATTTAACAAAGACACAGCTTATCCTTTTAGCCCTACTGGTAAGTTTTATTACTTCAATTGCGACGGGCATTGTTACTATTACTCTTGTAGATCAAGCTCCCCCGGGAGTAACTCAGACTATTAACAGGGTTGTTGAAAGAACCGTTGAAAAAGTGGTGCCGGGACAGACGGCAAGTGTTGTGACAAAGGAGACAACGGTTGTTATTAAAGAAGAAAATTTGATAATTGATGCCGTTGATAAAAATTCAAAAAGTGTTGTTAGGGTTGGTTTAGAAGGTTTAGATGGTGAGTTTGGCAGTACCCTAGGCATTGGAGTTGTGGTTTCGGGTGATGGATTAATTGTAACCGACTCGCTTAATCTTACTGAATCAAATGATTATTTGATTAAAACATCAAGTGGTAGAGTTCACAGCGTCAGTGTAGATGATTTGAACCTGTCGGACGGAGTTGCACTTTTAAAGTTAAATAAATTAGAAGAAGAGGAATCGGTAGTTAAACTTACAAAACCAAGTTTTGGAGACACAGAGAACCTTAGGTTGGGACAGACGGTTATAGCAATTGGAGGGCTTTCTGGAGATACGGTTTCAACCGGAATTGTTTCAAAATTGAATGAGAATATCGTGGAGCTTCCCGTTGAAGGTGAAGAGAATCAGACAACGATTGGGACTCTAGGTACTATTATAAGTAATATAGCCTTTTCATCAGATTATTCTGGTGGCCCACTTATTGATGTTGATGGGTTCCTTCTAGGAATCAACATTACGAGAAAGGATGGAGATTTCTCTGTTCCTATAAATTCTGTTCTTGACTTAATCTCTAAAAAGTCGGAGAATGTTGAGGAAGTAGTGGAATAGTACTTGTTTTAGGTAATTATTCTTTTTGAGAAGCACTATATGCCACCATTTAACCGTTTTACAAGCAAAGCCAAAGAAGCAGTCAAAAAATCTCATGAATTGGCGATTGAGCGTAGCCAAAGCCATGTTAATCCTTTGCATCTTTTGACATCCCTTGTTCTCCAAGAGGAAGGAGTTGTTGCTTCCCTTTTAGATAAATTGGAAATTGACATTGTCCTTTTAAGTGATCATTTGATTGAGGCTATCGAAAGGCCTGACGGCAATTCTGTTATCTCTCCTTCATATCAAATTTATCTGACCCCGGAACTTGGAAAAGTTTTAGAGGGTTCCTCAAATATTGCGGCAAGTTTGAATGATGAGTTTATTTCTACTGAGCATCTCTTTATTTCAATATTGGAAGTTCCAGGCGAAGCTAAGCAAATTCTTTCGAAATTTAAAATTACAATTGATGGAGTCAAGAGAGTTTTGAAAGAGCTCCGTAAGGAAGATATCACAGATGTCTCTCCAAGAACTAAAAAGTTTCGTTCAATTACAAAATATACCAGAAATCTTACGAAGCTTGCCGCTGACAACAAGCTTGATCCGGTTATTGGGAGGGATATGGAAATAAACAGGATTATTCAAATTCTTTCCAGAAGAACTAAAAATAATCCGATTCTAATTGGGGAAGCTGGAGTTGGTAAAACAGCAGCAGTTGAAGGATTGGCTAACAGAATAGCAATTGGTGATGTGCCAGAACCATTGAAAGACAAAGAGCTTGTCTCGCTTGATTTAGGGCTTTTGATTGCTGGTACAAAATACAGAGGGGAATTTGAAGAGAGACTAAAAGCCATTTTGAAAGAAATAGAAAAAGCCAGTGGGAAAATAGTCCTCTTTATTGATGAAATTCATACTATTGTTGGAGCAGGAGCGGCAGAAGGGGCTATGGATGCTTCAAATATGCTTAAACCAGCTTTGGCCAGAGGAGAACTTAAAGCTATTGGTGCAACTACTTTAAAAGAGTATCAAAAGTATATCGAAAAGGATCCAGCCTTAACCAGAAGATTTCAACCAGTTCAAATTAGTGAACCAAATCCAGAAGATGCCATTGCTATTTTACGGGGGCTGAAGGAGAGATATGAGCTTTATCACGGCGTGAAAATTACTGATGATGCCATCCAGACGGCAGTTAGTTTAAGCTCCAGATACATAACTGACAGATATCTACCTGATAAGGCAATTGACCTTATTGATGAGGCGTCATCATCCCTAAAAATTTCTCTTGAAACAAAACCGCCAATTCTTGAAGATGCACACAGAAAAATAATGAGGTTGGAAATTGAAAAGAGGGCTCTAAAAAAAGAAAGTAAGAATAAAAAGAATGAAGCCAGAATTAAAAAAATTGAAAAGGAGATTTCCGATTTTAAAGAGAACACACATGAACTCGAACTTAAGTGGAAGAACGAGAAAGGAGTTATTTCTGAGATAAGGGAGATTAAGACGAAGATTGAAAATTTGAAAGTAGAAGAGGAATCAGCGATTATTGTTTCTGATTTGGACAGAGCCAGCGAAATTAAGTATGGAGAAATTCCTATTCTTGAAAGCGAATTAGAAAGCAAAACTAAAAAGTTAAAGAGGTTTCAAAAATCCAGAAGAATTTTAAAAGAAGAAGTAAGTGATCAGGATATTGCGGGAGTGGTTTCCAGATGGACTGGTATTCCGGTTGAGAAAATGCTTGAAGCCGAAGCTCAAAAACTTGCCCGTATGGAAGAAGAACTAAAGAAAAGCATTGTTGGACAAGACGACGCAATTGAGAAGGTCTCTGCTGCGGTTAAAATGTCTCGAGCTGGAATTTCTGACCCAAACAAACCAATTGCTTCTTTTATGTTTCTTGGCCCAACTGGAGTTGGTAAGACGGAGTTAACAAAAACTTTAACCAAGTTTATGTTTGATGGCGAGAAGGCTTTGATTAGGGTTGATATGTCAGAGTATATGGAACGGCACGCTATTTCCAAAATGATTGGTGCACCTCCTGGATATGTCGGTCATGAAGAAGGCGGGACCTTAACTGACACTGTTAGACATAGGCCTTATTCCGTTATTCTTTTTGATGAAATTGAAAAGGCCCACCCCGAAGTATTTAATGTTATGCTTCAAATTCTTGATGACGGAAGGCTGACCGATGCTAAAGGCAGAACTGTAAACTTCAAAAATACCATCATTATTATGACTTCAAATGTTGGCTCAATATTTATAGACAAGATGGAGAAGATTGGATTTTCTAATGGAGATTTCACTGAAACTGACAAATACAGCGAGATGAAAGAGAAAGTTACGGAAGCTTTAAAGGATAGTTTTAAGCCGGAATTCTTGAACAGAATTGACGAAATTATTATCTTTAATATTTTGAGCAAGAAAGCAATTCAGAACATTGTTGATATCCAAATTGGACATGTTAAAAATAGACTGAAAGAGAAAGATATCAGTTTAGAGATTTCAACAAAAGCCCTAAAATATCTTGTTGACGAAGGTTATAACCCTAACTATGGAGCAAGACCGTTAAAGAGACTAATTCAAAGTAAAATTCTTAATCCGGTTGCCTCGATGATGATTTCCCATAATATTATGAATGGAGGGAAAGTTTCGGTCGATTTGAAAGGGAAAGAATTTTCTTTTGAAATAAAAAGGGGAAGTAAAAAAATACTTTCAAGTAATCTCAAAAGAACAAAAGTTTCAAGAAGAAAAAAGGAAGGGGCTCTAGCATAAATTGATTTTTAGACAAACTTCTTTTAATATTACTCTCGGAATGCGTCGGTGGCAGAGTGGTCAATTGCAACAGGCTGTAAACCTGTCGGTCTTCGACCTACGTAGGTTCGAATCCTACCCGGCGCACTAGAAAGGAAATTGCAAGCAAAAGGAAACCATCTCGCTTCGCTCGGCAGCCAGTTGGTTTTGAATTTTCGAGGCAAAAACGAATTGGCGGTTTTGATTAGGGGAAAGAAAAATTTTTAATCATATGAATTAAGGCACAAGAAACACCAGAGATGGTAGTTTTTTGTTTGGCTTGACATTTGTAGCTGGCTATACCACACTGCGAATATAATTCCTACTTGTTATGGGCTCCAAGTAGACCGTAATAGCCTTATTTATAGGGCTATTTTCGATATTAAAATAATAACAGGCAAAGTACTTGACAAATATGATCAAGTATGATAGTCTTTAGATAGTTATTTGTTTTGTTTTGTTTTGTTCGTGAGTTGTCCCCCGACCTGTCTGATCCTTATATATTTAGTGCTACTCACACACTAAATATATAAGGATCAGCGGTCGGTTTTTTTTTATTTCAGCTTTGCCAATCCAATATTTCATTGACATTAAGCCATATTTAACCTAATATACTCGAACGCTCCTCGGAGCAACGGGGCCTAGTTTCCTCCCTCTTCTTAAGGAAACAAGTTCTTCACAAAATGAATGAGGTTGTTATGATTATAAAGCATCTGCGTCGGATTACCGCAGGCCCGTCGTGGGAGGAGCTCATCAACGCTCTCCGATTTCGCGGTGAGAAAAGGGGAGTTTCTTTCGTTATAACGTCCGAGCCCTACCGACAGGGTTTTTGGTTAAAAGAATTCAAGAAAATTACGGACCAAATTGCCAGAGTGACAATCAAAGTATTGGTTAACGGCATTAAGATTCAGGATGAAAGAGGCAACGATTTGTTGCTTGACCTCTACGATCCGCACAGCAATTTGGGAGGGTCACAGTACCTCGAGGGGTACTTCAACACCTTGAGCTGTGAGGGCTGGATCCATCCCCAGTCCGACTCGAAACGCAGACTCTAGAAGAATCTTCTGTCCAAATCCCACCTTGTCGTAACAACCATCGGCTAGGCACAACCGCCGCCTGGGAATCTTCAGATTCCCGGGCGGCTTTCTTTTTTTGTAAATGTTATTTACAATTAGAGTGTGTTCGCTTCGCGAATTCAAATCTATAGTATTTACCTGCTAAGAGGTAATTGGGTCGACCTAATTTAAAATCTATATCTATGGTAATAGGCAAGGTTACACATTGGTACGACAAACTAGGGGTAGCTGTCATTAAACTTGAAGGGCCTTTAAATGTGGGAGATACAGTTAAGGTTTCTCGCGGGGACGATGAATTTGAAGAAACGATTTCTTCAATGCAGATTGATCATGCAGAAGTTAGCGGAGGAAAGAAGGGTGACGAAATAGCTGTTAAGCTTTCACAGAAAGCGAAAGAAGGTTCAACTCTTTCCAAAGCGTAAAATTTCTCCCAGTTTGCTTTTAAAAAAGGGCTGTAGTATTCTCTACAGATGTTAATTGTTGCGTTATGGCTTCACAAAAGAATTTAGTTTATCTGCAAAACAAGGAGACGGGAGAGGTCTACCATACTCGCAAGAACAAAAAGCTTGTTGAGAGAAAGTTGAAATACAAGAAATATAGTCGGAAACTTAAAAAGCATGCTTGGTTTGAAGAAGTGAAGAAGCTGGTAAAGCTTAAAAAGTCAGCTCCAAAAAAGAAAGTTAAAGCAGCGAAAGAAAAACCAAAAACTCAAAAGAAAGAAAATAGCCCTAAATAAAAGGGGTTATTTTTATTAAGGAATCTGATAATATAGATTTACTTGGGCGATTAGTTAAGTGGTATAACAACGGTCTCCAAAACCGTAATCGGGGGTTCAATTCCCTCATCGCCCGCATCTAACAATGTCACAAGAAATATAATTAGGTAAATGTAGGTATTGTATAAGGGAGAAGAATATGAAGTTGGTGACTTGGGTAAGTAAAATCTATTTTTGAGTTCTTAAGAATTTAAAAATACTTGAATTAATTCAAATATTCTCTTATTCTCTTCTGGCCTAAACCATTTAATTCTTTCATCTCTCTTGAACCAAGTTTTCTGTCTTTTGGCATACTGTCGAATAGCTATATTTAACTTTTCTATCATTTCTTTTTTGTCCATCTCACCTTTTAGAAAGTAAGCCAAATATTTATATTCAAGCCCAAGGTTAATCATTCTTTCAAAACTGAGTCCTTCCTTATTTAATTTTTCTACTTCCTCAATCATCCCTTTTTCCATTCTTTCAAGTAGACGGTTTTTTATTCTTTCTTTTAACTCCCCGTCGTCTAAATTCAAACCTATTTGTAAAGTTTCGTATTTTGGTTTTTTCTCTAAATCGGGAACTTTCCCCAAAGTTTTTACTATTTCAACTGCCCTAATAAGTCGCCTTTTATTATCGGACTGAATAGAAAGACTTCTGTTTGGGTCTAATTTCTGGAGCTCTTTATATAGTTCTTCTGCAGATTTCCCCTCTAATTTCGTCCGTAGTTCTTCATCTGGAGGAACTTCAGGCAAGACCAAACCATCAACAATTGATTGAATGTAAAAACCAGTTCCACCAACGACAATAGGTAGTTTTTCTCTCTCTAAAATTTCATTAACCTTTTCTTCTGCTAATTTTTTGAATTGAATTACATCAAATTTCTCACCTGGCCTTACTGCGTCTAAAAGATAATGTGGTACATTTTCCATTTCGTCTTTTGTGATTTTTCCTGTTCCAATATCAAGCCCTTTATAGACTTGCCTTGAATCCGCAGAAATTATTTCACCGTTAAATTCTTTAGCAATTTTCACAGCTAAATCACTTTTACCTGAGGTAGTTGGTCCTAAAATAATCAAAATTTTCTTAGACATACTATTGTGCCGCGGGTGGGAGTTGAACCCACACACCCGAAGGTACACGATTTTGAGTCGTGCGCGTCTGCCAATTCCGCCACCGCGGCTCACTCCGAAGTTTATTTGAAAAGCTTTAAAAAATCAATTTTAACAAGGAATAAATTGTGTTAAAATTAGCCTTAATAAAAGAATAATTTTGAGTGAGAAATGTCGTATATACAGAATAATTCAATCTTTTGGGTTGAAGTAGATAAGGTTCGGCCTAATCCGTATCAGCCAAGGAGAGATTTTGACGAGAGTAAATTAAATGATTTAGCAGAGTCTATAAAAATGTATGGACTTCTACAACCTTTAGTTGTTACAAGACAAGAAGAAGAAAAAGAAGACGGAGGACTCCTCACAACTTACGAACTTATTTCCGGAGAAAGAAGACTGAGGGCAAGTCGAATTGCTGGCTTGGTTCAAATTCCAGTTATTATTCGAAGTGGGGAAGAAGACAATAAGATTAAACTTGAACTGGCTATAATTGAAAACCTTCAAAGAGAAGACCTTAATCCGGTTGAAAGAGCAAAGGCCTTTCATCAATTGGCAGAAGAATTTGGCTTCAAACATTCTGAAATTGCCAAGAAGGTTGGTAAAAGCAGGGAATTTGTTTCTAACACTATAAGAATTTTAGCTTTACCCGATGATGTCCTTGGGGCACTTTCATCTGGCAAGATTTCAGAAGGTCATGCTAGACCTATCTTAATGCTCAAAGACAAACCACAGGAGCAAGTAACTCTTTTCAAAGAGGTTATGTACAAAAAACTAACTGTCAGGGAATCGGAAGCCATTGCTAGAAGGATTGCTTATGACAAAGTTAGAAAGCAATCAAGAACTTTTGATCCAGAGCTTGTTGAAATGGAAGACCAGTTAGCCGAATCGCTCGGAACCCGTGTTTTTATTGAAAAAAGGCCGGTTGGGGGAAAGGTCATGATAGATTTTTTCTCAAATGAAGATTTGAGAAAAATACTTAATCTTTTGCAGAGTGAAAAAATTTCTTTGACAGACTTGGATGAAATTGGAAACTCAAGTCAAGGTCACAACAAAGTCAACGAGGATGATAGTGAATTTTTGAATAATCTTGCAGAAGTAAAGAATGATGACAACAATGAAAATTCTAACAATAATAATGAAGAAAAAGACGAAAAAGAGGAGAGGGAATCAAAAGACGAAGCCAACGAAGACAAAATAGACGAAGCCATAAATAGCCTTAATTTAAGCCATAATTTAGATATTTCAACTCCTTCTTATTTAGACGAATCATCAAAAGCTTCTGATAATTCTGACGAATATAGCTCTGGCAAGCAACCGGAAGATGAGGGAAATAAACCCCATTCTGTCAGTGATTTTACAATTTAAGGAATTTTTAAAATAGTATATACTATGGTACGTATCATGGTATGTACTATTTTCTCTCGGCATTATCAAGAATTCCCTTGATGTGTCGCTTAGCGACGTTTGTTTTTATAAGTTTTAGCCATTTTGGAGTAGGACTTAAAGTTTTTTTAGTCATAACTTCGACAATGTCCCCACTTTTTAGATTTTTCTCCAGAGAGCCCATCTTCCCATTTACTTTGACGCCAGAGATATAGTTTCCAATGTCGGAGTGTACAGCGTAAGCAAAATCGATTGGACCAGAACCTTCAGGCAAGTCAATAACATCTCCGTTTGGCGTCAAGACAAAAATTCTTTCTCCCAAAAAATCTTGCTTTATATCCTTAATGAAATTTTTTTCATCAGTGGTATCTTTTTGGTAATCGTTTATATCTTTTACTACTTTTGGCATATCATCTTTGCCTTTCCCTTTATATTTTGCGTGTGCCGCTACTCCATACTCTGCCTCCTGGTGCATTTTTTCAGTTCTAATCTGTATTTCAGCAATTCCACCATCACCAGTAAAAACCGTAGTATGCAAACTTCTATACCCATTTGCTTTAGGTAAAGCAATGAAATCTTTTATTCTTCCTGGTACTGGTCTCCATGAACCGTGAATAATTCCAAGAGTTTTATAACAATCATCAATAGTTGGCACTATTACTCGGAGTGCTAAAATATCATGAATTGAATCCTCAATATCTTTTCTTTGAAGTTTTTTATGAAGGCTTTTAATACCCTTTACCCTGTGGTGGGTATTGATAACCCTTATTTCTTCTTTAGCCATAGCTTTTTTCAGGGATTTGGTTGTTTTTTCTAAGTATTCAATATCAGACTTTTTTCTTTCTTTGATTATTTTGATTACTTTCTCATATTCCTCTGGTTCGATAAATTTAAAAGCTAAGTCTTCAAGCTCCCTACTCAACTTGCTCATCCCAAGCCTATAAGCTAATGGAGCATAAATTTCAAGGGTTTCTTGTGCTATTCTTTCTTGTTTTTCTTCTGGTATATACTCCAAAGTCTGCATATTATGAAGTCGGTCAGTAAGTTTGATAACAATAACTCTTATGTCTTCTGAAGTTGCCAAGAAGAACCTTCGTAAGCTCTCAACATGTCTTTTAACCCCTTTGTATTTTAAAGTCCCTAGTTTAGTTACTCCTTCTATTAAAAATAGAATTTCTTCCCCGAATTCTTCCCTTATTTCTTCCTTTGTTGCACATCCATCCTCAATTGAATCGTGTAAAAGGCCGGCAGCTATGGCAGTGCTCCCCATTTTATAAAAAGCAATATTTTTTGCCGTTTCAAAGACATGGGAAAAGAAGTCATCCCCAGAATATCTTTTTTGTCCCTCGTGGGCTTTTTGGGCAAAATCACAAGCTTTTTCAACAAGCTCAATATCCAACTTAGTCGGGTATGGTATTAAGCCAATTATTTCTGTAGCTTCGCTCATATTAGAAATCTTACACCTCTACTTATCTAAGGCAAGATTCTATTTTTTAGTTTTTCTTCTTCTGGTCTTTTTCTCTTCCGCCAGAATCTCTAAGGCTCTTGGGAGCTCAATAGTATAGACATCGTCTTCTTTAAGAGATCTGAAGTCTTTTTGATGAACAATGTATGGGCCAAACCTTCCAATGCTGGCGCTAATCGTATCTCCGGTTTCGGGATGTTTGCCGAGTTCTCTTGGCAGAGCGACATATTTTAATGCTTCTTCTAAGGTAATGTCTTCTAATTTTACATCATCAGGAATCTTGCCCCTCTTAGGCTTTTTTGATTTTTCCTTTTCACCCAATTGGACATAAGGTCCATATGGTCCTTCTAAGACGTAGACGTTTAATTCAGTTTCTGGATCAACTCCAATTGGTTTATTTTCTTTCAATTCTTTTCCCTCTGCGGTTCTGGCACCATGACAATTTGGGAAATCTTTACAGCTCATAAATTTCCCGTTTTTCCCGAGTTTTATAACCATACTCTTACCACACTTCGGACACTTGAATTCCTTAGGCGCTTCTCCCAAATTTGTAATTTTGTCTATATCTTCTTTTTTCTTCACATCCTCGGAGAAATCTTCATAGAAATCTTCTAGAGTTTTTTTGTATTCTCGCTTTCCGTCGGCTATTTCGTCCAACTCGTTTTCCATTTCGGCTGTAAACGAATCGCTTATGTATTTTTTAAAATTCTCCTCCAAAAAAGAAGACACAACTTCTCCAGTATCGGTGGGGAAAAGAGTTTTACCTTCTTTGTCAACATAACCTCTCTCTGCCAGAGTTCTCATAATAGCTGCATAAGTAGAAGGTCTGCCAATACCCTTTTTTTCAAGTTCTTTAATCAATCCAGCTTCCGTGTACCTTGAAGGTGGTTTTGTTTCTTTTTTCTCATTTTCTATATTGATAAGTTCCAGTTTTTCTTTTTCTTTAACCTTTGGCAGTTCAACATCTTCTCCTTGTGAATTTGGGCTTGCTTTAAGCCAGCCGTCAAAAAGGGTTCTGGAACCGTTTGCAGCAAAATCAGGACTGTCTTTTATCTCGGCAGTTATTTTTGTTTTTAAAATCTTGGCGTTTGCCATTTGAGAAGCTATTGTTCTTTTCCAAATCAAATCATAAAGTGATTTCTCATCATCAGTTAACCCAGCTTTAAGTGTATTAATATGAGTTGGTCTTATTGCTTCATGTGCTTCTTGAGCATTCTTGCTTGTAGTTTTATATATTCTTGATTGGACATATTTTTTTCCGTATTTTTCGTTTATTAAAGCTAGAATTTGCTTATGTGCGATAGCACTCAAGTTTGCACTATCAGTTCTCATGTATGTAATATATCCCTTCTCGTAGAGTTTTTGCGCCGCCCGCATTGTTCTTGATGGAGAGAAGCCTAAGTATGAGCTGGCTCTTTGTTGAAGAGTTGAAGTTTTAAACGGAGGATATGGAGATCTTTTCATTTCTTTTTCTTCAACCGATTTAACTTTCCAGTCGTTTTTCTTTGCAGCCTCAAGGATTTTCTTTACACTGTCTTCTTTTCTTGGTTCTTCCTTACATATCAAGACAAGTTCATTGCCCTTTTCTGTTTTGGTTTGGGCCGTAATTACCCAAAAATCTTCAGATTTGAAAGCTCTAATTTCTCTTTCTCTTTCCATAATGATTCGAAGAGCGGGGGACTGAACTCGTCCCGCTGAAAGTCCATATCTGACTTTTTTCCAAATCAGTCCACTTAAATCATATCCAAATAATCTGTCTAAAACTCTTCTAGCTTCCTGAGCCTCTCTTAAATTAGTGTCAATTTCACGCGGATGCTCTACAGCCTCTTGTACAGCCTCTTTGGTAATTTCGTTAAAGACTATCCTTTTTGGATTCTTTAGTTTTAAAGCCTCCTGAATATGCCAAGCGATAGCCTCTCCTTCTCTATCAGGGTCGGTCGCCAAGACTATTTCATCAGCATCTTTTGCCAGCTTTTTAAGTTCGCTGACCACCTTTTTCTTTTCTTGTTTAATTTCGTAATGAGGAAGAAAACCACCATCTATGTCTATGGCTTTTTTATTGTTTTTTGGCAAATCCCTTATATGTCCGACTGAAGCGACAACCTTATATTTATCATCCAAATATTTAGTAATTGTTTTCGCTTTGGCCGGAGACTCAACAATTAATAATTTCATTATCAGAAGTAAGTAATAATACAAAACAATTTTTTTTGCAAATCCTTTTATTCGTTTACAAAGATTTTTCCGTAACTCTCTTTGATGATTCCTTTTATTTCCATTGAAGAAATCAGAATATTTACCTTTCCAATTTCCATTCCAGTTTTTTCTATTAATTCATCTTTTGTCATTGGCTCCGTTAGTACTGCTATGACAGCTTTCTCATTCTCTGACAAATCCCTGATTTCATTTTTTCTACTTGTTTCCATGCCGAAATGTTTCAAAATATCTTCACTATTAAATATTGGTATGGCCCCGTCTTTTATTAAATTGTTGGAACCAACTGAATTTCTTGAAAAAATATCTCCAGGCACAACCAAGACGTCTCGGTTATATTCCATAGCCAGCCGAGCTGTAATGAGAGTCCCTGATTTTTCTTCAGCTTCTACTATTAATACAGCATCAGACATTCCAGCCATTAATCTATTTCTTTGAGGGAAACTCCAAGTTGTTGCTTTAAACTTCTCCTCGAATTCTGAAAGAAGTGCACCGCCATTTTTAATTATTTCTTCAGCCAGTCTTAAATTGGTTCTTGGATACATAACTTTCGGATGCAGGCCTGAGCCAGGGAGGGCAATTGTTTTTAATCCTGTATTAAGTGCTGCCTGATGAGCAATTGAATCAATTCCCAAAGCTAGACCGGACACCACTACTATATTAGTACCTCGAAGTCCTTCTATTAACTTCCGGCAGACTTCTCTCCCATAGTTGGAATTTTTACGTGAGCCGACCACACACAGGAATTTACACTCTGGTCTGGGTAATTTCCCAGCAAGAAAAAGCTTTTCCGGTGGGTCTTCTATTTGGAAAAGCAGTTTAGGAAAGTCTTCTGATTCCAGTTCTCTAACCTCATAGCTCATGTTATTATTGGTTTGTTATGCTTGATATTAAGTTTATCAGAGAGAATATTGATGTAATAAGAGAGTCTGTTGGAAACAGAGGCTCCAAGTTTAATGTTGATGAACTTATAAAAGTAGACGATGAAAGGAAGGCCCTACTGCAATCTGTTGAAGAAAAGAGAAGCAAACAGAATAGTTTTAATGAAAAGATTGTAAATGCTTCAGGAGACGAAAAGGAAAGTCTTTTGAAAGAAATGGCCATTCTCAAGTCTGATTTGAGCAAAGAAGAAGAATCTTTAGGAAGTGTGACGAAGAAGTGGCAGGAATTAATGCTTGATGTTCCAAATATTCCTGATGTCAGTGTTCCTGTAGGGTTTAAAGAAGAAGACCATGAAGAAATCAGGACTTGGGGAGAACCAACGAAATTTAATTTTAAAGCAAAGAATCATATTGAACTAATGGAAAGTTTAGAGATGGTTGATTTAGAAAGAGGAGTCAAGGTTGCTGGTTTCAGAGGTTATTTTCTAAAGGGTGACGGAGCTTTGTTGAGTTTTGCTGTTCATAGGTTTGTGATGGATGAAATGGTTAAAAAGGGGTATGAACCATTTAGTGCACCAAGTCTGATTCGATCGGAGAACTTTATTGCCACAGGGCATTTCCCTAAAAGTAAAGATGAAGTTTACAAAACTCAAGATGACTTATATTTAGCTGGGACAGCCGAGGTACCAATGACTGGTTTCCATATGAACGAGACCTTAAAGGAGGAGGAGTTACCTAAAAAATATGTTGCTTTCTCACCTTGTTTTAGAAGGGAAATTGGAAATTATGGCAAAGATGCCAAAGGAATCACCCGAGTCCATGAGTTTATGAAGACTGAGCAGTTTATCCTTTGCGAAGCAAGTCATGAAGAATCAGTTAAATTCCACGAGGAGCTCACAGCCAATTCGGAGGAGATTATGCAAAAGTTGGGGATTCCACACAGGGTTGTAGTAAATGCTACTGGGGATATTTCTCAAGGAGCTGTTAAAACGTATGATATCGAAAGCTGGATTCCGTCAGAGAACAAATTTAAGGAAACCCATTCATCTTCTTATTATCATGATTTTCAAAGTAGAAGGGCTGGGATTAAGTATAAGGGCAAGGATGGTAAAACAGCCTTTGTTCATTCTCTAAACAATACAGCTATTGCCACCCCAAGAATTTTGATTGCCATAGTTGAAAATAATCAGAACGAGGACGGTTCTATAAATATCCCAAATGTGTTGGTGCCTTATATGGGCAAGGATGTTACTAGGAAATAAACTGGCCAATCGATGGTATACGGCCGGAAAATAAAAAGAAGTTCAAGGTTAACCGAACAAAAAAGAGAAGTTTTTCTAGTGAAATCAGGGCTGATTACCCTTGTTTTAATTTTAATTATTGCAGGTTTAACTTATCTTTCACGACTTCCTCAATTTCATATTGTTGGGGCCACCACAGAGGGCAATTCAGTCACTTCCAACTCTGAAATTGAGAAAATTATTAATCAAAATATAACAGGATATTATTTAGGTTTCTTTGCAAGGAAGAATGTTTTAATTTATCCCAAAAAGCAGATTAAAAGAGATTTAATGGAAGAATTTAGGCGGATTGAAGACGTTCGTTTTTCAATTATAGATCTTGAAGAACTTCATGTTGTTATTAACGAAAGAAAACCTGACACTCTCTGGTGTGGAGTGAAAAAAGGAGAAGAGCTTGAAGAAAAGTGTTTTTTTGTTGATCCGGATGGATTAATTTATTCCAAAGCTCCGAGTTTTTCTGGGAATGTTTTTCTAAAGGTTTATGGGGAAATAGGTGGCTCTAATCCGATTGGAAGGGAATTCTTACCAAAGTCTAAATACCAGAGTCTGAAGTCATTTAAAAGTTCAATAAAACAACTTAATTTAGTGCCCGCCTCGTTAGTAAAACTTAGAGAAGGTGATATGGAATTGTGGCTCAACGACGGTGCTCGGCTCATATACAATCTGGAGCAGGATATTGTGGGGCTCTCTGAAGATTTAAATTCAATCTTAAGTAACCCTAGTTTCAAGAAAGAAGTGGAGAATAAGGGTATTTTGGATTACATAGACCTTCGTTTCGGAAATAAGGTTTACTACCAATTTAAATAATAGTGTATACTCTTTGCTATGGAAATTGCTCTCTATAGAAAATATAGGCCTCAAAAATTCAATGATGTCTTGGGACAGGAGCATATTACCGATTCTCTTTCAAGTGCCATAAAGCTTGGGAATATTTCCCATGCTTATCTTTTTTCTGGCACGAGAGGAACAGGAAAAACTAGTGTGGCTAGGATTTTTGCCAATGAAATAGGTACTACCAGAAATGATTTATATGAAATAGACGCTGCTTCTAATCGTGGTATAGATGATATTCGAGAGCTTAGAGATGCGGTTAATATTATGCCGTTTGAGTCAAAATATAAGGTTTATATTATTGACGAAGCTCATATGCTTACTAAGGAAGCGTTTAATGCTCTTCTAAAAACTCTAGAAGAACCTCCAGCACATGCGATTTTCATTTTAGCTACAACAGAAGTACACAAACTCCCAGACACTATAGTTTCGCGTTGTGAACCACATGGTTTTAGAAAGCCGAGCCATGAAGTTTTAAAAAATATGATTGTGGATATTGCTAAAAAAGAAGGATTTAGAATTGACCCTTCAGGAGTGGAATTGATTTCGATTCTTGGTGACAGTTCTTTTAGAGATACACAGGGGATTTTGCAAAAAACTATAAGTAGTTCTAAAAACAAAGAGATTTCTTTAAGAGAAATTGAAAAAGTGACTGGGGCGCCTTCAGGGGAATTGGTTAATGACATTCTGAAAGCTATTTCAGAGAAGGAATTAGATGATGCTTTAGAGGCTGTAGGAAAAGCGGTAGAAAAAAATGTTGATATGAAAATTTTTCTCAAATTGATTTTACATAAAGCAAGATTAATTCTCTTGATTAGATATGCTAGTGACATGAAGGAAGAAATAAAAAGCGAAGTTTCAGAAAAAGATTACGAATTTCTCAAAAAAATGACCGAGGAAGCCAAAATCAACTCTAATGTTTTAAAAACTCTTTTGGATGCTTACAGAGAGACAAGCTATTCATATATACCACAATTACCTTTCGAACTTGCTCTGGTGGAGATTATTGGGCAAGATTAATGAGAATAGTCCGAGGTCGTCGTATGGAGGGAATGAAAAACAAACTGCTTTGCTTTTCAATTGGCTTACGAAGCAGAATTTCTGTAATTAAGCAGAGCGAAATAGAAAATAAGGGTTTTGTCATTTTTTCTAAAGCTGCCGGATCGTCTAATGGTAGGACACCAGGTTTTGGTCCTGGCGATCTAGGTTCGAATCCTAGTCCGGCAGCTTTGGACGGAATGTAGAGTCTCTGCCCTGGAACAATACACTTACCATCAATCAAAAAACTAAAGATAGATTTAGAAACGCTGCTGTATTATCAATGTAGTGTAAAGCAAAATACCTAAGAATCCGTAGCACATGTAAAAGGTTCACCTTTGTTGTCATTATTGCCTGTGCCAATTGTTACATGAAAGTGTCTGTTATCGCCCTTTCCTTCGTCAACAAAAATGTCGTTTCCTATTATATAAACATCTTCCCCCTTAGTATTTTCGGTTTTTTCATTAGCCTTATCACTAACATAATTAAGTATTGCTTCGTTATATCTTATATCTACAACCGAAATACCCACACCATGTTCTCTATGTCCCGCTTCTGTCCCGCCAGTAATTGTCATATCACAACTAGTACAACTTTGACTATACCTACCAAGACTGTTTATCGTTTTTGTAGGTAATCCTCCTACATTCGTACATCCCCCTTTAATCTGCCGAAAAGATTTTCCATAGGGACAAAATACTTCTTTATTTATTCCAATTCCGAGTTTCTTTAATTTTTCTCTGGTACATTTCTCAAGAGAGCTATAGTCATCGGGGTCTGTCGGAGGTGTTGTCGGAGGTGTTGTCGGAGGTGTTGTCGGAGGTGTTGTCGGAGGTGTTGTCGGAGGTGTTGTC
>MPMA02185422.1_pt1 | contig 23186 bp, 14 predicted proteins | sample 1617361 | NCBI WGS metagenome assembly MPMA02 (sample SAMN05944807, study PRJNA350692) | marine metagenome | biome: marine; feature: ODZ; material: water; isolation source: 180 m water sample filtered on 0.2 um supor filter | place: Pacific Ocean | collected 2012-04-08 | depth 180m m | reverse complement strand
TTTTTTGTTTTAGTTGTTTTTTTTGAAACTTTAGTTTTTTTTATTACTTTTTTTTTACTCAAGATTTTCTTTAAAATATTTTTCATACTTATCTTTTACATCTTTAAATTTTTCATGATCCTGTGGCGGATCTTTTTTTTTAATTATGTTTGGCCAGATTTCAGAGTATTTTGTATTCAACTCTAGCCACTTGTTGCTATTTTCATCAATATCTGAAATTATAGCATCAATTGGACATTCTGGTTCACAAACGCCACAATCTATACACTCATCCGGCTTAATTACAAGCATATTTTTTCCTTCATAAAAACAATCGACTGGACAAACTTCTACACAATCAGTCAACTTACATTTTATACATTTGTCATTAACTAGATATGTCATTATTTTTTTTTATAACCTTCTCTTTTATATCTCCCACAACTTTATTATCTAAATATAATAACCCAGATAATCTTCTCATTAGATTTGTCTCATACATATCAGCACTTTGATCTGAATAAATTATGTTCCAAAGTGCCTCGATAATTAATTTTTTTTTGTCTTCATTTATATTTTTAATTTTCTTAGTAAAATGTAAAATTTGATTTGAATCTTTTTCTATTTTTTCAGATTCTTCAATAATTTCATCAATTTTTTCAACTTCTGCGCCCATTTCTATTAAAGAGCTTTTAATTATTTCTCTCTCCTTATCTGTGAAGTTTTCATCTATTTTTGCTGAATGTATTAAAAGAGAAGCAACTGCAATTAAAGATAAATTATTTTTTTTCTCAGACTCATCTTTTTTAAACAAATTAAACATTATTTTAAATTTAATTGACTCAACACTACAAACGGATTGTCTATTTTATCAATTTTTTTTTCTTTTTTTCCAAAAATTTTTTTATTTGAAATGTATTTAAAATAAACATCTTTATCTTTTTTATATGTTTTGTACCCCATGTTTTGTAAAAGTTTTATAAAATTTTCTTTATTAGATCCAAGTAAATTTAGCATTTCAGGTGTTAATTTTATTTCATTATTATTATCTTTATCTGAGTTTAGTATCAAAATAAAAAGTCTTTCCAATATATCTATTCTAACAAAAAACTTATCAAATTTTTCAAATCCACAAAGCAACATGAAGTCTTTATTAATTTTTTCCTTATCTTCTAAAAAGTTAAGACCAAAAGTTGGTGGAAAAAGATTTAAATTTTTTTCATTAAAATTTTTCCATAAAAGAATTCTTAATGAAACAGAGCTTGGTTTGAATAATTTAAATAAAAAAATATGATATCTTCCAAATTTAACCCCAATTCTTCTTAGCTTTTTTCTTTCTTCTTGGTTTAATTTGTTAAGATATATTGATACATTTTCTCTTTTAACTACTCCATTGTTTTCATATAAATGATAAGAAAGAGCTCTAAGTTCTGAATTGCTTTCTTTAATATTTTTTAAATCTAGAAGACTTTTAAGTTCGATTTTTATTTTATCATTTATCCATTTTTGTAAATATGTATTTAATTTTAATTTTTCATTATACTCAATCATTTCATCAATAATTAGATAAATTTGTGGATTTAAATAGTCTGAACCAGAAATCAATTTTGCTATTGGATAATTTTTCCAGTAAATCTTAAAATCGTCTTTTAATTCAATTAATTCCGTATCTATAATTTGAGAAATTCTTTTTATTATCTCTGGACTTACATTTTGTTTTGCTGCTTTTTTTAATGATTTAATATCAGCATCTAAAGCATCTGCTTTAAAATCCAATTCTAATTTTAAACCTTTTAGATGACCTATATATTGTTGATTAATCATAACTTTTTCTTCATCGATTATTTGTGTATCAAATAATATATCTTGTTTTAATCCTTTTGCTAAAACACTTGCTCTTTTATCTATAAATGTTTTTGTTAATTCCTCATGCAGTCTGTCTGATAATCTATCTTCCAAATGTTTGGTTCTTTCTATCCAGTAATCTTGGTTTTCTACCCAGTTAGATTTGTTTGAAACATAGGCCCAAGTTCTTACATTTGCAATTCTATTTGACAAAGAGTCTACATTACCATCTAATTTATCTAGAACTGATAATTGTTCTTTCATATATTGATTAGGTATTTTTTTTGTTTTTTTTGTTAAAAATGTAAAAACTTTACTGACAACTTCTATATGATGTCCATAATTTTTTTTTACAAAATCTGGAATTTGACAACATTCCCAAATTATTTTTAAAATTTCAGAGTTATCTTCAATACTTATATTTGGTGAATTTTTTAAAAAATATTTTAAAACTTTTTCATCTTCACATTCATCTATTCTTTTAAGCCAATCTTTATTTGGTTTTTCATCTAAAGATTTTATTAAACTTATTTTATTATTAAAATTAAGTTTTGGGTTTCTCCAAAAAATGTTTTGAATTTCGGTAAATTTGTGTTTTTCAATTACTTTGGCTTCATCTGAGCTTATCTCACTACAATCCCCTGTGATTCCAAAATATCCATTATTCAGATATCTTCCTGCCCTTCCTGCAATTTGTCCAATTTCATATAAATTTAATCTTCTAAGTTTTTGCCCATCAAATTTTTTTAAATTTGAAAAATAAACATAATCTAAATCCATATTTATTCCCATTCCTATTGCATCAGTAGCAACAAGGTAATCAACATCGCCAGATTGATATAAGTTCACCTGTGCATTTCTTGTTTTAGGACTTAAAGATCCCATTACAATAGCCGCACCACCTTTTTGCCGTCTAATTAGTTCTGCAATTGCATAAACTTCTTCAGTAGAAAAAGCTATGATTGCACTTTTTCTTTCGATTCTAGAAATTTTTTTATGACCACTAAAAGATAATTTTGAAAATCTTTCTTTATTTATAAACTCAATATCATCATCTAGTTTTTCAATTATGCTTTTGATTATGTTTGAACCCATAAGCATTGTTATTTTTTCACCTCTAAGATTTAAAAGTCTATCTGTAAAAATATGTCCTCTTTCATGATCATTGCACATTTGTATTTCATCTATACCAACAAACTCTAAATCTTTATCAATGGGCATAGATTCAACTGTGCATAAAAAATATTTGGCATTTAAAGGAATAATTTTTTCCTCTCCTGTGATTAGAGCAACTTTAGAAGGATCAATTTTTTCAATTACTTTATCGTAAACTTCTCTTGCGAGTAATCGTAATGGAAAACCTATCATTCCAGAATTAAATGAAAGCATAGTTTCTATTGCTAAAAAGGTTTTTCCTGTATTAGTTGGCCCAAGTACTGCAGATATTTTATTTTTTTTCATTTCAACTTTTAGTATGATATTTTTTTTACCTACTATATTTTGTTACCCAAAAAGAACAAAAATGGTCTAAAACAGGCCCGAATCGGAAAGGAAAAAGTTCTCATTTTAATTTTTTGTATATTAAAGGTTACCATAAATTTAATAAATTCAATATAATTTTTTATGAACAAAAAATTATGGGAGGCGTCTTTATCCATAAAGAAAAAATCAAATTTGTATAAATTTGAAAAATTTATTTCAAAAAAATATAATTATAAGTCAAATAAAAATTATAAAAAATTATTTAATTGGAGCATAAATAACACAGATTTATTTTGGAGCTCAATTTGGGACTATACAAGCGTTAAAGGAAAAAAAGTTGAGAAATTTAAACATTCAAAAGAATTTATAAAAAATAAATTTTTTGTAAATTCAAGGTTAAACTTTGCTGAAAATCTTCTCTCAAAAAAAGATAATTCTAAAGCTATTACATTTATTAGTGAGAATGGTTATAGAGAGACAAGATCATGGAAAAGTTTGAATTACAATACTGCAAAGTTAATTCATTGTTTTAAAAAGAATAAAATTTCTGAAAAAGATAGAATAGCCGCATATATGGTAAATCAAATTGAAACTGTTGAATGTTTTTTGGCCACCTCAACAATTGGTGCCATATGGTCTTCATGTTCCCCTGATTTTGGAACTCAAGGTTTGATAGAAAGATTTTCTCAAATTAAGCCCAAAATATTAATCATAACAGATAGGTACTATTACAATGGTAAAGAAATAAATATTTTAGAAAGACTTCCATTAATTTTAAATAAAATAAAATCAATTAAAACTGTTTTAATAGTAAATTACCCGGGGAAAAAATACTTAAAGCAAAAAAAGACAAAAGGTATAAAGCTTTATAATTTAGATCAAATATATAAAATTAAATACAATGAAATTAAATTTAAAAGATTTGATTTTGATCATGAATTGGCAATTTTATATTCAAGCGGAACTACAGGAAAACCAAAGTGTATTTGTCATCGATCAGGTGGAGTTTTATTACAACATTTAAAAGAACATCAATTACATTGCGAGATAAAACCTGATGATAATGTTTTTTATTTTACTACATGTGGGTGGATGATGTGGAATTGGCTTTTAACATGCCTTGCATCTAGAGCATCGATTGTATTATTTGATGGTTTTCCAATGTATAAAAAAGATGATTTATTATTTAAAATAGCAGATAGTGAAAAAATTACTCTTTTTGGTGTAAGCGCAAAATATATTGACCAATTAAGAAAACTAAACACTAAAATAAAATCAAAATTTAAGTTAACCAAACTAAAAACAATTTGTTCAACGGGATCTCCTCTTTCAAGTGATAATTTTCAATATGTTTACAATAATATAAAAAAAAATGTTCATCTAACCTCTATAGCAGGAGGCACAGATATAGTTTCTTGTTTTGTTTTAGGCAATATTTATTCTCCTGTTTACAAAGGTCAAATTCAAAATAACGGTTTAGGAATGAATATTGATATTTTTTCAGATAAAGGAAAATCATTAATAAATAAAAAAGGTGAATTAGTTTGTAAATCACCATTTCCATCAATGCCAAAATTATTTTGGAATGATAAAAATAATAAAAAATACAAAAATGCTTATTTTACAAAATTTAAAAATGTTTGGCATCATGGAGACAATGCTGAAAGAAAAAAAAATGGTGGATATATTATATATGGAAGATCGGACGCTACTTTAAATCCAGGAGGAGTGAGACTTGGAACAGCAGAAATTTATTCAGTTGTAGAAAAATTTAAAAATATAAAAGAATCTATTGTTGTAAGTCAATCTTGGGATAATGATGTGAGAATAATATTATTTTTAGTTTTGAACAAACCTAATTCATTGGATGATTTTTTTATTCAAAAACTAAAAAAAACTATAAGATCAGAAGCATCGCAAAGGCATGTACCTGCAAAAATTATAGAGGTCAGCGATATTCCTAGAACAAAGAATGGCAAAATTGTAGAATTGGCTGTTAAAAATATAATTGAAGGAAATAAGATCAAAAATATTCAAGTGTTAGCAAATCCAAATGTTTTAAAACAATATAAAAATTTAAAACAATTAAAATCATAATGATTAAAAATAAAATTAAGAATCTAGATTTGTCCACGACATTAAAGATAAATGAAATTTCAAAAAAATTAGAACAAGAAGGAAAAGAAATTATTAAATTTGGTTTTGGACAATCACCATTTCCAGTTCCAGTTAAAGTTGTGGATGAACTTAAAAAAAATGCTCATCAAAAGAGTTATTTAGCTATACAAGGTTTATACGATCTTAGAGTGGCTATTTCAAAATATGAATCGAAAAAGAAAAAAAACAATTTTTCATCAGAACAAATAATTATAGGACCTGGATCAAAAGAACTAATGTTTCTACTACATGTTTCTTTTGATGGAGATATTATACTTCCTGCTCCAAGCTGGGTTTCGTATAAACCTCAATCAATTATAGCAGATAACAAATTTCATTGGATCCAAACTATTGCTGAAAATAATTGGTATCCAACAGCAGAAAGTCTTGAAGAATTAGTGCTAAAAAATAAAGAAAAAAATTATTTATTGATTTTAAATTCTCCAAACAATCCTTCTGGACAAGTATGCAAAAATATAAAAGAAATAAGTGAAATTGTAAAAAAATATAAAATAATAGTTTTGTCTGATGAAATTTATTCAGAACTGACTTTTGATGAAAATTATGAATCGATATCAAACTATTGTTCAGAACAAGTTATTGTTAGTAATGGACTTAGCAAATGGTGTGGGGCAGGAGGATGGAGACTTGGTTATTTTGTAATTCCAAATGAATTAAGTAAACTAAAAAATTCAATAAAAGTTTTAGCTAGCGAAACATTTTCAGCAGTCAGTGCACCAATACAATTTGCTGCAATATCGGCGTTTAATAATGATCATACAGACCACATTTTAAAATCAATAAAAATATTAAAAGGAATAGGCGAATATGTTTATAATAACTTAAAGTCAAATAATGTTATTATGAACAAACCTATGGGTGGCTTTTATTTAATGCCAGAATTCATGAATAAAAAATTTAAAACTTCAGATGAAATGTGTACAGAAATTTTAAACAAAAAAGGTGTAGCAATATTGCCCGGTTCTGATTTTGGTTTTCCTAAAGATAAAATGATAACTCGTTTAAGTTATACAGATTTTGATGGTAAAAAATTTATGTCTGAAATAAATTTAGAAACAAATATTAATGAAGAGATAATTAAAAACTTTGCTCCTAAAATTATTGAAGGGACTAAAAAGCTTAAAGATTGGGCTGAAATAACATAAAAACATCTGGACAATTAATACAAATTTTGTTTCAATTATTTATTATAATTAACTAAATAGGGGGGAAAATGAAAAAAATACTATCTATCCTATCAAGCACTCTAATTCTTTTTGCGACATTGTTATCTTTTAACACTGTAGCAAAGTCAGCAGAGTTTTTTACGATAGGAACAGGAGGACCTACTGGAGTTTATTTCCAAACAGGTAACGCTATTTGTAAAATGTTGCATAAATCAGCCATTGCCAAAGAGCACGGCAGAAAAAAGGGTATTGATAAAGCTTACAGATGTACAGCTCCATCTACAGGTGGTTCAAACTACAATATAGGCCAAATTAAAGATGGTGAATTCCAATTTGGTGTAGCACAGTCTGACTGGCAATATCATGCTGTTAATGGCTCAAGCAAATGGGAAGGAAAACAGTTTGAAGGTTTAAGAGCTGTTTTTTCTGTTCATAACGAACCATTTCAAATCTGGGCAAGTGCGAAATCAGGTATAGAAAACTTTGAAGGGTTAAAAGGAAAGGTTGTTAATATAGGTAACCCAGGTTCTGGCCAAAGAGGAACCATGGAAGAACTTATGAAAGCAATGGGAGTTGATAATAGCTTCTTTAAATCTACAACAGAATTAACATCATCTGAACAGGTAAAAGCTCTATGTGATGGAAAAATAGATGCTTATGGTTATTCTGTAGGATTTCCTAATGGTGCCATGGAACAAGCAGCAACATGCGCTGCAAAGGCAAAACCAATTAATTTAACAGGCGGGCCTGTTCAAGGATTAATTGATGGCGCTGATTACTATGCTAAAGCAGTAATCCCAGCAGGGACTTACACTGGACAAACTTCTGATGCAACTACTTTTGGCGTTAAAGCTACCGTTGTAACGAGCGCAGATGTTTCAGAGGAACTAGTTTATTTAGTAACAAAAGCTGTTTTTGAAAATTTTGATGATTTTAGAAAACAACATCCTGCTTTTGGACCATTGGAAAAGAAAAACATGATAGCAGATGGTTTATCTGCTCCATTGCATCCAGGTGCAATTAAATACTATAAAGAAGCTGGATTAATGTAATTAATAATAATTAGTTTAATTTAAAAAGGCCCAATATGTTTATTGGGCCTTTTTTTTATAGTAATGTAAATATCTTAAATGAGTGAAAATAATACAAAGATTCAAAGTAAAATTCATGAAGATTTGTCTCCTACTAGAAACCTTACTGGATTACATTTAAAAATTGTAGTAGCTATAGCAATTATCTGGTCTCTGTTTCAGCTTTGGTATGCTTCTCCTTTTCCGTTTTGGTTTAATATTGGAATGTTTAAAGGCTTACCAGCAAGAGCTATTCATCTAGGTTTTGCTTTATTATTAGCATTTTTGATATTTCCATATTCAAGATCAAAAAAAATTTCAATCTTCGATATATTGATAAGTATCATAGGAACTTTTTGTTGTCTTTATATTTATTTTTTTTACGATCAATTAGTAGATAGAGGGGGCATTCTTTTAAAAATTACATTAGCTGAAAATATTATAATTCCCATAGAATTAATAATTGGCATATGTGGAATTTTAATATTGCTTGAAGCTACAAGAAGAGTAATAGGAATTCCTTTAGTTATAATTGCAATTTGTTTTTTACTATTTTCATATTTTGGGCGATACGCTCCAGAAATTATTTCTCATGGCGGTCTATCGTTAAAAAGACTTGTTGGATTTCAATGGTTTGATCAAGAGGCTATATTTGGAATACCGATTGGTGTTTCGGTAGATTTTATATTTTTATTTGTTTTATTTGGCGCCTTGTTAGAAACAGCAGGTGGTGGAAAATATTTTTTAGATTTAGCTTTTGCAATGGTCGGAAAAATGAGGGGTGGTCCAGCAAAAGCTGCAATCCTAGGTTCTGGTATGACAGGCTTAATATCAGGATCATCGATAGCAAACACTGTCACAACTGGAACTTTCACAATTCCTATTATGAAAAAAACAGGATTTTCTAAAGAAAAAGCCGGAGCCATAGAAGTTTCATCATCTGTTAACGGTCAAATTATGCCTCCAGTTATGGGAGCAGCAGCATTTGTAATGGCAAGTTTTATTGGGGTAACATATTTTGAAGTCGTTAAGCATGCATTTTTGCCAGCAATCATTTCTTACATTGCATTATTTTATATTTCTCACTTAGAGGCATTAAAATTAAATCTTAAAGGAATGGATGATCAAGATGTTCCTAACTTAAAAAAAACTTTTCTCTCTGGACTTCATTTTTTAATTCCGATTTTTGTTTTAATTTACTTGTTGGTTTATGTGAGGTTTACAGCTTCATATTCAATTTTTTACGCAACTTTATCTTTAATATTAGTAAATTTGTTAAATAAAATAATTAAAGAATCAAATTTTAGAAATGGTTTAATAGTTTGGTATAATCAAACAATCGTTGGATTTGAAAAAGGCGCTATTAACATGGTTGGTGTAGGCATTGCCATTGCTACCGCAGGAGTAATAGTTGGTGCAGTTGGATCAACTGGTTTAAGCACGAACTTAATAATCGTTATAGAGTCAATTGCTAAAGACAATGTGATGATTCTATTATTATTAACAATAATTTTGTGTTTGTTGTTAGGAATGGGTCTTCCAACTACTGCTAATTATGTTGTGGTCGCATCACTTATGGCAACTGTTTTGGTGGACGTAGGTAATGCTTCTGGTTTTATTTTTCCACTTATAGCAGTTCATTTGTTTGTTTTTTATTTTGGCTTAATGGCCGACGTAACGCCTCCAGTAGGACTAGCGTCATATGCTGCAGCCGCAATATCAGGAGGAGATCCACTTAGAACGGGAGCACAAGCCTTTTGGTATAGTTTAAGAACTGGGATTCTTCCAATAGTATTTTTATTTAATCATGAATTATTGTTAATAGGTGTTGAAAATATTTGGCATGCACTTTTGATAATTATAACTTCTTTAATTGGTATTTTAATATTTACAGCCGCAACACAAGGATGGTTTATTAATAAACTAAGATGGTATGAAATAATAATTTTTCTTTTAATTTCAATCTCATTTCTTTCTCCAGACTTTGTTTTAAATAAATTTTATCCTAAATATAACTATCTTGAATTAGATAAAATTGAAAATGTAAAACTAGATCCAAAAAAAGAAGTAAGAATAAAAATTACAAGAGTAAGTGAATACGGAGAAAGATATAAATTATTTGTGATCGAAAAAAATACTTTTGATAGCGAATTTAATTTAGAAAAATATGGAATTAGTTTGATAAAAGAAAATGAAAAAATTTTAGTTGATAATATTAAATGGAATGGAATGGCAAAAAAATCTGGAATTGAGATGGGAGACTATATAACTGAATTCAAAACTGAAAATTCAAATAGACCAAGCAAAAACATAGTCTATCCATTTGCATTTTTAATATTATTAATTTTTGGCTATTTAAATAAGAGAAAAAATAACTAACCACCAAACCCAGCATTGGGTAGAGATTTTTTTAAAATTTTCCATATACCCGAAGCAGTAGCAATTAATTTTCCTTTGTATTCTAAATGACAAATTAAGAAAACCATACTATTTGTTATTTTTTGAATTTTTGTAAATCCAATAATTTCATCTCCTAATACTGTTGAACCTATAAATTTTATATCTAGAGAAATAGTTACACATGGTTTACCATCAGTTGATCTTTGAGCGCCTGTGCCAGCTCCTGCATCAATGATAGAAGCAATATAACCGCCGTGAGTAATTCCTGCCATATTTAAGTGATTTTGATCTATTTTAGTTTTGAATTCGTACTCATTCTTAGATATCTCTCTGAATAATAACCCACCATTATGCTTCATATATCCAAGTTTGGTACTTAATTGTTCAAAGCTTTTTGTCATTAGATTAATATTGTAATTAAAATTAATAATATCAACACCAAACAAAAAAAATAAATCACAGATTTTTGCAAAGATATTTTCATTTTTTCTTTTTTGGTGCGCCTGCTAGGAGTTGAACCCAGAACCTCCTGGTCCGTAGCCAAGCGCTCTATCCAATTGAGCTACAGGCGCAAAATGTTAAATTTTTAACATTATTTTTTATGTAAATTTTTAATTTAGCAATTATTGTGTATATACTAGTTTTTATTTATGAGTTTAAAATTATTAATTCCAGATATAGGTGATTTCGATAATGTTGAGATAATAGAAGTATTGGTTAAAAAAGGTCAAAAAATCAATAAAAACGATCCAGTAGTAACTTTAGAAAGTGATAAATCTAGTGTGGAGGTTCCATCAAACCAAGAAGGGGAAGTTGAAAGTATTAGCGTCAAAATAGGTGATAAAGTTTCTAAGGGAGATTTAATATTAACTTTATCCTCAAATGAAGAGAATAGTAATGAAAAAATACCTCCAGTTACAGAAAAAATAATTCAAGAAGCCGAAAGTTCAATACAGAAAACTAAAGATGAAATTGAAACTGAAGATAAAAAAATTCAATCAATAAAATTAAAAGACGAAGTTAAAATTGTAGTTAACAATAAAGATATTGATCCACTTGAAACCAAAGATTGGTTAGATTCTATTTCTGCCGTTCTAGAAAAAGATGGAAAACATAGAGCACAATTTTTAATAAAAGAATTAATTGAACATTCTTATAAAGAAGGGTCAGATTTAATTTTATCTAGAACTACACCATATATAAATTCAATATCTCCTGAAGCAGAGGCAAAATCTAGTGGTGACCAAAATATAGAAAGAAGAATTAGATCTTTAATTAGATGGAATGCAGCAGCCATGGTTGTAAGGGCCAATAAAAAGTTTCCAGAATTAGGTGGCCATATAGGTACCTTTGCATCGGCCGCAACACTTTATGATGTCGGAATGAATCATTTCTGGAGAGCAAAAAATAATAAATTTGGTGGAGATTTAATTTATTTTCAAGGCCATAGTGCACCAGGAATGTATGCTAGAGCTTTTCTAGAAGGAAGACTAAATGAAAAGCAACTAGATAGTTTTCGACAAGAAGTAAAAAAAGGAGGACTTTCATCTTATCCTCACCCATGGTTAATGCCTAATTTCTGGCAATTTCCAACCGTTTCTATGGGTTTAGGTCCAATGATGGCAATTTATCAAGCAAGATTCATGAAATATTTAATTAATAGAGGTTTAATTAAAGATGAAGGTCGAAAAGTTTGGGCATTTCTAGGGGACGGAGAAATGGATGAACCAGAGTCACTTGGCGCAATAGGATTAGCTGCCAGAGAAAAATTAGACAATTTGATATTTGTTATAAATTGTAACCTTCAAAGATTAGATGGACCAGTAAGAGGTAATGGAAAAATTATCCAAGAACTAGAGGGAATTTTTAGAGGCGCTGGTTGGAATGTAATAAAAGTAATTTGGGGGTCTTATTGGGACTCTTTGATTGCAAACGATAAATCGGGTCATCTAGTTAAGATTATGAACGAAACGGTGGATGGCGAATACCAGGCAATGAAAGCAAGAGATGGTTTATACGTCAGAGAAAAATTTTTTGGAAAATATCCAGAAACTCTAAAATTAGTTTCAGCAATGTCCGATAAAGATATTTGGAAATTAAATCGAGGCGGCCACGATCCTCACAAAGTTTATGCGGCATATGATAAAGCTGTTAAAAATACTGGAAGTCCGACAGTTATTATAACCAAAACAATTAAAGGTTATGGAATGGGAAAAACAGGTGAGAGCGTTAATACTACTCACCAAACTAAAAAATTAGATGTAGATGATTTGTTATATTACAGAGATCGTTTTGATGTACCTCTTACTGACCAACAAGTAAAAAATATTGAGTATTTCAAACCAGACGAAAAATCTCCAGAAATTAAGTATATCAAAGAAAGAAGAATGAATCTCGGTGGTTTTTTACCAGAAAGAACAACCTACGCAAAACCAATCAAAGCCCCATCAAAAAATATCTTTGATTTTATGAAAGTATCAACTGGTGAAAAAGAAATGTCCACTACTATGGCAATGGTTAGAATGTTTACAAATCTGTTAAGAGATAAAAATATTTCACCAAGATTGGTACCAATTATTCCTGATGAAGCAAGAACTTTTGGTATGGAAGGTTTTTTTCAAAAGATAGGAATATATGCACATGAAGGACAAAAATATGAACCTGAAGATTCTGAACAGCTAAGTTCTTATAGAGAAGATAAAGGTGGACAAGTTTTAGAAGAAGGAATTAACGAAGCTGGAGCCATGTCATCATGGATTGCGGCTGCAACAGCTTATACAAACCATGATATCGAAATGATCCCAATCTATATTTTTTATTCTATGTTTGGTTTTCAAAGAATAGGAGATCTTGCTTGGGCAGCTGGAGATAGCCAATCCAGAGGTTTTTTAATTGGCGCTACAGCAGGCAAAACTACTTTGGCAGGCGAAGGGCTTCAGCATCAAGATGGGCATAGTCATTTAATAGCTTCAACCATACCAAATTGTGTAACATATGATCCTACATTTCACTATGAGCTTGCAGTAATTTTTAGAGAAGGTCTAAGAAGAATGCATGAAAAAAAAGAGAATGTTTTTTATTATATAACAACCATGAATGAAAATTACTCTCATCCCGAAATGCCAAAAGATAAAAACTGCGAAGAAGGAATTCTTAAAGGAATGTATAAAATTAAAGAATTTAATAATTATAAAAAAACAAAAATTCAACTTCTAGGATCTGGTACGATATTAAGAGAGATGATGATGGCAGCAGAAATACTTCAAAAAGAATATCAAATAGATAGCGAAATATGGAGTGTTACAAGCTTCAATGAATTGAGAAGAGATGGAATGGAAGTTGAAAGATATAATCTTTTAAATCCAGATAAAGAACAAAAAGTTTCATTTGTAGAACAATGCTTAGGTAAATCAGAGGGACCAATTATGGCAGCTTCTGATTATATGAGAATGAATTCAGATCAAATTAGACCTTATACAAATAAGAGTTTTTATTCTCTCGGAACTGATGGTTTTGGAAGAAGTGATACTAGAAAAAATCTTAGAAAATTCTTTGAAGTTGATAAACAGCATTTAGTAACCTATGGACTAAGCGTATTAGCTAAAGAACAATTAATTGCATCAAAATATGCAAAAGAAGCTATTAAAAAATACAATATTGATGGAGATAAACCGATACCAATCAAATTATAAAAATGACAGATAGAGAAATTAAAGTTCCAAATATTGGTGATTTTAAAGATGTTGAGGTGATAGAGGTATTAATTTCAGCTGGACAATCAATTTCTAAAAATGACCCTTTGATAACAATAGAAAGCGATAAATCTAGTGTTGAAATCCCATCTACTTTTGAAGGAAAAATTAAATCGGTTAATATTAAGATAGGAGACAAAGTGTCTGAGGGTGATTTAATTTTGTTATTAACTGGCAACGAAGAAAGTAAAGAAGATATTAAACAAAAACCCAAGACTCAAAAAGAAGAATTAGAAATCAAACCAGTAGAACAAAAAAAGATTGAAGAAAAAGTTAATAATCATTTTAATGAAAAGAATAATTCTGGAATTTCATTAGCCAGTCCTAAAACACGTAAATTTGCAAGGGAACTTGGTGTTGATATTAATCAAATTTCTGGAAGTGAAAGACAAGGAAGAGTTTTAGAAAGTGATATAAAAAATTTTATATCATCTAAAATTAATAAAATTTCAAATAAGAGAGAAAAGCAAGTAAAAAAAATTACAAGTGAGTTTTCTCATTCTGATTTTGGAAAAATTGAAGTTAAAGATTTACCTAGAGTTAAAAAACTAGCTTCAACATATTTAGTTAACTCTTGGGCAACAATACCTCATGTAACAAATCATGATGAAGCAGATATAACTGAAATGGAAGAATTTAGAAGTTCTCTTACTGATATACATACTGGAGAAAAAAAAAAGATTACTCCACTAGCATTTATCATTAAAGCATTAGTTGCATCGTTAAAAAAATTTCCAAGTTTTAATTCTTCAATTGATGATATTGAAAATGGCAAAATGACAGTCAAAAAATATTATCACATAGGTATAGCTGTAGATACACCTCATGGATTGATGGTTCCAAAAATTAGAAATGCAGATAACAAGAATATTTCTTTAATTGGCAAAGACTTAAAGGAAGTAAGTGAATTATGTAGAAACCTTAAAATAAATAAAAAAGAATTATTTGGTGGCTCTATGACAATTACAAGCCTAGGAGGTATTGGTGGTTCTTTTTTTACACCAATAATAAATTATCCAGAAGTTGCTATTTTAGGGGTAGGAAAATCTTATAAAAAACAGTTATTTATAAATGGAAAATTTGTACCTCGCACAATATTACCATTGTCTTTATCCTATGATCATAGAATTATAGATGGCGCAGAAGCTGCGAAATTTAATAATGATTTAAAAGATAATCTTGGAAGTAATTTTGCATATAGACTAGCAATTTAATTAAATGTCAAAATCTCTATCTATATTCAGTGCATTAATTTGCACGATTATATGGGGTACTACTTTTATAGCACAAGATACTGGCATGCAGGTTATAGGACCTTATGTTTTTAATGGCGTTAGGTTTTTTGTAGGATTTTTAGTGCTAATACCTTTTTATTTATTATTAGAAAAGGAAAATACTTATAAAGTAGTTTCTAAAAACAAGAGTAAATTTATTTATTTATCTATTTTAATTGGATTATTTTTGTTTCTTGGAACAGTTTTTCAGCAGGTAGCCCTATTATATACAGATGTTGCAAATGCTGCATTTTTTACAATTTTTTATGTGCCTATGGTTCCAATAATAGTTTTTTTTCTATTTAAAAAAAATATTCATTGGAGTGTATGGCCGTCAGTAATTTTATGTGTAATTGGCGGTTATTTACTCACAAATTTTTATGATGCAACAGTTAGACTGGGTGACACTTTAGTAGTTTTGGGGGCAATATTTTGGAGTCTTCATATAATTTTTATAGGAAAGATTATTGAAGAGTTTGACGCTCCTATTTTAATAGGTTTAATTCAAACAATAATAGTATCTACTTGTTCTATTATTCTAGCATTAATTTTTGAGGATTTTATTATAAAAAATATTTTAGATCAAAAAGTTCAAATTCTTTATGCCGGCATACTATCAGGAGGAATTGCTTTTGTACTTCAAATATATGCACAAAGGAACATATCCCCAGCACCTGCGGCAATTATTTTTTCTTTGGAAGGTGTTTTTGCAACAATTGCAGCTTGGATTATTTTAAGTCAAATATTAAATATTAATAATATTTTAGGTTGTGGTTTTATTTTAGTAGGTGTGCTGATATCTCAATTATTACCAGAAATAAATTTTTCTAAACATAAACAAAAATAAATAAAATAAAAGCTAAGAATATTCTGTAGTATACAAAGAATTTTAAATCAAAGTTTTTTACGTAAATTAAGAAATATTTTATTGTTAAATATGAAATAATAAATGAAAATATAATTGAAAACAAAAATATTACATTGAAATTGATGTTAGTTTCAAATATATCTTTAATACCTAAAAAACTTGCACCTCCTAAAGCTGGTATAGATAAATAAAAAGCAATTTTTGAAGAATCAACTCTATCAAAATTAAGAAATCTTGAAGCTGTTATAACTATGCCAGACCTACTTACACCTGGTATAATTGCTAGTACTTGAAGCAAACCAATAATCAGAATTATTTTATAATTAAGATTTGTATCTAACTTTTGTTTTATTTGAGATCTATCAGCAAAAAATAAAAGCAAACCAAATAACAAAGTTGTCCATGCTATAATTTTTAAATTTCTAAAATAATCTATTAATCCAGATGTGTAGAATATATAACCAATAACTATTAATGGTAATGATCCTAAAATTATTAATGTAAATAAGTTTTTATTTTTTGTTATGTTTAATAAATCTTTTCTGAAATAAAATAAAATTGCAAATAAAGATCCCAAGTGAAGACTGATATCAAGCTGCAAAGAACTAATATTGAAATTATAAATTTTAGAAACTAATATTAAATGAGCTGAGGAGCTTACAGGTATGAATTCTGAAAAACCCTGAACAAATCCTAAAATTAATACTTCTATGTATTTTGAAACCATTAAATTGACATTTGATAATCAAAATATAGTTAAAATAAAGCAATAACATAGATGCATAACAAATATGTAAATATTAAAAAATCCTTTAATTATATGGTTTTTTGTTAATATAGGTCATAAATTATGACCTAATGTTGGTTTATTTGAATGAAATATTGGTATATAGCAAGTCTAATGACGGAAAAAATGTTGAAATTTGTGGATATAGATCAACAAAATCCTAAAAAAAGAGAAAAATTAATAAGAAAAGGTGATTTTAATGAAATATATAACGAATTTATAAATGAAAAAGCTAATGAACAGTCAAGCAGATGTTCGCAGTGTGGGGTGCCTTTTTGTCAGATACATTGCCCGTTAAGTAATAATATTCCCGATTGGTTAAAATTAACTGCAGAAGGCAGACTTCAAGAAGCTTATCAATTATCTCAAGCCACAAATAACATGCCAGAAGTATGTGGAAGAATTTGTCCTCAAGATAGATTATGCGAAGGTAATTGTGTAATTGAACAATCAAAACATGGCACAGTTACTATAGGTTCAATTGAAAAATTTATTACTGAAGCAGCATGGACAAATAGTTGGGTTAAACCAATAGAGGTCACAAATGAAATTGATCAAAGTATTGGTATTATTGGTGCAGGTCCAGCTGGGTTAGCGTGTGGAGAAGAGCTTAGAAAAAAAGGTTATCAAATTACTATATACGATCGTTATGATAGAGCAGGAGGCTTGTTAATTTATGGTATACCAAACTTCAAATTAGAAAAACATGTGGTTAACAGGAGAATTAAACTTCTAAAAGACGGAGGTATTAATTTTGTTTTAAATTATGAGGTTGGTAAAAATTTATCTTTAAAAGAATTGAGAGAAAAACATGATGCAATTTTAATAGCCACAGGTGTTTATAAACCCAGAGAAGTTAATATACCCGGAAGTCATTTAAAAAATATTTTTCCAGCTATGGAATTTTTAAGCGCATCAAATCGAAAAGGTTTAGGTGATAAAGTTGAAATGTTTGACAATGGAACTTTAGATGCGAAAGAAAAGGACATAATAGTTGTAGGAGGTGGCGATACTGCAATGGATTGTGTTAGAACTTCAATAAGACAAAATGCAAAATCTGTAAAATGTATTTATAGACGAGATAAAGAAAATATGCCCGGCTCCTCAAGAGAGGTTATAAATGCTGAGGAAGAAGGTGTTGAATTTATTTGGTTAAGCAACCCAAAAGAGTTTAAAGGTAAAGATAAAATTGAAAGCTTAATAGTTGACAAGATTAAGTTGGGCGAACCAGATGAAAGTGGAAGAAGAAAACCAATTGTTCAAAAAAATTCTGAATTTGAGATTAAAGCTGATATAGTTATAAAAGCACTAGGTTTTGACCCTGAAGAACTTCCCATATTGTTTGATGAAAACAGGTTGCAAATTACAAAATGGGGAACAATAAAAACAGATTTTGATACAATGGAAACAAATATAACTGGTGTTTTTGCCGCTGGTGATATTGTGAGAGGAGCTTCATTAGTTGTTTGGGCAATTAAAGATGGAAGGGATGCTGCAAACTCAATAGACAATTATTTGCAATCTAAAAAAAATAAAAAAGTAGCCTGATGAATAGAAGAACAAAGAATTTAAAAATTTTAAAAGAAAATTCAATTTATAGCGAGTCAATGGAACATGATTCATGTGGAGTCGGATTAGTAGCATCTACTGAAGGTTTAAAATCAAGAAAAGTTGTAGAGCAAGGAATAGAAGCATTAAAAGCAGTTTGGCATAGAGGAGCAATTGATGCAGATGGAAAAACAGGAGATGGTGCAGGTATTCATATAGAAATACCGTCAAATTTCTTTATAGAAAAAATTGAGAATTATGGGCGGAAATATGATGGAGGAGTAATCTGCGCTGGAATGATTTTTTTGCCAAGAAACGATTATAATGCACAGGAAAAATGCAAAACATACATCGAAACCGAACTTCTAAAAAATAATTTTAATATTTACAGATGGAGACAAGTTCCAATTAATACTAGTGTATTAGGTTCAAAAGCTGAAATAACTAGACCTGAAATTACTCAAGTTTTATTCACACCAAAAAATAAGTCAATAAATGGAAAAACGTTAGAAAGAAAACTTTATGAAACTAGAAGAAAAATAGAAAAAGAATGTTTAAAAAATCACTTAAATCAATTTTATATTTGTTCGTTTAGTTCAAAATCAATCATATATAAAGGAATGTTTTTGGCTGAATCTTTGTCAGAATTTTATTTAGATTTACAAGACGAAAGACTTACATCAAGGTATGCTATATTTCACCAAAGATTTTCAACAAACACTGCGCCAAGCTGGGATCTTGCACAACCATTTAGAGCGATTGCTCATAATGGAGAAATAAATACTTTAAAGGGTAATATTAATTGGATGAAAGTCCATGAAGAAGAAATGTTTAGTTCTCTGTTTGAAGATATGGAAAATATAAAACCAGTTATTCCAATAGAAAATTCGGACTCAGCATCATTGGATAATGTTTTTGAACTACTAAATATGTCTGGGCACTCAGCACCTTTAACTAAGATTATGTTAATACCTGATGCATGGTCTAAGAAAAGTAAAATACTTCCAAGAGATCATTTACAATTATTTAATTTTTTAAATAGCACCATGGAACCTTGGGATGGTCCTGCTGCTATTGCCGCAACCGATAATGATTGGGTTATAGCCGCAACAGATAGAAATGGTCTGAGACCATTAAGATATACGGTCACAAAAGATAAATTATTATTTGCAGGCTCTGAGACAGGAATGGTTGATCTGGATGAAAAAAAAATTGTTAGCAAAGGTAGATTGGGACCAGGAGAAATAATAGGAGTTAGAATTGAAAGAGGAAAAGTTTTTACAAATAGTGAAATCAAAAACTATTTAGCAAAAGAATATAAAAATTTTAACAATCAAATTATAGATCTAGATAAAAAATTTCTTATTAAAGATGAAAAAAATGAATTTTCAGGAGAAGAATTAAGAATTCTTCAACATTGTTTTGGTTATAGCATTGAAGACCTAGAGTTAATTCTTCATCCTATGGTAGAAGAATCAAAAGAAGCGACAGGATCAATGGGTGACGATACTCCATTAGCAGTTTTATCAGATAAATATCGGCCACTTTATCATTTTTTTAGACAAAATTTTAGCCAGGTTACAAATCCACCTATAGATTCTTTAAGGGAAAATAAAGTTATGAGTCTTAAAACTAGATTTGGAAATCTAGGTAATATTTTGGACTTTAGCAATTTAACCGAAGAAAACATATATGTTTTAAATAGTCCTATACTATCAAATTCTCAGTTTAAAAAATTTGTTAGTTATTTTGGAGGTAATTCCAAAATTTTAGAATGTACTTTTGATGAACAGGATAGTCTTGAAAATGCACTAAATAATTTAAAGGGCGAGGTAGAAAAATCAGTTAGAGAAGGAATTAATCAAATAATTCTTACAGACAAAAATATATCAAAAGAAAAATTACCAATTCCAATGCTTTTATGTATTGGTGCCATTAATACACACTTAATTAATCTTGGATTAAGAGGGTATGTTTCAATTAATGTTCAGACTGGAGATGCTCTAGACACCCATTCTTTTGCAACTTTAATTGGTGTTGGGGCAACAACTGTTAATCCTTATTTGGCTTTCGATAGCATACACCAAAGATATACAAAAATGCTTTTTGAGAATCTGAGTTTTGAAGAGTGTATTTCAAGATACATTAAATCAGTAAATCTTGGATTATTAAAAATTATGTCAAAGATGGGTATTTCAGTATTAAGCTCTTATAGAGGAGGATGTAACTTTGAAACTGTAGGATTGAGCAGAACATTAGTAAAAGATTATTTTCCAGGAATTTTATCAAAAATTTCTGGAATTGGATTAAATGGAATTGAGAAGAAAATAAGAAAAATTCACAATGAAGCATTTAATTCTACTTCCAAAATTCTTCCAATCGGTGGAATTTATAAATATAGAAAAAATGGAGAGACTCATCAATATCAAGGTAAATTAATTCATTTAATTCAAACTGCTGTTACGAAAAATTCTTATGATATCTATAAAAAATATGTTGATGGAATTTATAATCTTAAACCAATTAATCTAAGAGACTTAATAGATTTTAAGGTAAAAAAATCAATAAGTATTGATGAAGTAGAATCCGTACCAAGCATTATGAAAAGATTTGGAAGCGGAAGCATGTCTCATGGAGCATTATCAAAAGAGGCACACGAAACTCTAGCAATTGGAATGAATAGAATTAGAGGCGCTTCATGTAGCGGTGAAGGAGGAGAAGATGAAAAAAGATTTAAAGTTAAAGAAAATGGAGATAGTGCAAATTCAAGAGTTAAACAAATAGCATCAGCTAGATTTGGTGTAACAACAAATTATTTAAATAATTGTAATGAAATAGAAATTAAAATTGCTCAAGGCGCAAAACCAGGAGAAGGAGGGCAACTTCCTAGTTTTAAAGTTACTGATGAAATAGCAAGACTAAGACATTCAACACCTGGTGTTACATTGATTTCTCCTCCCCCTCATCATGATATTTATTCAATAGAAGATCTTGCTCAATTAATTTACGATCTTAAGCAGATAAATCCTAAAGCAAGAATTGGTGTAAAATTGGTTGCGTCTTCAGGAATTGGAACTATTGCAGCTGGTGTAGCCAAGGCAAAAGCAGATATAATATTAATTGCAGGACATTGTGGAGGCACTGGAGCAACTCCTCAAACAAGTGTTAAATATGTTGGTATTCCTTGGGAGATGGGACTAACAGAAGCTAATCAAGTTTTAACTTTAAATAATCTACGTCATCAAGTTACATTAAAAACAGATGGTGGAATTAAAACTGGCAGAGATGTAGTAATAGCAGCAATGATGGGAGCAGAAGAGTATGGTGTTGCCACTACCGCTCTTGTTGCTATGGGTTGTATTATGGTTAGACAATGTCATTCAAATACATGTCCTGTAGGAGTGTGCACTCAAGATAAAAAACTAAGAGAAAAATTTACTGGAACTCCAGATAAAATTGTTAATCTTTTTACTTTTATTGCTCAAGAAGTAAGAGAGATTTTAGCACAATTAGGATTTAATAATTTAAACGAGATAATTGGAAGGACCAATTTATTAAAACAAGTTAGCAAAGGGTCTTCTAATTTAGATGATCTAGACTTAAATCCTTTGTTTGTTCAAGCAGATTCTGGATCAAACAAAAAATATTGTGAAAATGTAATTATTAATAGTGTTCCAGATACCTTAGATCAAAAAATATGGCCTGAGATTGAACAATTAATTGAAAAGAATGAAATTATAGAAAAAGAATTTAAGATTAAAAATACACATAGAGCAGTTGGAACGAGAATTTCTTATCATCTATATAATAAATTTGGAAACAACATGTTAAAAGAAAATTCAATTTCTTTAAAATTTAATGGATCGGCTGGACAATCTTTTGGGGCTTTTGGAGTTAAAGGATTAAAGTTAAGCTTAAAAGGCGATGCCAATGATTATGTTGGAAAAGGATTATCTGGAGGCACCATAGTAGTTAAATTGCGAGATGAAAGTAATTTAATATCTAATGAAAATACAATAATAGGAAATACAGTTTTATATGGAGCAACATCTGGATATTTGTATGCTGCTGGACAAGCAGGAGAAAGATTTGCCGTTAGAAATTCTGGAGCAATGTCAGTTATAGAAGGATGTGATTCAAATGGTTGTGAATATATGACTGGAGGAATTGTAACTATTTTAGGAAAAGTCGGAGATAATTTTGCAGCAGGTATGACAGGTGGTATGGCTTTTATTTATGATCCATTTTCTGAATTTGATAAATATGTAAATCCGGAAACAGTCATTTGGCAAAAACCTGAAACTAAATATTGGATAGATCTTCTAAAAAATATAATCAAAGAATATTGGAATGAAACCAAATCAGTTATTGCTGCTGAAATTTTGAACAATTTTGATAATGAAATACACAATTTTCAACAAGTATGTCCAATTGAAATGTTAGAAAAACTCGAAAACCCAATAACTACAAAGATCATTAAAACCGTAGGTTAGTATGAAAAAAATTAAAATTTTTTACTTATAAAGAAGGGTTAAAAGAAATTTACAATCATTTGATTTAATTCATTACATATTTTTTTTAAATTATGTTTTTTGGATAAACTATGTTCTCCACCTTTTATTATGCAGAGTTTTTTATAAGCTTTAGGAAATATTTTTAATATTTTTTTTGAAAAGTTAATTGGAACTACCTCATCCCTAGATCCGTGAAACATACTTACAGGTATTTTTAAGTATATTTTTTTATTTAAAACATTATTTTTTCTACCATCAAAAATAAGTTGTTTGGTTAGAGGATAGATATAATCACCATGTTCTAAATTGTAAATTTTTTTTTC
>MPMA02046200.1_pt1 | contig 23281 bp, 19 predicted proteins | sample 1617361 | NCBI WGS metagenome assembly MPMA02 (sample SAMN05944807, study PRJNA350692) | marine metagenome | biome: marine; feature: ODZ; material: water; isolation source: 180 m water sample filtered on 0.2 um supor filter | place: Pacific Ocean | collected 2012-04-08 | depth 180m m | reverse complement strand
TTTTCTCTTCTGATGAAAACTTACGGCGGGTCTTTCGTCGTATATCCTTAACGTGTTTTTCTGTGTTTGACATGCTCATTTGAAACTCCTCTGCTTCGGTTTAAATTAGCAGAAGTGTCTCTTAGCAAATAGGGCTAGATGGTGCCGTATGGGCTGACGTCACACAGGTCGTTAAAGGTTCCTATACTCGGCATCACGTATTTCGACAGGCGCTGCCGCCATTCACTATCAGTCAGGGCGCGAGTCACCATGAATGAATGCTGCAAAAGGTATAGCATTGCCTGAGCTTCACGACGCCCAGCAGCGATTCCGCGGGTGGATTGGTAGGGGACAACGAGAGGAGAGGAGAGTGAACCCATGAGCACCAACATGAACGCCGTGGTCATCGAGGAACACGGCGATGCAGACGTTATGAGTTACCGAGACATTGAAATGCCGGCGCTGCAGCCGGGTCAGGTTCGCATTGCGATGCGCGCTTGTAGCCTGAACTACCACGACATTCTCACCAGACGTGGCATGCCAGGTGTGAGAACGCCCCTGCCTATGATCCTGGGCTGCGATTGCGCGGGCGTCATCGCTGAAATGGCGCCCGATGTAAAAGGCTGGGCAGTCGGCGAGCGCGTGCTGGCGGATCCACTTTCCCGCTTCAGCCGCCGGGAAGATCCCGACCCGGCGATGCCCATCAAGTTTCTAGGTGACACCCGTTGGGGAGGTTATGCAGACTACTGTGTGGTCTGGGACCGTCAGCTGATCAGGATTCCCGAAGCGGTACCCATCGAGCTGGCTGCCTGTCTGCCCGTCGCTTACGGTTCGGCTTACCGCATGCTCCTGCATCACGGCAAGATCCAGGCTGGTGAACGAGTGCTCGTGTTGGGCGCCTCGGGCGGGGTAGGTAACTGCGCTGTACAGCTGGCAAAAAGTGCTGGCTGTTTTGTCGTTGGCGCGTGCGGAAACGAAACGCGTTGCCGGACGCTTACGGAGCTTTTCGGTGTGGATGAGACCATCAACACGGCCGAAGAGGACATCGTCAAAGCCACCCGCCGAATCACCGGTGGGACTCTGCTGCAGGGTGGTGGTTTTGATGCAGTGGTGAACAGTCAGGGAGGCGAATTCTGGGCGAAGGGGCTACGGTGTCTGAAGGCCGGCGGCAGGATGGTGACCAATGGTGCGCTGGCCGGTTTCGATCCGCCCACCGATATCCGCTACATCTTTCAGGGTGAACTTACCATCCAGGGCAGCAACGGCTGGAGTCACCAGGACATCGAAAACCTCATCGCCCTTGTGGCAGACGGTGGGCTCGAGCCGCATATCGGAGCGACCTATTCTCTGGAGCGAGGCATCGAGGCCCACATCGCACTCGAGATGCGCAGCCATTTTGGAAAGATCGTCATTACCGGAAGCGCACCGGCGCCGCTGGGCGCGGGCGCAATCTGATCTTTTAACTGTCACGTATGGATGGGCCCGAAACCCGGATAGAAAAAAAATAACCGGTATTTTATAGAAATTGGCGGAGTGCTTGGAGAGAAGAAGGGGAGTCCAGATAAGTCGTTGTATTGCGATAAAGGCACAATCCCCCGGCTTAATCGCAAAATTGGGGTAATCTCCCTTCTTATTCTTGAAAGTGCTGTAGAAAATGGCCTGTCGCCATCAAATCTTACCTAAAGATTTCCCGGAATAGGGCGTTAATGGTTCCTATACTCCCGCAAAGGATCCTAATGCAATTCATAGGTTAAGCAAGTTAGCTATCGGGTGGCTTTGCCTGGGTATCAACATCGAACGCATTAAACACGGCATCCTGCAAGACAAAAAAAGGGAGGCCTGAGCCTCCCTTTCCTTCTAACTAATTTATCAAATTAATTAGTTAGATTGTGAGTTAAGGTTATTCCATACCGTCTAGGCTCGGCAGGATAAATTATAGTTACCCCCAGGTCTTGTCCGACTGGCTCGCCGTACTTATCTGTAGGGCTGCCATCGATCAATGTCTGACTTGGCACATCCAAGGCCCCACGGAAGTACTCCTTTCCGTTTAGGTTGGTACCCCAAATCGTGACGCTGGTCTTGTTGTTTGCCAGATCCCATACAATCTGAGCATCCAGCAGACCATAGGCGTCCTGTCGGGATGTATGAAATCGCCGGAGCGTATTATATTCACGTCCCCTATGTGACCAACCGCCACCGATCGTCACCATTCCGCCATTATCCATGGGAATTTCATAGGCTGCGTGAATACTCCAGTTATATGGTGCGCCACCCACAAAATCGATGTGGCTGAAGTCATTCACAAACTCGGTCTCTTCCAATGTCACTGGATCCCACTCGCTGTCCATCGTCGAAAATTTATCGTACTCACCATCGAGGTAACCAAAGGACGCCGTCAGCCTGAGACCTTCAATAGGTGTCGCCTGCAGCTCCATCTCAATACCCTGCATGGTGGCCTTCTGCGCGTTAATTAAATCTGCAGTGGGCTGTCCTCGTTGCATACGGCTCACGGTAATCTGCTGATTCTCGTAATCAGTCTGGAACACATTCATGTTCAGTCGCAATTGATTATCCATCCACTGGCTCTTCATCCCGATCTCCCAGTTGTCGGAGATCTCTGGTTCGAACGGTCGCATGCGAATGTCGCCGTTCATACCTCCCGAGCTATAGCCTCTCGCGAAACTCGCAAAGACCATGATGTCATCAGTGAACTTATAGTTGACGATCAGCCTTGGCGTCGCCTGTCCGTATCGAAGCTCCTGGTCACAATACGCCATCGTGGCCGCTCCATTCGCATCTAATGGCATACCGGGGCAAAAGTTTTCGGCATCAAACCCCCCGCCCACGGTGAATTGATACCGACGAAATTTGCGTGTGTCCTTGGTATAACGGTAACCGGCTGTTACCGACCACTCATCGTTAATCTCATAAGTCGCCTCGGCAAAGGCGGCATACGAAGTTTGCGTCGCATGAGTTTCCTGGTCTCGGCTTGCTCCCGCCTGTGTTGCCAGAAATAGATCACCCACGGTCATAAATCCCGGAGGGACGCTCGGATCTAACATACTGTAATCCCAACCCCACATCGGCGCATCCGCTGCGGAAGGGTTGGTGTCTATGCCACGCCACATCGGCGCACTGATAATCTGAGTTGCGCTCTCATAGAACCAATACATGCCCACCGTCCAGGTCAACCGATCATCAAACGCCTCGCTCTCGATTCGAAACTCTTGAGAGACCTGGTCATAGGGATTTCGAACATACTCGAGCACGTCAATACTATTGGAGGGCTCGCCGACAAAGTCGGTACCCCATCCCCAGGACTGGCTCATCGCATCCATGGTGCGGCTGGCGGTAAGAGAGTTGAGCGTGCCCCACCCCATATCCCAGCTCATATCAAGCGTGATCTGTCTAGTATCGATGTCCGCGTGGTTTGGATCATTATCATTCGACAAATAATAATCGTTGACAGGGGTACAAGCTCTAACCAGGTCGTCCTGCCGACCTGCGATCGAAGCAATAAAATCTAAACCGGTCCCGCTGCCGGTTGCGCCAATACACTTGCCCAAACCCGCGGTCTCACGAGCCCCATAGTATTCTGCAGTTAGCATCGCCTCGAAGGTGTCCGTTGGCGTCCACAAAAGTTTAGCTCTGGCTGACTTGGAATCTGTCTCATTCCACTTACGACCCGAACGATCTTTCATGAAGCCATCGTCGCGCCGTGTCTGCATCGAAACCCGACCAGCCAAGACACCTTCAATTAGAGGAATATTCAATAGCGCGTCGGTAGTCACCTGGCCAGCATTGCCGGTGCCAACCCTGACCTTAGCTTCAAGCTCATCGCTGGGATTTCGAGTGATCACTTGTACGAGTCCGGCCGTCGTATTTCGACCAAACAGCGTGCCTTGTGGTCCCCTCAACACCTCAACCCGCTCAATATCAAAAAGGTCAAATACACCACCCTGAGGACGTCCAAGATAGACCCCATCGATGTACGTTCCAACCTTAGGATCTTGTGTTGGTCCCCAGTTTACCTGGCCAATTCCTCTCAGAAACACTTGAGCTGTGTTTCGAGATACTGAACTGTTGGTGAAGGATAAGTTAGGAGTGACCTGTTCGATTCGTTGAATCTCAGTAATACCCCTGTCTTCGAGATAAGCTGCAGATAACGCACTGATCGGAATGGGCACTTCCTGTGAAATTTCCTCTCGTCTTCGCGCGGTCACGACGACCTCTTCGATTCCCTGCGCCGATTCTTCCGATAACGCTTGTTGCGGCAACAACATCACAGCACCGGAAAAGATTAGCGCCAGTGCGTACGATAAACTTATAAACGTCAAGTGCTCGAATAATTTCGATTTCATTAACTTCCCCTATATTTATGTAGGACTATAATGCTCTAAAGCGATATTTGTACGTTAAGACATATATTAAAGTATGTAAATTTATTGTTTGACATCTAAAATTAAATTTTTTAACGGTATGAGAATTCAACACCTTTCGCGTCCGTCATATGACCTGCACTGTGAAATATATAAGTATGATTCAATGGCACCACTGGTTGCACAAAAGGGCTGCCACAAGGGAGGAATAGGGCGTTACTACATTTACATCTTAAGGCATCTGACCCCACCGGTTGCCAAGTCAGGGCGTCTTTAATTTGAAAAGAAATCAGCAATTACCGTAGTTGACCGTTCTTCAGGAAATGCAGTTTATATTGCCTATTCTCGCCGCTTAGGCAATCTGAAGTACCTGTCTTGCAGCTCGCTCTCCCTCCTCACAAGCTGTTGACCACAGCTGATCGCCGGTCAATTCAGAATGCGCGAAACGAATCCTGCCGTATCCTTTACGCACGATGTCGCGGGCAGGCGGTTTGCCGTCCAGTCCATAAAAGAAACCCTTCTGCGGGATGACATACGCATGGCCCCACCGATTTGTGATGATCGCACTAATATCCCGTTCGTGATCAAAACCGTGATCCCCAAATGTGGTCTGGAGCTGATTTCGGAGTGTTGTCTCGATCTCCCGAAACGGCATTGCAAAAAGCTGAGTTCGCGCCACAAGACTTTGCGTGTCGTATGGAAGACCCTGGTCGGACACACCATCTGTAAATGGTATGTAAAAAGTCAGCACGGTCGGCTTATCAGGATCTAAGGGCATGTGGTCACCATCGAGCGACAGCGGTGCACGAATGTTCGTAAACCAGCCCCGCTCACCAAGCCAGCGTGCCGACGTAATGCCGAGTTTTTCCATGAATCGCCAGTGCCTGACAGCAACGTTGGCCACGAGCATTGGGCCATGTTGGAAAGTTTCCATGGCATCCAGTAATGCGCTCGGGGCATCGCGGACAACGTGTTTATTCATCCACTGCCCGCCCGCCATGATGATGGTTTTTCCCGAGACGACCCTTACGTCACCACTCTTGTTGTCCAGATAAGACACCTGGACTCTCTTTGCACTTTCCGGTCCTCCATCGTGGCGAACGTCAACCACAGTCGAATCAAGGCGAATCCTCAAATCTCTCTTAGGTTGGTCGAGCGCATCGAAATTGATTTGTCCATTGAGTATGTCACCGAAGGTGGCTTTGCCTTCAATCGCGTCAGGTAGCATCTTTTTGACCATGTGCCTTACGATGCAGGTATTTCCGCCCGGGAAGCTGACTGGATAGTATGACTCTTCCGATAATTCCTCCGCTGCGGCTTCATCGACCGTTGTAGTACCCGGTGCGAAAAAGTGTTTTGCCGCAAGTGCAGAAACCGCATCACAGCCGAGCCCTGTTCCATACGCTGAGATCATCGTACTCAAGTACTCGAATACTTCCTGCCGCGTAATTCCGACATGGCTGGTGAGAAAGTCCGCGTACGTCATGCCATCTAGCCACCTATTGAGATCATCCGGATGATCCTCAATTAGGAATTGATCCAGATACGAAAGCTCCTCCTTGACTTCGTCGGGCCAATTCAACTCTTCGTAGCCGGATAGCCATGGGTTCCTGGCCATTCTCAGCTTTTCCGAATCGTCCGGATCCTCAAAAAAGTATCCTTGCTGCGCCTCATCTCGGTAGATCATCATGTGTGCGTAGTGTTCTTTTGCATACGCAAGATCTTTGTCGCTGCCCGCAGCAGTCTCTAGCCAGGTCGGCGCATCAGGTTCATCACCCATCGGAAGCCCAACTTCCTCCCAAACGGGGTGATAGAAAAAACCGAGTTCTGACATGACACGAGCCGGCCACAAACACATGTTCGAACCTTGCGGCGCTTGCAAGCGATAGCCATCCACTTCAACCTCGTTCTGTTTCGCCTCTCCGCCAAACACAGAATGGTTGTCGAGAAGCAATACCCGAGCATTGTCATCACTTTCCTTCAGAAAATGGTAAGCCGACATCAAACCTGCAAAACCCCCACCGACTACGACCAGATCGTAGTCTTCGCCGGTATCTTCAATTGAGTCTGGCAAGCTCGTCCAGTGCCCATCTCTCAACGAGTGAGCAGCATTAATGACTTTATGAGTGTTACCATTGGAGCTCGAGTAGTCCCCAACTCCACCTGGTCCCGTCCAGTCCGCCCCAACGAGCTCATAGGAAGGGCGGGATTGGGCCTCCGCAGTACGAAGGAGCCCTGGTGCGGTTACGGTCAATAGGCCACTACCGACACCAAGTAGCGTACCGCCAATAAAATCTCTTCGAGTGACGTTTTTGGGTAGCTTCAATAAATCGTTACTGCGCCGCTCGCGTATGTTCATTTCACTCGTTCTCCGATTCGACGAATTGTGCTGGCGGATCGTCGGTCGTCACCGAATCTTTCTTGAACGTAATAGCAATCCACTCCAAAGGCCGAGATCCTGTATTGCCGGAATCATGTTCGTCGCTGAGGTAAACCGGCCCAGGTCGCCAAAATGCACGAACAGTGTCGTTTTCCGGTCGTTCAAACACGCGTTCTGAACCGCGATAGCGATAAACAAGTTCGTTGGTGGAGTTCAAGACGATGACAAGTTGATTCTCCGGATGCTCATGTATCCCTTCCCATTCACCTGACTCCAGAACGAATCGCTGCACGACGACACGATCGTCTTCGAGCAGGGTTTCACCCTCGATGTTCGGATACTCCTGTTGAGCGGATCCGGTCGTGACCGTAAAAAGCCCAACGATCAATCCTGTAATGCGCATCTGCGTTTTCTCCCAATCCGTGAAGTCAGACCTCATTCTGGGTCGAAAGCGACCCTCCTAAACTCTACCATCCTGGTCGGTACTCTGGTCGGTACTTTCTGCACTGAATCGACGTAGGGTATAGGCACCATTAACGCCCTTTTCAGAGAAATCATCAAGTAAGGTTTGATCGCACAGGCCGTTTTCTGCAGCAACATAGAAATTAGGAGGGACACATCAGCTACAGACATCGGCTACAGATAGAAACATCAATTTTGAAGGCTCGCTTGAGCCTTTCTGCCCACGTGAGCGATTTATGGCTCTCAGCCGATGATTTTTGACTATTGGTCGAGGAGCTTTTCTTTGCACTGCCCTTGCCAAGCTTTGCTGGGGAGATCCTGCTCGGTTAATTAGGACTGCAGTGGGCTGACCATATTCGGCGAACCGGAAGGTGCGGGTTTTCATCAGCAAAGATACACAGTTTACTTTTCACGCATTATCAGATCATGATACACAGGTAACCGGGAAAGGTGGAGAATCAGGTGCTGAGCTGGCTGTTAAGACAATGCTTCGTGAAGCTCTGCCGCGCAGAATTGTCAGCTCGGATCGAGGCGCAGCAGTTCCGCCGGCTGGCCATGCAAGCGGCCCGAAGACATCGGGAGTTGCTGTCTTCGCTGCCGCGGGAACAGACCTTTGGCGCCCGACTGGTGATCAAATTTGTAGCCCCGGGGATCGCCTTTTTTCACGCCATCGAAGCTGCCGGAGTCGACCGAGCAGAAGCCGTTCACATCATTGCCCGCAGCAATCAGCGCCTGCTCAAACCGCTGCTCTGCGTTGCTGCGCTATTCGCCTACCTGCTGGGACGACGAGCAATCAGCCGGTCACGGCGCATCTGGGCCGGCCTGAATAAATTTTTTCCGTTCGCCCCGCCCGCCTGGAAACGGGTCGATGTGGCGGCCGGGCCCGATGGTTTCGGCTTCGACTACAGCAGCTGTCCCATCGCCGCGACCTGCCGCGAGCAAAAAGCGCTGGATCTTTGCAGCGGGGCTTTCTGCGCGGCGGACTACTGGATCGGTGATGCCCTGAAGGTACATCTTGAACGAACCGAAACCCTGGCGCTTGGCCATGCCCGCTGCAGGTTCAGGTGGCAGGCAATCGATCCCGGCAATCCCCGGCCCGGCAACGCCGGCTCGCAATAAGCGAAAAGGTACATTGGCAAAAGCCCCCGGCCCGGTACCTTTTTTGGGCACCTGTTTTGACCGCCTTTTTGTAGCTTTTTCAGGATTTCAGACAATTGGCCTGGCGGGCCGGGCGTGTGGCACAACAATGCCGATGCCCCTCGCGTGTTTTTCGCATTGTGGTTCTGGCCGCCGGCTATACTCAGATCAGTACTTGAGCCTGGGTTGAATTGCTGCGCCCCTGTTCAATTGTTTATAGCGACCCACAAAGTTATAGGTTTGCTCGATCGATATGGCATCGTATTCACAGATCGCATGGCAATTGTCACAGGACAGGCACATTGAAAGGCCCTCCTTGATTCGAACCTTTTTATCATGCCTTGGGCCGTATAACTCCAGCACATCGCAGGGACAGATAATCGTACACATCTTGCAGCCATTGCAGTTTTCCAGATCGATTGCCACAACCCCGAATTGAGAATCGTTGGCATCGTCCACAATCGGGATACGCTTCATTTCTTTCTTCGACAGCAGTGCCATTTATATCTCCTGCGTCCACACGCCTATTTGAAAACAGTCTGGTATTTCTCAGTAGATGAGATTCTTCTCTCCATCTTCGATCCACAGAGTCTCATGGGTTTCCCTCGCAACAGTATTTTGCATCGGTTTGCCCAGCACGTAACCGACGCTGATCGCCTCAATGAGCTGGTATGGTTCCTCTACGCCCAGCCTTTCCCGCCATTCGGCACTGTCGTTCAAAAATGAGGCGAGGCCGACCCAACAGGTACCCAGGCCGAGACTGTGCGCGGCCATGACAATATTGGTACCGACAATGCCCAGGTCAATTTCCGGATGGCCAATGCCACGGGTATCCATCAGCGGAATAATGATAGTTGGCGGGTGATGAAACACCTTGAAGCGATCGTTAGCGATCAGATTCACCGCACCGAAGGGCACGGGATGCATGTTGCTGGGCCGCCATTTCGCAAATAACTTGAGGAAGGTCTCGCTCCGCCAGCGTGCAAAGGTGCCTTTCTTGTAGGCGGTGTAGTCAAGCGCACCGCTGATCTTCCGGCACATGTCGGCGCAGAAATTCTCCATCTCTGTAATCGTTTCACGGTCGCGAACTACCACATACTTCCATGGTTGGCAGTTCCCCTGCGAGGGAGCGAATCGCCCAATCTCCAATATCCGGCGAATCATATGTGCCGGCACCTGCTTTTTCTTGAAGCGGCGAATGCTGCGACGTTTAAGGAAGGCTGCCTCGATGGTATTCCACGGGTCCCCCTCCTCAATTTCCGTCGTCTTCACTGCGCGTCGTGGTTGCTGTTCGGTCTCTTCTGCGTCGTTGGCATCGACTCTATCTTTGGCAATATCACTCATGCTTATTCCCTCGCGCTACTGGCAGCTGATTGTTCGGTAAATACCGTATCGGGATTTGCGGTGAAGGCATCGAGCAAAAATCTTATCTGGGGTTTTTCGGACGCTGTCTTGGGGATTTCATCCACGACCTGTAAGTAGGTGGGGACAAAATTAGACTCCAGACCCACACGACACGCAGCAAATACCGATGAAGGTGTAAATTCTTCTGGCTGTTGGGCGACTACGGCCGCTACCACGTCCTTTTCTCCCGGTGCCCCGGACGCTGCCTCAACACCGTAAACAAAAACGTCGCTGACCTGGGGATGTTCGGCTATTACTTTCTCGACAAAGCTTGGACTAACAAAGTCACCATTGTGACGCAGACCACCGCCAGCGCGAAAATCAAAGTAGAACCAGCCGTCTTCATCACGATGCCCCATGTCACCGCTGCGTAGCCAGCCACCGTGGGTTTTCTTTTCTGATGCCTCGGGGTTGTCGTAGTACTCAACTTCGGCCTTCTGCTTGCGATCCACCGGACGTGAACTGATTTCGCCTGTCACCCCGGGTGGGCACTCCACATCGTTTTCATCAAGAATCTTCATCTCCAGATCGGCGCCGGGCTTACCGAAAGAACCCACCGGCCCCTCACCCACGGGTTTGAAGGCGAAACCTCCTTCCACAGCACCGTACCACTCGTAGATGTCCAGGCCAAAGCGTTTTTCGAAGGCTGACCAGATCGCCGGGGGCATGCCTGCACTAACTAACAGTCGCACCGGGTTGTCGGCATCATCTGCCCGCTCCGGTTCAGAATAAATCGCCGTTGCCATACCACCTAACTGTGAGAATGTGGTCCCGCCATAAGCACGGCACACGTCGAATAATTTCGATTTGGTGAAACGGCGGCTGAATATAGCCCGCAGTCCCGCGCCAAGTGCAGGTGCAAGCGTTACGGCCTGGGCATTGCCGTGGGTCAAAGACAAGCCCGTGTATGGGCGCTCATTCTCCTGATAACCGAATATGACACCGAGCATGGAGCTGAAGCCAAATCGGAAATTTTGAAATACCAGGCCCTTGGGATCTCCGGTAGTGCCCGAGGTATAGATAATTTGCAGCGGATCACTTGCATCCTTAAGACGCGGCTCCAGCGTGTCGGCAGGCCTGTTCAACGCGTCACGCAGAGACTCTACCGCATCCTCGCTATCAAGGGCTACCGCCTGAGCTGTCTCTCCGGTTTCTAATCCCAGTATCCATTTGATATCACTGACATCCAGACGGGCACGCGCCACTTCTGCAAGGCAGTAGTCTGCGCAAATCACCCCCTGGCAACCGGCGTTTCGCAACATGTAGACCAGTTTCTCGCCTCGCGTTCGCGGATCGATGGGCACTAATACACAACCCGAGATCGAAGCGGCGATCATGCTTTCCACATATTCCGGATGATTCCGCATCATCAGACCAAATCGATCACCAGGTGCCATACCCCTGGCAATAAGATCGGCCGCAAGGCGGTTGCCATTGGTCTGAAGATCGGCATAGGTGCGGATCTCGTCCTCGCTGGCGCCGTCATCCAGACTAAGGTGTTCAAAGGTCAACACATCGAGATCCGGTTGCTTTTCAGCCTTGGCCTGGATCATGTCTGCCAGAATAAACTCATTACGCTCGCGCATTGCTATTCCTCACGTTTATTTTGTTCTGCCCTGGCCGTCAGTACCGCAGTTTCGAGATCTCTTCCTGGTAGAACATAATTTTCATCGGATCGAGTCCATAGGGGGGGGCTACCACCACCAGTGAATCGGCGATTTCCCAGGCTTTCTCGAGGCGTTTGCGTACCGAGTCGGGCTTGCCGCAAAGCACAAAAGTTCGAACCATCTCATCGGAGACCAGGTCGGGGCGGGTGAACACGTCTCGCTGACGGCCAGCTTCCTGCGCGCGACGGGCTTCATCGCGAAAGCCGTGAGCAGCGAAGAATGACTCATACTGAGCGAAGGAGGCGTAAAACCCAACGGTCGTGCGTGCATCCTCAATGGCTTCCGCTTCGTTTTCATTGGGTGCGCACCAGAACCACAGGTTCAGTTCTACATCTTCACGTTTGCGCCCGCCGCGGGCCAGTCCCTTGGCGATTTCCGGCTGGATTTTCTCAATAGCCCAGTCAATAGACCAGATCGGGTGACCCATAATACCGTCGCCAACCTCTGCCGCCAGGCGCACCGCCGGGCCACGTAATGCTGCCAGCCAGATCGGGATCTGCTCACGAACCGGCGGTTCCTGAGGCTGCATGGTTGCATAGTTGCCCTTATAGTATTCACCTTCAAATGGTGCCAGTCCCTCTTCCTTGTGCGCACCACCAACAATATGTCGCACTGCAGCCACGGTTTCACGCAGGTGTGTAAGCGGTTTGTGTGGCGGTGCACCGAACAGGTTACAGGTCCATTCCTGAACACTTGCGCCTAATCCGAGTACAAACCGACCCTGGCTGATGCGATCCATGTCGATAGCCGCCAGTGCTGTTTCAAACGGGCTGCGGGCTGCCGCAATAGCGATGCCACTACCGATCTTCAGTTGTTCTGAGTGCGAGGCCACCACCGCCAGCGCCGACCAGGGAGGCCCGATAACCTGGGGGGTAAAGAGGCCCTCAAGCCCCTGTTCCTCGGCCTGTTTTGCAAACATTGCGATCAGGGGGGCGGCCAGTGGCGGCACGATTCCCCAGTAGGGTCTTTCCAGTTTTTTCCCCGCAGCCATGCCTGCTCCTGTATTGTTATCCTGATTTCGAGAGTATCTATCATAAATACCCTATATGTATTTATCTATGCCGGGGTTATTCTACAGAATGGTTATGTGGAGGCCGGTTTAAACACGAGGTGTAATTCAAATGAGGGACGTAGCTGTAATTGGCGTTGGTATGACGCGCTTTGGGAAATATCCCGACAAGGGCATTAAGGAATTTGTGCGCGAGGCGGCTGAGAATGCCATCAAAGATGCCGGGATTTCAAAAAGTGACATCAATGCTGCCTATGTCGGTAGTGCTGCGACCGGCTTAATGACCGGCCAGGAGATGATCAGGGCACAGGTGACCCTCAGTGCGATGGGGATCGAAACGATTCCCATGTACAACGTCGAAAACGCCTGCGCCAGTTCTTCGACTGCGTTTCATCTTGCCCAGATGGCGGTTGGGGCAGGTATTTATGACTGTGCGCTTGTGGTCGGTTTCGAAAAGCTGTTCTCCGAGGACAAGCTGAAATCGTTCAGAGCCCTGGGCGCCGCGGTGGACGTCGATATGCTCGAGGCAATCATGAACAACCCCGACAGCCTCGCCGACCATATGCCAGAGGGGGCTGCGAAGATGTTCGGCGAAGGCAGCGGTGAAAATCGCAGCGTCTTTATGGACATGTATGCCGGTTTTGCCAGACATATTATGGACAAGTACGGTCTAACCCAGGAGCACTATGCAAAAATCGCCGTAAAGAGCCACAAAAACGGCGCCCTCAATCCTCATGCCCAGCATCAGAAAGAAGTAACACTCGAGCAGGTGCTCAATTCCGGCGATGTTTCCTTTCCCCTGACCCGTATGATGTGCTCCCCGGTTGGTGACGGTGGTGCGGCAGCCATCGTCTGCTCAAGAGAGGTTGCAGCGAAATTCACCACCAAACCGGTATGGGTTGCGAGTTCAATTGTGGGAAGTGGGAGACGAACCATCGCTGATCCAGAGGATACAATCACCGCACGAACGGGCCCCAGGGCGTTCGAAGCTGCCGGTATCGAGCCGGATGAGATCGACGTTATTGAAGTACATGATGCCACCTCACCATCGGAAATCATTGATCTTATCGATCTGAAGATCTGCAGGGGAGAAGATGCCGCAAAGTGGATAGATGAGGGTTATATGGAGATCGACGGGAAAATGCCATGCAACCCTTCCGGCGGTCTTGCCAGCAAAGGACATCCGATTGGCGCCACCGGTTGTGGCCAGATATACGAAATTGTGAACCAGCTGCGCGGCACTGCAGGTAAGCGGCAGGTAAAAAATGCCAAAACCGGCATGACCCACAACGGTGGTGGAATACTCGGGCTTGATGCCGCCGCCATGGCCCTGCATATTTTCAAAAGCTGAAATCAGTCAACTGATAGCAGCCATTTCACCGCACAATTCTGCAATGATGCCGGTTTGTCAACACAGCTCGCTCATCATATCTGCATATCACTGCTCTTAGTTCTGGAATAGGAGTTCTGGAATAGGGTTCGATCCTTAGGTCGGATGGGTCTTTGATCCTGTGAGCCTGGATCGTTTTATCAAGCCCAATTGTAGTTCAGCTGAATGTTGATATGTTTCTGAAGTTGTTGAGCAGAAAGTCAGGGCCTTCGGTGATGAAATCCTGTGAGCATGTGCATCTGCCAACGAATGTCTCGAAACGGTCACCGAGAAGAGGTTGTTATTGGATTGCGCAGTGAAACATAGCGAAGGACGACATCCTGGGACATGTGGCTGATCTCATCGCGAGAATGGCGCTCTGGGGTTATACCCAAGAGATATGTTGTTTTCATAATGCAAGCAAATGAATAATTTCTGGTTACAGAATAGTAGAAATTTAAGATGACGATCACTTCACTTCCGTGAGAATATCGCTAATCAAGAATTGCCGGAATCAAACACGTCAAGGAATAAAACTATGGCATATGACTACAAAACGCTGGAGGTATCCATTGATCAAGGGGTGGCTTATGCCACTATCAGTGCGCCACCGATCAATATCATGAACCCTGATATGTTTGTCGATCTGAACCAGTTTACCGAAGAAGTAGAAGTCGACAGTGATGTTAAGGTGGTAGTAGTACAAAGTGCCAATCCTGATTTCTTTATTGCGCACTACGATCTGCATACTCTTCTGGAGGTGGATATTACCGAAGAACCAAAACTCGAAACAGAGCTGCATCCCTATCATGTGATGTGTGAGCGAATGCGCACCATGCCAAAGGCGACAATAGCGAAAATTGCCGGACGTATAGGGGGTGGCGGATCTGAGTTTGCCTCCTCATTCGATATGCGTTACGGCGTAATCGGTAAAACCCAGGTGTGTCAGATGGAGGTAGCCCTTGGCATCTTGCCAGGTGGTTCCGGTACCCAGCGTTTGCCCAGGCTAGTGGGTACAGGTAGAGCAATGGAGATAATACTTGGTAGTGCCAGCATCGATGCTGAAACCCTGGCTGACTGGGGTTACCTGAATCGTGTCTTTGATGCGGGCGATATTGATGACTTTGTCGACAAGCTGGCCAAGCGGATCGCCACGTTTCCTACCACTGCAGTCGCCCTGGCCAAAGAATCTGTTAACAACGCAGAATTGCCATTACAGGAAGGACTATTGAAGGAGACTTTTCTGTTCGGACAGACCATGGCAACAGAGGAAGCACAGACCCGTATGAAAGTAGGGTTAGAACTTGGCTTTCAAACCCGGGAAAAAGAGATGGAGATTGATCAATTGTGTCTGGATCTATCAGATGCAGTTGAGAATAAGAATGGATAATCCGTATGGAACACTCTAAAAAATACATCGCTCAACATCCGCATCTGCCGTTTCTCACTGGCAATAACCGGTCTTACCTGGTGGTAGGTTATTACCCCAAAGAAGCACTTGAGAAGTTTCTCCCGCAAGCGATATCCATACCCTCCGATACGGTGATGGCCGAGAAGTACCCTACCGTGATGCAAGTGGATGGTATGCACCCGTTCATGCTGCAATTTGCCAACTGTCATAATGTTCATGATCTGATGAGTGAATATGAACTGCGCCCCTATGAGGAGATCCAGGCCTGTTTTCCAGCCACTTATACCCATGAGGGAGGAGAGCAGCAACACTGTTTGTTTGTGCAACTTATGTATCTGGAATATCTCTTAGGTGTTCTTGGCGGTATGTACTTCGGTTTGCGTAAGCAATTCCGGCCTTCGATGCAAGTTGTAGAAACAGCCACATCAAGATCCTGGGTGATTCCTGGCATCATCGATGCCGGCTTCGAGCAGACCGCAACTGAAAGCGGTACAGAGCTCGATCCATTTTTCGCTCAGATGTTTATCAATCCAGCCGTGACTCTCTCATATTTCAATCAATATCGTTTTTATAAGCAGCGAGTGTATCCAAAAAAAGTACTGGACGCGTCGCCTGCCTATGAATGGCACTATAAGGATTCTGTGATAAAGAATAACGAAAATACCTTCGCCACTTATTCTGAGTATCACTTTTCAATTTCGCAGGTAATGAAATACGGTGCATACTTTCACCCGGCTAGTGCTGTGGGGATTGATTAGAGGTTTAGGCAGGATTAGCCCCAGAAGTATTCAATATGCCATAGGACTCTTGCCGCAGGACTCTGGTTTTACAATCAGACACACATCGCCACCCCAATACTTAAAACTGCTGGTCGACTGTTAAAAACCGAAATTTCGGCTCTTCAGTCAAGAATTCATCCAAGGCGGCAAGAGTACCTTCTTCTTCACGCCAGGCTAAATAAGCATCATATTTTTCTTGGGATTTCCATTTGCTTATGACGTCTACCGCTTCTGGTTCTGCTGCAGTAGAGCAAGCATTAACTTCGCTACACCCATCATAATTTCTAGTGTCCGGAAGCAATCCGTGAAACCATTCCAAAAAAGCCTGCCTTTTGTCTGGTATGACCTTCAACTGTAAATTTACTATAACCATGCCACGACTCCTCCAAATTAAGAAAAGTTAATTAATCTATAAGTAAATTCGATCCTGGCAGCTATGAATTTGCCTAGGTAACGGTATCCACTGCATCAGGGATGTCTTCAGATTTCAGTAGTTGATATGCAAAGACCAGCAGGGAGGCAGTGATAATGAGTCCAAAGATCAGAATAAGCACACCGTAAATCATCCAGCCCTCCTGATTCCAGTCGGCGAAACGACGGGGCATTCCGGCAGCCCCACCAGCGAGCATTGCGAAGGCTGAACCCATCGCGCCAACGGTATAGAGTGCAACAAAGTAGTATCCCAATTTATCGCTTAGCTTTCGGCCAGTCATTACAGGGTAGTGGTGACATAGCACGCCTATCCACATCAGACTCATCGCAGCTAAAACCGCCATGGTGTGTCCGCCTGCCCACATGGTGCCATGCAGTTGAAAAGACCAGGCTACATTTGAGGTGATGATTGCACTGACACCATCGAGAATATACAGCACGAAACCCATCAAAACCGCCATCAGCGCCGCACCAGGCCTAATGCCATGTTTCCAGATCGTTGCCAGTACGGTGAAAATCGTAACAGCTGCACCAAGGCCTGTGCCGAAGCTCATGATGTTACCGTGATATGCAAGTGTGGAAGGTAATGCGGGGAACATCGTAAAGAAGTGGTGAAAAAAAGAGGTGACAGAGGTGATGAGTAAGATCCACAGCGCAAGATTGGCGAGGCGATCGCTATAAAGTTTTTTCGTTCCATCGGCCAGATATAGCGGCAGCGTTCCATAAAGGGCACTGACTACCATTATCGCCATCGCCTCCATGAGATTGTGCGCAAACATCCAGAATGCAAACTGGAACACAGCGGGTTCCGTGGCCCAGGAAATGGCGGCCATTGGAACGATTCCATACAATCCGAGCAACACAGTTCCGGCGACTGTAAGAATCGGCGTTCCCATCACCAGCAACACAAATGCTGCCATTGCCATACCCAGCATGCTGGGGTCACGGAGTGTGCGCGGCATGAGCAACAGTTCTTCCTGGGCACTGCCGAAGAAGAGCATCCTGATAACCTGTATGGGGTACAACAGGATCACCGAGACCAGAACAAGTGCCAGGCCGGTGAAGCCGAGTATGACGACGTCCATACTCCATTGACCAAGTTCCACGCCAACGACAGGCAGCGGATACATAACGGCGTAGCTGATGTTAAGCCCCCCCAGGATAGCAACAGTGAGCAGCAGCGCACCAAGGTTCATGAAGCAATAAATAAGTGCGCTGATTATTCCTGTTACTGGTTTTCCCAGGCAGCTGCCAGCCCGATGCAGACTGATGCCTACCATCAGCTGGAATAGGAAGGGAAAGGCAAGGGCTGCGCCGTGCGCGGTGAGGGCCATGTAAAACCAGTTGCTTTGCATGCCCAGAATCTGGGTGACAGGCATCACCATGCCAAGCCATCCGGCAACGGCCAACCATATAAAGGATGTCATGATCATCAGGCTCGGCCAGGCGTTGATGTCCTCCAGACCGGTACTTTTATCGATGCGGAACATCGACCCGAATAGGGGTGTTCGTTGTATGTATGTTGCTATGTTTGACATGGTAATTCTCTCTTTCGGTCGTGCTTAGTCGTCACTGGTAGCAACGATCAATTTGTCCTGCATGAGGTGATGGGCCACGCCACAATATTCCAGGCAGCGGACCTTGTATTCCCCCGGTTCTGTGAATGTATGGATGATCGAAGATTCCTGCATGCCTGGTATCATCATTAAAGTGAACAATATCCGCCCATCGGGATGATAGACTGCAAAACCATGTACCGTATCTGCGCTCTTCACCAGGAAACGCACCGGCCGCCCAACTAGTAGTTGTCGTTCTGATATGGCATAGGACCAGGACTGAGCCGTCACATCAATATCCTGAATGTCTATTTCGCTGCTAGTAGCTTCGGCTGTCAGAATGGTTGGCATGTATCCGACACTGGCGAGGTTAACACCGGTAAAGAGCACAATGGTGACGGTTAACCATAGAACATCGAGGCGTGATATCCGCTTGTCATCTATGTCGCTGGGGCTCGGATCCGTAAAGGCTTTGCGATAGACGACGTACAGGAAAACAACAAGGAATGGGAGTTGAAAAAAGAGCATCGCAACAAATGCTCCCCAACCACTCTGGTATAGAAAATCAAACATCTTCTGCGCCCTCGATTGATGACAGCAGCGAAGGTCCGGACAAAGAATATCGAGTACAACATTTCAGATCACTCGAAAGAGTGTCCCAGGGTGAGGCTAGTCTATCCGCTTAACGCTTAAGTAGGTTCTCATGCTATCGCAGATGACGGTACCACCCAGTTTACGTTCGCCGGTATATTTTGTTTTTCACTAACCTGGATGAGCTTACACTGTAATATCGATCATCAGGGATAGCAATTTAAAATCATCTTTGATAAACGATATCCATTCAACCAGCCAGCGGTCCACAAGTTTCATGGAATGTATTCTCTGCGGTTTAGCGACGCCCACACCACCGATAAAAGCAAATGATCATGCCTTTTGTTGTATCGGGTGCAGGGAGGTGTACTTACATTTTGGTTCTGAGATTCTTGCGGGAGAGGCCGACGACTTAGCTCAGTCCGCCGTATCCGCCGAAACTGGACTCGAGGTGTTTCTTCGGGTTGATGGAATGCACTGCTCGTCGTGTGAACTACTTATTGAACGAACCGCCCTTAAAGTGGACGGAATCCAGGCAGTGTCGTCGAACTATGCGACGTCGACCGTGAAGATTGTGTACGACCCAGCGGTTATAAGCGAAGCTGACGTTGTGGACCTGCTCAATATGACTGGATACAGGGCACGGCTTCGCTCTGATAATGTTGCGGAGTATGACGAACGCCCATCACTGCTGCGCCTCGTCGTTGGTGTTGGGCTTGCAGGCCTGGTGATGATGCTCTATGTGGCATTCTTCTACCCCATGCACCTTGGTCTGGTGGATATCAAGGATTTTCAGCCAATTGGCTGGCTGGCTTTTCGCGCTGTGCCTTCCGCGATTCTTGTATCAACTAGCATACTCATTTTCTATGTTGGCGCACCGATTTTCCGGGGAGCATGGATTGGCCTTAAAACCGGCGTCTTGAACATGGATAATCTTCTAGTGATCGCTATTGTTGCTGCCTATGGATATAGCTTTGGACAGTATCTGGACGGCTCACTTGATTTGTATTTTGATGTGGCGGCAGTGATCGTCGCTGTTGTAACCGTCGGGCGGGATCTTGAGCAGAGTGCCAGAGCAAGGGCTACCAGAGAATTAGTGAGAATATTGGAAGTCTGGACACCGACGGCACGGATAATAAAAAAAGATGGGCTGGGTACAAGCCCTGTGGGTGAACTCAGACCAGGTGACCACGTGCTGATCAGTGAAGGCGAATCCGTTCCATTGGATGGAACAGTCGTTAAGGGACTGGCGGCAGTTGATGAATCGCTTTTGACAGGTGAGTCTGTTCCAGTGGAGCGGGGACCGGATGATGAAGTGCCGGGTGGCGCGGTTCTTGTAGAAGGCTCTCTCGAGGTAGAGGTCGGCTCAGCTGCGGACAGCCGTGCCGATATGCTGGCCCGCATTCTATGGAATATCCAGAGTTCCTCAGCAGGGATCCAGGGATTTGCGGATCAAATAGCGCGGTTTTTTGTGCCGGCAGTCATTACGCTGTCGGTATTTGTGAGCGGATGGCTATTGTTTCGTGGGCATTCTGTAGAGGCTGTTCTGCTGGCTGGTCTGACCACACTGATTGTGTCGTGCCCCTGCACGTTCGGACTTGCCGTACCCCTTGCCACGGCTGTGGGTCTTAGTGCGGCACTACGTCGTGGCATTATCATTACCAGTACTGACACTTTTGAAAAGGCGCCTCAAGCTGATATTGTTGCATTAGATAAGACGGGAATTCTTTCGACTGGAGAGATGAGAGTGGTCGAGGTGATCGGATTGCCACTGGTAGCATGTTATGCCGCCGCAGTAGAACGGCTTTCACTTCACCCAATTGCAATAGCGATTGCCCGACTTGAGTCGGGGTACTCTGCCAGCGATCTGTCAATCCAGCCGGGGAAAGGGGCAATGGCTACCGTCGACGACAAACGAGTGGCAGTCGGCAGCCAATCATTGTTTACCTGGTTAGGGTGGGAAATCCCGCAGAAACTGGCGACCATGACTTCGCAGGCAGCAAGCAGACAGGGTATTGTTTCTTATGTTGGCTGGAATGGCCATGTTGAGGGCGCAGTCATCACAGAAGATGATTCCCGTCCTGAATGGAAAGGTGTTATTGACAGGTTACGGCTGCATGGCCGGCTCGTTCTGATAACAGGAGCAGAACATGCAAGTGGCTATGAGGATCAGATGGATGAGGTACACACGGGAGTTCCGCCAGAGGCTAAAGCGGCTGTTATTCGAGGACTGAAGTCCGAAGGTTCGGTGGTTATGGTTGGTGATAGCAGCAATGATGCCCCGGCACTGGCTGCAGCTGACCTGGGGATCGCATTTGGTTCTCCGTCAGCTCTGGCCGCGGATGCAGCAGACGTCGTCATTCTTGGTCAGCGGCTGGATCGGCTGGCAGATGTTTTCACCTTGATCGGCACGACACGGCGCCGGGTTCGCCAAAATCTGGCGTGGGCGTTGATATATAATGCGACTGCTATTCCCTTGGCAGTGACAGGGTTACTCAATCCTCTCTTTGCCGCTCTCGCCATGTCTGCCAGCAGCTTGCTCGTGGTGTGGAACTCCACCCGACCAATGAGCGGCGCAGAAATGCACGCATCATTCGAAACAGCGCAAACAAAGTACCGGACCTGGTCGAGACTGCACACTGCCTAAATCTACTTTCTCGCGACAGGCATTGTTGTATGGTGAATTTCAGTTTCTGCTATACCCCTATGCTCATGCCTGTTCTCGAACAACGCTGACACGCAAGTGTAAAAGCCAAAGGAAATGATCAGCGCTCCTGTAAATCGGCGAACCAAGCTGTGTTGTGCGAGAGTTTGCAGATACGCTGCAAGGCTGCCCATTGCCATCAACATGGGTAAAGTACCGATTCCGAATCCAAGCATAAGCAAAGCGCCCCGTAGTGGTGATGCGGATACAATGGCTAAAGCCAAGGCCATGTAGACTAATCCGCAGGGAAGCCAACCCCAGACCAGCCCAAGACCGAAGACTTGCAGAGGGTGCCGGGCCGGTATGAATTGTCGCCCCATGGGTTCCAGATATCGCCACAAATACAGACCAAGTTTTTCTATGCCGCTGATCGCTTTCCACCAGTCAGCCAAATAGAGCCCCAATGCGATCATGAATAAACCTGCGATCAGACTTCCAAGGGGCAAGGTTACAGCGGGGGAGAATCTTTCCGCCTGAGAACCCAGCAGTCCTGCGATAGCGCCCGCGACCGTGTAACTGAGAACACGGCCGGTGTTGTAATTGAGGTGGTGCGTGATTCGCATCAGGGATGTTTGTGGCGCTGGTCTTTGCACACCCATATTCAACGCTGCCACGATGCCGCCGCACATACCCGCACAATGGGTTGAGCCAAGCAACCCAATTAATATTGCTGTATAGAACGAAAGCTCCAAGGGCCGACCTGCAAATTCAGGGAGGAGGCTAGTATAGCGCTCCTTTTATCGGGACAAGTATCGAGACAAGTATCGAGACAAGCTGAAATACATCCCGATGATTAGTGCCTCATTTCAGCAGCGGGTGATCCCCTGGCAGCTGTTTCGATACCCAGAGCGCGAGCTTATGAGCCATGGCCTTCTGTGAGACATCGAGTTTAGCCAAAGGCTGTATTAGCTTGTCATGGACCAAGAGGCGATAGATGTATTCGATCTTCTCGTGCGCTGAATCTGTCGGCTCGAATTCAACCACGCCCCGCTTCTCCCCGTATTCCATACCTAGCCGAATCGCCTCTTTCAAAAGGGCGGTTTCGTTAGCGAGTTTCTTTTTTTTTGTCATATAGCTTCTGCTACAAAAAATTTGAGGAAGAGTAAAAGGAACCATTAATGCCCTATTTTGAGAAATCTGCAAGTGAGATTTAATGGTTACAGGCCATCTCCTACAGCACTTTCAGGAATAAGAACGGAGATTACCCCAGATTTGATGAAATCTTGGTCATAAATTATCCCGGTTAATCCATGATTTTAATCAGAAGCTCATCGGAATGCTCGAGGATGTCGAGTTTCGCTTCCATCAGTTCAGCCTCAATAATTTTATTGACAGCCCCATCTTTCTTTCCAAAATCCGCATAGTCCTTAAAGCCACATGACATGTAATGCGCTAAATCTGAACCCCAGTTATGATAATACAGATTGCAGTCGCCAAAACCGCGGGTAAATATATCGAACATTTGATCTGCTCTCGCCTGCCGTTCCGTTAAGCTCAGGTAAGGGCCGAACCGCCAAGTCATATAGACCGCATGTGCAGGAGAAGCCTTCAAGTTTCTTTGCTGCACATGAAGAATATTGTCGGTATGAGAGGCAAAATTCTGAACAACGGAACCTGTTTCAGCAGCATCTGCCTTTTTCATAATAATCTCGAATTGATCAAAGTCGTTGAAGTAACAGAAACTATAAAAAGCCCGCTGAGAACCGTATTGGTGCTTGTACAGACCACAGTTATTGAATCCAAGCGATTCCTGATTCTTCTGATAGGCAACCAGTTCAGTTTCAAGATCATCAGGATTCTGGCCATGAGCAATCTCATAAACAGAATGTAGTACATATTGGTTACTATCCGCCGCAGTGGTTTCATGGTGATCGGCTTGGCTCTGTAGTACCCAACCCAATACCACAAGTACTGCAATAACGTTAAACATCTTCATTTTACTCTCCTTAGGTCGTTAGACTCTAAAAGTAATCTGAATGATCAAGTCAGCCAAGCAGTGTTTGATTTTGGTGAAAAGTTTTC
>MPMA02264843.1_pt1 | contig 23419 bp, 20 predicted proteins | sample 1617361 | NCBI WGS metagenome assembly MPMA02 (sample SAMN05944807, study PRJNA350692) | marine metagenome | biome: marine; feature: ODZ; material: water; isolation source: 180 m water sample filtered on 0.2 um supor filter | place: Pacific Ocean | collected 2012-04-08 | depth 180m m | reverse complement strand
GGACGTGCTCCACGTCCCACTGGCTGTGGCGGTACCGGCGCACCAGCTCCTGGGAGTCGTGCAGCACCTCCCGGGCCTGTTCGGTAAACTGCTCTGGCCGCAAGACCATCGAATCATCTCCTCGGTTGTGAATCGCTCCGGGGCCGGTTGGTGGAAGCACTCTGTTGGGCTCGCAGGCGGTAAAGCTCCTCGGTCAGTCCTTGGACCTGCTTTTCCAGGTGCTCGATCCGGTTCATCAGCTTCAGCGCCACCTCGGCTCCGGCCAGGTTGACCCCCATCTCATCGGTGAGTGCCTTGACCCTTTGCACCCGTTCGATATCAGCCATCGAGTACAGGCGCTGCCGGCCCACGGTACGGGAGGGCCAGATCAGGCCCACCCGCTCGTAGTAGCGCAAGGTTTGGGCGTGAACCCCGACGATGCGGGCGGCTACGCTGATAACGAAGCAGGGTTCCTCTCGAAATTGACCTTGAGAAGCCATGTCTATCCTCCATCACGGACGTCGCCGGACCGTGATTCCCGCAGGCGCCGGAACAGCTCCAGTTGCTCCGGCGTAAGGCCGGTGGGTAGTCTTACATTAGTGGTTGCGTACAGGTCACCCCGGAGCTTGGGATCATTCAGCGCCGGCATGCCCTGGCCGGCAAGCCGGAAACGCTGCCCGTTCTGGGTCTCCGGCGGTATGGTGAGGGCAACCTTGCCCCGTAATGTCTCGACGGTCGTTTCCCCTCCCAGGATGGCGTCTTCGACGGGCACTTCGACCTCCGTGTAAAGGTCCCGCCCCTGTCGCTGAAAACGCGGTTGAGGGTGTACCGAAATGACCAGGAATATGTCATCCCGCTGGCCCGAGCCGGCCGAGACGCGGACTTTCGACCCGTTGTCCACGCCGGGCGGGATTTTCACCTCCAGCCTGCGGCCCCCGGGTTGCTGCAGCACTCTGGTGGTGCCTTCGAAGGCTTCATTCAGCGTTACCGTGGTGGGATATTCGGCCGGCGCGGGCCGGCGCCGCTCCCTTCCTATATTCGAGAACAGCCGGTCGAAAACGCTGCTCTGCTCCTCGCCGAAGGCGCCGAAGGGGTCATCGCCGCCGTGGGTAGACCAGCGGTACGACCCTCCCCGGCGGGCTTGGGCTTGAGCCTCTTCGATCCGGTCCGAGTGCATCCAGTCATTGCCATACCTATCGTATTTACGGCGCTTCTCCGGGTCAGACAGGACGCTGTAGGCCTCGTTTATTGTCTTGAACTCCTCCTCCGATGCCTTGTTGCCCTGGTTCACGTCAGGGTGGAACTCCCGTGCCAACTTACGGTAAGCCTGCCGGATATCCTTCTGGGACGCGGCCCTCGGGACTCCCAACGAATCGTAATAATTTGCCATAGGCGTTGGCTCCTTAATTTCTACCGTCCATTATATTTGTCTTAATGGCCACTGTCAATTAAAAGTTTATAAGTTTTGCAGCTTTATATAACAGGTTATAAAAGTATACTTGATAAGTAGCACTCAACTTACTACAATAGATTTTGACAGGCTTGGAAGCAGATAACGGGCGCTTCAACAGCCGGTAGCCAGGATACGACCGTGGAGGTACAAGGAAATGGTATTGCAGCATTGGGACCCCGTATACGAACTGCGCAGGATGCGCGAGGCGATGGACCGGCGATGGCGTGGACCCGCCCTGGCCGCCCCCAGCACCGAGAGGAAGGGATGGGTCATACCCGTTGACGTGGTCGAAGAGGCCGAGGAGATTCTGGTTCGGGCCTCCCTGCCCGGCGTCAAGCTGGAGGACATCGATGTCTCCATCGAAGACAGCGTGCTAGCCATTCGTGGCGAGTCCGCGGAGTCCAAGGCGGAGAAGGAGAGAAAAGAGGGTGGATACCTGATTCGGGAACGCCGCACCGGGGCCTTTCATCGCTCGCTGCGCCTGCCCGACACGGTGGACACCGACAAGGCCAGGACGCATTACGAGAACGGGATACTGACCGTCACCCTGCCCAAGGCGGAGTCCAAGAAGGCCAAGCACCTGAAGGTGACCGCCGGGAGTACCTCCGCGGGCGAGGCCGCGGATAGGCCAGTCCGGCCGGTAAGCAACCCGGACCGGGGGCGCTCGCCCGGCGGAGCGTCCCCGGTCCATGAATCGACCCAATCACCGGCGCCGGCCAGTGAGGAGAGCAAGCAGAATCATGGGAACATCGAAGGTTTTGGACCAGCCACGGGAATCGGAGATTTTCACCCAGGGACGAGCTTCCGCGGCGCCGGGAGAGTTCGCGAGCTTCCTTGAAGAAGAAGCGCCGCCCCAGCCGGGCAGGTGCCGAAAGGCGGCGGTCTGGTTCTATTCCGTTCCTCTGGCGGGCGTTCGATACTACGGCTACGAGGATCGTTCGAACTAAGGCGAAGCGGCCGAAACACGACGGAGCGGTGTCCCACAAGGATAGCTAAAAGGGGCATCCCGGACCGGCGGACCGCGCCGCCCACAAATCAGGGGAGCTTGATGCTCCCCTGATTTGCTGGGCGGCTTGGAGGAAAGCGCCCGAGGGTGGGAATGGGGACTGCGTCAAAGCGGTGGCTTGAAAGCAGCCCCGTTTTCTGTGACCCCGTTTTCTGTGCCAAGGTATACGAACCCCGCGTTCAGGTGGATTCTCGAGTCGGGTTTGCCGGGCCGCCGCGGCGCTTGAGAGTTTAGGTAGCAGATGCTACAATTTCATTCGTCGCGGGCGTTTGCCCTCAACGGGACTACTTCCCCAGTAGCTCCGCGGTAGGGCGGATCAGTCACAGGCGGATCAACCGCGTCGATCGTTCCCCAGTAGCTCAGCGGTAGAGCGGGCGGCTGTTAACCGCTAGGTCCTAGGTTCGAATCCTAGCTGGGGAGCCACTCCGGTCGCACACGAACCTCTTCCTCATTGGCAGCGACTTTATTGGCAGCGACTTTCTCGGGGAAACAGTCTCATTCAGTCCGCAGACTTCCAACGTCAATTCCCGTTCGCTGACTTCGGCCGGCTGCTCACAGGGCTTGAGCGCGCCGGACAACTCCTTCACCGTTCATTGGGCCTGACGCAGGTGAATGGAGGATGGGTCTAATTCCTCGCCGGTCAGATCCGTTGTGGGTGCCGGCGCTGAACCTACCCGGTTCGCTGGAAGATGGTAGCCACGCCTTGGCCGCCGCCCACACACATGGTCACCAGGCCCAACTCTTCGCCGCACAACTCCATCTCTTCCATCAGCTTGACGGTCAAGATTGCGCCGGTGGCGCCGACCGGATGGCCCAGGCTGATGCCGCTACCGTTGACGTTGGTCTTCTCCAAATTCATGTCTAGCTCTCGCATGCAATAGAGAGCCTGGGAGGCGAAGGCCTCGTTGAGTTCGATGAGGCCGATGTCGTCCAGAGTCATGCCAGCCTTCTTCAGGACCTTGCGCACCGCGGGGACGGGACCGGTGCCCATGATGGCGGGCTCCACCCCGGCGATGCCGCGGGTGTGCCAACGCATCCTGGGTTTGATGCCGAGTTCGGCGGCTTTCTTAGCGGACATCACCACGACCGCGGCGGCGCCGTCGTTAATGGTGGAAGCGTTGCCGGCGGTGACGGTCCCGTCCTTCTTGAATACGGGAGAGAGTTGGGCCAGCCGTTCCAGGGTGGTATCTTCCCGAGGACCCTCGTCCCGGGACACCACTATAGGGTCGGCCCGGCGCTGGGGTACTGCCACCGGGAAGATCTGGTGATCGAACCGCCCATCTTTTATGGCGGCCACCGCCCGCTGGTGGCTGACTTCGGCCAATTCGTCTTGTTCCTCGCGGCTCACGCCAAAACGCTCGGCCACGTTCTCGGCGGTTACACCCATGTGGTAGAGGTTTACCGGGCATCCCAAGCCTTTAACCAGGCTATCGATGAGGGCCCCGTCTCCCAGCCGCAGACCATCGAAACGGGCCTTGTAGTCGATCAGAAAGGGAGACTGGCTCATGTTCTCGATGCCTCCGGCGACGGCGATTTCCACCTCCCCGGTCTTGATCAGTTGGGCAGCCAGGTTGATCGCTTCCAGACCGGAGGAGCACTGCCGGTTGATAGCGATGGCGGGAACCTCGGCGGGGATGCCACTGACCAGGGAGGCTAGCCTGGCGGCGTAGCCGGCCTCGGCAGTCTGGAGGGCGTTGCCGAGCAAAACCTCGTCGACCTGGTCCGGACGTAGGTTGGCCTGGTCCAGCGCGGCTCGGATGACCATGGATCCCAGCTCCGACGCCGAAACGTCCTTGAAGGCTCCTCCGAAGCGGCCTATGGGCGTGCGGGCGCCGCTGACGATGACGGCATCTTGCATAAAGCCTCCCCAACTCCTCTGAGAGAGTTCGAAATTCAATCAGTCCGCCACATCCAGCTCGATCGCCGGTCCTCGGTGCGGATGCCGAAACGATACCACAGCCACAAGTGAGGAGCAATGATGTACCTTCTTGCCGGCCGTGAGGTCTGGCGGGCCACCTGAGTTCCAAACCCCCAGGACCCTGGCCAGGTCAAGCGCTCGCTGGTAGATGATCGTCCCAAAACCGCCAAGGAGACGGATATCCGAAGCTCAGAGAGATGATTGTTGACAGGTTTCCAGGGGCGGGAGTACTCTCCTCTCGTTCCATCGTATCGGGCCGGCGCCGGTGGAAACAGGAAATCCCGGCTCAACTGCTGCCGAACCCCGGTAACCAACCTTTACGGACGAGGAGCCTCATGTACGCAGTACCCGACGTCGATGAAGTAGTGGCCGTTGCCAAAGAACTGGGGATCAATTTGGGTCCCGATGAGGCCGTCCTGTACCGGAAACACCTGATGGATGTGATGGGACGGCTGGACGACTTCGTGCAAGCCCGAGTGGAGGAGCCCAAGCCTCCGATGGTCTCGGCCGCCCGCGAGCCCGGATACCGGCCAAGCCGAGAGGAAGACCCGCTCAACGCTTGGATGTGGAAGTGCCGGATTGATGGAGCAGCCGAAGGTCTGCTCGCCGGCAAGACGGTCAGCTTCAAGGACCACATCGCCGTGGCCGGTATCCCGATGAGCTTCGGTTGCTTCGCCCTCGACGGCTTCATTCCCGACTTCGACGCAACCGTCGTCACCAGGGTGCTGAGGGAGGGGGGCACCGTCATCGGCAAGAACGTCATGAACGGACTGAGCGGCGGCTTCGGCACCGGCGGCGGCTTCGGTGACTACGGCCGGCCCCTCAACCCCCACAACCACGATCACGTGACCGGCGGATCGTCCTCGGGCTCCGCCGCAGCCGTGGCCTCCGGCCAGGTGGACATCTCCTTCGGCGGCGACCAGGGCGGCTCCATTCGTATCCCTTCGGCTTTCTCCGGCACCGTCGGGCACAAGCCCACGTTCGGTTTGTTGTCCCACTTCGGGATCGGGTTCGGTTCCGACCAGAGCATCGACTACACGGGTCCGATGACCCGCACCGTTGAGGATGCCGCGGCTACGCTCCAGGCCACCGCTGGTTACGACCCTTACGATCCCCGCGCGACGCGAGATGTCCCCAGCACCATTGACCTGCTTAGCCGGCTGGCCGACGGTGTTTCCGGGCTGCGCATCGGTGTGCTAGAGGAGGGCTTCGCCGATGCCGAGGCCGAGGTGCGCGACCTGGTGATGGCGGCGGTCGACGTTCTCGCCGAAGCAGGCGCCGGTGTTTCCAAGGTGTCCATCCCGGAGCACCACGCCACCCGCGCGGCCCTCGCCGCGCTTAACGGCGAAGGCGCCCTCGCCGTGTTCAAAACTGGGTTCTACGGCGCATTCACCAGGACCTACTACCCGGCCTCCCTGATCGCCTCCATTAACAAGATGTGGGCCTCCCAGGCCGACGTGCTCGCGCCGCGCAGCAAACTGTCGCTCATCGCCGCCGAGCTAAGCCGTCGCAATTACCACGGCAGGGTGTACGCCAAGGCCCAGAACGTGCGTCCCACCTACATCAAAGCCTACGACGCCGCACTCGCCAACGTTGACGTGCTCGTGATGCCCACCTGCGTCATGACAGCGCCCAGGAACCAGACACCGGGTAGCTATCTCGAGGCCGTCGAGGCGAATTTCGCGGCGATAAACGCGGGCGCCAACCGCAACACCCAACCTTTCAACTACACCGGTCACCCAGCGCTCGCCCTGCCCGTGGGCAAGTCGTCTGCTGGTCTCCCAGTCAGCATGCAGCTCGTCGGGCGCTTCTTCGACGACCCGCTCCTCATGAGGGCTGCCTACGCCTACCAGCATTCGACCGATTGGGACAAGATCATCGGCGTCAATTCCTGATCGGGCCAAGACCCAGGCGTGATTAGCCCGCGAGGGTTTGCCTGGCCTCATTACCCTAGATGCCGCGTGTGAGCTTTCTGTTCCGGAGGGCTCGGTCGATGGGGGCGACGCGCCGTTCGCCGGATGGCAGTTGCGAACCTTGAGAGCTTGTGCTTTCCTTGGCTCTATTGTTGTGCGCCGAGATGATGTGGCTCGTGTAGCCTTGTATGTCCTGCGCCTGGTTGATGTTGAGTTTCGCCAGCCGCAGAAAAAACGGATCGTTCTCCGCCACCCGCTCCGCGTAGGCCATGACTTCGCTGTCCAACTGCTCACCCGGGAGAACCCGGTTCACAAAACCCAGGGCTTGGGCTTCATGGGCGCCGATGAAGCGAGGCTCGAACAGTATCTCCTTGGCCTTGCGGATGCCAAGGTCCCAGGGGAGAGAGAAATATTGTCCGGTCGAGGCCAGGAATTCCGCGTCCTCGGCCGCGAAGATGATGTCCATAGTGGTGATGACCATCCAGCCGCCCCAGATGCACTTGCCTTGCACCGCGCAGATGGTCGGCTTCGGCAGGTTTCGCCAGCGCAGCCCAGCATCGATGTATAGCTCCCAGCTTCGCTTGAAGGCGCCGCTGGGGCCGTCAGGATAGGGCCGCGCCGCGTCGTCGGCCAGCTTCACGGGAGTGCCCAGGTCGTGACCCGCCGAGAAGTGAGGCCCTTCCGCCCGCAGCACGATCGCTCCGACCTCATCGTCGGCGACGGCCCGAGAGAACGCCTCGTCCATCTCCTCGATGGCGATGCGGCCGATGGGGTTGCGGTATTCAGGCCGGTTCAGCGTAACTCGGGCCACTCGCCCGACGGTCTCGTACAGTATCTGTGAGTATTCCATCCTTTTCACCCCTTTTCTTACCGCGCGGCCAGTTCAGCCGGTATTCCCAGATCAAATTGATCTCCCCGAACGTACGACAGCGGGGATGCCGTGAACTATAGAACGGTACTCAGAGCGCGTCAACTGAAATCCGAACCGCGAGAGTGGGCCCCATCGAAGGATCAACCGTGACCAACCGGCCGGGGCGGTCGCCAGGCAGATCAGGGCAGGTCACCTGGGAGCATCGAGACTCTTGCTCGGTTTCGCCCCACTCCGGGACGCGCAATGGGGCCATCTCAGCGCGGTCCAGCCCCTGGTGCTATAATTGCACCCGGTCGAAAAGTGTCCATCGCCGAGATTTGGTAGGAGGGCTTTTATTATGGGCAAGGCATTGGAAGGGCTCCGAGTAGTTGACTTCACCCACAACCAGGCCGGGCCGTCCTGCACTCAAATGCTGGCCTGGCTGGGGGCGGATGTGGTCAAGATCGAGCGCCCGCAAGGCGGTGATGAGGTCCGCGCCAATGTGGGCGGATCTGCCGAGGCCTCCAGCCCCTTCTTCCTGCTCCTCAATGGCAACAAGCGCAGCCTAACCCTGAACATGAGAAGCAAGAAGGGCCAGGATATCTGCAAGGAGATTATCAAGCATTCGGACATCGTGGTGGAGAACTACGGCCCGGGCGTGATGGAGCGGTTCGGCCTGGGTTGGGACATTCTTAAGGAGTTGAACTCCCGGCTCATCTTCGCCACAATCAAGGGTTTCGGCACCTGGGGCCCTTACAGCGACTATAAATGCTTTGAGACGATCGCCCAGGCCACCAGCGGCGCCATGAGCATGACCGGCTTTCCCGAGAACCCGCCCACGATCTCGGCGCCCAACGTGGGGGATACCGGGACCGGTATGCACATGCTCATCGGAATCTTGGCTGCCCTCCAGCAGAGGGGGAATACCGGCAAGGGCCAGAAGGTCGAGGTCGCCATGCAAGAGGCCGTGCTGAACCTTCTGAGGGTCAAGTTCACCGGACAGTATGTCACGGGCCAGGCCGGAGTACGCCCGGGCAACATCAGCGTGGGCAACTCCCTGGGGGGCACCTATCCCTGCAAAGGAGACGGCCCCAACGACCACGTGTACATCAACCTCTCTCGGAGTTCTCCATCCATGTGGGAAGGCCTTCTGAAGACCATCGGCAGGGAAGACCTCCTGAGCGACGAGAATCTCGCCGACCCGGCGTACAGGTTGGAACATCGGGATGAGGTCGTGGCGTTGATTACCGGGTGGACGCTACAGCATGACAAGATTGAGGTCATGCACCGGATGTGCGCGAACGGGACCCCCTGCGGCGCCACCTTGGACAGCCTCGAGGTGATGGCGGACCCTCACCTGCGGGCGCGAGGCATGATAACCACCGTGGACCAGCACAACTGGGGCCCCATGGACATGATCGGCTGCCCAATACAATGGGAAGACTCGCCCGTCGAGATAACCGCGGCCCCCACCCTGGGCCAGCACACCGAGGAGATACTGGCCCAGTTCCTGGACTACGACTCAGCGCAGGTCGAACAGCTCAGGACCGAGGGCGTAATCTAGTGTACTGGCTCGCAAATAGGTTTACGTCGGGCAGAATGCCTCCGCATCGTCTTTCCGGCCCTTCCGTGGAAGGGGAATCCAGAGAGGCTTTTCCTGGCTCCCGGCCTTCGCCGGGATGACGGGGCGAGTACCAAGCTATCTACGAGAGACTAGACTAGCTGGATACCGGCCGAAATGTTCCGCTGCACCTGGAACCCATCACCTGAACAAACGACAGAGAGGGGGATGGTCGCCGGGCAGGTCATCGGTAGCCCAATCAGGAGCAGCAGGACTCTCGCTCAATTTCGCCCCAATCCTGTCCAACCGATGGGGTCCACCGCACCGTAAGGTGGCCTCATACCACGCACGTTTCGGTTGCCGGGCAAGGGAGGGGTACCCAGACTGCCCTGATCGGATAGGATTAGGGTAACCCAGTGAGTCTTCCATGGGGGTGAAGATGCCGTTCGCGGAGTTGGGACCTCAGAAGCGAGTCTGGTACGAGATCAACGGCCAAGGCGAGCCATTGGTGCAGATTCCCGGTGGCGCCCTGGGGCTGCGGAACTTCTCCCGGGTCTCTCCGGTGCTGGCCCGCCACTTCCGAGTGGTGGACTTCGACCCGGTGGGCACGGGTAAGAGCACTCCAACGCCACCGGGATATACGTTACAAGATTGGACCAACGACCTTCGGGACCTGATGGACACGCTGGAGATTCCCCGGGCCCACCTGCACGGCACGTCCACCGGTGGCCATGCCTGCCTGCAATTCGCTGCTCAGCACCCGGACCGGGTGATGAAAATGGTTCTGGTAGGGGTAGTGGCCCGGTACGATACGGCGATGCGCCTCAACCGGAAGGTGGCCAAAGCCCTCGCTGGGAACGTGGGCATGGAGGCGGTTGCGGAGTTGACGGCCCAAGCCGTGCTGACGCGGGACTTTCTGGATAGCCCGGAGGCCGGTCCTTTGCTCGAACAGATGCGGTCCATCTTCGGCGAGATATCCCCCGACTCTTATATCGCAACCATTGAAGCCAGTGAGAATGCGGACCTTGGGCCGGACCTGCCTCGCATTACCGCCCCGACCCTGGTGATCAACGGGGAGTACTCCACCTTCTCACCCGTAGACACGGGCCCCCGAGGGATTGGTGGCCGCGGCATCGCCCAGGGGGTCCCCAACGGGCGGCTGGTGGTCTTCAAAGGAGCCGGGCATCTGGTGATGATGGAACGGTTCCAGGAGGTCTGCGACAACATCGTAGGGTTCCTGAAAGAGTAGGAGGCCCCTCGGTCAACTCCTCAGCACCCTGGCTCCCGTGACCCCAAACCCATCCCCTTCCTGGCGCCCAGCGGGGCAGCACCAATCTGCTCGGCGTCGCCCTATGAAACAATAGAGCCGGCCAAGTGTGACTCGCCGGCGGCCACAAACCTGCTTGCCGGTCTGCTGAAAGCCCGCTCTGCCGGAGGAAAGGCGAAGGCCGGCCTCCACACCCACTTTCAGTTCCACAATGCCCAGCCGCCCCACCAGACCCTGGACTACCGGAAACCGGCAGCGGCGTTCTACTTGGAATCGGCGGAATCACTGAGACGGCCCGCCGCAAGGGAATGGTCGCTCCCGAGAGCAATGGTACACTGTAGCGGCAAAGCAGGATTTTGGCCTAGTGTCGCCCAAATCCTGCACGGTATTCCGGGTCCACCTCGGACACGTCCAACTGGAATGTGGGTCTTGTGGGGTTGGCATTTGCAAGGGATCGGGCAAGACCGAGCTTCGAGCCCGAATTTCGATTCGTTCAGCGGAGGATTGCAGTGAGTGAAGTCTTGGTGGAGTACTCGGACGTTGGCGGTTCCTCGAACACGGATAGGACCCTGGAGAAAGCGAAGATACGTGGGGATCAGCTTGGCATCGACACCTTCGTCATTGCCACAAGCAGAGGCGTGGTAGGCCTGAAGGCTGCCAAGTATCTCCAAGGGAAGAACGTGATCATAGTGAGGCATGTTACCGGCTTCAAAGACCCCGACGTCCAGGAAATGACTGATCATGTCAGGGAAAGCATCATTCAGCTTGGCGCGAAGGTGGTTACGGCGGCCCATGCGTTCGGTGGTTTCGGACGAGGTATCAGGAAACGATTCAACACCTATCAGGTGGATGAGGTTGTCGCCGAAACACTCCGGGTTTTCGGAGCCGGTCTGAAGGTAGCAATCGAGATTTCGGCCATGGCGGTCGACGCCGGGTTGGTGAGAACCGACAAAGATGTCATCGCCGTTGGCGGCGGGGGTGGGGGAGCCGATACGGCGATAGTGGTGCAACCGACGAACATCCACACGTTTTTCGAAACGAAAGTCAGGGAGATCATCTGCAAGCCCCGCGCCTGGGGCTAGGCTACACCCACTAACTCGGCCGGCAGACCCCGGCGCGACGGAGATCGGACCGGATTTCTGAAGTGGCCCCCATCCCTTGGACAAGATTGAGGCAAAAGTGAGCGGTGGTCAAGCTGGCAGATCGCCACCGCTGCCCGGGCACATCGTCAGTGGGCCCGTGTGCCCTATTTGCTACCCTGTTTGACACGGATGTGAACCGCATTTAGATTAGTGCGGCGCCCACCCGAGAGAACGTCTCCCGGCTCCCGCTGCTTCCGGAGCGATCTTGGGCTGGATCGAAAGGGAGCAGACGGGTTGTTCATGGCTGTTGTGGATTGTCATCTGTAATAGCAAAAGTTGGCGGGCATCCAAAGGCTGGATTATACTAAGGCCATCTTTTTGGGAATCACTCGAGGCCCGAGGCCGACTCAAATGGGGAATTCCGGTTAGGTTTCTCCGCCAAAGCACCGGGGAGCAAGTCTATCCACACGATGTCGCAAGGAGAGCACGCAATGGTACAGGGCATCACGGGCAAGATACTGAGGGTCAACCTGACCGACCGGAAGGTTTCCATCGAAGAACCGGACGAGCTTTTCTACCGGAGATACCTCGGTGGGGCCGGCTTTGTGGGCTACTACCTGCTGAAGGAGATGAAGCCCGGAACCGACCCGCTATCGCCGGATAACCTGCTCATCTTCGCCCTGGGTCCGGTGACCGGCGCGGCCGTCCCGGGAGGCGCTCGCAACTGCATCGGCGCGAAATCACCCCTGACCGGAGGCATGGCCAAAAGCGAGGTTGGCGGCTTTTTCGGCTACGAGCTGAAACGCGCCGGGTACGACTCCCTCATCGTTGAGGGCCGGGCCGAATCCCCGGTATACCTGTGGCTCAACAATGGAGAGGTGGAAATCAGAGACGCCTCCTCCCTGTGGGGAATGACCGTACTGGAAACTCAGGATGCCATCGAGGCGGAGCTGGGCGAGCGGATGGTCCGTACCGCGACCATCGGCCCCGCCGGGGAAAACATGGCCGCCATATCTTGCATCATGACGGACCTGCGCAACGCCGCCGGGCGCGGCGGCCTGGGTGCGGTGATGGGCTCCAAGAATCTGAAGTGCGTGGCCGTCAAGGGCCGGAAGGGGCCCCAGGCCGCCGACGCCGTGAAGCTCCGGGAAATGGCCCAGTGGATGAACACGAACTACATGAACGTCGGGGCGGCGTCCCATCACAGCTTGGGCACCGGGACGGCCGCGAGCATGGTGGGCGGCAACTCCATCGGCAATCTGCCGGTCCGCAACTGGGGCGACGGCCTATTCGAGGAGGTGGAGAAGATCACGGCGGACACCCTCAGGGACACGGTCCGGGTAGCCATGGAGGCGTGCCCCGCCTGCCAGATCCGCTGCAAGAAGGTGGTGGAACTGGAAACCGAGACCTACAAGGTCGACCGAAGGAACGGCGGCCCGGAGTACGAGTCGCTGGCGGCCTTCGGCTCGTACCTGGGGATAGACGACCTGAACGCCATCTGCCGCGCCAACGAGCTGTGCGGCCTGTACTCGCTGGACACGATCTCCACCGGCTGCACCATCGGCTTCGCCATGGAATGCTACGAGAAAGAGATATTGACCCCCAAAGACACCGGAGGGATTGACCTCCGGTTCGGCAACGTTGAGGCCATGCTTCAAGTGATCGACCTGATTGCCAAGCGGGAGGGCATCGGCGACATTCTGGCCGACGGGAGCCTCAAGGCCGCGCAGCGCATCGGCGGCGGCGCCGAAGAGTACGCCATGCAGGTCAAGGGCCTCGAGTTCGGGATGCACGAGCCCCGGTTGAAGCAGGGTCTCGGACTGGCCTATGCGGTGTCGGCCTTCGGCGCCGACCATGTCGCCGGCATTCACGACACGGGCTACACCCGGGAGGGCCCCGAGATGGATTCCGTGCGGCAACTGGGTGTTCCGGAACCTCTACCGGCCAACGACCTCAGCGCGGCCAAGGCTTTCATGGTGAAGAGCCAGCATATGTGGCGGCTGTTCGGCGACTCGCTGACGATATGCCGCTTCGTACCGTGGACGATCAACCAGCAAGTGGAGCTGCTGCGGGCGCTGACCGGCTGGGATTACACGGCGGTGGAGGCGTTGCAGCTAGGAGAACGGGTGGCGACCATGGCCCGGGTCTTCAACGTCCGCGAAGGGTTCACTTCGGCCGACGACACCCTACCCAAGCGGTTCTTCTCTCCCACGCCCCGGGGCGCCCTCAAGGATACGGCCATCGACCCGGAGGAGTTGGAAAGGGCCGTTCACACCTTCTACGGTTTGATGGACTGGGACCCGGAGACGGGCGTTCCAACTGAAGAGAAGCTGCAAATGTTGGGCATCGGTTGGGCGGCCGATTAGCCGGGACCTGCTCCGGCCTGCCTGATTAGCCGGCCCTGGGCCCCAGCTCTGTCTGGAGGTTCTGGATCACTTCATCCCGGGTGCGGGTCAGCCACCGTCGGCGGCTGCCGATGGGCACGTTTTCGACTTCCGGAACGACCTTCAGGGCTACGAAGACCGGGCCCGGCCGGCTCAGGATAGCCTCGATGTTGTTGGAGAAATCCTCAAGGTTGTCGAAAGCATAAGTTGAAGGGTATCCGGAGCCTTTCGCAATGACATCGTAGGCCACGTTCTTGGCGTTTGGCACCGGCTGCCCCCCGGTGGTGGCGTAGCACTCGTTGTCGATCAAGAAGTGGTAGAAGTTCTCGGGGCTCTTCTCGGCGATCGTGGCCAGGGTTCCCAGGCTCATCAGGACATCGCCCTCCGAGTCGAAGAGCACCACCTTTTCCTTGGGCCGGGCCAGGGCAAGCCCCAGAGCGAACGAAGCGTGGCCGCCCATGGCCGGATCACCCAGAGGCACATCCCGGTTCGGCTTGTCGCTGATGTTCACCCAGTAACGCCCTCCCCTCCCGGGAATCACCACCGCGTCGCCCCGGTGCTGCTGGAATACTTTGAGCAAATCCGCAACTTGAATCATTGTTGATCTCCTAGAGGTTCGCCAAGACCATCGAAGCTTGCCGCCTGGTGGCGGACTTTGGCGAGGGGGCTGAAATCATCGGTTGAAGCCGTGGTACTCATCCCCGATCAGCACCGCGACGGGACGCTGGGCTTTTTCCGCCTCCGCAAAGGCCAGGGAGAGCCTGGGAGCGTCGTCATTGTTCTCAACCAGGAAGTATTGAATGTTGAACGCGTTCAGAAATCGCTCGGTATAGGTTGCGGCGGTGTCTGTGTTGATGCCATGGCGGGTCCAGCCACGGTAGCCTACCAACAGCACCACCGGGATATTCATTCCCAGGGCCCAGCCGCGCAGCGAATCACCCGATTCCATCAGGCCGGTGTTCTGTATCAGGATGACCGGCTTGGCCCCGCCCACCGCCAGGCCCGCGGCGGTGGAGAATGCCTGACCTTCCCGGCTCACCGTAACAAGGTCCAGTGAAGGCTCCGCCTTCATGAGGTTGTACAACCAGTTCGTCTCGCTGTCAGGCAGCCACACGACGTGAGTCACGCCGTTCTTCTTCATTTCCTCAATCACAATCTCGGGGCTGAATAGAGCCTGCTGTTGGCCCATGAGCGTTATCTCTCCACGATTGACTTTAGTGAGAAGACCATGCCCTGCCCACAGATGATTCTGCGACTTGTCCGCGGCACGGGCGACCACTTCCGTGTCCCGCCGGCGCGCAACCTGGGGTTCCAATGAACGTGAGGGGCGGCGCCGTTGTAGACGGAAGCCATGATGCCACGATGGAGCCGGTTTGCGTCAACGTCGTACACAGATTGCGGATGAGGTTAGGCAGGACGGCAGAGGGACACCGAAGCCGGCTAGAATAAAGCGACAGAGGGCTCGGCATGAAATGGGACTCGGGAGAGGTTGTCTCAGGGATCGCGCTGAATTACCGGCTGACCAAACCGGCATGGTCGATATATTTCGTCAGCGGAAATGGGCGATTACTTCCCGGCCAAAACGCCTGATGGTCTCCTCTTGCTGGGCGCCGTAAGAGGTTATGAACAACCCGGCCACCTCGGCTCGCTGAATGGCCCGTGTCTTCTCCCGGCACTGGGCCGGTGTGCCGGCCACGGCGAACCGGTCCGCCAGGTAGTCGGTCAACCCCAACTCATCGCTCAGGGCGGCTCTTCGCGTCTCGCTCAGCTGCTCGTGTTGAGCCGAGGCGTATTCGCGGCAAAGGGTCGAAATGGGCTCCCGGAGCGCCTCGGGCACGTGCTTCCCCTCCAGCGTGAAGCGAAAGGCGGTATGGGCGCTGCCGGCCAGGGCAGTCTTGATCTCGCCGATAGCCTGCTCCCGCCGGCCGGCAATGCTGCATTTGGCAAAGGCCCACACCTCCGTCGAACCTTCCGGTTTTCCGGCGGCCCGTTCCCCTTCCCGGATCCGTTCCACCGAGTCCCGAAGCACCTCGGAGGTCAATCCGGTATGGAACAACGCCGCATCGGCCTCCGCCCCCGCCATGGCCAGAGTCCTCGGTCCTTCCGCCGACACGAGAATTGGCACCGCCGCACGGGACCAGCCCACATGAATGGTCCGCTGTTGGTACCGGTAGGACTGTCCTGACAAGACGGTCCGTACCGCCTCGATGTACTCCTTGACCTGGGCCAGACGGGCTGGACGGAGCCCCAGGTTGAGCACCGAGTTGTTGCCGGTGCCGATTCCCAGGAATGCCCGCCCCCCGGAGAGTTCGTTGATCGACGCGATGGCCGAAGCGGTTACGGCGGGGTGGCGGGTGAGGGGGTTGGTGACCGTCGGCCCGATTCGCACCTTTTTGGTCGCCTGAGCCACCACGCTCAGGCTGACGTAAAGTTCCCGAGCCAACGACTGGGACTCGGCGACCCCGAGGTAGTCGAACCCTGCCTCTTCGGCGAGGCGGGCCCGCTCGGGGAGCTGGGCAAGGTTGTCCGGCTGAATGATTACACCGAATTTCATGGCTTCCTTCCGTTCTCTTCAGTTGCCCGCCAGTCGAAGGGCCGCAACTTGAGGTGGACCACCTCAGTGGGACCGGAGCCGCGCGATATTTTGCGAAAGCCCCGTGCCACCTCACATTATAGCCGCCGGCAAATCGCCATCACTTTTCGTTGATAGTGATGCCTGAACCCCCGGATAGCCGATCCTAAGACAATTAGACGTTGGCGAATGATTCACACAATAAGCCATTCCATTGCAGGTGGACAAGCTATAATGATGGACGGCAACACGGTCAGATTTCTGGACAACCGGAGGTTTCATGACTGAAGACCATCTACGGCTCAAGAGTATCAACCACATCACCTACAACGTCAAAGATAAGGACAAGGCGCTGCGGTGGTACGTGGATGTTTTGGGAATCAAACAGATACCGAAGATGGTCAACGGCGACCACCTCTATTGGCTGCAACTGCCCAGCGGGGCCATGGTCCACATAATCGAAAATCCGGAGGCCCCCTCCGCTCCGTCTCATCACACGGCCTTCGAGGTGGACGACATCGAGGCGGCGTGCAGCGCCCTCGCGGCAAAAGGAATCGAGACCACGGATATCCAAACCCGGAACGACGGCCAACGGGCGTTCTACCTGAACGACCCGGACGGCAACCGAATCGAGATTTGCACCAAGTCCGGCTTCGGAGTCCTGGTCTAGCGCCGGACCCGGCCGCCGCCGCAATTTTCGGCGAATCGCCTTGGGAAAACCACCTAGAGGGAGCGGGTCATGATTTTCGGCGCCATAACCAATTCATGGCGGCAACAGCTTGAATCACGGGACTTGATGGACCTGGTCGAGCAGGCCGGGCAGTTGGGCGCCCGGCACATCGAACTACGGCAGACCTGCCTGGGCCGATGCGAAGATGGCAGCGGGGAGGACTGGCGCCCCAATCTAGACCGGCTCGCCGGCCTGGTCGATGCTCACCCGAGCCTGACCTTCGATCTGGCCATGGCATTGCCGTGCTTGACCCAGATGATCGACCCTCAAGGCGAAGGCTTCCAAGCCGCGTTGGCCGGCGCCAAACTGGTCGGCAAGGCCCAGGCGCATCTCCGCCTGGTGGACCCGCGCCCCTTTGACGCGCCCTGGGAGTCGCCGGAGGACATCCCGGCAGAGGCCCTCAATGTCGCGGCTTCGGCAACCGAGGCCGCCCGGCAAAGCGTGGTGATGTCCATCGAGAACTCCGGTCAGCCTATCCGGAGCCTGGCCATGCTCGTTAAGGCCGCGCGGGCCCGGATGTCCCCCGCGCATGCGCCGTATTTGGGTCTTTGTCCCGACCCCACCAACCAGCTCAGGCGGTTCCCCGGGAGCGACCCGCTGGAAGAACTGGATGCGCTGCCCTTGGACATGATCAAGATTGTCCATTTCAAACAGCTCAGGAACGGCGAACCCCACGGCAGCGTGGACGACGGCGACTTGAACTGCCTGCGCATGCGGGACATCCTGAACGCCAAGGGCTACGCCGGACCCGCCATAATGGAGATACCCCCGGCCCCGGACGTCTTCGACAATCTGGCAGCCAGCTTCCGGTATCTCGGCTCTTGAGGCGTCTCTCAGCACTCGGCATGTTGACCCAAGGTGCTGACAGTTCCCCGGCGTGGCGCTGGGAGTCTATGGCTGCCCTGGTCAACCGGAGGATTCTAGGCGGCCGTGACCCAGTCGACCCCGTTGAGCACTATTTTCTGGAACTCCGGGGTCTGGAAGCTACTGCGGTCGTGCCCCAGAAGCAGCGTAAAGACCTTGCCCTGGCCGTATTTTCGCGTCCAACCCAGCGGGAACGTGCCGGCGGGCATATCGGTGGGCGCCCGGCTGGGGCCCCAGGGATAGGTGCCGCCTTCGGATGTCCCGGTGATGAAGACATCATTCCCTTCCTGGTAATCGATGCCCATGTATAGCTCGTCGTCGGTGGAGAAGTCGGACACGCCACGAACGCCCCGGTGGCCGGGGTTGCTGACGTTCACGGCGAAATTCCCGTAGGGAGGATGGTAGCTGGTGCCGGATACCCAGCCGCCGCCGGTGATTTCAAGGTAGTCTGACCAATAGTCGGAACCACACCCCGAGATGTGAAGACAAACGAAGCCCTTGCCGCCCCGGATAAAGTCCTTGATGCCATTCTGTTCTCCGCGCGACAGTTCCAGTTCGGCGAAATCGGCGGCGTTTTCCCTCCGCGTGTTGAAAACCAAGGCGTCATAGGCGCTCATACTCGCTGAATCCGCCAGCACCGATGGGTCTTCGCTGACCGTGACGTCATGCCCCGCTTCCTTGAGGAACCCCTCGAGTACCGGCGTCGATTCTCCATAAGGATGCCTGCCACCAGTTATGACCAGTAGTTTCATTGCGCCTGCCCTCCGGTTGCCTGGGTCGATTGCGGGACATTATACGTTAAAGGGGCGATTCACATTTGGCTATATGTCGAGTGGTGCGCGAGAAAGCCGTCGGAAGGTTGAAGTTGTCCTGCATTCAGTCCCGCCATGGATTGCTTGCTCTCAGATTCGCTCGAGCTTCCTTACCCATGACGGACCCATGACGGCAGATTTGGCGTTTTGCTCCGTCGCCATCAGGTGCCGGCTCAGGTCCCTACCCTGCCCAAACCGCCTGCGGAGCCTTCCCCGGTGAGGAATCGGTGAATGTCTTCAGCATACTTCACCTCGGAGTCGTCTTCGGGCCCGTATCCCAGTACTTCCCGGGCGCTAGTCAGAGACCAAAAGCTGCGGATGTTGTCGCTGATGCCGTAGACCACCAGCCAGGGTATACCACGTTGGTCTTCTATATTTGGGGTATCGATCGCTTTGGCAAACAGTTGGCGCAAGTCCCGCGGGCTGATGTAGGCTCCCAGATCTCGTTTGTATTCCTTGGGGTCGCCGGTGAAGTCTTCGGCCCTTATCTCTCTGGGGGCGCCGATCCTCACCATCACCACTTCCAGCTTGCGTCCGAAGGCACCGCAGGCGAAGAGGAACCCCATGTGCTCGTAAGTGGCTTTGGCCCACCCGTAGAAGTTGTCGGAAAGGGGAAGCTGATAGGGATCCAACATCTCCATTCTTCGATCGTGGATGAGGCCGTGCTCGTCCCAGTCCGCGGCGTGGTTGGAGCTGGCCATCACTACTCGCCGGACCCCGGCTTCGTAGGCGGCCCGGAAGACGTTGTAGGCCATGGCCACGTTCACTTGCTCGTCATAGAAGTCGTCCAGCGGCACCCCGCGGCGGCGGTTGTAACCCAGGTGGACCACGGTATCCACTCCCCGGAAGTGCTGGGCGTAATTACCGAGGTCGGGCCCGCTCAGGTCGGTGGTGATGAGGTTCGAGACCCGGTTCCCTTCGCGGTCCACGTCCCTCACGTCAAGCAATGTAAGCTCGTACCGGTCCCGGAAAACGGGGAGGAGTTGAGATGCAATGTAGCCGGTGGCTCCGGTCAGCAACACCTTTCGCTCGGCCATGCTATGTCCTTCCTTTCAGGTCAGGCCGGCCGGGGTTTCCCGTGCCAGTTCCCAGATTGTCGCTCCCCGGTGTATGCCTTGACCTCCGGCCTCGTTGCCGCAAAGCCGTGAGTGGCGGTGCAGCCCGGTTCCGCAAGGTAAACAGCGTGGCAGCAGTCACGGACGCTGGCGGGCGTCGCATCGATCCGGGCGGCGGCGGCCGTGCTCCTTCGTAATGAGATTGCCAGCCCGGCATCCGGCAATTTGGAAAGGGATGATCCTCGCTAGGGCCCTTCTTCGTAGTATTGTCGTGGTGACCTTGCCGGGAAAGGCTGGTAGGGATACAGGGCCAAGGCTCGCTCATCCAGTTCGATGCCCAGTCCGGGACTTTCTGAGATCGGGATGTATCCGTCGACCATCTCGAAGGGATTTAGCGCGATAGCCTGTCCAAAACTTTCCAGGTTGACAAAATACTCGGTGATGAGGAAGTTGGGGATGCAGGCGGAGCATTGAATGGTGGCGGCGAGCCCTATCGTGGTGCTGTTGTAGTTATGGGGAGACACCACCACAAAGTAGGCCTCGGCCATGGCGGCAATCTCTTTCAGTTCCAGAATGCCACCCACGTTACAGACATCCGGATTGATGATATCGGCGGCCTGTTTTTCGAAGACTTCGCGAAACTCGAATTTGGTGTAGAGTTCCTCGCCGGTCACTACCGGAATATTAACCTCCCGCTTTACCGCGGCCAGGGCATCGACGTTTTCAGCCAGCACCGGCTCCTCGTACCAGAAGGGATTGTACTGCTCGATGGAGCGCGCTATTCGAGTGGCGGTCCTCGGGGCTAGCCGCCGATGCATTTCCACCAGGATATCCACGTCCGGTCCCACCGTTCGGCGCACCGCCCCGACGTTTTCGATGGCTTGCTGTTCCACGTCCTTGCTGATGTAGGTTCGCCACGGCCCTGGAACCGGATCGAATTTGAGGGCGGTGAACCCCATTTCTACGACCCGGGAAGCCTTCTCGGCCAGCGGTTCCGGTGCTTTGGCCCCCTCGGACCAGCCGTTGGCGTAAACTCGTATCCGGCTGCGGCAGGCTCCGCCAAGCAGCTTGTGGACGGGGGCCCCAAGCTTCTTGCCGGTGATATCCCACATGGCTTGTTCCATGCCGCTGAGGGCAGAGTAGAAATCCATGGCGCCTCGCCGGCCGGCAAAATCGTCGTAGGCTATCTGCGTGAAGTGCTTGATGTTCATGGGGTCCCGGCCGACCAGATACCGTTTCATCTGGTCCACGTGGGCCACGATTTGCAGATCTCGGTCGGCCTGGGTGTAGCACTCCCCCCAGCCGTGGATTCCCTCATCGGTGTCCACTTTGACGAAGCAGAGATTCTTGCCGACGCCCGGATGGACCAGAAACGTCTTGACATCGGTGACTTTCAAGCGCCATCTCCTTGCTGGTGAGCCCTCAGCTCGACACTGCCCAGATCAGGCATTGTCCGCTCGATTTGATGATGCATTCGTAATTGTTTGAACGGTATCACCCCCACTTGAGGCAGTCAATTCCCATCAACCGAGGTGGTCCCAGCCGGTCGATCCGAGTCGGGGCGTTAGTTAGGCGAGGCTCTCCGGTCGTCCCACGATAGCCGCCGGAAAATCGTCATCACTTTTCGCCCGCGGTGGTAGCGGACCCGGGCGTCTATGGAGGCTATACCGTCGACACTAACGGGAGCGGAGGTTGGACGAACGCCGCCGGCCTGGGCTCGAGCAGTTCGCCTTCTTTCTTTCGCCTCCACTCCACGTCTCGTTCCTTCTTTACCGTCGATCCGCTCTCAGGAGCACGGCTTTCGTTTAGCGACCTGCCCGCCTTTCCGGGTCCCCCTCACTCCCTCACGGCGGGCACCACTTGCCACCGCGTGACTGCCGCTGCCAGAGCAGTTGCCAGCAAGATGCCACCGGCCATGAGAAACGTGGCCTTGACGCTGAGAGCGTCTGCCAGGATCCCAGCGAGGGTGGGGGTAATACCGGAGACAACCACAGCCGAGCCGAACACCAACGAGACGGCAGTCGCCTGGATGCCTCCTTCGGTCAAGTCCATTACCGCAGCCAGATGAATGGACATCAGCGGGAACGCGAAGGCGCCCATGACCAACACCACCAGCGCGAAGATCCATCCCGGAGGGGCCAGGTACAGGCTCAGGGTGGAGAGGGCGAGTATGGTGAGGCTTGGAGCCAGGACCGCTTTCCGTCCCAGGCGGTCAGACGCGTAGCCCAGCAGGGGCTGCGACACGATACCGCCCACGTTGGCGAGGGACAGATAGAGGCCCACGACGACGCTGGAAACCCCCGCGTCTTCCCGGAGATAGATGGGCAGGAACGTCAGAACGACGGCGTGCCCTCCGGTGTATCCTCCCGCAAAGAGAAGCACCAGGAGCACCCGACCGTTACGGAAAAGCTGCCGAAAGGCCCTCAAGTAGGATTTCATGCTGGCGGCGGCGGACTCGCCTGCTGGGACGGAGCGTAGAACAAACCATACCAGGAGTCCGAGCAGGATGCCGGGGATCACGCTCCACTGTAGAACCAACCGCCAGCCAAGAACGATGATCAGCGCCCCCGCCAGTGTTGGTCCGATTGTTTCGCCCAAGCTGCCGCCAGTGCCGTGCAGCGCAATGGCAAAGCCGCGGCGAGCCGCGAAGTGGCGGGATAGGGAGGAAATCGCAGCCGGGTGCCAGAAGGCGATGGCCGCGGTCATGAGAGCGGATGCGACCATGGCCACCCAAAAATTCGGCGCCAGCCCCAACAACATCGCGAAGAATCCGACCAAGGCAATGGAAAGGCCCAGGATCTCGGCGCGCCTCCGGCTGAACCGGTCCGCGGTGAAACCAGCGGGCAAATTGAACAGTCCACCGACGACGTTGCGAACGGTTGAGAGCGTGCCTACCTGGGTATTGCTCAACAAAAGCCCCGTCTTTATCTCAGGCAGAAGAATGAAGAAGGCTGAGTTGAATATGTGCTTGATGCCGTGGCCTGCCACGGTTGCCACCAGCAGGGTGAGCCGTTGCTTGTCGGTAACGCTCTCCAACGGGCGCGTGGACGGTGTTTCTTGCATCTATTACCTTACGATCTGGGTCTGGGTATGGAGTGGACCCGATCAGTTGGACCGGACTGCCCAAATCCGGAGCCGGTCCCCCGACCCTCCATTATAGCCGTAGCCAGTTCGCCACCACTATCCGCGGATGGCTAGGGCCGTTAAAGACCGGGCCTTCGGGCCTTGAATTCAGGCTTTTAGGTTACATGGGAGGACACCTGCTTCCGGTGGCCAACCATCGGAGGCAGGGTATCGAGATCGTTCCAACACCCCCGTCGAATGGCCCATAATGCGAATCGAGGGCCGTACTACAAATAATTGGTAGCGCATCAACGCATCAGGTGTTAATATCCGTCTGCGCTCGCTTGGCCGCGGTTGGCTGAACGGGCTATCCGCGAGAAGTAGAGGTAATCATGAGCGAGTACATTCCCAGTCCCTGGTCGTGGGTGGCGAAGCAAGTTGAGCTGTATGAAGGGAGCGGAGGCACCGACGGTTTAAGTTTGAGGGACACCGGCCTGCCGGTCATAATCGTGACCAACCGGGGCTGGAAGACCGGTGCTATCCGCAAGACCCCGTTGATGAGGGCCGTGGATGGCACGAGCTACATTCTGGTGGCATCCAAGGGTGGAGCGCCAAAGAATCCGTCCTGGTACCGCAACTTGAAGGCGGAGCCGAATGTTGAAATCCGCGACAAGACCGAAGTTTATTCGATGCGGACTCGCGAGGTAGAAGATCCAGCCGAGAGACAACGGCTGTGGGACATCGCCGTGGAAGCATATCCTCCTTATCAGGAGTACCAAGACAAGACCGATCGCGTCATTCCGGTCTTCATTGCAGAAGCCAAATAATGACTTAGCGCGGCCAAGCCAAGAGACCTCAGCTTAGCTGTATGTCCGATGTAGACAATCAGCGAATGGGACACAATCGGGGG
>MPMA02279061.1_pt1 | contig 23799 bp, 20 predicted proteins | sample 1617361 | NCBI WGS metagenome assembly MPMA02 (sample SAMN05944807, study PRJNA350692) | marine metagenome | biome: marine; feature: ODZ; material: water; isolation source: 180 m water sample filtered on 0.2 um supor filter | place: Pacific Ocean | collected 2012-04-08 | depth 180m m | reverse complement strand
CTTGAGCCGGAGGTTCTCCTTCTCGAGCTCCTTCAGGCGCTTGGCCTGGTCGAGCCGAAGGCCCCCGTACTCTTTTCGCCAGCGGTAGTACGTCTGCTCCGTGATCCCGAGCTTCCGGACGACCTCAGCCGTTCCGAGGCACTTTGCCAGTTCGAACTCCGCACTTCGAAGCCTTCCGATGATCTCTTCTGCGGTGTGGCGTTTCCTGCCCATTCGACCTGCTCCTTGCTCGATCCGAATCTACATGCCGGATCGATATGAAGGGGTCAGGTCACCCTGGCGGTAGGAGCCAGAGATTAGTGCAACGGTGGAGTCGAGCGCTTCTCGGCATCGCACCGGATCGCGCTTGCCTTGTGGAGCCGGTGGCTGGGCGAGATTTGGGCGGCGGCCGGAATCTTCGAGCACAGCGGCGCGACATCGCTCAGAGCTGAACGGGAATGCCGGACACCCTCGCCCCCGGCTTGGCGTACCAGGGCAATCTGGACGCTCGAGAGTCCGATGCGTTTCCTGGCCTGTCCGCTGCCCCGCGGCCCACGGATTCACGATCAAAAGAGAACGAGCGTGCGTACTGCCCTTGGACTCCAGTTCAAACGGAGAACTCTATGGGCTTCGCTTGCGGTCGCAGAAAGACAACCCTGCAAGTCCGAGAAGAAGCAGGCAGCCCGTGCTCGGCTCAGGGATCGGCTCAAAATTGTACGTCTCAATGTACCCCGTATACGAGATCGAGACGTCATCGAAGTAGCCCGTCTGGCCCTGGTTGTAGCTTCCTACGCCCACACTGAGAGCCAATAGATCCGCATCCGTAAAGTCTTCGTCGAACACGGAGGCCCAGTCAGAAAGAGTGCGCAGCGGAGGTCCGCCGGAGCTATTGAGCTCTCCAAACCCACCATCCCACCAGAAGCGGCCTGTCGTAGATGTGATCACCGCGGTGATCCATTCATCCGGTGATACCGCTGCGCCGGGAGCGGACTGCCAGGGGTCGGTCTGCCAATAGGGCTCATACACGAGACTGCCGTAGCCATCACTCCCTACAGGGGATGGATTATTCAGCGTCAATCGAATGGCGGGGGCTGCATAGGGATTGAGGTCACCTGCGGACACTTTGTAGAACGAATAGCTTATCTCCAAAGCTCCATCCATCAGGATATTCGAGGCATTGCCGTATGTATCCACCACGCCCACGTGCGCGACATCTAGATTGTTGCTCCCGGTCGTCAACAGCGCCGCACCCACCGGCAGGGGTTGATTGTTCTCGAGATTTCCACCCACACCGGTCAGATCCACTGTGCTGGCCGCCCCACCCTCCTCGACCCTCATCTCATACCAGACACCGTTGCTGGGCGTAGCCGAATACGGGGCAAAGGCGTTGACGGTGACCGTGGCCGAATGTGCAATGGACGAAATAAACAGGATCGCAAGAGCCGCTGTGAGCGCACCACCAGTACGATACGCCAGCAGTCCCGCCGCAAGGTTCTTCCCGATCATGCATCCCTCGAAGCCGGCCCGCGAGCAAACCTGCAACCGCAACCATCTCTTCTTCGAGAACTAGAAAAGAGCAGCCACGGAACAAGCTCGAGCAAGCCTGTAGAAATCCAAGACAGTATCAACGTTGTAGATATGGTATGTGTCGAAACTTACAATTGCGAATGTTCGACGACAGAACGATCAGAAGTGGTTTTGGCTTGCCGAAAACAGTTTCAATACCAAACTACCTAGAGTGACGCTCCGACTCCCCGTACCCGAGGCCTGACCGTCTCACCCACCCTCATTTGACGGAATGCCTCTTCATCGAACCCGAAAAAAACGCACCTTGATCCTCCTATCTGCTCGCGAATCAAGAGAAATAAGAACGCTATCGTTTCCAAAATGATGGGAATTCGCATCACAATCAGGCTTCTGGCAATTCTCCTCGGATTCATGAGCGGTTTCTTCGCCTTGGCCACGGAGGCAGCGGAACCCGGGACCGGTCTGGGTGGGCCGGCCGCGCTGCGCAAGCAACTGCTGGTTGAATTCGCCGAGGCCTACCCTGGCAAGGCGTTGCGGGCTGGGCGCTCGCGCCACTATGAACTGGTCGCAGCCGAGAGTGTCGTCGAGCAATTCGACGGCAAGAAGCTTCGTGTCTGGTCATACAATGGGCAGGTGCCGGGTCCCATCCTGCGAGTGCGGGTTGGGGAAGAGTTGCGAGTAACGCTGCGAAACGAACTCCCTCAGCCGACGACCATTCATTGGCATGGCGTCCGAGTGCCAAACGCGATGGATGGTGTCCCCGGGGTGACGCAGTCGGCGATTGAGCCCGGTGAGACATTCGAATATCGGTTCATCCCGAAGGACGCCGGCACTTTTTGGTTTCACCCGCATGTGCGTACCAGCGAGCAGGTGGAACGGGGTCTCTATGGAGTACTGATCGTGGAGGATGCCCAGCCACTTCCCTATACCCGGGATGAAGTCTGGGTGCTCGATGATTGGCGTCTGGGACCCGACGGCGAGGTCGATCCCCACTTTGTCACACGACATGATCTCGCTCACGACGGCCGATGGGGGCGCAATATCACGGTCAATGGATCATCGAAGGCAGAACTCGTGCTCCATCCCGGGGAAAGAATTCGTCTGCGATTGGTCAACACCTCGAACGGTCGTGTTTTTCGTCCGGATTTCTCTGGCCTCGACGCAAGAATCATTGCCGTCGATGGAATGCACACCCGGCACCCAATCGCTGCTGAAGAATTCAATCTGGCTCCTGGCAACCGGTTGGATCTCGATATCAGCATCCCGTCTGGGTTGAGTAGCGAGCCGGTTCGCATTACTGATCGCTTTACACGTCAAGCATTTACCCTCGCCACGATCCGAGTGGATGAATCCAAATCCGTTGAGCCTCCTGTGTTTGAGCCACCGGCCAATCCCCGGGTGCCGCGGTGGGAACTCGCGCCGAAGATGCCGATCGATGTGCTCTATGCCCTAAACGCCAGACGTGGCGGCCCCTACGGGATCGAGTGGACCATCAATGATCGTGTCTGGGGCGAGCACGAGGCCACCAAACTCATCGCTGGAAAGTGGACGCGGGTGCGCTTTCGAAATGATTCTCCTCGCCTGCATCCGATGCACCTGCATGGCCAGTTCTTCAAGGTTATCGCACGCAACAGTATTCCCGTTGACGAACCGTATTTCCGCGACACGGTGCTCCTGAGCCGCGATGAATCCGTCGATGTCGCGATGGTGCCAATCGATTGGGGACGCTGGGTCATGCACTGCCACATCCTCGAGCACGCAGAGGCGGGGATGATGACACTGGTAGAAGTCGAAGGTGAAGGTGGGGGCAAGAGTAAAGGCGAGGGCACGGAGCACTAGCAGCGCCTTGGGCTCGAGACGATAGGCCCCACAACTCCCAGACGATGTCTCTCGGACCTGGCTTGTGTCGCCGCTGGCCGAGTCCGACCTATGAGGCATGACCGACGAGGCATGGCCGGATCGGGTTCTGGCGCTGCTGGAGCGGAAACGGAGTCAGCAGTGAGGCGGGTCCAGAAGTTCAGGGCCGCGTCACCATTTCGAAACTTCGCTAGAGAATCTGCCATTGCGAGCAGAAGGGAAATTCAAAGTCCCTTTTGTGCCCGAGAAGAACCCGCGTGTCGAACAGGAGGGAGATTGCGGCGGAGTGGGACCCGTCCGGGGTTTCAGTCTCCGAAGCCGAGTTGCTCGAAGATCGAGATCCCGTAGCCCAAGCGCTGTACCGAGAATCCCTGTACGCGAGCGTACTGACCGTGAGCGATCACAAAGACCGGGCCCATCACTGTGAGCATCATCGCCATGCGTTGCAACAGACACAGCAGGCACGGGCACTCCCCCTCGCCGAACTGCACCCAGAAGGCGCCGAGAAGAACACCCGAGACTCCCAGCACGCCGATCTGGGCGTACACCTTTATCGGTGGACCGCCACCGGGATCTCCTCCCGGAGTCGGCGGCTTGCGCTAGGGGCTTGCCTTTTCGCTCGCGTTCTCCTTGTCCCCGGGTTGGCAGCGGCCCTCAGCAAAAAGTGTCTTCACCTTCTCTGCCACAGCTTTTTGTGCAGCCAGTCCCGTGGTCTCAGGGATAGAGATCGATTCGATCCAAGCCAACGAGGCCTCCTGGCTGCACGAGGCGACACGCTCGAAGTTCGCTCGGGCCTCGGCGAAATCCGAGGGTTTGTAGGGGTCGAGGGCCACCATCTCGCTGCGGTAGAGAACGTTGGCGGCGATGGCGATCTGCTCCCAGAATTCGAGAGAGTCGAAACTGCGCATGGCTTCGGCGACCGCTTGGTGCGAGACATTGGCCAATTTTTCGTTGCCTTTTTGCTTGCCATAAGCTTGGATCACCGCCGTGCAGAAGCTGATCGTGCCGTCTCCGAAGGCGCTAAAGCGCTGTGATTCGTAGCCGCCGGGAAAAGTCTCGGCCGTGAAGGTATCTGCGACGGCTTCGCGAAGGTGGTCATTGTGGGCGCTGACGTTTCCGGGCAAGTAGCCGTCCTTGCGGTGGCCGACGCTGTCTTGTGCGATGTGAGCCCCGAACCCGTGGCTGTAGGCGATGGCGTCGAACGAAGGCGTTGTGCCGGCTGGATCGCGTTCCGCAAAACGAAGCTGGAAGGCAGCGAAGTCGGAACTGTGAAGTGGGTTTCCGCCTGGGAGAAAGAGCTTGAAGGCGTCTGGAGCAGAGCTTCCGAGCACGAGGCTTCGACCCTTCGCGGTGGTGAAACAAACGTCGCTGCCATCGCCCGCAAGACGACAGCCAAAGACCTGGTGGGTGACGGGGCCCCAGGCAAGGGCCTGCGCCGCGAAAAGCAGCGTCAAAGGCACGATCAGTTTCATCGAAGGCATACGGACATCGCAGAAAAAGGGGTTCACGGTGCAGAGACGGGGGGCATGGCCGAGCGACTGCGCGCAACGCCGCCCGGGAGTTCGAGCGCCCCAAGACCAATGGGAGACCGCGTCAGCACCGCGATTGGACGGGGTTCGCAGAGGTCGATACAGCGGGGACGAATCAGCATGGAGTCTCGGCCCCCTTGCGCGCGTAGAACCACCAGTTGATCACCAAACAGCTCAGGTAGTAGACCGCGAATCCGTGGAGCGCTTTCTCCGGCGTTCCGGCCTCGATCTGGGTGGCGAAGATCTCCGGGATCAGGAAGGCCCCGTAGGCGGCGATCGCTGAGGTCCAACCCAGGACTGGACCCGCCATCTCCTTCGAAAAGATCATCGGCACCATACGGAAGGTCGATCCGTTGCCGATGCCGGTCGTGGCAAAGAGCAGGATGAAGAGCAGGAGAAAGGGGATGAAGTACTGCTCGGGGGTCTGTGAGCGACTGGCGAGATGGACGAACCAACCCGCGCCGATGGTCGCTCCGATCATCACGATCGTGTCCCATTGGGTCACCCGGGCACCGCCCAGCTTGTCGGCCAGCCATCCGCCCACGGGCCGAAGCAGTGCACCCACACCGGCGCCGATCCAGATGTAGTTCGCCGACAACGGCGCACCCGGATTCACGATGCTCTCCGCCAGCAGATTGCCGGCAGGATCGACGCGGATCACTCCGAAGACGTCGTCGATCAGCTTGGGGAACGCGTTGGCATAACCGATGAACGAGCCGAAGGTCATCGTGTACAGCCAAGTCATGATCCAGTTGTGCTTGTTCCGGAAGATCGAGAACTGGGGGACCAGGGCGCCTTTGATTTCCCTGGGAGTCAGGTACCGCATCGCTGCCAGAGTAATGATCACCGCCACGGCGAGCAGCACGAAAATCTTGAGCAGCTTCGGGAAGCCACCCCAGGGCACGAGCAACAAAGCGATTGCCACGGCGGCGCCGATAAACCCGAGCGCCGTCAGCCACAGGTACTTGGCGATCGCCTGCAGCGTAGAGCCGCACTCGTGCTGCGGCAGATTGTCCATGAATAAGAAAGCGGCCACCGCGACGAAGGTGAGGATCGGTACCCACACGAGACCGGCGTTCTGAACCCAGATGATTTCCTCGACACCGTTCGGCCCGAAGACGTCGTAGCCGGCACCCCCGAAGCTCCCGAACGCCCCGAAGGTGATGATCCAGGGCAGCAGGAACTGCATCAGGCTGACGCCGAGGTTCCCGATCCCGGCGTTCAGCCCCAGAGAGAGCCCCTGCATCTTCTTGGGGAAGAAGAAGCTGATGTTCGACATCGAGGAGGCGAATGCACCGCCTCCCACGCCCGCGAGTGCCGAGAGGATCACGAAGACGATGAAGGGTGTGTCGGGGTTCTGCAGGGCGATCCCGGCACCGATGGCCGGGAGCAACAGCAACGTGGTCGTCATGAACTTCACGTTGCGTCCGCCGCAGATGGCGACCATGAACGAATTCGGGACCCGCAAGGTCGCCCCGGCCAGACCCGCCACTGCTGGAAGTGTGAAGAGAAGCCCGCGGTAGGCGTCGCCACCGTAGGGATTCCCGTCGTTCATGAAGGTGAAATTGAAGAGCGTCCCGTCGTCAAAGTGCAGCTGTTGGATGAACTTCGCGACCATGCCCCAGTACATCCACACGGCGAAGCCACACAGCAAATTGGGGATCGAGACCACGAGGTTGCGGATCGCGACCGGCCGGCCCCTCTCCTCCCAGAACTTCTCGTCGTCCGGCTCCCAGCGGGTCAGGCGACTGCTCGAGTTCTTGCCTTCGCTGCTCATGCGTCCGCCAGGCGGTACGGCACGATGGATCTCCTCATAGCGTTCCCCCGATCTCCTGCAGGTCTTCGGGGTGCCTCTCCTTCAGCATATCCCGCACGACCTTGTGCATCCAAGCCAGACAAGCCAGCGACAGAGCCAGCATGAACATCCAGCAACTGGTCCATAGGCCCGTCCACTCCAGCAGGTACCCGAAGACAATCGGACAGAAGAAACCGCCGAGGCCTCCGAGCACGCCGACCATACCTCCGACCACTCCGACCTCTTCCGGGAAGTAGTCCGGGATGTATTTGTACACCGCAGCCTTCCCGGTTCCCCAGACGCTGCCCAGGAGAATCACCAGGACCGCAAAGATCCAGACGTTTGCCTGGAAATAGATCCGCGTAACTCCTCTTGCCAGGAGCTCTCTTCTCTCGACTCTCTGCCCGACTTCCACGACCGGCGCCTGCCAGACATCCTTCTTCGGAAGGACGAGGACACTGTGATCACCACCAACGACTTCCACAGGCTTCTCGACCAACGGATACTGTGTGCCGTCGACCACGACAGCCAAATCGGAAACCGCTGTGATCACGCCGTCGCGCTTGGCCATGACACCCTTGCCGGGGGAATAGACCTCCATCTTCGGAATCATCACCATGAAACTGATGACGGCCGAAGACGCCAGAATCCAGTACATCACCTTCCTGGCTCCGAACACGTCGGACATCCATCCGCCCAGAGCGCGGATCACTCCCGACGGAAAGCTGAACAAAGCGGCGAGGATCCCCGCCGTGACCAGGGGAAGGTAGTAGACGTTCACGAAGTACGGAACCAGCCACTGCGAGAACGCGACGAAGCAGCCGAACACCAGGAAATAGTAGAGGCCGAAGCGCCAGACCCGCATGCTCCTCAGCGGCTGCAGCATCTCGACCAGGCTCCGGTTCGACCTCACGGGCTTCTTGTTGTCCGACAGAAGAAAGAAGAGCACCCCCGTGGCTGCCAGTACGCCGGCATAGACGACCGGCAGTGATCGCCAGCCCTCGAGGTTGGCGCCGTGATTCGTCAACCGGTCCAACAGGGTCGGAGCGAATAGGGTCGTCAACGCCGCTCCCGCGTTGCCCGCTCCGAAGATGCCCAGGGCCGTACCCTGATTCTCCCTGGGATACCAGACAGATGTGTAGGCGATCCCGATTGCGAAGCTCGCGCCCGCTAAGCCGAAGCCGAAGCTGCAGAGCGCGAATGCCAGAAAGCTGTCGGCATAAGAGAGCAGGTACATCGGAATGGTGCAGACGAACAGGAGGGACCCTAAGACCGGTTTGCCACCGAACTTGTCGGCCAACATTCCAGCTGGGAGGCGGAAGATGGAGCCGGTCAGCACGGGAATCCCCATCAGCCAACCGATCTCGACGGGCCCCCAGTCGAATACCTCGTTGGCGGACAGGAAGGTGACGAGAACGCCGTTTAGCATCCATGCTGCAAAACAGACTGTGAAGGTCAGCGTATTTAAGAAGAGCGCCCTGTGCGACCGGGCAGTGGCTGCTTCCTGCATCGCGATAGCGATCCTTCCCCCCCGCGCACGTTCTCACTGAGAGAAAGCTATCGCTTCACTCCTGTGTACCTTCTCATCGAAATGAACGGTCGAGTGGAGTATCCGAAGGGATAACTGATCACGTGCACCAGCTTGGTGAATGGGAAGTAGGCAAAAAAGACAAGTGCAGTGATGATGTGCAGCTTGTTGATGAGCGGAGCGCCTGCGATCATCGAAGTATCGGGCTGCAACTCCAGGATGCTAGCCAGCCAAGGCCCGACCGAATAAGACACTCCGAAGACCAGTGCCACACCGGACTGGTAGAGCCCAAGACCTGCGATGAGAGCCAGGAGCAGGAGGATGACGTAGTCGTCCGCCGTACTCATCGCGTTTACCTGGGGGATGGTGACTCTGCGCACAAAAGCCCAGACCACTCCATAGAGAAAGAGGATCCCGAAACCGAGCCCCACCCACCTGAAGACATCGACCCAGGAGGCGAGGCCGTATGCGCCTCCTATCAGTCCTATCAGGTGAGCAAAGAACAAGATGACGATGCCCCAGTGCAGACATAGAGCGGCAGGGCCTATGGAAGCCCGCCCAAAGAAACCGGTGGAACGTGTCGTCCACAGGTAATCCCCGCGGACGGTCCAATTCCACTTGCCTCTGTGTCCGCCCATGGCACCGCTGAAGCCCCGATAGATGATGCCACCGAAGAAAAGCACGATGGTGACATAGGGCAGTCCGACGAAAAAGAAATTATCCCACATGGCTGCACTCTTCTTGTCGTGGTTGATCCGATCGCGGCTGTGCCTTCAGATCAATGCTCATTAGTTTCTCCAACGCACCAAGGAGATGGAGATACGGTGTCTCCAGCTCTTCCAGCCGGGAGCGCATCGGAGGCAGGAACGGAACAATATATTCGTTGATGAGCTTCCCTCTCACCGGATCATCTCCCGATTCGACGGTCAGCGAAAGGAACTCCACCATCAACGGCAGGAAATCCGGCAACTCGCTTCCATCCGGCGCCTTTCCAAAATGCTTATAGATGCCAACCAGCTCGATCATGTAGCCGTTCCGGTCGGAAACAGCCGCATTGGCACAGGTCTTGGGTTCGTCATACGTATGACTTCCAAGATAGAGAGAACATTTGGGCTGCAATTCGAATAGATCGATATAGTCCTCTTCGGAAATAGCATTCTCCTCGAGGAAGGTAGAAAGCAGCAGCGCACTCTCCTTGTCGATGCTCTCCAGCCCCCCGATGACTCGCCCGGCATCCTTCGCGATTTCTTCCCGCTCCGCATCCGTTTCAGGCGGGCTGCACCACAGTTCCGCTATCAGCGCATAAGCATCTTTCACTACTTGTATTTCACCCATATCACTCAAATTCCTTTGAATCCGTATGATGTGATTTGAAGTAGCTCTTTCTCCTCTTCATGGGCGACCAGGGGTTCATCTTGTCGAAACCGGCAACGCCACGCTCGGTATACGGGCTGATTTCAGCACCTTCGCGCTTTGTATTCGGAACGACGAAGCGTTCGTTGTAAAAGGCGAGGGACAGCCCCCTGACCATTTGCTTCGCGTCTTCTGCCGTCAATCCCACCCTGTTGAGCACGTCGAGATCGGGGCTCTTTTCCACTCTCAGGCTTCGTTCGTAGTGCCGCACAGCCAGTTGACGCAAGAGCGCCGTCCTCACCACTTCTTCATTCCCGGCCCCAAACATGCTGGCCAGATATTTGAAGGGAAGGCGGAACTTGTCCAACTCGTCGAGGCTGATGAGCGGTCCGGATGAAGGCTTCTCCATATCGAACACGTCGGTATCCGAAGGAGAGTCCTTCCCTGCGCTGGTCATGATGGGAGCCAGGGGCGGAATGTAAAACAGGGAAGGCAGCGTTCTGAATTCGGGGTGAAGCGGAAGCGCAATCTCCCATTTCTTGACGATCTTGTAGACGGGCGAGCGCTGTGCTGAGTCGATCCAGTCGTCACTGATGCCTTCTCTCTTGGCTCCTTCGATCACCTCAGGATCAAAGGGATCCAGGATGATATCCCTTTGTGCCGTCACGAGGTCTTTGTCATCTGCCAACGCGGCTTCCTCTACCCGGTCCATGTCGTAGAAGAGGACCCCGAATGATCGGATCTTCCCTACGCAGGAATGGAAGCAGACCGGAGGCAAGCCCGATTCGATTCTCGGGTAGCAGAGGATGCACTTCTCCATCTTTCCGCTGGCCCAGTTGTAGTAGGGCTTCTTGTACGGGCAGGAAGAGATGCAATAACGCCAGTTGCGACATCTGTCTTGATCGATGAGAACGATGCCGTCTTCCTCGCGCTTGTATGCGGCACCGGATGGACAGGCACCCACACACCCCGGATTGAGGCAGTGATTGCAGATGCGGGGAAGATAAAAATAGAAGACGTCTCTGAACCTGAGCGCCGCTTCTATCTCCTCTTCCTCCATATCCTTGAAATTCACGTCGAACTTCCCGGTAACATGGGCGCCACCGGCGTTGTCTTCCCAGTTCACGCCCCAATTGATGGGAACGTCTTCTTCCTCCGTGACCATCGACTTCGGTCTTCCGACCGGTTGCTGCTCACTCTGTTCGGAAGAATGCAAGTCGTCATAGGTGAACGTGTAGACGTCACCATCCCCGTAGTAGTCTGCCAGTTCGGGCGTGTGGGGATTGAAGAAGAGATTGGCGAGCATGTATTTCCTGCTGCCGTATCGCAGCTTCAGCTTGTCGCCATCCTTTACCCATCCTCCCTTCCAGAGGTCCTGGTCTTCCCAACGCTTCGGATATCCCATACCCGGCTTGGTTTCGACGTTGTTCCACCACATGTACTCAGCACCTTCCCTGTTCGTCCACACGTTCTTGCAGGCGACAGTGCAGGTATTGCAACCAATGCACTTTTCCAGGTTGAAGGTCATGCTCATCTGCGCTTTTACTCGCATGGTCTCGACCTACTCTTCCGGCAACTTATGTAGTTCACTTTCCTGATAGACCGGCTTCCCATCGGGACCAAGGGGCATCTTGCGGATGATCACCCCATGGTCGCGTTCCGACGGACTCGTCCCCCAGTAGTTGGTGTAGTACGAGAACTGGGCGTATCCGCCGATCATCGTGTGCGGGTTCATCAGGATTCTCGTGGTCGCGTTGTTGTTCCCGCCTCGCAGATCGGACAGCTTGTTCTTCTTGGCAAGGGGCGAGAACGGAACGTTTACGTGCCGTTCTACCTGGTGATAGGTGATCGCCATATTCTTCGGTACCTGATGGCTGACCACTGCCCTTACCACCTCAATGCCGTTCTCACAGAACATCTCCACCCAGTCGTTGTCCTTCACATCGATCTCGTCCGAATCATCTGGATTCAGCCACACCGTCGGGCCTCCGCGAGACATGTGCATCATGGGCCAGTGATCCCTGAAGGAACTGTGTATCTGCCACTTGCCATGAGGCGTGATGAAGCGGAATACCTTGGACTTGGGGCCGGCCTTGTCCAGATTGATATCTCCGATTGCCACCATGTCCAACGGCGGCTTGTTGGTCGGAAGCGCCTCTCCCAGCTCCCTCAATCCCTGGTGGTCGTAGTAGACCTCCTGCCGTCCCGAAAGGGTGTGCCAGGGCTTCAGCCTCTCGACGTTCATCGTCCAAGGGCCGAACGTCCGCTGCTTTCCATCCTTGTCGTGAAGCATGGCGCTCCACTGGGGCGTGGTGTGTATTCGCCTCGGCTGCGAGATGATGTCCTTGTAGTGGACCTTCCTGCCTTTGACGACTTCGACCATGTCGGCAAGGGGAAGCCCGACCTTCTTCTCCATTTCCTTGAAGAAGAGCCACGACAGCCGTCCGTTGAGCTCGGGAGAGATCTGAAGGATGAGCTCACAGAACTGCTCTGGCTTCTCGAAGAACACGCGTCCGTCCTTGATATCCAGAACTTCGTTGTTCTTGAGCTCCTCCTCCACGATGGGTGTCAGGTCGGTGTACTGCCCCTTGGAGCCGTAGCCCTTGGGCTGGGAGACGAGCGGGCCCAACGAAACCAGCCTGTCGTAGATGTTGGTGTAGTCCCTCTCCACGATGGCGATGCTGGGGAACGTCTTGCCAGCGACGGCCTCCGTGTCTCCGTTTCGCCAGTCCTTGATCTCTCCCAAGGGCTGGGCGAGCTGACCGGGGCTGTCCATCCAGGTGGCGTTGAGCACGACGTCCTTCACCGGCTCCGGGAAGTGTTTCTTCGCCAATTCCTCGAACTTCTTGGCGATGAGCTTGAACGCCTCCCAGTCGTGCTTGGCCTCCCACGGCGGCTGCGTCGCAGGAGTCAAGGGATGAACGAAGGTGTGCATGTCGCCGAACGTGACGTCGTACTTCTCGTACCAGAAGGCCGCCGGCAGAACCACATCCGAGTAGTTGGCAGTAGAGTCCATTCGGATGTTGAGGTTGACCAGGAAGTCCAGCTTGCCGATGGGGGAGTCTTCGTGCCACTCGATCTCGTTCACGAGATCCTTTGCCGGCTCTTCATCCCACATCACGTTGTTGTGCGTACCGAGCCAGTGCTTGAGCGTCAGCTCGTGCCCTCGCATGCTGGTCCCGATGAGGTTCCCGCGGTACACGGTGAGCATCTTGAGGTGATTCTCGGGAGCATCGACATCGTGGATGGCGAAGTTGTACGTGCCATCCTTGAACCTCTCCAGAACCCAGTCCTTCACCTCGTCATCGGACTTGCACCCCGCAGCGACAGCTTCGTTGTAGATCTCGAGCGAGTTCTTCTTGTCGATCTGTGGGAAGAAGGGCAGCCATCCCAATCTGACTGCGAGGGCGTTCATGTCCGCAGCATGATTGAAGGCAGGGAGCTTCTTCGCGCCTTGCGCCCACTGTGTGTCGAGGGACATGTTGTCGTATCGCCACTGACCGGTCTGGAAGTACCACAGCGATGTGGAATTCATCAGCCGGGGAGGCCGCTGCCAGTCGAGAGCACCACTCATGTTCACGAACGCAGCGTTGAGACGAGTGTGCTGGGTGCCGACGTAGTGGTTGAAGTTGCCACCGTTCACGCCGTTGCAACCGCAGAGGGCGAGCATCACCGCCTCGTTGCGGTAGTACAGCGATGCGCCGTGGTAGAAGTGTTGTATCCCCGGACCCGTTATGAAGAGCGACTTCCCCTTCGTCTTTTCGGCGTTGTCAGCGAATTCTCTTCCGATCTGAATGGCGAGATCTTTGCTGACGCCTGTCTGCGCCTCCTGCCAAGCCGGGGTGTAGGGCTTCGGGTCGTTGTAGTCCTCCGGGTAGTCGCCGCCCAACCCCCTCGAAACACCCGCCTGTGCCATCGTGAGATCGAAGGCGGTGGTTACGAGTAGCTCCTCGCCGTCTTTCGTTCTGATTCTCCTGGCGGGAACGCCGCGCAGGATTTCCTTCGCAGTCTGCCCCTTACCTTCCGTTCTGCCGATGTAGATGCTGAAGGTATCGGTGAAGTCACTAAATGAGACGGTTGCCTCTTCGTCATCATTTCCGAGAATGGTGAGGAGCGGGTCGAAGTCCTCCTTGGTGACGGCATTCTTCAGCTGAAGGTTCCAGTTGCCGGTCGGCTGCTCTTCCCACCTGAAGCCGATGGAGCCGGTGGGAACGTGCAGCTTCCCGCTGCCATCGGCCATGATGAGTTTCCAGTCGGCATTTTCCTCGTTGGCGTATTCCGCGATGTCGGAGGCCCGCAGGAACCGCCCCATCTGGTACTTGTCGCCATCCTTGTCCAGGACCACCAGGAAGGGCAGGTTGGTGTATTGCTTCGCGTACTCGGTGAAGTACGGCGTCTCCTTCTCGACGTAGAATTCCTTCAGGATGACGTGGATACAGGCCATCAGGAAGGCGCCATCGCTGCCGGGTACGAGCGGAACCCATGTGTCGGCGTACTTGGCCACATCCGAATAGTTGGGCGACAGCACCACGATCTTCGAGCCGCGATATTTTGCTTCGGAAAGGAAATGGGCGTCAGCTGTCCGGGTCATGTTGATATTCGAACCGGCAACGACCCAGTACGTGCCGAGATACCAGTCGGAACTCTCACAATTCTCCGTCTGGTCGCCGAACATGCTGGAAGAAACGTGCGGGAGGTCGTGATACCACTCGTAATAGCTGCAGTAGATGCCACCGAGCAGGTTGTTGTACCTGTGCCCAGAAATGAAGCTGAGCAGGCTCATGGCAGGGATGGGTGAGAAGTTGGCCATATGGTCGGGGCCATACTTCTTGATGGTGTGAATCTGGCCTGCCGCGACTAGCTCGACCGACTCGTCCCAGCTGACCCTCTTCCAGCCCGCTTTGCCTCTTGCGGACTTGTACTTCTTCGACCTCTCTTCGTCTTCAACGATGCTCGCGTAGGCTTCAACAGGGTCTTTGCCGTTCTTGCGTTCTTCGGCATAGAGGTCCCACAGCACCTTGCGTACGTACGGGAACTTCGGCCGCAAAGGGCTGTAGGGATACCAGGAAGCGGTAACACCTCTCTGACAACCCCTGGGTTCGACATTCGGAATGTCCGGATCGATCTGCGGGTAATCCGTCTTTTGCAGCTCCCAGCAAATGAGCCCGTCTTTTACGAAGACCTCCCAGCTGCAAGCCATGGAACAATTCACGCCATGACCCGTCCGCACGCTGTAGTCGTAGTTCCACCGCTTCCTGTAGAATTCCTCCCAAGAACGGGAATCCTCGGTTACGCTGAACCACTTGCTGCCATTGCTCTTCATGTCAGTTTCCCGGGCCCTTGCTGGTTGTTGCCATCATCTCAGATCGACTTTCTTGTTTCCCGCGCCGAGTCCGATCAAGGTGAATACGATTATCGCCGCGATGCTTATGAGTACCGTAGGCACATAACGAGAAGGAAGGCCGGCTGGTTGGCTGGCTTGTTGTTCGGTGCTCTTCAAGTATGCGATTACAGCTTCGATTTCCGTATCGCTCAGTCCGAGCGGCACCATCGGCACGTTGTTGCTCTCCTTCAAGAGCTCCATGACGATGGGGTCCCCTTCGGCAATCAACTGATCGGGCTCCTTGATCTGCCGTCTGAGCCAGACATCTTCCCTGCGTACCGTTACACCCGACAGATCGGGACCCACCAGTTTTCCCTTGCCGATGGTGTGACAGGCGGTGCATTTCTCGACGAAGACCTGCTTCCCCTCAATTGCGGATGCAGGCGCTGCCCCCGGCTGAGAATGCGCAAGGAGTGGAGCTAGAAAGACAGCGAGGAGCGAAAGGGACAGAACCGTCGAACCAGCCTTTTGCCTCAACATGACCAAGCTCCTCATTCCGGGGAATCGGCTTGTTGTCCCAATCGCGACGCGGACGGGCAGCTCCCCGTGTCTTGCTTACTCCCGCTCAATCGATTCCGCAGCAGCGGCGATCGGTGCGAAGGCCCGCTTCGGGAAATTGACAGCCCTCAGATTCTCTCGGACCTGCTTGCTCCTCGACCCGTCCACTGATCGGACTTCCCCGCGAAACACCCGGCGGATACCGCACGAAACGCCCCGCGAGTCAGAGCGGATATCTATACCTCGCGCGGCTTACGTTGACAAATGTTGTCAACGTAAGCAAGCTGCTCGCCGAAGGAACGACGAAAGCGTGAAGATTGCTCTGGGGAAAAAGGGCGATTACTCGGTGCGCGCAGTGCTCGATCTCGCGATCCACTACGGCATGGGGCGGCGCAAGGCCCAAGAGATCGCCACCACGATGCGGATTCCGAGGAAATCCCTGGCGCGGGTCCTGGCGGACCTCGTTCACTCCGGTCTGATCACTGCAACCGCCGGACCGGATGGGGGCTACGAACTCCTGCGACCGCCCTCACAGATCCACCTGCTCGACGTGGTCGAGGCGGCCGAAGGTGGCATCGAGATGAACAACTGCATATTGAGGGGAATACCCTGCGGGATCCAGGGTACCTGCCCCGTGCACGAGCCGTGGTCCGAGGCTCAAGCGGCGATGCTGCGGCGGCTGCGAAAAACGACCTTCGCCGAGATCGTGCGCCAGCTCGCACTTGGCCAACTTGATCCGGCCGATCATGTCGCGGAACTCTGCCCTCGATGACGTGAGCGCAGCCGCGCTCCAAGTCGACAAGAACGTGCCGGACCCAGGGAAAACGCAATTTGGACTTCCTGTTCTCGCGAACAGGCGAATCAAACTGTGTTTTCGGCATCGAGTCCGATCACAGGGCGCTATGGCGAGTCGTTCGCAGCGGCGCCGCACCCCCGTTCCCGGGCCAGACCCGGCCCGCCATGACGCTGAGTCATTCGTCGGAGTCCCATGATTCCGGAGACTCGGGTCGCGTGGTGCCGCGCGGCTCGACACGCTGCACTGAAGGGCGGGGGGGGTCTGGTGACCTTTCAGTCGTTATCCCCGCGCAACTCGCCTTGCATCAGCAACTCGAGACCCATCTCGAAGGGGAAGCGCTGCAGGATCCTCGCGAGATCCGCCGCCCCGTCGACGATGTTCCGGTAATCGGGCCGCGGCGCCGATTCGATGCTGAGCCGGATCTGGCGCAAGCCCTCTTCCGAATCCCGCTCGCCCGCAGCGACTCTCGACGCCGAGGCGAGACCGGCGGAGCCAATCGTGTAGGCGCACATCACCGCGAAGGCGTCGACGGCCTGGCGCTCCGATTTGCCCGCCTGGCGCAGCACTCCGAGAATCGTGTCCAGAACCGCCATGGCGGAGGGCCCGAAGCGTGAAGCCGTACTCAGAAACGGCATCACACCCGGTGTCTCTACCAGGGCGTTGAACATCCTGCGAAACGTGCAGAGCATCCAGCGCTGCCAATCCTCAGGATTCCGGCTCGCCTCGTGCTCAGTCACCGCGGCATCGCGCACGAAGAGGTCGAGCACACCATCGACGACCTCCGCCTTGTTCGTGAAGTGCCGATAGATCGCCATGGGGGTGACGGCCAGCTGTTCGGCCAGCTTCTTCATGGTCAGGCCGGCAAGCTCATCCCGCCTCGCGATGAGCAGGCCCGCCTCGAGGATCTCTTCACGCGAGAGCGACCCGCGCGGGCGTCGGCTGGGTGGAGTGGCGGTACTTCCTCGGGACCGAGCCATGTCAGAAGAAGTTGCCCATATGCGATGAGTCGCAGATGTTCATGTCCAGCACCACGACCCGCCTGGCCAACATCAGCCCCTTATCCGTTCGCCGCAGCATATCGCGGCGCTGCCCCACGAACTGCGACACCTCGTCGGCGCGACGGGAACGGTAGAGCACGAGGTTCGAATGGACGAGCAACTCGTCCGGCTTCTCGCCCCGTGTGACCTCCACGTTGCTCACCATGCGCCGCGTGCGCGAGGGTGGATTCTCACCCCACGCGGTTCCGGTCCCGAGGCGCAACGCCTTGGCCGTCAGTGTGAGCTTGTCGTCGTCGAAGTACGCGAGGCCGCTCAGCTCGTCTTCGATGGTGACCGCGGGCTTGCCCCGAACGGCCTGGACGTTCTCACGGATCGGGACCCTGTAGGTGCAGTCGTCGGTCAGCAGGCCGAGCCAATCCATGTAGAGGCGATCGTCGAGCATGCGCGCTTCGCGGTAGAGGAACTGCTCCACTGTGTGCTGCTCTTCCAGACTGGTGGTCGTGCCCGGGATGTCGGCTGTAGATTGGCTCATCGATGGCTCCTGTCGTCTGTCGTCCGCAAGGGTCGTCGCCCGGCCTGGCCATTCCCCGGACGATTCATGGAGTGAGCATCAGGTCGTGCCAGCGGCGGTACATGCCGCGCTGCGTGTGCTCACTGTACGCCGTGCTCACGGTGCCGGGCAGCTCCGGATGGCGCCCTGCGTCGAGCCCCGCACCGTAATGGAAGGCGTGATCTCTCGTGCCGACGCCCGACGCGCCATAGGTGACACCCTCCCAGTTCTCGCCATCGTCCTGCTCGAAGATGCCACCCGGGCCGAATGTCAGGCTGAAGAACTTGCGCATCGCATCCTTGACTTCGGTGGGTGCATCCCGATCGACGAAGACCCACGACCAGACCTCGGACTTCATCGGACCACGCGGGTGCGCGACCCGAAAGGTGAAGTTGCTTCCGAGCAGCGAGAAGTTCGGGAAGGTCGTGCAGGTGGCAATCTTCACACGCTTGCGCACATCGCCCAGGCGCTCCTCGGCCTCGTCCTGAACGGAGGCCAGGTATTCGCCGACGCCCGGGACACCGCGCAAGGTGCTCTCTCCGGGCAGGCGCCCATCCGTGTCGTCCTTGGGATAGAGCCGGAAAGTGCCGCCGTGACCGTGGGGGAGAGCCACGTTGCGCCCGTACTCGAGCACCGACTTCAGGGCCTGGTCGGAAGCGGGGTCGCCGGGCACGATCTGAAACACGGATGAATGAGTGGCGGGCGCGTGCGCCACGTCACCAATCATATTCTCGGCCGGGAGCTTCCAGTTCGTGCCGATCCGCCACTTCTGGACGCCGACGACCTCGACGCCTCCCTCACGGCGGTTCAAGCTCGTGTCGAGGTACCAGGTCATGTCTCCCAGGTAGTCCTCGAGAGACATGGCCTCCGCGTCGTGGTTGGCGAAGATCAGGCCGCAGTAGGTCTCGATCCGGGGCACCCCGATGAGACCGAGGTTCGATTTGTCGAAGTCCTCCGGATAGGACGCCCGCTGGTTGGGGAGGCCCACGAGACGGCCATCCCGGCTGAAGTTCCAGCCGTGATAGGCGCAGAAGAAAGTCCGCGCATTGCCGCGATCTTCCCTGCAGACGGGCATTCCGCGGTGGGGGCAGGTGTTGAGGTGGACGCGAATCGCGCCCTCGTTGTCGCGAACCACGATCACGGACTGCTCGCCCATGAAGGAGAGGAAGAAATCCCCCGGATTCGGAATCTGGCTCTCGTGCCCCACCATCAGCCACGAGCGGCCGAATACCCGATGCTTTTCGATCTCGTAGAGCTCCGGATCGAAGAAGAGTCTGCGACTCACCCACGTGCCATCGTCGCTGAGCAGCCCGGGGATCTCCGCTGCGATGGCCCCGTCCACGCTTTGCCCCATTGCCAGAACCTCCGGTGGTGATATCGCCGTAGTATACCGCATATACTCGTGGCCGCGGTCATGTTTCGGGGCGGCGTGTCGCACGGCGAGCGGAAGCGCCTTGTCGGACGAGCGGCTCTTCCACAAGCGCTTCGGAGGAGGCGTCTACCGCGGTGAACGGAAGCTGTCTTTGCGGGGGTGTGGCGTTCGCGATCGACGGGCAGTTCACTCCAATACAACTCTGCCACGCGCAAAGATGTCGGAAGTTCACGGGACCGACTATGTCGTGGTGCTCGCGGGCGTGCTAGACGACGACCCGGGCACGAAGCCATTTCAGCCACATCTTCGTCGATCAGGATGCTCCCTGGCACAGCATCCACGTCGCCCGACCGTGGCGGTCGGAAGAGGTGAACACACATTCGAGTTCCGCGGCGCCTGTATTCGTGTAGACGACGCCCGGATTCCAGGATTCGAGCCACTCCTGCTCCCGCACGGGGCAGAAGAGCGGGAAGACGACGTCGGCGCTCTGGTGCAGCGGGAAGCAGCTATTTCGAGTTGCTCGGCGAGGCTCTCGAACTTCCATGTCGCCGCCGGACGCAGGGGGCGGTCAGCTGCCGGTTCCGAGCGCCCGCGTTTAGATGCCAGACGATCCTAGCACTCGCCTGGAACACGCCGTGCCCCGGCGAGGTGATACCGCGCGGCGGGGGCCTGGGCTCAGCGCACTTCCGGAGCCGGTGCGCTACAGCCAGGCGTAGGCGCGGCGCAGCACCTCGCGCCCGTCGCTCTCGATCATCTCGCCGTGGGAGAGCACGATGCGCTCGATGTCCCAGGCGAGCATCCGGTCGATCTGCTCCCGGGCTCCCGCGCGGTCCCGGATCATCAGATGCTCGAGCCAGGTGGCACCCGGCCGCCGGTTGGCGAGCAGCGCGGCGACCAACCGGGTGAGGCGCGACGGGTGCTCGCACAGGTTGAAGACGATGTCGCAACAGACGAGAGAGCGCGACGCGCGGTGGTAGAAGACCACCTCGTTTTCCATCGTGCGCGCGGCAAAGAAGACCTGGTCGATGTCTTCGCTCCACGGTGCCTCGGGCAGGTCGCCCAGCACCCGGTCCCACGGCAAGTCGTCGCGCTTCTTCTCGAGGCCGGGGCAGGCGCACAGCAGGGCATCCGGGTAGGCAGTCTTCCACTCGCCCGCCCAGAGGTGGTGGAACAGGCTCGGCGCCACCACCGCGACCACCGGGCCGAGACCGTCGACGAGTTTTCGCACCTCGGCATCGAGTGGCCCCGGGGAGTGGACGAAGATTCCGCCGTTGGCGAGGCGCACAAGGGTGGTGCGCGTGCCGGTCTCGACGCCGAGGAAGCGCAGCCGGCGGGTCTGGCTCCAGAGATCGTCGGCGAGCTGCTCCACGGCGTGGCCGATTCTAGGCGAGGCCGCATGCCCTCGCTGGGATGCGGACCGGTTGGCCGCGGCGGGTCGTTCGGCGCTTACCGGCCGGCACTTCGACCGAAGGACTGAGCGTCGAGCGCCGGCGGCTCGAGAAGCGGGTGGCCGTAGGGCTTCGGGTTGGGAATCGGCCTCATCTCGCGGTGCGGCACTTCCCGCGCGTCTTTCTCCGCGTCGCCGGGTGGCTCCAGCGGCGCTGGCGGTACAGGGTTCGGTTGATGCGCACGCGAACCTCGGAGTGAAATACCATACCGGACAAGATATCCGACAAGGCGAGAAACGGGCTGCTATCTGGCTCCGCCTAGCATTCTGATCGATGAATCCCAAACGGCACATACGGTCCGGCAGTTGCGTACTCGGGTGGTCACGCTGTGCCGAAAGATGAAGTCATAGGGATGCAAACTGCTGTGACGATCTGCGGAACGGGGCTTTGCGCCAGCCCAGCCGAGACCCGCTGAAGGACCCCTCGGCATGGACTCGGCGAACCGCAAACTGGACCTGGGTAAAAGACAGGAACTCCAACCTGCCTTTTCCCCGGATCCGATGAGTGGACATTTCGTCACGAGGAGCGTCAGCGCTGGTCAGCCCGCACGGGCCTTCCGAACGGGTCCATGCCGACGCCGGGCCCATAGGCATCCGGTTGGACATCGTCTTGAAAGCTCGGATCCACCGGCTGGCCGTCCCGGGTCTCCCATTCGGCAGGTCTGCCGTATTGGTCGGCGCCAACCCCGAGCCCGTAGGCATCGGGTTCCACATCTACGTACGGGTCTTCGTACTCGCCCGTGCCCCCGTAGTCGGAGTGTTGAGCCACGGCAGCTGTCGCAAACAGCGCCGCGAAAAGACCGATTGCGTATCTCATTTATCCTCCAGGCGGTGAGCCAACCCTCTTTGTCCCTGGCGTGCACACGGCTCCACGAGTTGCGGGCCGCGACCCTGGCGGGTTTTTACCAGTCACGACGTCTCCTCTCCGTCGACGGGAGCGATCGAGAAAGGGTAACGTGCGTCCGCACCCTATGAGCCGCCCACCGTCTCGGGCGGGCTCGGCCGGTCGGGTCGGTCCGCGCTCTCCTCGGATGCTCTGCTGTGTCCGCGCTCTCCTCGGATGCTCTGCTGTGTTCGCGCTCTCCTCGGATGCTCTGCTGTGTCCGCGCTCTCCTCGGATGCTCTGCTGCAATCAGTTGCCGAAGTCCCAGCCGTCGCCGCTGCGGTACTGCTTGAGGACGTTCTTCGCGATCAGGATCTTGTGGACCTCGTCCGGGCCGTCGGCAATGCGCAGGATGCGGGCGCCCTGATACATGGCGGAGAGGGGCAGGTCGCCCGTGACGCCCGCGGCGCCCCAAACCTGGATCGCCCGATCGACCACGCGCGTATATGCCTCGGGCACCGAGATCTTGATGGCCGAGATGGCGGTCCGCGCGTCGGCCCCGCTCTCCATCTGCTCTGCGCAGTGGAGCGTCATGAGCCGCGACGATTGGATGTCGATGTACGAATCGGCGATGAAGCCCTGCACGAACTGCTTCTCGGCGAGCAGCCCACCGTGCACCTCGCGATTCTGGGCGCGCTCGACCATCAGATCGAAGGCGCGCCACATCTGGCCGACCGAGTTCATGCAGTGATAGACACGCCCGGCGCCGAGCCGATCCTGGGCAGCGGCATGGCCCGAGCCCGTCTGTCCGAGCTGGTTCTCGAGCGGGACGCGCACGTCCTCGTAGATCACCTCGGCGTGACCGCCGATGCGGCCCCACACCTCGATGTCGCGCACGATGTTCACGCCGGGGGTATCGGTGGGCACGATGATCTGCGTCATCTTGCCGTTGCGCTCGGCCGGGCCCTCCGGATCATCGGTGCGGCACATGACGATCAGGAAGTCCGAGCGGCTGCCATTCGACGTGAACCACTTGTGGCCGTTGATCACCCACTCGTCGCCCTCACGCCTTGCCGTCGTCTTGATCGAGCGGGGATCCGAGCCGGCGTTGTCGGGCTCCGTCATCGAAAAGCCCGACTCCATCTTGCCCTCGGTCAGCGGCACCAGCCATTTCTTGCGCTGCTCCTCGGTGCCGTACTTGAGCAGGATCTTCTGGTTGCCCGAGTTCGGCGCCACGACGCCGAACAATGCGGCCGCACCCGTCGCGTAGGCGAGCACCTCGTTCATGTAGGCGTGCTCGAGAAAGGTGAGCCCGCAGCCGCCGTACTCCTCGGGCAGGTGCGGCGCCCAGAGCCCCGCCTCCTTGACGCGGTCCTTGATGTGGCCGCGCAGTTCCCGCGCCTCGGCGATCTCACTCTCGGACACCGTGCCGTCCCGATAGAACCGCCACAGCGTGTTCTCGTTCGGGAGGATCTCCTTGTTGACGATCTCCGCGGTCAAGAGCCGGATCTGGTTGATCCGGTCCGGCAGCGAGGCGATCGACTGTATGTTCATGGCCATGGCGGGTGCTCCTTCGTGGGCGAGGCGGTCTGCAAGTTCTCGATTCGTGTCCGGAGGGCGGAGTATCGCAGCGTCGCGCGGGCCATCGCCAGGGCCTTCGACTTGCCGCGGCGGACCAGGGCTAGGCGGCGGGCGGGCCCTTGCGCCGCACGAAATGGTTGTACGGCAATACGATGACAAGCGCTCCATAGCCGCTGTAGCAGACCAGCCAGAACAGGCCGATCAGGAAGCCCTTCAGCGTCACCGGCCAGGTGAAGCCCGGCAGCAGCGGCATCCACGCCTGGTACATCGTCCAGTCGAACAGGATGTCTCCAGCGATGCACAGTACATAACTGACCACCAAGCTGATCAAGAACGTGATGGCCATCGCCCGCAGGTCAAGTAGTCCGTTCATGATGCTTTTCTCCTCTTGAGGCACGACCGTTCACCGTTGGATTCTGGGAACACCCACGCTTCTGCTCGCTGCTATTCCTCGAACGATGTCGAGCAACCACCGGGACCGCGTCGAGAAATCATCGATTCATACGGCAAGGCCTCTCGGCCTCGAATCGTACCTCTAACGGAGGAACAATCGAGCCCCGGCGCCCAAAACTGCCGAGGAGATCCGAGCCAATCCGAGAGATTCCCTACCCCCTTGCCTAGCGAATCCGGGGCTCGTTCTTCCTATCCACACACACTGCAGAGCGCCGGCATGCTGCGCCCACCGCAGAGCGCCGGCATGCTGCGCCCACCGCAGAGCGCCGGCATGCTGCGCCCACCGCAGAGCGCCGGCATGCTGCGCCCACCGCAGAGCGCCGGCATGCT
>MPMA02165190.1_pt1 | contig 23855 bp, 16 predicted proteins | sample 1617361 | NCBI WGS metagenome assembly MPMA02 (sample SAMN05944807, study PRJNA350692) | marine metagenome | biome: marine; feature: ODZ; material: water; isolation source: 180 m water sample filtered on 0.2 um supor filter | place: Pacific Ocean | collected 2012-04-08 | depth 180m m | reverse complement strand
TACCGCCCTCGATAACCTTGGTCCGCAGTCCGCCTCGGCCCCTCAGGAAATCCTCCACGCCAGGTGCCATCGCGTCATTCATCCAATGACAGGGAACGCATTCCTCGGTACCCTGAAAGGCCACTCCGTCGATGGCGAACGGTTTGCCGATCAGCGTGTTCAAGTCCACCCCGGAGAGCAGCACGTTGCGACGGTATCCCAACGGCGAAAGCTCCGCTCCAAATTCCCGGCAAACCTCATCGTGAACAGCTTGGTCGAAAAAAGTGACCTGCGCCTTGTAGTCCTCCTTGAAGTCAAAATATCGATCTCCGACGATCCCCTTGCCGGCGACGAGTTCAGCGCTCTCACACTCGATGATCGGGTGCGTCCCCGGTGACCCGCCGTGGTGGGCGCGGAAGTTGTGTCCCTCGGAAAGATAAATTGCCAGCGTCTCGATTGGTTGTCCCACGCACGCTTTCTATGGGAGAGTTGCCCGGGCGACAAGGCCAATTTCAACAACTGCCGCAACTGGGCCAAGCGCCGGGGGCAATCAATCAAGGCTGGCCTCGGCCCCAGCGCCGGCCTACTTTCCGACGTCAACGAAGGACACGGGATGACTTCACTTGAGCGAACCTGGGCAAGGCTGGATGGCAAACCGGTGGATCGGCTACCGGCCCTTCCCATTTTTATGACCTATGCGGGCAACCTGATCGGGCAAAGATACGACGACTATTGCCGCGACCACCGCATACTGGTGGAAGGCAACCTGGCGATGGTGGAACGGTACGGGATCGATCTGCTCTCCTGCTGCTGCCAGCCCTTCTCCGAGGCGGCCGACTGCGGCGCTGAGTTGGAGTACTACGACAACCAGCCGCCGTCCTGTCGCAACCACCTGCTGAAGGAACCAGCCGACCTGTTGACATTAAAACGCCCGGACCCCCACGGCGGCGGCTTGATGACCGAGCGCATCAAGGCCATAGAGTTGTATAAAAAAACAGCAGGTGACACTATCCCCATCCAAGGTTGGGTGGAGGGGCCCTTGGCACAAGCATCAGATCTGCGCGGCATCAATGAGATCATGCTCGAGACCGTCACCAACCCGGAGTTTGCGCTGGACCTGATGGATTGGGTGACGGAGATGGAGATTGAATTCGCCCAGGCCCAGATCACCGCCGGAGCCAACTTGATCGGCATCGGCGACGCAGCGGCCTCACTCGTCAACCCCACCTATTACGCCGATGAGGTGGCGCCAAGGGAGAAGAAAATCGTCGATGCCATCCACGATGCGGGTGCGCGGGTGCGGCTGCACATATGCGGCAGTATCCAGGGCAAATACGAGGCGATCAAAAACCTGGGAGTGGACCTGCTGGACATCGACTATCTGCAGACCGTGGCCGAGGTGCGCGAAGGCACGGGATCAACCCAGTGTTTGTCAGGAAACATCGACCCGGTGCGCGGGATCAAAGACAGCACGCCCAGACAGATTCGCGCTGATTTCGCAAAGGCACACGAGGAGGCCGGTGAAAACTTCATCCTCGCCGCCGGTTGCGAGGTCCCCCCGGAAACACCGGAGGAAAACGTCGTGGCAATGTTCGACTACGCCCGGTCCGCCTCCTGATAGAATCAACGGCCGGGAGAGCTACCAATGGAACTACGATAATATCTAGTTCATGATGGATTAATTCTTGCATTTTTTAGAGCCATGAATTTGAATGCGCTGCAAATGGCCAAGCGCTGATGGCACCCCCATCAAGGGGTAACCCGCTGGCCAAATGGCATGGTAAACTGCAGAGACCATCTCCGGAAAGCAATGGCACATGAGGATGGCGGACGGCTCCCGATGGATTTCGGCAGCACGGCGGTGACCGGCATTCACGCCTCCTGCGTTGAGCAGTTGCGCGAACATTACGACCTGGAAAATCGGCCGGTCAAAATTTGCGAACCCTACCAGATGCTTGGGGAGGTGGAGGAGGACTTGGCCGAGATGATGGGAATCGACACTGTCGGCGTGGTACCACGCAACACGCTCTTCGGTTTTCCCAACGAGAACTACAAGGAATTTCGGACACCCTGGGGCCAGGTGGTCCTGGTTTCGGAACACTTCAACACGGAGCAAAACCCAAACGGGGACGTTTACATCTACCCGGAAGGCGACATGACAGTGCCAGCAAGTGGTCAGATGCCGTCCAATGGATTTTTCTTCGACACCATCGTCCGCCAGCCTGAGATCGACGAGGATAACCTGGACCCTGAGGACAACCTGGAAGAATTCGGCTTGATCTCGGAGGAGGACTTGAAGCATTACCGGGATGAGCTGGACCGCCTGGAGGGAACCGACCGGGCCATCGTTGCGACCCTGGGCGGGATGGCATTCGGGGACATCGCACTGGTGCCAGCTCCTTTCCTGAAACATCCCAAGGGTATACGGGACATCGCAGAGTGGTACATCTCCACCGCCGCAAGGCAGAACTACATTCACGACGTCTTTTCGAGGCAGTGCGACCATGCACTTCAAAATCTGGAGAAACTCAAGGAGGTGCTGGGAGATCGAATCGACGTGGTCTTCCTCTGCGGAACCGACTTTGGCACACAGGCCAGCACATTTTGTTCGCCGCAAACCTTCATCGATCTTTGGGCACCATATTATCGCCAGGTAAATGACTGGATCCACCGCAACACAAATTGGAAGACCTTCAAGCATTCCTGCGGCGCCGTGGAGACTTTCATGGAGAATTTCATCAACGTCGGGTTTGACATCATCAACCCGGTCCAGTGTTCGGCGGCCGGGATGGAGCCGCACCAGTTAAAGGAGAAATACGGCGACCGGTTGGTGTTCTGGGGCGGTGGCATCGACACCCAGAAGACCATGCCATTCGGCACTCCCGAGGAGGTGCGCCGGCAGGTGCTCGAACGCTGCGAAATTTTTTCGAAGGACGGTGGCTATGTGTTCGATTCCATCCACAATCTCCAAGCCCTCAGCCCGGTCGAAAACATGGTGGCCATGATCGACGCCGTGAGGGAATTCAACGGGGAGAACTGACATGGTAACGACCATCAAAACTTTTGTTATCCATCCGGCTTCGGATCAGCAAAACCTCAATTCATGAGCTACGAATTAAACCAACTCTACGATTCAGTCATCACTGGCGACAACAAGACCTCCCACGCCATCACCGAACAGGCCCTGGCAGAAGGAATCGATCCAATGAAACTGGTAAACGACCACATGATGCCGGCCATGGACGAGGTGGGACGGCGATTCGAGATGAACGAATATTATGTCCCTGAACTGCTTCTCTCCGCACGGGCGATGAAAGCCTCAATGGCGCTCATCCGCCCGCTGATGATCCAGTTCGATATGGAACCGATAGGCCGGGTGGTCGCCGGCACCGTCAAGGGCGACCTGCATGACATCGGTAAAAACCTCGTGGCTGCCATGCTGGAAGGCGGAGGGTTCGAAGTGTTCGACCTTGGCACCGATGTGGCCCCCGAGCAGTTTGTGGAGGCAGTCCGGGAACACAATGCCGATATCGTCGCACTCTCAGCCCTGCTGACCACGACCATGCCATCGATGAAACTGACTATCGATGCATTCACCGCCGCCGGCATTCGGGACCAGGTGAAGGTTTTTGTGGGAGGTGCCCCGGTGAATCAGGAATTCGCCGACGAAATCGGTGCTGACGCCTACAGGGACAATGCCGTCAGCGCAGTCGCCCATGCCAAGCAATGCATGGGAGTCTCAACCTGACCCCATCGGCATTCGTTGATGGAGCACAGGAAAAACCAAACTATATCAGGCGATATCCCTGCGGCCGAAACTCATTTCCTTGAACAAGTTCCTGTAGAGCGACACACCGGTTTTCTCAATCTTTCCGATCCCAAGTTTGTAGCGGTAGTTGTCGCACTCGTGCATCGTCCCCTACTTCCAGATTCACACGCTAAGCCCTAGACAAAAAAATGACCGGGAAGCCGTTTAAAGACTTCCCGGTCAATGGACAATAGATTCCCAGTAGTTAGTTACTTCTTCTCGGCCTTGGGAAGTTTGCAGCACCCGGGCGAACCCTTAAACATGCCGCAGTCCGGACATTTATCGCGCCCCTCTTCCTTGCAGCATTTGTCCGATCCCTTGATCTCTCCACACTTTGTGCAGAGAGCCACAGGCCCGGTCGCATCCTTGGGGAGCTTGCAACATCCTGGTGAGTCCTTAAACAGACCGCAATCCGGACATTTTTCACGCCCTTCTTCCTTGCAACACTTGTCCGTTCCCTTGACCTCACCGCAATCATTGCAAAGTGCAAACACGGCGGCTGCATGGGGATGATCGTGGTCATGGGCGACATCTCCGCTTTGCGCGCAGCCGACGAAAAAAACCGGCAGAGCCAAAACCATTCCCACAACGATGCGCACTCTCTTTGCCATATCGGCGATTTTATGGATTATTTTCATTATCTGTTCCGTTTTATTATTGTTCTATTCAACCATACGATGAACGAAAAAAGAATGTTAACAACTAAAATCTTTTGTAGCAACGAACTATATCAGGCGATATCCCTTCGGCCGAAGCTCATTTCCTCGAACGATTTCTTGTAGGGCGACTCGCCGGTCTTCTCGATCTTGCCCACTCCGAGTTTGTAGCGGTAGTTGTCGCTAAGCGGATCGGGCACGCGCGGAGCCAAACTGTTGGCCGGTTCCTTGGTGTCCAGGTTAAACATGAACGCAACGCCCTGACGAACAGCCGGGGTCACGATCGCCACGGCCTTCACGCTGGCCTTGGTGAGTTCGATATGTCCGTCCTTCAGGAGATTCGAGAACGACATGTCCCCCATTCGGACGCCCTGAAAACCGCTGACCTGAACCGGCACCCGGTCGCTGAAGGCGCGAATCTCGTCGCCGCTCTCAATACCGCGGGCCTCGGCGTCCTCGGGATGAATCTCAAGGAAGTTGGCGGGCCAGCGCTTTTTGATGTAGGATCGGCGCTCGACGTCGTCGAAACCCGACTGCCAAATCTCGTTGACACGACCGTTGGTAACCCACAACTCCTCTTCCTCCTCCTTGGGCTTTTGCCAATCGAAGAAATCCCCGAATAAATCCCAAGGTGATTTCTGGATGTTGATCTTGCCGCTCTGACTGTTGAAGGCGGACATAATCTTGGAGTGAATGGTCGGCCCCTCCGGTCCGTCCTCCGGGAGCGGAGTGAAGGGATCGTGCAGACGCTTGGTGCCTACCAACTCGCCGCTCTCATAGCGGATCGGACACTGGATACCCTCAGTGCCGTATTTGCGGAGGAGTTCGTGTGACGCAACTCCCTTGTTCTTGGCAAACCACACCAATGGGAAGTAATCCTTGCGACTACCTCGGGTGAACCGGGCGGCTTCCTCGAAGACATCGTTGGAAGTCTTCCAGTCATAACCCTCAAAGCCCATTCTCTTTGCAAACTTCGCAACGATCCACCAGTCCGGCTTCGCTTCCCCCGGAGGATCATAGAATTTCGAGTAGAGGCGCAGACGCCGCTCGCCATTGGCGCGGGCGAAGTTCTCCTCGCCCCATGTGGCTGCCGGCAGGACGAGGTCGGCGAATTCCTTGCCCAGCGGTTGGCGCAGGTAGATGTCCTGATTCACCACGACCATGCCACCGCTGTCCGCCCGTTTCTTAAGTGTCTCGATGACCTCTTCCTTGTTTGTGCTCTGCGGTTGGTGCGGATTATCACGGGTCAATTTCCTGAAGGTGTCCGCCAATGCCTTTGAACCAGTCATTGCCACCATCCAAGTGGTGCCGACGGCATAGGCGAAGCGCACGTGTCCCGCCGTAATCCAACGATCGAGATCCAGCGGTTTACGGCGTCGTCCGGGGAATTTCTCCGGGGACTTGGCAATGTTGTAGATACCACCCTTGATGCCTCCGCGCTGGTGCCCCCCCAAGCGGGTGATCATCTGGCCAGGCCGGTTTCCCGTGCCGCAGCAGACGGCGAGCATGCCTATCGATGCGGTGTTGAGATAGTTGTTGGACCAGTAGTTGCCCTTCTCCATGCAGACGGTGGCCTTGGTTCGAGAACCGTCCGCCTTTGGCTTGGCCAACAGCTCTGCGGCCCGGATAATATCCTTCTTCGCCACGCCGGTGATCTCCTCGGCAACGTCCAGGCGTGACTCATTCTGTTCAAGTAGCCACTTGCGATATGTGTCAAAATTCTTGCCTTGAAGATGTCCCCAGGTGGTTCGCCACTGCCAACCGGTATCCCGGATGCCACGGCCAAACCCGATGTCGGTCTCCCACTTGGTGGCAGTGAATTTCTTGATCCATTCCTTGTCCTCCCATCCGTTCTCCACAATAACCCGCGCGATAGCCATGTGCAGCACGGTGTCGGTACCGGGAATGAGGTTGAGGTGCAGGCCACCGGTCTTTTCCGCATAGGCAACCCCAGTGGTTTTCCGAGGGATGGCGTAGATGACCTTCATCCCGTTGGCAATACCCTTCTGAATCCATACCTCAAAAAGCACGCTCTTGGTTTCAAACGGATCAGTGCCCGAGATGAACAGGGTGTCCGCGATGGAGAAGTCCTCATAACTCGCCGAGAAGTTGTCGAATCCCATGTCCCTCCAACCAGGGGTATCCTCGGCGTTGGATGGGTTGTCGTGAAAAGCGAAGGCCAATGTTTCGATGTTCCGGAAAGCAAGCTTGGTCAGCGCATAGGTGTTCTCAAAAAACTGGTAGGAGAACATCTTCTGGGCCCAGGCATTTTCGCCATGTTTCTTTAGAACGTGCTTGGAAACCTCAGCCATGATGTCAATGGCGTCGTCCCACGAGATCTTCTCAAGCTTGCCGTTAACGCGAAGTTGCGGATGCTGCAACCGATCCTTGGTGGGGCTGTCCGGGTTGTAGCATTTCTGCGCGATACATCCTCCACGAATGCTGTGCGCCCCACCCACGTTGACCACTTTAGCGTCATAATCGGGCATCACAATGACGTTATGCTTCTTGCCGTCAACTAGGACAATGTTATGCATGTTCGGACTCACCCACCTGCCGGTGTTGGGCGGCACCGGATAGTCCGTCCCCATGGCATTCTCGCTTGCCTTAAGTCCGCCCTCCTTGCCCACCGGCCAGCGGAAGACCTTGTAACCACAAGCAACAACACAATAGTCGCAGCAGGTGGTGAGCACTTCCGCATCAGGGGGAGGCAGGGGCACCCTGCTCTTGGGAACGTATTTTTCTTTAGCCATGTCAGTATTATCTTTCTTGCTCTTGTTGAATTTTTCGTTGTCGCACTCAGGCAGAGGACGGGTCCAGGTTATCGCGCTTGCCATAGATCAAACCCAGGATTCCTGTCGCATAGATGTCATCGCCATCGAGATCCAAAACCACCTGTGGCAGGCTCTCGGTAGCGTGTCCGGCAACCACCATGCCGTGCTTGGTCAGGTCGAAGGTGGTCAGGTGCAACGGGCAGGGCCCGGCGATCTTGTCTGATTTCTGATAAATGCCCATCAACATGCCGCCCATGTGCGAACACAGGGCGCTGAAGGCGACGACATCCCTGTCGGGACCGATTCCTCCTCCCGCGGGCGTCCCCAGTTTCACCAGAAAACTGAATGAGTGCAGGGGATCCTTGTCCGGGTAGTTGAAGTGGACCTGCGTGTCCGGCTTAAGATCGCTCAACTGGGCAATCTTTTTCCTTGGATAATCGACCACCTCAGCCCGGAGCTCACCAACCATGCCGGGCAAGGCCGAGAGGATCATGCTGGTGGCGGTCACGCCACCGGAAGCCATGAGAAACCGTCGGCGCGTCACGCAGGGAACGACCCCTTCATGCTGTTTTTCTTTATTTTTCATATCAAATAATTTTCTGAGTTTGTTTTTATGATCCCGCCAGCGACTCAACACTGGGCGAATCTGCATTGTAAACGGTCACCTGGATTGCCCCAACTTCCACCACCAAGTTAATGGAGCAGGTCGGTATAATGATCGTAATTAGTTTCATCATTTTTTGAATTGCGGCAATATTTCTTTTTCAATAGCGGACGCAAAATACTTTTCAGGATTTTTATTCCATTTCCTCATATCAGAAGATTTAAAAAAGAAAACCTTCTTGCCTTTATACTCAACAGAAGGGCTACCAGGGCCAACCAGCGCCCCGCTTCGGACAGGGCAGAACCGTTGGTCCATTAATTTCACATCCTTCAGATCCATGTCCTTGAACTGTGGAAAAAAGTGATGGGCTGGCAGCCCTTTGGTTACTGCATGTTCGCGCAACGCCTTGATATAGTACTTGGGGCTTTTGTCGAATCGCTTCACGCAGGTGCTGCAGCACATGAATGTTTTCTTGCCCGCAAATTCCGAGAACTCTTCCTCATCGATTTCATCCTCCAACATCAAGGGGCAAACCGGTTCCTCTGCCTGAAGGTTGAACCCGATAAGCAATCCGAAGATTAGTATGTATAGCTTATTCATTTTCGTCTTTCTTGTATGATAACTTTCTTTTTTTATCAAATAAATATATGGATTTGATTTTATGATCCCGCCAGCGCCTCGATGTTGGGTGGATCCGCATTGTAAACGGTCACCTGTAATGTCTGCTCTGTCACGTTGCTCGGATCCTTGACGTTTGTGGCCTTGATCTTGATGAGGATCGGAACATCCTCGCCGGTGCGCACTGTCTCGGCTGGCGGTTGGGCGTTGACCCATGTTATCCGACCGCTCTCGGGATCAATCGTAGCCCCTTTCGGCCCTTCCACGAGAGTCCAGGTGACCTTCTCCGGTTCTTTTCTTTCATCAGGATCGACATCGGAAGTAACTGGGATTGGCAGTCCGACATAGGTTTCTCCCCTATAAACGAAGGCCATCAGAGCGGGAAGCACGGGTGGATCCATGTAAAGCTCGTCACCAGAAAGACTTTCCAGAAAGGCAACCAAATCCGCCTTTTCAGGCTCTGTCAGGTTGAGGGGCTTTAATCGCTTCGACTTGTTGGCGATTCCGTAGGATTTATGGGTCATGTCTTCCCCACCACCATCATTGTAGAAATCCACAACCTCTTCGAGCGTGTCGAAGACGCCGTTGTGCATGTAGGGCGGAGTGTAGATCAAATATCGCAACGTTTGAGTACGGAACTTGCCGATATCCCCCTTGCGTTTGCTGACGAAATAGAGCCCCAGATCAATCTTGCCATTACGGTAGATGTTCTCGGTCGCCCCCTTGCTGTAATACTGAAAACGGTGTGTGATCTGCTGAATGGGATCCTCCAGAAAACTGGGCTGCTGCGGCACGCCAACGTTGTAGAATTTTTGGTCGTTGAACATCGGGCCGTTGTGGCACTGGATGCACTTGGCCTTGCCATTGAAAAGTTCAAGGCCCCGAACCTGCGACTCGTCCAGTGCCGTCTTATCGCCCTTCATATAAAGGTCGAACGGTGTGTCCGGTTGAACCAGCACACGCTCAAAAGCGGCGATGGCACGCCATGCATCGTCAAGCAGCGGAATCTCGGTGCCAAAAACCTCCTTGAACATCTTGACGTAATCCGGACATTGTCGAAGGCGCTCCTCCATCATGTCAGTCTTTCCGTTGCCCGAAAGACCGGTGTTGGCGGCTTTCGCCTGGGGTTCCAGTGCTTTTGCAGATCCATCCCAGAACAGTTTCCACATGTAGGCCGAGTTAACAACCGTATGCGAATTTCGCCAATGGGAGGTTCCCGGATAGCCGCGGCTAATGGCTGAGTTGAGGCCCCAACCCTGATCAGGCTCGTGACAGGTTGCACAGGACACACTGTTGTCGCCGGAGAGCCGTGTGTCGAAGAAGAGCAACTTACCCAACTGAACCTTGGGATCATCCATCGTGGGGAATCCTTTTTCGTCAAGGGTCTGCAAGTTATCCGGTGGAATGGGTGGGGGTGGAAGGGCGGTCAATGCGGGGAATTTTTCCTCTTCAATTTGAACAAATCCGCGAGCTTCCTTCCAGATGCCAGCCAGATGATCCTCTTCCAAACATTCGCACCATTCAGATCTTGAATCGATTAGGGACTGTTTCACACCAAGAGCCTGTAAGATCGGTTCCACAGGTTGCGCGGCTGCCGTTACATATGGTTTGGTGGTCGCTGCTGGATCAATCACTTTTCCAAAGTTATACTCCACATTCTCCTCCGGTTCCGCGACAGCCACTGCGGGCGGTGGTTCCGGTACTTCTTCCACAACTGGCACCGACGGGATGGGAGTCGCAGGTGGCACTGCGGCCACTCCCGGGAGCGGCGCTGCTGGAACGGGTTGCCCCAGAGTGCCAGCAATGCGTTCAAGACGCCTGAGGAGCGCAATTTGCTGCATAGCCCCCTCCATGCGTTCGAGTCGATTTAGGACATCATCCTGCCGTGATTCGGACTGGGCCGGTGAGGTGGGTGCCGGGACCGCCACAGGTGCGGGCTTGGAGAGATTTGCAACCTCATCCATGCGCCGACGCAAACCTTCCTCTATACTACCGAGTTTCTTGAGGATTTCCTGCTGCAACTCATCGGACGGCGCCACCGGCGCCGGGACGGTCGGCTTCACCGCCGGTGGTCTTGAAGCCAGATTCGAAAGTCGCTGCAAGGTTTTCTCGATGCTTTCGAGTTGATCAACCATCTCCTGCTGCTGCTTGGCGGACGGGCCTGGGGGCTGCTGTTGTGAGCAGCCTGTGACCATCACGCCCAAGACCCCCGCAAGGGCAACCGCAAGGATCCCCCTGCAACAGTCCCTCACACAGATCAGCCGCGGAAGGGACACATTATCCGCGTGCGATCCCGGCCGGACAGCGCTATGTGCCTGCGCCCCCGTGCCTGCTTCATTTTCTCCCTCGAAGGGCGGCAGCCCTCGAGACTTGGACAGGTTAGTTTTTCGTTGCATACCAGTTTTTGATGATTTTATAGCCGGGCAATTCCTTCTGCGCGACCTGCATGATGATTTCTTCCCCGCTAAGGCTCTTAAGAAACTCAATCAACGCCGACCGCTCGCCGGCGCTCAGGTTGAGAGGCTTGAGCAATGGATCCTTACGCCGGCTTTTGATCCCGCCACCGGCGTTGTAGAAATCGACCACAGCTTCCAGTGTCGGCAGCATGCCGTTGTGCATGTAAGGGGCGGTGCGCGAGACCTCCCGCAGGGTTGGTGTAATAAATTTCCCAAAATCCTTGTAAAGTTTGCTGACTGCGAAGTGGCCGGGATCGTTTCTGAGATTCATGTAGTTGGGTGTACCGACAAACTTCAGCTGCGAGCGAAAAGTCACAACCCGGAACGGATCACTGAAGACTTCCGGATTTTCCGGCAGACCAAGGTTGTGCGGCTTTTGGTCTGCAAGATAGGGGCCGTTATGGCATTGGACGCAACCGGCCTTCCCCTTGAACAGCTCCAATCCCTGCTTGGCTTGCGCCGAGAGGGCATTCCCGTCCCCTTTCAGGTAGTTGTCGAACGGGACATTTCGCGACACCAGCGTTCGCTCAAAGGCAGCAATCGCCTTGGTGATCCCGGTGTGCGTCGGTTCGCCCAGGCCGCCCTTCTCGAAGAGTTCCACATACTCGGGAATCTGCTTCATCCGTTCCAGCATGACCCGGCCGTCCGAACTCATGAAGTGCGAGTCGTTGATCGAGTCGCGCACCTGCGTCGCCGGATCATCCCCACCCAGGCGACCATCCCAATACAAGTAGTCTGCGTAGACCGCGTTGATGATCGTTGGCGTGTTCCGGAAATACCGGGTTCCCGGATATCCAGTTGAGAGTGCTTCCCCGTCCGCCCAACCCTTCCCAGGTTGGTGACACGTGGCACAGGAAATATCTGCATCGCCTGACACCCGATTGTCAAAAAACAGCATTTTCCCCAACTCGGCTGCAAATGGATTTGGTGGTGATATCTCCGGTAAGGGAGCTAACTTGCCACGTGCCGACTGAGGGATTATGTAAGTGGCCCAAACCTTGGGTGCACTTTTATGCCGATTGTACGAGGCCAAGGGGCGAATTCGTTTGTCCGCCTTCGCGGATGCCTCCCCTGAAATGACCGGGCTATCAGGGTTGTAAGATTTGAGCGAACGGATTGTCCCACTCTTCGCCTCCTCGTCGGCAGCCAGGGCAGCGGCCGCAAAGTAGGTCAAGGCAAGAAAAGCCAAAAGCAGGCCCATCATTCTGGTTCCCCGGCTGCCGCCGCGCACCAACAGCACGCCAAAGCCGCAAAGGGCGAATACCATCACCGAACCCACCCACGGCAACGGCTTGTCATCCCGGTTGGCGGTTTCAATGATGCGGTTGCCCGTGTCGTGCGAATCCAGGGCGGCAATTTGCGGGGTGCCGGGAGCCAACACACGGAATATCCCCCACTGACCGGCCTCGGCATAAGCCAAGCGGTGATTCATGTAGACGTAGTCGGCGGCCTTACCATACGAACCACCTGCCACGACATTCACCTCTAAAGCATCCGTCGCACCCAGTTGCTCGGCTTCCAACATTTCGCCACCCTCCATGTCCGGTTCGAGCGCCCACTGATGCCCCTCAAGACTGAATATGGAGTTCTGCTCACTGTGAGCTCCGAACACATGTATTCGCATCGTATCACCGGCATGGGCCTCAATAATCGGAGTTGCTGGGTCATTCTTACCGTTGGTGATGTAGGCATCCTCAAAAGCAACTCCATACTTTTCAGCGCGCCATTCCAACGGCTCTATCCTGTAGTTGACCGCTGCCAACCCGGCGCTTTGCTTCGCGTAGGTCATGAAAGCCGTGCCGATCAGATTGTCTTCATCCTGGAAAAAGAGAGATACATCGCGGTAATTGCGTCGGCCCTTGTTCTCACGAATGTTGCGATCCACCACCACATCGGCTCGCCAGCTGTTCTTGAGCGAGACATCCTTGCCCGTGCCCGGGTCGTAGTATTTTGAGCCGCGTGGACCGATGATGACCGCACCATACAGCCCGTCCCTCGGATGGGTGGTAACGTCTCCCCAATCGCTCACCAAAGCAGCGGCTTCGCCGTATTCCGGATGAGCATAAAACGTGTAAGTTCGCGTTTCACCTGGAGCAATAGTCTGGTCACCCTTGTTGTTGCCAAGATTGATCCCGAGCGAATCCTTGGGATCGTAGGCAAGCATGTCGGCATGGAACGAAGCCCGGCCCTTCTTGAGCCCGTTGGTAAGCTTGATCTTGATGACGTCCCCGATGTTGGCACGCAGCACGAGTGGATGTGGCGTCAATGTGCCCGCCTTTGCCGCCGCCACTTCCTCGTCAAGGACGTAACATTTGCCCTGCGGATTTTCGGCGATGATCTTGCGTTCGGTTTGCTTGGTCTGGATGATCGGTGGTGCCAGCGGATTGAGATCCATTGGGAGATCAATCGCGGTGACATTGAAGGTCTTGACCGGCGCATCGTCGGGATAGAACTTCTCGGACGACTTGGGAATTTCCTCCCGCCCCGGCAACGGTTGCAAGTCACCGCTTGCTTCATCCATCACTCTCACAATCCCCCACATCCCCTCACCAAAGTGGGAAGGACGTCCGCTGCGGTACATATAATCCCCGGATTGCTGTTGGGGTCCACCGGCAGCCGGGATCACCAAGTCGTAACGCTCAGCGATGCCCAAGTGCACGGAACTCTTTGGCCGCGACTTGGCCGCATACCGTTCAAGCGGGAAATAATGCCCGTTGAGATGTATGGTATGCATCTCGTTGCCGGCATGATCGAGCGCACGGATCACAATCGGATCGCCTAGGTAGGCGCTCAGGATCGGAGTATCCGGGTCGCCATGAACCAGACTGCTGAGAACCACAGAGGGATCGGGGTTTACAGCCAAGCGCCGGTTCAATGGTTCAACCCTCAGACCGAAGGAACTGCCAGACGTGCGTTCGCCACCGTTGAGGTATTTGAACGGGGTGTCCATCAGGCTCCATGAATCCATGCTCCCGAGCTTGCCGATCGTTTGCGGCACAGTCTGACCCTCAGCTGGTTTCTCGAAAATCACCCCGCTGACAATGCGATTCTCCGTGCGCGGATTGGTATCTTGAATCTGCATCACGTATTCGCGAAAACTGCCTCGAACGGTGGCGGAAACAGGCTGGTTGGTATGGATATCAACCACGCTGCCACTGCGCACCTGTTCGCCGGTCTTGGGATCGTGGTAGGTCGAACCCTTCGGTTCGATCACCGTGCAACCAAACAACCCGTGGCCCCATGAGGTCAAGCCGTAGGCATGATCGTGCCAGTAGGTAATACCGAAGTCTGCGTCGGCGTACCATCGATAGCGAACGAACTCGACACTGGCGATCTCGTCCTTCTTGTGAGAGTGAGTCAAAGCTTCATCAAGCAGGATGCTGTTGCCCTCGACACCGATGATCCGGCGTATCTCCAGTTTGCCAACTTGATCCATGCCGATACCGATGAGGGTGCCGATATGGAACGGCTCAACGCTGCGCAGGCCGACCTTGGTGGCACCTGCAGCCACGTCGGCCGTCAGTGGCTCGTTCTGCGGCTTGCCGAATCCCTTGCCGTTGCCTTCGTCAAGCATGGTGAAGGGTCGGACCGACTGCTCATAGGACATGCCGGTAATGACACCGTCGGAGGCCTGAGTGTCGAACTGCACAAAGTGAATGTGCATATTGACCTTGCTGGCATAGAGGTTCTCCCCGAAATCGGGAATCTCGTTGGAGAGGATGACATCTGCCGTATCGCCCACGTTCATCCGCAATACCAGCGGAATCTTCAGGTCGTCATCGGCCCGAATCTCGGCCTCTTCCTCATGGTTAACGTAGATTTGACCATCCTGATCGACTATGGGAGCTAAATGCCCCTCACCTGAGCCTTCCTTCTTGGAAAGAGTGATTGGCAACTTGATCGCATGGACGTTGAATTTCTTGATCTGGCTCTCGTCGGTCTGCTGCGGGCTCAAGCTCCATGGACCATTCTCCCCTGGCTTGGCCACCTTGGTGCTCTTGCTGCCATCGGCATTGCGGCGGATCGGCTCAAGGAACGGGGCCGGGTTGTGGTCCGGGCTGAAAGGAGGCCGCTTGCCAAAGTGAGGCTTCATTAGCGGCCAAGCTACTTTACCTGTTTTCAAGTCGAACAGAATCTTGGGGCGCTCACCAGAACTCTTAGTGATGTACTTGGGCCACTTGATGCTCGTCTCAGGCTCACCAACATAAAGCACCTCGCTATCAGATGTCTTCTGCTTGGCCCAATCCCAGACGCTGGCATCGTATGCCTTGGTTTGGCCGGTCTCGTCGTCCTTTTTGCCGGGTTTACCCTGAGGCGGGAGCTGCATCTCAACCCAATCCTCAAGCGTGAAGGTGTCCTTCTTGCCCTTGGCCTCGGCCGCGGTGGCCACGACGTGGAAGTCCTTGCCAAACCATTTCATCGTCCGACCCACCAGTTTGGTGGAATCAACGCCCGGGAGCATTTTGCCTTTTCGATCCGGCAACTCGTACAGCGCGGGCATGACATCGTTGCTGACATCGGCAGTTTGCAGGGTGTTGTAGGTCCTCCAGAAAGCCCACATGCCCGCCACGTAATGATGCGGGATATGACAGTGGTAGAGGAAATCGCCGGCAGTATACTGGCAACCGCCCGAGCAGCACTCGATCGTAAGATCGTGAGTCTCCGATGGGCCAATGGTCTGTACGTCAACACGATCGGAGGTACTGCGCACCGGCGGGAACTTCACCGGGCCGCCACTGGCCAAAGCGAAATTGTTGACGCCGAAGAGATTGAGATCCTGCGTCAAGTTGGACTGCCGCCGCCAGCGAATCGCCCCGCCGTGCAGATGGTGCGAGTGGAACACCTCCGAGCCACCGTGTACCAGACGCCACTTGGCCGGGTCGCCCAGGTAGGATCTGGGGATAGGTGTAGAGGGATCGCCAAAGGTGTAGGAGCTGTAGCCCATTGACTCGTCCATCACCCCAAACTTCTTGTCCTGCAGGATCAGGTTGTTGGCAAATGACTCGCTGCGGTAGTTGATGGCACGCGTGCTTGGCCGATAATCGTCGGCCGCTTGGTCACGCTGTGGAATCATGTCCTCTTGCTTGTCAAGCGGACGGAACTCCTCATCGCCCACCTCGTGGTAGACCACAACGAACTCGCGAAAGTCCGGGCCGCTGGGATCCTCAATCATGGCAAGCCAACCACTCTTCAAATCTCCGCCCGTGAAGGGATCCAAAAAACGGGAACCCTGGGGTTCAACGATCACCGAGCCGAACAGGCCCTGGCTGGCTTGATCCCGGAAATGACTATGCATATGGTGCACCCCTTCCTGTTGATCCGGCACGACATACCACTCAAAAATCTGAGTCTTGCCCGATTCGACATAGGCATCGGCATTGGTTGACGTTGCGGGCTGGCCAGTGGATTGAACCACCAAGCTGGACCCGTGCAGATGCAGGCTCACTTTTTCCTCTTCAACCTCATTTTTGAGAACAATCACTAGGCGCTCACCTTGGTTCACCCTAATAGCCAAGGGCTGGATGGCATCCCCGGACAATCCATTGGACACTGCACCGGGATCATTCTCCTCAAACCGAGCGTCCTCGTTGCGAAGTTCCTCCTTGCGAACCTTGTCCACATCCTCGGTAAGCACGAACATGTAACCGGGAAAAAAGTCGTGATACTGGTTGAGAGTAATGTCCGCATTGATGGCGCTGACATTGTACGTCCGAACCGGGGCATCCTTCGGGGCGCGTGCACCCGGCACCACCGTCTCGCCCGCAGCAGCAACCATCAGCGGCACATCCACGTGCGGCTCGTTGTTGAAATGGGCCCGACCGGACTGCTGATAGGTGCCAGCAGCTTTTTTGCCCATCTTGTTTTCAAGATAGCCCCCGGCGTAGGAACCGGCCTGCGAACCGCCGGTCAATCCGAGGTTGATCGCGCCCGGAACCTTACTCCTCTGCGAACGACTTCTGCCCGCCAACTCGATGGCTTCCTTCTCTTTCTCCGCGGCAGTGAGCGGATGTGCCACCTCAAGCTCAATTGCAAACGGTTCCTCCTTGAACGCAAAGGCAACCAGCACATTGACACCGGCTGTGTCCACTGCCTCTCCCTGACCCACCCAATGAGTAGCCGAGGCATCCGGTTTCACGTCAAGAATCTCCTCTCCGGATTCATCCGGGTGAAGGATCAATTCCATGTCTTCAACCACCGACGCCAAAAGGGGGCGACGGTATGCGTCACTAAAATAAACCGAGACCCGGCCGCTCTCCTCCACAACTGTTTCAAAATGGAGATCCCCGTTCATCATCAGCACTCCCCGATGGTGCGGATTGTGATCCGAGTGAGGTTCATCCGTGCCGCCCGCTGACGGGAAGGAATGGTGATGAGACATATGGTCAGAATACAAATCCTGCCCGGGCTTCAACGATACCCGCGACGCCTTGGCCACCAGCTTCTCATCCGGCTTGGCCAAACTCTCCTCCAATTCAGGCAAATCTACTGATGCAGCGCCAACCTTGGCCTGCGAACCTTCCTGTTGCTCTGCAACCCTGTTGACAGGCTTGATCGTGCCGCAACGAAGCATCTCAGCCCCGTAGTAAGGGTTGGCTACCTTCTTGTCGGCCTGCAGCCAGGAAGCTCCCTCATCATCAAACGCCATGGGGCAATGAACCTTGTACAGGGGTTTTTTGAGCGCCTGTTCAAACTCACGGCCAAACGACAACACGCTGTTGGACACATCGCGGAAATGAACCCGGAAACCCGCGCGGTCTTTCGTGTCGATTGCTTTCCGGCTAGCAGTCAGAATGGCTTCGTATGCCAAATTCCAACTGTTACGAGTCGTCTCGTCCAGTTTCCCAACGTCTACCTGCCCGACGGCACTGACCAATTGTCGAAACGATTTCACCGCCTCCGCGTGATCGTCCCGCGCCAAGGCCTCCCCGGCCTCCATGTAAGCTTTACACACTGCAATAAGCGAATTGTCACCGAACCCGGTTGACAGCAGTTTGGGGTCATCGACCTTGAGTACATCTGGTGACACAACTTGATCCACTTTTTTTAGTGGCGTCGGCGTGACTTTAAGGGCGAAAGCCAAACCGGAAAGGGCCACTGTGAAGAGAAGCGCCATTCGCCGGGCATTTGTTTTTTTCATTGGTTTGATTCTGTTACCGATCATTTGCTTCATTTTTCCTTGTTCTCCAATTTCAACTCGATGGATGCCTCAACCCCTCCTCTTGCGGGAACTGAATTCCAGAGCCAAGTCAACCGTACCGTTGGCCTCGATGCTCACTTCATGGGATTGCTCACCGAGGATCGGATGCCATGCGATCAGCTTGTATTTGCCGGGAGGTATCTGGTCTATCTTGAACGTGCCATCCTCACTGGAAAAGGCGTAGTAGGGATTGTCCACACGGTAGAACCAATTTTGCATGTGCGGATGCTGGTCACACTCCAGCTTGATAATTTTGCCCTTCTTGAACTTGATCGGCAGTTCCAGTTGCCCATTCCCCTCCAGATCCTGATTGTGAAGGCTTTTCCGCACACGCCCCTTGATTTCGTAGGTGTGCGGGCTGTGCTTCACCGGATCCTGATTGTCAAAACGTAGCACGGAATTGTCCGCTATCACTCCGGTAAAAGCCCCAAAGATGCACTTCAACGGCTTGATATCCGTACCCGGAAAGTCAGCTATCCCACTCGGAACTCCCTCTCTCTCGCCCGGAGGCGGCCCTAGGATGACATGACTGTCGTACGGTTTCCCCGCCTTGACTCCCTCCAAGACCAGCACCACATCCTGTAATTTACCCTCCTTGATGGCCACTTCATGAAGCAGGCGATCCTCCTTGCCGCACACTTCTGGGGTCTTTTCCACCTTGAATGTCTTCGGGGGACGAGCCTTTCCGCTGAATTGAATCTTGCCAGTAATGATTCCCCCATTGGCTACCGGGACAACCTTATAGCCGTTGCTGCCCACTGCGGGAGCGACCGGGGCAGCTGGGCTGGGCTGTGATGCCACAGCTGGTGCGACTGCAGGAGTAGTCGCGGGCTGTGCAGCAACCACCGGGGCAGATGCCGCCGGCGTGGGGCCAGGCAATGCTGGAGCGGTGGCTTGGGGAGGATTCAAGGATTGCCTCAAGGCCTGATCAATCCGCTCGAGCCGATCCGCCAATACCAGTTGCTGCATGGCCGCCTCCGCCCTGTTAAGCCTCTCGATGATTTTCTCCTCGTTATCCGCCGATTGAACCGTCGGTTTTGCAGGGACAGACGGAGCCACCACTACCGGTTTCGCAGCCAAGGGTTGATTCAAAACCTCCTCGATGCGTCCGAGTTGCTCAACAATTTCCTTCTGTTGATTGCTGATCGAATTGGATGCAGGTTGCGATCCCGTTGGCGCAGGTACAGTTTCCACTGCGGGCGCCAATCCTTTGTCCGCGATTTGCTGCAAAACTTCATCAATTCGCTCGAGCTTTTCGACGACTTTCCCCTGCTGTAAATCCGACTGGGTAGGGGATGGTTGCTGAGAACACCCCATGATCAAAACCATAATCGGGATGGAGGCAAGACAACTCATGGCCCAGCCCAGGGAACCCATTCCGGGTTGATGAAGGGCAAGCGTTTTTCGGTCTCCACAGAAAGGAACCTGATAACCAGATCCCGCTTCCACCTGCTCCAGCAATCCAAACTGCTCCGTTTTAATTTTTGTTTGTTTCTTCATCATTTAAACCAAAAAACTAATTTACACCTGCTGTTCCACCCAATAGCCATATATCGATCTTTTTGTAGCTTTTTAATATCAACTTCAATATGAACTGTTTATCTAAGAATGGATTACAAAATTAACGCCCGGCTGCGCAGATGGGCTGTGGGATACTCTTCATGCGATTCCAACTTTTAAAGCCACTTATAAGGTTCTTGTCATTGAACGCATCTCTAAAACCTAATGTAATATTCCCTATAAAATAATGCATTTGTCTATGCGCAGATGGATTTTCTGCATTTTGTTGACCTGTGTCAACTTTTTTTATCCGAAAAAATGTTAAAAACGTCTGACATCTTTTTCTTGAGGTTTCCCTCTTCGCACTCGAATTCTTCAGGCAGGCCTTTGGGGCAAGTGTCCGCCAAATCTGCCAAGGTGGTCTTATCCAATAGTTCCACGTAAGGCTTCACAAATCTCATCCAATGCTCATGGATCGCGCAGGTCGGTTTCACCAAACACTCGTGCTCATCACCAAAAGGACAAGAAATCTGCTGCTCTACATTATCAAATATACGAACAATTTGCCCCAGTACGATTCCATGGGCTGGTTGATTAAGACCAAAGCCCCCACCCACACCCCTGGAACTGGAGAGAATACCCACCTTGACCAAACTCTTCAGGATTTGCTGTAGGTACTTGAACGGCACAGATGCCGCCAAGGCAATCTCCTTTGCCGACACAGGCTTATCGTTCTGGGCAATGCATGTTGCTGCTCGAACGGCGTACGCGCTGGTGGCGGAAAGCATCTGATGAGAGACAAATGGTTGATTTATCTATGCGCAGGTATTTAATTGCTTCCTTTTGACCCATGTCAAGTGTTTTTGTCCGAAAAATATCCGGATTGCCAGACGGTAGTTTTTGAGTTTTCCCTCCCGGTCAAATACCTGCTTTAGGGCACATACCGCCCATAATTGGGAGTATTCCTACTGTGCGCAGGTCTTGGCCAAGTCGCTTAAAGTAGTTTCTTTAAGCATTTTTTTGTACGGTTCAACGACCTTCGACCAATGTTCGTGTATGGGGCATGCTCCAAGTGCATCGCAATTCCCCTCATCTCCAAACGGACAGGTGGTTCGGCAATCCACGTCATCAAATAGCGAAACGATGCGGCCAAGGGCAATATCGCCCGCTGGTTGTTTCAAGCTAAAGCCTCCCCCCACACCTCGCGAACTCGAAAGGATGCCGATCTTGACCAAACCCCTTAGGATTTGCTGCAGATACCTGATTGGCACATTCACCTCCTGAGCAATGTCGCTTGCCGACACTGGCGCTTTTTGCTGAGCTAAAAAGGTCGCTGCCCGAATCGCATATGCGCTGGTGGAGGAAATCATTGGATAAACCAACCGTAGGGCGTCCATGTTGACTGAAGTTTCTCCTCCAAGTCAAGTGAGCAAATCCACCGTATCTTGAAGGCCAAACTGGGAATTATTGAGGTCTTAAAGAATGGCGTCTGAAGAGCCAAAGTACAGCGGGGTGTCGCCACAACCTACCCATGATTGATGATTCCAATGGAACGTGGCCCCTTTATAGATTTCCGTCTACCTGTTGGCTCGCTCCAACCGAGGGATTCCGAGCTTGTCGGCCGATTCTAACATTTCTCCCACCCGGTCAACCAATGGAAACTCAACTCCATCCTCGAACAATCGCACCAATATCGCCGGATCGTTTGTGCAGCAGTAGTTGATCCTGATCCCGTGTTGCCGCAGTCGTTCGGTGTGTGCAGGATCTACCTTCCCGCCGCCCAGCAACTGGATGAACTCGAATCCGGACTCGATCGTTTGGTCGACGTATTGAAGCGTGTTTGCCTGTCGCTCCATGTTGCAAATAATAATTCGAGACTCGACCACCTTGGCGGCGCTTGCTGAGTCGGCGCCGCAAGCCAGAAACGCCTGGTGCAACCGGTTCTTTGATGCGATCAGGTGCGCTGTTTTTTTTGCCAGTTCAACTCCGCCCTTGAGGTGTACGTTGAGCCAAATGTTTCCTGGCATGACATCAAGCGCCTCGCCAAGTGTGGGAATTCGCTCTCCTTCAAATCGGCTGTTTTTCCAGGAACCAGCATCCAGTTTTTTCAAGTCTGCGAGCAGCCAATCTTCCGGTCGGCCGCTCCCATTGGTTGTGCGGTCGATCGTGCGATCGTGCATGAGCACCAGTTCGCCATCCTTGCTGAGGGCCACGTCGAACTCAATCATTTGCGCGCCCAGTCGGATGGCCTCACGAAATGCTGCGATCGTGTTTTCCGGGTGAGTGTCGCTCGCACCCCGGTGTGCACAAATGCCGCGCGTCGGCATCGGCGCGTGCCCGACCAGCGTCGGTTGCCTGATACTGAAACAACCCACCAGCAGCGCAACCGACATTATTGTGAGCAGTTTTTTCATTGCTGCGGAGATTCAAGTCGGCACTAGCCGTGCCGGTCAACTGGAAATGTGAAATAACGACCTAAAACCAGGCCAAAGACCTTTGGCCTGGTTTATTATTGGCAGCTGATGCATTGCTTCTAGCCACGGTGAGATCCTTGGCGGGATCGTTGCTTGTTGCGGGAGCCTTGTTCTGCCTCGGGTTGATGAGTGTCCACGCCCAGACGGTGGATTTTGAGAACGGCCTGGTGGCCTACTACCCCTTCAACGGCAACGCCAGCAAAGCCCACGCCCATTTGCAAAAACAATACGGCATCAGCGTCACCTTCGGCGGCTCAAAAGAGAGATAAAACAGATGGGGGACAATCAAGATCAGACTCAAGCGTAGCCGAAGATGCGGGCCTGGTGATCCTGGGCGGGGAAGAACCTGGCCAGGGCTTGGCGGAGTTGGGCAGTGGCTCGTTGGAGGACGAGGCTGTCGGCGGCGAGCAGCTTGATGCTCCAGCCAGCGGCGACCAGGCGGCTGGCGCCGATCCGGAGGTCATCCGACTGGATGGCGTTGATTTCCTCAACCCAGCTGTCGTCCTCCCACACGGCTTCGCTGATGACGCAGACCGAGGCGTAGTAACCTTTCGGGAACGGCTGCTTCATCGCGGCGAACGCGGGGCTGTCCGGCTCCAGCACGAAGCGCTCGCGCAAGACCAGCCGGCCCGCGTAGGTGACGTTGCATTCCCAATCGATCGCCTGATATCGGAATGACTCACCGTGCGCGACGCGGCCGGGCGTGATTGTCTCGAGCATGAGCAATTCGCCGCCGTCCTCGATCGAGATATCACCGGACTGTTTGTAGAGGCTCAGCCGTTGCGGGATGAACGGCGCGGGGCAAAACTCCAGCCGGGCGCCCTTGGCCAAGCGGAAGGTTTGCCGCAACTCCGCGGCGTTGCCGTTCATCGTGTGGGCTCGTCCGGCGCTCGGCGTGGTGATGAGCAGACGCGCGCCCTCGTCGAGGTGGTCGAGGTTACTTAAACTGGTCCATATGAAGAGTTAGTCTGGGCGTTTAGAAAGGCCCAGAAAATGAAAGGAAAACGATACACAACAGAAACCAAGATACGCATCCTCCGGGAAGCGCAGAGCAGTGATAAGACGATACAGGATGTATGCCGAGAGCGGCAGATCAGCGAGCAGAGCTTCCACCGGTGGAAGCGAGAGTTGGGGATGCTCGAGCTCAATCAGGCCAAGCAACTCAAGGAGCTCCAACGGGAGAACAACCGACTCAAGCGTATGCTGGCCGACGAGATGCTAGGTAAAGAGCTGTTAAAGGAGGTACTTGAAAAAAAGTTGTAAGCCCCGGACACAAGCGAGAGATAGCAGAGGAGCTTGTCTCCGGGGATCGATGTACGGCACGAGCGGCGTGCCGGCATTTTGGGCTGAATCGTAGCACCTACGCGTATAGGGCGAAAGAAGCGGGTGCCTGGGAGGCAAAGTTGAAGGGAGCTTTGCGCCGGAAATCCAATGAGCATCCGGAGTTGGGATACGCGAAGATCACGCGACTGCTCAAGCAAGAGGGCTGGCAGGTGGGGGCTCGCAACGTTCAGAGACTGCGGCGGGAGCTTGGGTTGGCGGTGCCGGCGAAAAAGCCCAAGCGCAGACGACAGGGCGTATCTACGGGCCTTCCAACCCAGGGCAAGCACCGAGGGCATGTCTGGACGTGGGATTTTGTTCATGACACGACGAAGCGAGGGGGCAAACTGCGAATGCTCAACATCATCGATGAGTATACCCGGGAGTGCCTGTGTATCCATGTGGATCGACAGATCAACGCCGGTAAAGTGAAGAAGATCTTTTCGAATCTGATCGATGAACAGGGAG
>MPMA02274159.1_pt1 | contig 23917 bp, 31 predicted proteins | sample 1617361 | NCBI WGS metagenome assembly MPMA02 (sample SAMN05944807, study PRJNA350692) | marine metagenome | biome: marine; feature: ODZ; material: water; isolation source: 180 m water sample filtered on 0.2 um supor filter | place: Pacific Ocean | collected 2012-04-08 | depth 180m m | reverse complement strand
TTTCAATTTATGAATTAAGTGCAAGCGGAAATAGTAAATTAAATAAAATAATAAATAATAGATTAAATGATTATAAGGGTTCTGATGGTAAAAGAAAGTTTTCTTTAACACTAGAGACTCATTTAAATAAAGAAATTGCATTAAGAGACTCAAAAGGTAATCCTAAAACTTATCGAGTAAATTTATTATCAAATATTTCGATTAAAGATTTTGATGGTAATGTTAAAAATAAATCATTTTCTAAATCAGTTGATTACAATAATAAAAGTAATAAATCAAATTTGAAAAAATATGAAAATAATACTTCAATAAATCTTGCGGAAAAAATAGCTGACGAACTAATAATTTATTTAGGATCAATATAAAATTTAGAAATGATAATTAAAGCTTATGAACACCAAAAAATTAAAAAAATAAAAAACAATATTTTTTTATTCTATGGTGAAAATGATGGTTACAAAAGTCATGTAATTAATGGCATTTTTATTGATAATTATAAAGGAAATGTAGAACGTTTTGATGAAAGTGAAATATTAAATAATTTTGAAAATTTTATATCAAGTCTAATTAATAAATCCTTTTTTGATGATTTAAAATTAATTATAATTTCAAGAGTTAGTGAAAAAATAGTTAAATTAATTGATGAATTATTAGATAGAAAAATAAATGATGTAACTATTGTTTTAAATGCTAGCAATTTAGAAAAAAAATCAAAGCTAAGATCAATATTTGAAAAAGATAAAAAATTAATTTGTGTACCATTTTATAAGGACGATAATAGAACTCTTGTACAACTTGCAAATAATTTTTTTAAAAATAATAAAATATCCATCTCACAAGAAATAGTTAATTTAATTGTAGAGCGTAGTAGTGGAGACAGAATAAACTTAAATAATGAATTAAATAAAATATCTCTTTTTTTATTAAATAAAGAAAAAATTAATATTGATGAAGTTATAAAGCTAACTAATTTAGCAGAAAATTATAGCATTTCAGAACTTGCAGATAATTGTTTGTCAAAAAATATAAAAAAAATAAATAAAATTTTTAATGAAAATGCCTTTTCTGTTGATGACTGCATAATAATTGTCAGAAATTTACTTTCAAAAACTAAGAGACTTTTAGAGATTAAAAAAATTAATAATTCAAATAAAAATATAGAACAAATAATTTCAGATTATAAACCTCCTATTTTTTGGAAGGACAAAGAAATTGTTAAAAATCAAGCGTCTAAATGGAACTTAAAAGATACAGAAAAATTAATTTACAAAATACATGATATCGAATTGATGGTTAAGAAAAATTACTATAGTTCTTTAAATATTATTTCTGATTTTATTCTTAATACGGCAAAATAATTAATAATTAGCTTTAATAACCATTATTAATCTATTTAATTGATCCAGATCCTTATATTCAAAAGTCACCTGCCCAGCATTATTTTTCTTATTCCTAATAAAAACTTTAATTCCAGTTTTTTCTTCAATACTAGATTCTAAATTTGTAAGATTTGGATTTTTAGTAATTTTGCTTTTACCTTTGTAACTTTTCAAACTTCTAATTAAATTTTCTGCTTGTCTTACTGATAATTTTTTTTCTATCATCTTCTTTGCTAAAAAATGTGCATTATCGAGTCCCACAAGCACTTTTGCATGACCTTGTGAAATTTTATTTTCTTCGATAAGCGAAATAACTTCATCAGGAAGTGTGAGTAATCTTAGACAGTTCGTTACGTGCACTCTACTCTTTCCTATAAACTTTGATACTTTCTCATGGTCATAATTAAAATCATCGATTAATTTTTTATAACCTTGGGCTTCCTCTATTGGATTTAAATCACGTCTCTGTACGTTTTCGACAATTGCAAATTCTAATGATTTTAAATTGTCTGCTTCAATTTCAACAGCTGGAATTTCATGAAGTCCTGCACTTTGCGCTGCTTGCCATCTTCTTTCTCCTGCAATTATTTCAAATTTATCACTGTGGTCTGAAGATTTTCTAACTATAATTGGCTGTATAATTCCTCGCTCTTTAATAGAGTTTGTAAGCTCTTCCATTTTTTCTTTATCAAAATTTTTTCTTGGTTGAAATTTATTTCTGATAATTGAACTTATCGATATTTTATTTTTTATTGGTTTTGAATCTACATCACCAATTAATGAAGATAGTCCTCTACCTAGTCCTCTTTTAGTTTTGAATGGATTCATCATGCAGCACTCTCCACCAATTTATCTTGATTTAAAAATTCATCTGTGAAAGTAAAATACGATTTACTTCCTGGACAAGCTTTATCGTAAAGTAGGACTGGGACTCCATGAGATGGGGCTTCTGACAGTCTTACGTTTCTAGGTATTATTGTTTGATAAACTTTTTCTTTGAAATAGTTTCTAGCTTCTTGTTCTACCTCACCAGATAACTTATTTCTCTTATCATACATCGTAAGAAGGATGCCTCGTATGTTGAGAGATGGATTTAAGTTGGATTTAATCCTCTCGATTGTCTTCATCAACTGAGTAAGACCTTCAAGCGCAAAAAATTCTGTCTGTAGTGGGACCACTAGCTCGTTGGAGGCGACCAATGCCATAATTGTTAGAAGACTTAGAGATGGAGGACAGTCAATGAGTATATAATCATATGATGCCCCAGAATCATTTAAAATAGAGGCTAATTCGTCTTTCAATTTAAAAGCTCTTCGGCTGTCTCCAGCTGTCTCGACCTCTAAACCTGAAAGATCTACATTGGAAGTGATCAAATTTAGATTTTCGAACTTAGTTGATTGAATTACTTCTGAAATTTTTTTATTTCCATTAAGCACACTGTAAATTGTTAGTTCAGAATCTGTATTCGATACTCCAAGACCTGTTGTAGCATTTCCTTGCGGGTCAAGATCAATTACTAAGATTTTTTTTCCTTTCATAGTCATACCTGCTGCCAAATTAATTACAGTAGTAGTTTTCCCTACTCCACCTTTCTGATTAATTACTGAAATAATTTTTTTATCCATTTTTTTTTAAGTTTGAAATCTTTACAACTAATGACTCATTACTTGTTAAACTTTTTTTTTTCTCGTAATCAAATTTCCATTTCTTTGATGTCTCCTTTAAAATTTCTTTTCCACTTTTTCCTAAAAATAAAATTATGTATTTAAATTTTTTGAAATTCTTCGACGCAATTTCAAAAATAACTGGCACAGGTTTGAATGCTCTCGAAATTATAATGTCTGTTTGTAAATTTTTTTCTTCAAAAATATTTTTTTGATTAATTTCTGTGTTTAATTTAAGTTTTTTTGAGATTTCTCTTAGGAAATTGCTTTTGTGATAACTTTTTTCATAGAAAATCATCTTAAATTCAGGTTTTTTCGGTTTCATCAAAATAGCCAAAACTATACCAGGTAGACCTGCGCCTGTACCTAAATCAGTGCATATTTTAACATCGTTTTTATTAATAAAATCAATTGTTTGCGCACTATCTAAAATATGCCTTGTTTTTATTGATTTTTCTGTACTTGAACTTATTAGGTTTATGTCTTTATTCTTTTTTAAAATTGATGAACTATATTTATTAAGCTCCTCCAATGTTTCACGTGAAACATTTTGAATGCTAAGTTTTGAGTTTTTTATAAAATTCGAATCAATCAAGCTATATGCTTAATAGACTTTCTTTTAAGATGAGACAACAAAATATATACAGCTGCTGGAGTTATTCCGTCTATTCTTAGTGCTTGACCCATGGTTTTAGGTCTAATTTTCTTAAATTTTGATTTAACTTCGTTAGAAAGACCAGAAAACATATCATAGTTCATATTTTCTGGTATAATAAGATTTTCATCTCTTTTGAAAGCTAAAATATCTGCATTTTGTTTCCTTAAATATCCTCTATAATGAGAATTTATCTCTAATTGTTCGTCTATTTCACGTGAAACATGCTTAATTTCTGGCCATATTTCACGTATTTTAATCATATCTACTGAGTTTTGGCTTAATATCTGGCTTGCATTACGACTAACACCATTTTTTGCAATATTTACTCCAAATTTTGCAACTTTTGACGGTGTAATTTTCAATTTATCCATTTTTTCTTGAATTTTTTTAAGCTCAGAATGCTTCTCTTTATACAGAATTTTTCTTTCATCAAGCACTAAGCCTATATCTATTCCTTTTTGGGTAAGTCTAATATCCGCATTATCAGATCTTAATGAAAGTCTATATTCGGCCCTAGAGGTAAACATTCTATATGGTTCTGCAACTCCTTTTGTAACAAGATCATCAATCATTACTCCAATATAAGCCTCAGACCTATCCAGAATAAATGGCTCATGACGCTTAAATGACAAAGCTGAATTAATTCCAGCTATAAGTCCTTGTGCGGCTGCTTCTTCGTATCCTGTAGTTCCATTGATTTGACCTGCTAAATATAAATTTTTAATTTTTTTACTCTCTAGAGTCAAAAATAGCTCCCTTGGGTCCACAAAATCGTACTCAATCGCATATCCAGGTCTTAATATTTTAACATTCTCTAAACCGTTGATTTTACAACACATTTCTTGCTGAACATCAGCTGGAAGTGAAGTAGATATGCCATTTGGATAAACTGTATGATCATTTAGTCCTTCAGGTTCTAAAAAAATTTGATGCCTTTGCTTTTCAGCAAATTTAACAATTTTATCCTCTATCGAAGGACAGTATCTTGGGCCAACTCCTTGGATGCTTCCTGAATACATGGCGCTTCGTTTTATGTTTTTTGAAATAATTTTATGTACAGACTCATTCGTATAAGTCATCCGACATGAAATTTGTTTGTTTATGTTTTTTTTAGTAAAGAAGGAAAAAAAATATGGATCGTCATCTGCAAACTGTTCTTCCAAAATATTAAAATTAATTGTTCTAGAATCCAATCTTGGAGGTGTGCCTGTCTTAAGTCTTCCAATTTTAAAGTTAAGTTTTTTAAGTTGCTCACTTAATCCTGTTGTAGGTTTTTCATTATACCGACCGGCTGGAGTTTGTTTTTCTCCTACATGTATCAAACCATTCAAAAAAGTGCCCGTTGTCAGTATTAGCTTTGATGTTTTAATTTTCTTTCCGGACTGTGTTACAAATCCTTTTATACTATTTTTTTCAAATATAAACTCAATTACAGGATCAGAAAAAATGCTTAAATTACAGTAGTTTACAAGTTTTTCTTGCATATATTTTTTATATAACGATCTATCACTTTGTGTTCTGGGCCCTCTAACTGCTGGCCCTCTACTTCTGTTTAACAATCTAAATTGAATACCTGATTTGTCTGCTACATCACCCATAACTCCATCTAGCGCATCTATTTCTCTTACTAGATGTCCTTTGCCTAAACCACCAATTGCTGGATTACACGACATCTCCCCTATTGTTTCAATTTTGTGTGTAAACAATGCGGTGTTAACTCTTAAGCGCGCTGATGCTGCAGCCGCTTCACAGCCTGCATGCCCTCCACCTATAACAACTACATCAAATGATAAATCATTTTTCATAAACTAAACTTATAACTCAATAAAATATTTACAAGATCAGAGAAGAAATATGAAAAAAAACTATAAATCGCTTAAAAAGCCTTATTTATCAATGAAAAAAAATAAATATTGCTCAAAAATCCCCATAAAACTGCTTTTATTTGCCAATACAAAAATCGTTGAAAATACTACCTAATATCTCCTCTACATCCACTTTTCCAACAATTATTCCTAAATGTCTAGTTGCTAATCTTAAATCTTCAGCAGCTTTATCAAAATCTTCTGTTTTATATTTATTTTCAAAATTTTTTAATTGATAAACACATTGCTCTAAATGTTGTCTGTGTCTTTCTCTTGTTATTAAAATATCGTCTGATGTAATAAATTTGTTTTTTAATTTTTTTTTAATTGCAGAAATTAACTCTTCAATATTTTTTTCATTTTTTAATGAAATAGTAATGGGATTTAATTTTTTTAATTTTGAATTAGTATTTTTAAACCCTAAATCAGATTTATTTAAAATAAAAATAGCTTTTTTACTAGCTGAATCACTCAAAAAACCTTTAAAATCAACACTTTTAGGCTCAATTATTACTAAATTCAAATCGGCATCTTCGGCCCTTTTTAAAGCAAGTTTAATACCTTTTTTTTCTATTTCATCTTTGGACTCTCTTATTCCCGCTGTATCAGAAATTACAACTGGGTATCCATCTATATTTAGATGAGTTTCTATTACGTCTCTTGTAGTTCCCGCAATTTCTGAAACGATTGCTACATCTCTTTTTGAAAGATAATTTAATAAAGAAGATTTGCCTGCATTAGTCGGGCCTACTATAGCAATCTTAAAACCTTCTCTGATTCTTTCTCCGACTTTTTGATCATTTAATAGTTTTTGAATTTCTTCTTTTATTTTTTTCGAAGAACTTTTTATATCACTTAAAATATTATCAGGAAGGTTTTCTTCTGGAAAATCTATTTTAGCTTCAACATTTGATAAAATTTTCAATAATTTATCTCTCCACTCATTAAATTTTTTAGAGCTTTTTCCAGACATAATTTTAATTGCTTGTTGCCTTTGAATTTCTGTTTCTGAAGAAATTAGATCTGCAATACTTTCGGCTTTAAGAAGATTTATTTTTCCATTTTGAAATGCAATTTTTGTAAATTCGCCTGGTTCAGCAATTCGACAGTTTTTTACTTTTGAAATTGAATTGTGTATGGCATCAATCACTGCCCGACTTCCATGGACATGAAATTCTGCCATATCTTCACCTGTGTAGCTATCAGGCCCTGGAAACCATATAATTATACCTTCATCTATTGGCTCATTAGTGTTGATTTTATTGATTTTACGCAGTGAGGCCATTCTAGGCGTTGGAATCCCTTCTTTGGTCATTTTCTCTATAGCTATTTTGGTTTCAGGTCCAGATATTCTAATCACAGCTATACCTGAAATACCGGGACCCGAGGATAATGCATAAATGGTCATTGAACCAGTATAACTAAATTTAAGTTTTAAGGAATATTATTTATAATTTAATTGATTGAAGTATTTTTCCAAACTTTGAAGATAATGTTTGTTGGAATCGATAGAAGTTTTATATATAGGTTTTCTGGCTTGATATGTGCTAACAGTTTTAATCATTGTCTTTTTACTTTGATGATGGTTTAGACAATTTTCATCCCAATCCAATTCACAATAATTTAATAGTTTTCTAATTTCATGTTCGCTATTATTAACAATATCTTCATAGTTAATGTCATATATGAAATTTTCACATTTTTTTTTCTAAAATCTCATTAAAAATTCTTTCGGCTTTATCATATTCATTTAAATAAATATAAGAATTAGCAAGATTATTTTTTTGCCCCGGGTTTGATGGATCGAGTTCAATTGCTTTTTTAAAATAAAATATTGAAGTTTTTATGTTGTTTAATCTTTGATGTGCTAAACCACAAATATTTTGCAAATACTCTTTGTTAGGGTATTTTTTAAGCAATTTTTTACCCTCTAAAATTACTTTATTAAATTTTCTTGATTTTAATTCTTGTAAAAGTTGATCAACTTTTTTATTTAATTCCATATTCAATTTTTAAATTAATTTAATTAATTTAAAAACAAATTAATAAAAAAATTAGGCTGGTTTATTCATAGAATTAAAGAATTCTGCATTATTCTTTGTATTTTTCAGTTTTGAATTAATAAATTCAATTGCATCCATTGGTCCCATTGGCGCAATAATTCTTCTTAAAATATTCATTTTTTGCAAATCATTATTATCAAAAAGCAATTCTTCTCGCCTTGTTCCAGATTTAGTAATATCAATGGCAGGGAATCTTCTTTTTTCTGATATTTTTCTATCTAAAATAGTTTCGCTATTGCCGGTTCCTTTAAATTCTTCAAAAATTACCTCATCCATTCTGCTACCAGTATCTATTAATGCTGTTGCTATAATTGTAAGTGACCCACCTTCTTCTATGTTTCTTGCTGCACCAAAAAATCTTTTCGGTCTTTGTAGGGCATTAGCATCAACGCCACCTGTTAGTACTTTGCCCGAACTAGGGACGACCGCATTGTAGGCTCTTCCTAGCCTAGTTATAGAATCTAATAATATAACAACATCTTTTTTATGTTCTGTAAGTCTTTTTGCTTTTTCTATAACCATTTCAGCTACCGCAACATGTCTTTGGGCCGGTTCATCAAAAGTTGAACTTATAACTTCACCCTTAACGGTTCTTTGCATGTCGGTTACTTCTTCTGGTCTTTCGTCAATCAGCAATACCATTAAATAACATTCTGGATGATTTGCTGTTATTGAATTCGCTATACTTTGGAGTATCATTGTTTTCCCCGCTTTAGGCGGAGAGATTATTAAAGATCTTTGACCTTTTCCAATCGGACTTACTAAATCAATTAATCTTGCCGTTAAATCTGGTTTTTTTTCAACTTTATTACTTTCAACTTCTAAAGTTATTTGCTTATTAGGATATAATGGAGTTAGGTTGTCAAAAGCAATTTTATGTTTTGATTTTTCTGGAGATTCAAAATTAATTTTATTTACTTGCAATAATGCAAAATATCTTTCACTATCTTTTGGAGCTCTTATGGGTCCTTCGACTGTGTCTCCGGTTCTTAAGCCAAATTTTCTGATTTGATTAGGGCTTATATATATGTCATCGGCTCCAGGTAAATAATTAGACTCCATAGCTCTTAGGAAACCAAAGCCATCTTGTAGAAGTTGAAGAACTCCGCCACCAGTTATTTCTTCACCTTTTTCGGCAAGTTTTTTAAGTATTGCAAAATATATTTCTTGTCTTCTAAGAGTGCTTGCGTTCTCTATCCCTAGCTTTTCAGCTTCATCGATTAACTGTTCTGAGCTTTTCTTTTTTAAATCTTGTATATTCATAATTAAAGGAGGGCTTGTTAGATGTTAGATGATGACAATATATATATTATTATATAAATTTCAACCCTAGATTGGCTTAAAAATAACAATAAAAATAATCAATATTAATATAATTGTTGGGACTTCATTAATAATTCTAAAGAATTTTGATGTTTTTGTATTAGTTTTTAATTTAAGAGATTCTAAACATGTTCCTAAATATTCATGATAAATGGTAAGAAATATTACTAGGGCTAGTTTTGTATGCATCCATAATTGTGAAAAAATATCTAAACCATTAATATAAATTAAAATTATACCAAATAGCCAAGCTGTAATCATCGCCGGTCTCATTATGTAAAAATATAGCCGTCTTTCCATAGTTTCAAATATATCTGTTGCTTCTTTTTTTTCGGAATTTTCAACATGATAAACAAAAATTCTTGGAAGATATAACAGGCCTGCCATCCAAGATATAACTGCAATTAAGTGTAAAGATTTAAATAATAAATAAGAATTCATAATTTAATTTAAACAAGGGCATTTTGTAAAATTTGATGGACATCTATTTTTTGGAGGATACAGACTATCTGTTAATTTATAGTCCTCATTATTTAAAATAAGATCTGACAACCCATCTATAAAATTTTCATTAACTCCTAAAGCTTCAATTCTGGTGTAGTTAGTGCAGCCATTGTTTCTTGCTAATTTTTTATATTCTATATCTAATTCAACCAATGTTTCAGAATGTTCCGAAACAAAAGCTATTGGCACTATAACCAGGTGTTTTTTTAATTTTGAATTTTCAACTATTACCTCTTCTGTTGATGGTCCTATCCATTTAAGAGGACCAACTCTACTTTGATAACTTAATATATAATCAGCATTAACATTTTTTATTTCATCCATAATTTTTTTTACAGTTTGTTCTGTTTGCCATTGGTAAGGATCGCCTTTCTTTATGTTTTTTTCTGGAAGGCCATGAGCAGAAAAAATTAATTTAAAATTGTTTAGATCTTTAATTTTTTCCATAATCAATTTTGAATGTGCTTTTATAAATTTTTTATCTTCCGGATAACAACAAATTGTTTTCGTTATTATATTTAAATTATTTTTACTTGCTATCTCTTTCCACTCTAATAATGAAGATCCTGAGGTTGCTGCTGAGTACTGCGGGTATAACGGAAGTAATATTGTTTCGTTTGGATCAAATTTTTTTACTTCTTGTATTGTTTGGGACGCCCTTGGGTGCCAACACCTCATAACAACAAAGACTTTGTATTCTGTGCTATTTTGCTTTGCATTTAATGAATTTTCTAAAGAATTTGCTTGGTCTATAGTTAATTTTAAAATAGGTGAAGACCCCCCAATTTCTTGATAAATTTTTCTTGCAATGGGTGCCCTTTTTTTAGAAATTAATTTTGCCAAAGGATATCTTATAAGTTTTGGTAGATTTAAAATTGCAGGATCGTTGAATAAATTAAATAAAAAGGGTTCCACATTTTCTAAACTGTCGGGTCCCCCCAAATTAAACAATACGATTGCTTTTCTCATTTATAATTTCTTACAATATTAATTAATTCACCAACCATTTCTGTTTTGGTTTCGGGTAAAATTCCATGTCCAAGATTAAAAACATATGGGTGATCTTTAAAAATATTTAGATATTTTTCTGCTTCTTTTTTTAATGTTTCTTTGTCCTTTAATAATATTTTGGGGTTTAATCCTCCTTGGATAGGTATTTTTATTTCTTTAATTATTTTCTTGGGATCAACATTATAGTCAATATTTATCATATCTGGACTAACAGCATCACAAAATTTTTTATAATCTCCTATTCCTCTTGGAAAACAAATGACAGGAACGCCTAGTTTTTTAACATAATTTACAAGATTCAAAGTTGGTTCGTATATATATTCTGAAATATTATTTTTTAATAGTCCGGCCCAACTATCAAAAATTTGTATTATCGTAGCTCCGGATTTAATTTGATTTTCAATATGAATTTTAAGAAATTTTTCAATTACAATTAATAATTTATTTATTAATAATTTGTCATTAAAAAAACTTTTAGATAAATTTTTTTTGGGGGACATTTTGTTAATCATATAAACTAATATTGTCCATGGAGCGCCTACAAAGCCAATTAAATCTTTATTTTTTAAAATAGGATTATTAGATATATTAGATATAGATTTATAAATTGGATTTAACTTATTATTAAATTCTGTTTGACTAATATTTGAAAGTTTGTCTAAATTTAATTCACCTAATTTGGGTCCTAATCCTTTTTCAAATCTAACCTCCTGACCAATGCCATACGGCAACATTAAAATATCAGAGAAGATTATTGCGGCATCAAATTTAAATCTCTTAATTGGTTGTAGTGTTATTTTTGTAGACAAATTTTCATTCAAACATAATTTAATAAAATCTGGATTTTTAGATCTAATTTCTCTAAACTCAGGAAGGTATCTTCCGGCTTGTCTCATTATCCATATAGGTTTTGTTTTATGGTTTTTATTTTTTATGCAATCTTGGATTGGAGTCATATAATAATTATATATATAAGCTTTAGTATTTGTTTTATATCCTGTTAATATAGGGAATTATTAATTTTTAACATTTTACCCACTAAATATTAACAGACAAAAATAATAAAAAGTTAAGACAAATAGCCATTTTTTTTAAATTCTGGGTTAAATAAACAATTATGTATATTAATTATTAAGATGTTTATTTATGTTAATAACTTGAAAGATATTCGAGCAAAAAATAAAATAAAAATAGTTATTAATTTTTAACTTATTTATTAAATTATTATAAACATTTTATACATGAATATTAAACACGATATTTACCTTATTTCGGATTCAACTGGAGAGACAATTGATCGAATATTTTTGGCTTTAAAAGCACAGTTCACAAATTTTAAATACAACGACCATCAATTTTCTTTTACAAGAACAGAAAATCAAATAGAAAAAATTCTAGAATTAGCCAAAAAACAAAAAGAACCAATAATTCTTTACACAATAGTAGATCATAATCTTGCAAAACATTTAGAAGAAAAAGCTAAGAAATTTAATATTCCATGTTTTAGCGTCCTTGGGGATTTAATTTTAAACTTTTCTAAATTATTAAAACAAAAAGCCTCACACCTACCAAGTGGACAACACACGCTGGAAGAACACTATAAAAGGATAGAAGCCATACAATTTACAATGAATCATGATGATGGAAATATGATTCATGACTTAGAAAAAGCCGATATAATTTTATTAGGCGTTAGCAGAACAAGTAAAACACCCACATCTATCTATCTTGCAAACAGAGGATACAAAACTTCAAATATCCCACTAATTAATGAAAATTCAATACCAGATTTTTTGAAAGAAAAACCCAAATTAAAATGCGTGGTTGGTTTGACAGCAGAAGCAGAAAGATTAATTGATGTTAGAAAAAATAGAATGATGGCACTAAAAGAAGAACATGGAACCAATTATACAAATATTGAAAAAATAGAATTAGAAACAAAAAATGCAAAAAAAGCTTTTAAAAAATATCAGTGGCCAGTTATTGATGTTACCAGAAGGTCAGTTGAGGAAATATCGGCCTCAATTATAAAAATTTATGAAATAAAAAATCAAAATGAATAAAATAATTCTTGCATCTAATAGCAAGGTAAGAAAAAAAATTTTAAATAAAAATGGAATAGAATGTAAGGTTTTTCCATCCAATGTTGATGAGGAATCAGCAAAAGAAGGTTTAATAAAAGAAAATTCCAGTCCAGAGATAATTTCTAAAAATTTAGCCGAATTAAAAGCTAATAAAATAAGTTTAAAATTTATTAATGAAATTGTACTTGGAGCCGATAGTGTAATAGATATAAATGGAGAATTAGTTTCAAAACCAAAAAATAGAGAAGAAGCATTAATAATATTAAAAAAACTTAATGGAAAAACTCACCATTTAATAAGTTCAGTTTGTATTTCAAAAAATGGTTCTATGATTTGGAATTATACCGAAAAAGCAGCTTTAAAAATGAAATATATGACCAATCAACAACTCAAAGAGTATTTGTTTAAGATCAAAGATGAAGTTTTGTATTCCTACAATGTGTATCAAATAGAAGGCGAAGGAAGATCTTTGTTCTCTAAAATTGAAGGAGATGAAGATACAATTATGGGCTTGCCAGTTAAAAAAATTAAGGATTATCTAAGGAATTTAGAATGAAAAAATATTTAGTTATTGGGAATCCCATAGAACACTCTCTTTCTCCCAGGCTGCACAATTATTGGATTAAAAAAAATAATATTGAGGCCGTCTACGATAAAAAAAAAATTAATGAGAGTGATATTAAATCTCTTATTAACGAAATAAAAAATGAAAAAATTAATGGAATAAATGTAACTGTTCCTTTTAAAAGATCGGTTATTCCATTTATGGATAAACTTAGCTCCGAAGCAAATGAGTCACAATCTGTTAATACAATTTATTTTCAAAGCGGAAAAGTAGTGGGTCATAACACCGATATATCGGGTTTTGAACTTGGAATAAAATATTCAAAATATAATGTTAAAAATAAAACAGCATTTATATTAGGTGCGGGCGGCGTTGTTTCTTCGATAATAATAGCTTTAAAAAAAATGGGAGCAGCCAAAATAATTATAAGCAATAGAACAAAAACTAAAGCCGAAGATCTAAAAAAATTTTTTAGAGATTTAGAGATTATAAATTGGGGAGAAACGCCAAATTTTGATATAATTATTAATGCAACAAGCATCGGTTTAAAAAATAAAGAGGAAATCAATTTAGATTATAGTGGTGTAGGACATAATAAATTTTTCTACGATCTAATTTATAATCCAAAAGAAACAATTTTTTTAAAGAGAGCTAAATTGTTTGGAAATAAAGCCGAAAATGGAAAAATGATGTTTATTTATCAAGCTCATCAAGCATTCACTATTTGGCACAAATTAATGCCAGATATAAATGAAGAAACTATGAATTTATTAGATTAATGATCAAAATTGGCATTTTAGGGGACATAGGATCTGGAAAAAGCTTTGTTGCAAAACAATTTGGATATCCAGTTTTTAATGCAGATAATGAAGTTAGAAAAATTTATAAGAAAGACAAAAAATGCTACACAAAACTTAATAAGGTTATTCCAAAATATATATTGTCGTTTCCAATAAATAAAAAAGAAATTGCAAAATCAATATTGTCCAATCAAAAAAATCTTAAAAAAATAATTAAAATTGTTCATCCAATGATTCGCACGAGAATGAATAAATTTATTAAAAAAAATAAAAAAAAGAAAATAATTGTTTTGGACGTTCCTTTACTTTTAGAAAGTAAAATTACAAAAAAAAATGATATTTTAGTTTTTGTTGGTGCAAAAAAAAATAAAATTATTGAAAATCTTAAAAAAAGAAAAAATTATAATTTGAAAATGATTAAAATTTTAAAAAAATTTCAATTACCTTTAGATTATAAGAAAAAAAAATCAGATTTTATTATTAAAAACAATTTTAAAATAAAGCCAGTCAAGAAAAGTGTTAAATTATTGAAAAAAAAAATTTTATATAAATGAAAGAAGTTGTTTTAGATACGGAAACCACCGGTTTATCAGTAAAAGATGGCCATAGAATTGTTGAGATAGGATGCATTGAGTTAGACAATTTAATTCCCAATTCAAATAAATTTCATTGTTATTTAAATCCAGAAAGAAAAGTTTCAGAAAAGGCATTGGAAGTTCATGGATATACCGATAAGTTTCTAGCAGATAAAAAAAAATTTGTTGATGTAGTGGACGGCTTCCTATTGTTTATAAAGGATAAAAGATTGATCATACACAATGCTGAATTTGATATTGCTCACCTAAATAATGAACTTCAAATAGTTGGGAGAAAAAAAATAGATATTAAAAATGTAATTGATACACTAGATATCGCTAGAGATAAATTTCCCGGATCTCAAATTAGCTTAGATGCGCTATGTAAAAGATATAGAATAGATAATTCGAAAAGAGAAAAACATACTGCACTATTAGACTGTGAATTACTAACAAAAGTTTATATAAATTTAATTGATCAAAAAGAGCCTTCATTAGATTTTATTTCAGGATATCAAGATAACAATGACGTTAAATTTAAATCTACAACCAATTATTCAAAAAAAATAATTAAACCTTCAGATAAAGAAAAAACTTTGCATAAAGAATATTTAAAAAATTCTCTTAAAAAAAATTATTTTAATTAAGTCTTTGATTGTACAGTTGTTCAAAGTCTACTTTTTTTTCAAATTTAATACCAGGAAAACCCGAGTTACTTAATAAATTTATAAAAATTTTTTCCAAGTCAGGATAAATTTCCTTTTGGACATCACATAAAATTATTTTTTCAATTGTTTTTTTATCTTTGATTTGCTCTTCTATTTTTATTATTGAAGCATAGGTAATCTCAAAATAAGATTTATTTTTTGACTTTCCTTTATCCATATAAGAAAGCTTTGTATTTACTTCGATCATCCTATTTTTTAAAGGCTTAGTTGTTATATCAATATTTAAATTATAATTTTTTAAATATTCTTTTACATATAAATAAGTTTCTGCATCTGGAGTTTCAGAAGACATATCTTTTACAAATTGAGTAAGTATTTTAAATTGTTCAGACATTTTTAATTTTTATCATCTATATCCTCGTATTCGCCTTCTATAAAGTTTTTTTTGTTTTTATAATTTTTTTTTGGAATTTTTTTTAAAAAAATTTTACGCGTCCACGGAAAAACTATTAATAACCCCAAAATATCAGTTAAAAAACCCGGGAGTATCATCAGCAAAGCCGCAAAAGCCAAAGCAGCACCAGAAATTATTTCGTTCACAGGCACTTCATCTTTGACAAGCTGTTTAATGGCTGATCTTAGCGTGTTTAACCCCTCGTATCTTGCATAATACAATCCAAATATTGCTGTAATTAATATAAGAGAAATTGTATTTAAAGGTCCAATTTGAGAACCAATTTTAATAAAGAGATATGTTTCAATAATTGGTATTATAAAAATTAACAATATAATCGTGTTCATTTGTCTTTAATCTAATTTGCCAGTTGAAATTACGCAACATAGCAAATATATTTTATTTATGAATTATAGTTTTGAATATATTGATATAATACTTTTGGCAATGATTGCTGGGTTTATTTTTCTTAGATTAAGAGGCATTTTAGGAAAAAAAACTGGACGCGAAGAGAATATGAGAGCTGCTTTTAATCATGATTTTCCAATAAAAAAGGAAGATTATCAAAAAATAGATGAAAATAATTTTGATGAAAAAGCTAAAGTAGATTTTTTAAAAGGAGCCAAAATTGCATATGAATCTATAGTAACAAGCTTTTCATCCGGCGAACTTAAAAAAATAAAAACCCTACTGGATAAAAAAGTTTTCAATGAATTTAATGATGCTGTTAAGGAAAGAAAAAATAAAGGATTAACATCCGAGACAACTTTTATTGGAATAAATTCAGCTAATATAAAAAATTATAGTCAAATAAATAATATGTTTGAAGTAACGGTTGATTTTGTAAGTGAAATAATTGCCTGCGTTGAGGACAAAGATAAAAAATTAATTTCTGGAGACCCTAAAAAAGTTAAAAAGGTTTATGATACTTGGAAGTTTTCTAGAGATATTAAATCTTTAAGCCCAAATTGGTTACTAATTGATACCCAGGCATAATTGATAAAAAAAATTTCAGATCAAGATAAAAAAGATTGGAAAAAATTTTTAGACAGTAAAGAAAAATTAGAAAACAAAGACAAATCATATTCTAATTCTAAAAAAATCGATGTTTTTACTGAAAAAACAATTGATCTTCATGGATATACACTTGAAGAGGCAAATAAAAAAATTTATGAGTTTATCGAAAACAGTTACTTAATTGGAATTAACAAAATTAATATTATTACTGGCAAAGGTTTAAGATCAAAGAATTTAGATGATCCTTATCAATCTAAAAATTTAAGTATATTAAAATATTCCGTACCTAATTTTATAAAAAATAATTCTGACCTTATGAATAAAATTTTAGAAATAGATTTTGATGCAGTTAACAGCTCGTCAAAGGGAAATTTTGACATAATCCTTAAAACAAAAAAAAATGAAATTAAGTAAAAAAAAGATTAAAGCTAGAATTAGAAAAGGAAAAAAGGACGTTAAAAATAAGGTAAAAAATATTAGAAAAAAAATAAGGATTAGGGTTAGAAAAGGGAAAAAAGATATAAAAAAAAACTTTAAAAACTTTTTTTATTGGATAAAGGGAGCAAAAATAGTTGAGCTTAAAGAGTGCGAAGTAGAAAAAGATCCCATAAGACCAGAACTTGATAATGAATTTAGAACAAGTTATGGAAGAAAAATTTACGGCGTTAAATATAAAAATGAAATACAAGCAGTAATGTGTTTTGCCTTCACAAATAAAATTCCTAAATCAGTCAAAGAATTAGATTTATTTAGCAAAGATGCTTTTTTACAAAGCGTTACCAGAGATCAAAATATTGGAAAGATAGCAATAGCTTATACTGTCTGGTCAACAAAAAAAGGCGGCGGAAAACTAATAGTAAAAGAGATTTATAAATTAATAAAGAAATCAAATCATCTCAACAGATTAGCTACTCTCTCTCCTTTAACTGAAATGGCGCGTAAATTTCACTTAAGCAATGGTGCAGTTGAGGTCCAGGTTAATGAAGAAACTCAAAATTTTGAATACAAAATTATAAAATAAATTTTGATAAATCGGTATCTTTAACTATATCTCCTAGATTATTTTTAACGTAATTCGCATCAATATTGATTTTTTCACCACTTCTATCTGTTGCGGTAAAACTAATTTCATCTAGAACCCTTTCGATTATTGTATGTAATCTTCTTGCTCCAATATTTTCAACTTTTGAATTTACTTCGTAAGCTAAATTTGCAATCATATCAATGCCATCTTCTGAAAATCCTAAATCAACATTTTCAGTTTTCAATAAAGCCTTATATTGTTTTATTAAACTATTGTCCGGTTCTTTGAGTATTCTTTTAAAATCTTCACTATTTAAAGCATCTAGTTCAACTCTAATTGGTAATCTACCTTGTAATTCTGGAAGCAAATCAGATGGTTTTGCTAATTGAAAGGCACCTGATGCAATGAATAAAATATGGTCTGTTTTAATCGTTCCATATTTAGTACTAACAGTTGTGCCCTCTATAAGTGGAAGTAGATCTCTTTGAACTCCTTCTCGTGACACATCTCCACCAACACGGTCCGTTCTAGCTGAAATTTTGTCTATTTCATCTAAAAATACTATTCCGTTATTCTCCGTAGAATCTTTTGCTGCTTTTACAATTTTATCTTGTTCTATTAGTTTATCAGATTCTTCATTAATCAAAATTTCATGAGATTCTTTTACTGACATTTTCTTCTTTTTAGCTTTTCCTCCCATTGATTTTCCCAACATTTCTGAAATATTAATCATTCCGACGTTGGCACCAGGCATTCCAGGAATTTCAAATTGTGGCATTTGTCCTGTTTCATTAATATCTATATCAATTTCATTATTGTCTAAATCTCCGCTTCTTAATCTTTTTCTAAAACTTTCTCGTGTGGCAACAGTTGCTTTATTTCCAACCAAAGCATCCAAAACTCTTTCTTCGGCTAACTTTTGAGCCTTTGCATGTACTTCTTTTCTTTTTTTTACTTTTTCCATAGCGATAGCTATTTCCAAAAGATCTCTGATTATTTGTTCAACATCTCTTCCAACATAGCCAACTTCAGTAAATCTAGTTGCCTCAACTTTAACAAAAGGTGCTTCAGCTAATTTTGAAAGTCTTCTCGATATTTCTGTTTTTCCAACTCCAGTTGGTCCCATCATTAAAATATTTTTGGGTAAAACTTCATCTTTCATCTCGCCCGTTAAAGCCTGTCTTCTCCATCTATTTCTAAGAGCAATTGCCACTGCTCTTTTTGCATTTTCTTGTCCAACAACAAATCTATCTAATTCAGAAACAATTTCTCTTGGAGATAGTGAGTTTAAAATTTCTTTTTTGTCTGTTTTTTCTTTAGGCACCAAAGGTGTTACGTTTGAATTTTCCATTATATTTTTTCAATTTTTATATTGTCATTAGTAAATACACAAATTTCAGAAGCAACTTTAATTGCTTTTTTTGCAACTTCTTCTGCCGAAAGGTCAGTATCTATTAAAACTTTTGCCGAAGCTAATGCGTAATTTCCTCCAGAACCAATTCCTATTACGTCCCCTTCTGGCTCAAGAACATCGCCAGTTCCAGAAATTATAAAACTTTTTTCTTTATCCCCAACAGCCATTAATGCTTCCAATCTTCTTAAATATTTATCGGTTCTCCAATCTTTAGCTAATTCGACCGCTGCTCTTGCAAGATTTCCTGCATGTTTTTCTAATTTAGATTCTAGTCTTTCAAACAAAGTTAAGGCATCTGCTGTAGAACCAGCAAAACCTGCAATAACATTTCTTTTCTCAATTTTTCTCACTTTGTTAGCTGTGCTTTTTATAATGGTGTTTCCCATGCTAACTTGTCCGTCACTAGCAACCACCACTTCTTTATTTTTTCTTACTAATACTATTGTTGTCATGCCTTATAAATGGATACTAAATTCAATAGTTCAAGACCAAGTCTAGTATCATTGCCATAATTGGATAATAGATATATACCTTTTTTAAATTATGAAGAGGAAAGCAAAAATTACTCGAAAAACTAAAGAAACCAAAATCGATGTTGAAATAAATGTTGATGGAAAAGGGAAATATAATATTAAAACAGGAATTGGTTTTCTAGATCATATGTTAGAGCAACTTTCTAAACATTCTTCTATGGACATTAATTTAAAAGCCAAAGGAGATACTCATATAGACCTTCACCACACCACAGAGGATACTGGCATTGCTATTGGTGAATGTTTAAAAAAAGCTTCCAATAAATTTATAGGAATAAAACGTTATGCTCATGCAATGATACCTATGGATGAAACATTAACTAGAGTTGCATTGGATGTATCTAACAGACCTTATTTAATTTGGAAAGTAGACCTGAAAGTAGAAAAACTTGGAGAAATGGATACAGAGTTATTCAAAGAGTGGTTCCAGGCTTTTTCTCAAGCCGCAGGAATAACCCTGCATGTTGAAAATTTATATGGAGACAATAGTCACCATAAAGTTGAATCATGTTTTAAGGGGTTGGCCAGATCTTTAAGGACAGCTTTACAAATAGATTCAAAAAATAAAAAAGTAATACCTTCTACAAAAGGTTCATTATAAAAAATTAATGAATATCACAATTGTTGACTATAACTCGGGCAACATAAGCTCTGTAGTTAATTCGTTCAAAGAAGTTGCTCAAAATAAAGTAAATATTGAAGTTACTTCTGATTTAAAAAAAATTGAATCAAGTGATAAAGTTGTTTTGCCAGGACAGGGATCTTTTAAAAGTTGTGTGGATTCTTTAAAAAATATTAATGGTTTAGTAGAAAGTTTAGACAAATTTTCATTAGAGAACAAAAAACCTCTTCTAGGAATATGCGTTGGTTTGCAAATGTTTGCAGACGTTGGTTATGAAGAAACAGAGACCAAAGGATTGGGATGGATACCAGGCAAGGTATCTAAAATTTATAATCAAAATGGAAAATATAAACTTCCTCACATTGGCTGGAACCAAATTAACATTGTTAAAGAAAGTAAAATTTTTAAAAATATTGAAAATAACTCACACATGTATTTTGTACACAGTTATGAATTTATACCAAATGATAAAAGTGTAATTTCTGCAACAACGAATTATTCATCTAATATTGTTTGTTCAGTAGAAAAAGAAAATTTGTTTGGAACACAATTCCACCCCGAAAAGAGCGATAAAGCAGGACTTAAAATAATAGAAAACTTTATAAATTTATAATTATGAAAATATTTCCAGCTATAGATATTAAAGATAAAAAATGCGTAAGATTAATCAAAGGAGACTTTGAAAATAAAACTGAATATGAAACTTCTCCAATTGACCAAGCTGGCAAATATAAAGATCATGGATTTAAAAACTTACACATTGTTGATCTAGATGGAGCTTTAACTGGAGAGACGGTAAATCTTGATCTTATTCAAGAAATAGTTAGTAAATTTGAACTTAAAATTGAAATAGGCGGAGGGGTTAGAACGTTTGAAAGTATTAAAAAATATACTGATGTTGGCGTTGAAAAAGTAATTCTAGGAAGTGTTGCTATAAAAGATAAAAATTTTTTAAAAGAAGCTTGTGCAAAATTTCCAAACAAAATTGCCCTCGGTTTAGATTCAAAAGATGGATATCTTTCTATATTTGGATGGAAGGAAAATTCAAATCAATTAACTTTAGATTTTTTAAAAGATGTAAATGATTATGGTGTTAGTAGATTGATTTATACAGATATTAATAAAGACGGGACCAAGTCTAGCCCAAACTTTAAAGAAACAGAAAAAGTTGCCGAAATATCTAATTGCCCAGTGATAATTTCAGGCGGAGTTTCTTCAATTAAAGATATTAAGACAGCTAAGAATTTAAATAATAAAAATATTGAAGGTATAATAGTTGGAAAAGCTATATATGACGGTGATATAAAATTAGACGAATTGGTTAAAGAAGATGCTTAAAAAAAGAATAATTCCTTGCTTAGATGTAAAAAATGGTCGTGTTGTTAAAGGTATAAATTTTGTAGACCTTAAAGACGCAGGAGATCCAGTCGAGCAGGCTAAAATTTATAGTGATGGTGGAGCTGATGAAATTTGTTTTTTGGATATTACAGCTTCAAGTGAAAACAGAGATACTATTTATGGTGTAATCAAAGACACATCAAAAAAATGTTTTGTGCCCCTAACTGTTGGAGGAGGCGTTAGAAGCGTTGAAGATATTAATAAATTGCTTAACTGTGGGGCTGATAAAGTTTCGATTAACACTGCAGCAGTTCAAAATGAAGAAGTTGTTATCCAAAGTTCTAAAAAATTTGGATCTCAGTGTATCGTTGTTGCTATTGACGCTAAAAAAAATGGAGATTTATGGGAAGTATTTACTCATGGAGGAAGAAATAATACAGGAATTAATGCAATAGAGTTTGCAAAAAAAATGGAAAATAGTGGGGCTGGAGAATTATTAGTTACTTCTATGGATAGGGACGGAACTCAAGTCGGATATGATATTGATTTAATGTCTAAAATTTCTTCCGAAGTAAATATACCAGTGATAGCCTCAGGAGGAGTTGGTAATTTAGATCATTTAGTAGATGGTATTAAATTAGGGAAAGCAAGCGCTGTATTAGCAGCATCTATATTTCATTATGGAAAATATTCTGTAAAAGAGGCAAAGCAATATTTGGACTCAAAAGGAATACCTGTTAGAATTTAATATGTTAGAAACATTAGAAGATTTAATAAATATAATTAGAAATAGAAAAAACTCATCTCCAGATAAATCTTACACAAAAAAATTGTTAGAGAATAAATCATTAAGTACAGAAAAAGTTAAAGAAGAAATTGCTGAATTAATTGAAGCAGTTGAAAACAACAGCAATAAAATTCACGAAGCAGCTGACGTTTTATATCATTTAGTTGTTTATTTAGAAGCAAACGGAGTTAAAATAGAAGATGTAATGGAAGAACTTAATAAGAGGAAAAAATGAGTTACGATGATAATAATATTTTTGCAAAGATATTAAGAGGAGAAATTTCTTGTAATAAAATTTATGAAGATGATTTTGTTTTGTCTTTTTATGATATTAATCCACAAAAAAAAATTCATGCACTAGTTATTCCAAAAGGAAAATATGTTGATCTTGATGATTTTAGTCAAAATGCTTCATCTGAGGAGATGATAGGATTATTAAAAGGGATAAGTGCTGTAGCTAAAAAACTGGGTATTTCCACCGATTCTGGAAAGGGATATAGAGCACTAGCGAACGTAAGTGAACATGGGGGACAAGAGGTGCCACATTTACATTTTCATATTTTTGGAGGTGAAAAAGTTGGGAAAATGGTTGAGTGAACAATCAAGTAGAAAGAAACTATCTTGAAATTAAATCCATAAATGAATTAGCGGTAAAAAATAAACCATTTAACGATTTATATTTAGAAAAAGTTAATCCAGCTGATTTTCAACTAAACAAATTTTTTTATAAAGAAATAGGAAAAAAACATAGATGGACAGACAGACTGGCTTGGAATGATAAAAGATGGACAAATTATCTAGAGAGTTTGGGTGTTGATACATACATTTTAAAACAAAATAAAGATCTTATTGGATATTTTGAGCAAATTTTTGACAAAGATAAATTAGATTGTGAAATTGCCTATTTTGGAATCTTAGAAGAATATATTGGAAAACAATTAGGAGGATATTTGTTATCGGAAGCTCTTAAAATATCATTTAATAATGGATCGAAAAGAATTTGGGCACACACATGCTCACTGGATCACAAGAACGCATTAAAAAATTATTTATCTAGAGGAATGAAAGTTTTTAAATCTGAAATTTTAAATTTATAATAGATTAGTTTGGTTGAGGTAATTTAAATATTTTTTTATTTATAATAGAATTTTTCTTAATATTAAAAATATATGTAACAACTAAATTTTGATATATATCTTCTGTTTGCCAACCAATTAAATCATAAGAGTCTTTATCAAAAAAAATATTTATTAAATTTCCATTGTTTTGCACACTAAATAAATAATATTTTTCATTAATAAGTTTTGCTTTTAATTTTTCAATTTTTTTTATTAATAAATCTTTATCTAAAATTAATCCCAAAGAAGTTTGATCTAGTGGATATGTAAAATATCCTTTGCTAGCCTGATTTTTAATTACTAAAGAATTTCCGTTGGATACAATTAATTTCTTTTTTAAATTATTGTATTTACAATTAATTTTTTTTGGATATTGAATTATACAATTCCCTTCTTCTGACTTATCGTTTATTGTTTGTTTAAAATTAAAACTAATATTATTTATTTTTTT
>MPMA02135478.1_pt1 | contig 24227 bp, 35 predicted proteins | sample 1617361 | NCBI WGS metagenome assembly MPMA02 (sample SAMN05944807, study PRJNA350692) | marine metagenome | biome: marine; feature: ODZ; material: water; isolation source: 180 m water sample filtered on 0.2 um supor filter | place: Pacific Ocean | collected 2012-04-08 | depth 180m m | reverse complement strand
GATCCTTTGGTGGTCGAAGCGACGGTCGATCCCCGTGACATTGCCAGACTGGAGCCCGGTGTACTGCATACAGTCGATGGCACCCTGCGGCTGCCCGACTCGGCGCAACTCTCCGTACCGGTCACGATCGAGCCCGCTTCGGCTCGTGTCTCCTTCCAACTGCTCGCCCGGCAACGGCGGGCTACGGTTCCTCGCGTACGCATCCAGATCATTTCTTCACCCCAGGACTTCGGGACATACCAAGTCACGCTCACCGAACCGCTTCTGAGCGATGTCGACATTGAAGCATCGCCCGATGACATCTCCGAAGTCGAGGCGGGTCGGGCTCAGATCATCGCCTTGGTGCATCTGACCACCAATGACAAGGAGCGGTCGGTCGAGAAGAAGGCCGTGTCTTTCTTTGCCATTGTTCGACCGGACGGCACCGCCACTCCGGTGCTCGGGCATTGGCAGGACAATCCACACCCCGAGATCGCCTTAACGATCACCCGCGTGGAATAACAATCAACTCCAACGGGTGCAGTGCCACGCCTTCTTGCCCCGCCGCAACAGGATGGTGTGGCCGTGAAGCAGGTCCGCAGCAGCAAGCGAGCGATCAACGGCCTCTTGTCCGGAGATCTTCTCGCCGTTGACCGACACACTTCCGGCCTTGAGGAATTCCCTCGCCTCTCGTCGCGACTTTGCCAGGCCAGTATCTGCGAGAAGTTCGGCCAGCGGCACACCCCCGTCAAGTGCCGTACGGTTGTGGTTGGATGATTCGACATCCGCAAAAACAGCCTCGAGCATGTCCTCTTCAAGATCTCGGACGCCGCCGCCAAAAAGGGCCGCGGCGGCCGCCTCGACGCGAGCAAGTTCGTCCGCGCCGTGCATCATGCACGTGAGCTCGGAAGCGAGCATGTGTTGCGAGATTCGCTCGTGGGGCGCAGCGGCATGGCGTGTTTCAAGATCTTCGATGGTGGACTGATCGAGGAAGGTGTAGATTCGCAGGAACCGCCCGGCATCCTCATCGCTTGCGTTGAGCCAGAACTGGTAGAAGGCCCACGGACTCGTGCGATCGGCAGTCAGCCAGACGGTGCCGGTTTCGGTCTTGCCGAACTTGGTACCGTCGGCCTTGGTGATCAGCGGCGCCGTGATGCCGTATCCACGCGGCTCGCCTTCCGGAGCATCGGCCATGTGCCGTCGGATCAGATCGATACCGGAGACAATGTTGCCGTACTGGTCGGATCCCGCCATCTGAACAGTACAGTCGTAGTTTGTACGAAGGTGCAGGAAGTCATACGCCTGCAAAAGCATGTAGGAGAACTCGGTATAGGAAATGCCCTGCTCTCGGTTGTGCAGCCGCTCGCGGACCGAGTCCTTCTGAATCATCGTGTTGACCGAGAAGTACTTGCCGACATCACGGAGAACATCGAGATATCCGAGTTTGCCGAGCCAATCGGCGTTGTCGACCATGATCGCCGCGTTGTCGGCGCCGGAATCAAAGTCGATGACACGGCTGAAGATCTGTTTTTGCGCAGCGACATTGGCCTGCACCTGCTCGCGGGTTTGGAGAGATCGTTCGGCCTCCTTGCCGGATGGATCTCCGATCAAGCCGGTTCCACCGCCACAGAGCACGATCGGCTTGTGTCCGCATCGTTGCCAGCGGGCCAGCAGCATCATCGGCACGAGATTGCCGATGGTCAGGCTGGTTGAGGTTGGATCAAAACCGCAGTAGCAGGTCCGCATCCCACCAGCGAGGTAGGCGGGCAGCGCCTCGTCGGCGGTTGTCTGGTGGAGCATGCCCCGCCAGCGAAGTTCATCGAGAAAGTGAGCGGACATATCAGGCCGCGCCTCGACGGCTTGTCACAATCAGCACAATCACTGGCCATACGCTGATGGCAATCGACACGACCACAATCCAGACCGTCATGATCGCCCGCATCGCGTTCTCAGTAACAACCGGAATCTCAGCGGTCGGGGCATCATCGGAAACCGCCTCGGCCATTTGTTGGTCCACGAGACCCATTGATGCTTCCAGCACGTTGTTGAACCAGTAGAACGCGCCGATCAGTCCGATGATCGCCAAGAGTATGCGGATCCATGCCCACCATCGCAGGGCGCCGCGGCTCCATTCGGCGCCACTCGCCGCACCGCTGCCCGCGATGATCAGCCACAATCCGAGCAGGGTCGCCGATCCATAGATGAACATTTCAAAGACTGCATGCCCGCCTGTTGGCATTGGCATGTCATCCGCATGGTCCATACCGGCCATACCAAGGGCCATGGCCCCCTGCCCACCCCAGCAGAGCATGCCAAGCACGCCGATCACGATCGACACCACGGCCACCCACTGTGGCACCTCCGGCGTCCACGTCGACAGGTTCGGCACGGACGTGAGCGAACTCATGCCGCCGAAGGTGTCTTGGTCTGCCTGCTCGCTCATGCGAAATGCTCCAAGAAGGGAGGTTCAGAATTGACGCAGGAAACGCGCGTCGTTTTCAAACAGCCATCGAATATCGGCGATGCCGTGCTTTCGCATCGCGACCCGCTCAACGCCGAGACCAAATGCAAAGCCGGTCCATTCCTCTGCGTCAATATTCAACGCTTCCAGCACATTGGGGTCCACCATGCCGCAGCCGCCAAGTTCCACCCACTGCCACTTCCCTTTGATCCGCATCTTCATATCCACTTCGGCCGATGGCTCGGTGAAGGGGAAAAAACTCGGTCGCATGCGGACCTCGACCTCCTCGCCGAAGAAGGCGTGGGCAAAACCAAGCAGGGTGCTCTTGAGATCGACCATGGTGACGCCGCGATCCACGTAGAGTCCTTCGACCTGGTGGAACATGCTGTAGTGCGTGGCATCGTGCGTGTCGGGGCGGTACACGCGACCGGCCGCGACGATGCGAACCGGTGGAGGGGTCTTCTCAAGCACGCGAATCTGCACGGTCGAGGTTTGCGAGCGAAGAATGCCGCCGCCCTCAAGGTAGTAGTTGTCGATGGCTTCGCGGGCGGGATGCGATTCCGGCACGTTCAGCGCGGTGAAGTTGTGCCATTCGTCCTCGACCTCAGGGCCCGTGGTCGGCTCGAAACCCATGCGGGCGAAGACCTCGATGATCTCGGCCACCGTCTGACTGACAATGTGACGTCGGCCCAGGCCAGCAGGAAGGCCCGGTTCGGTCACGTCCATAGGCGGGCCGGACGGACCCTTCGCACCAACATCTTTGTGGGCCTTGAACGCGTCTTCGAGCGCCTGCTTCAAGGCGTTCATCCGCTCGCCGAAGGCCGGCCGCTCACTCGGCTCAACGTCCTTCATACGGGCCATCAACTGCTTGAGTTGCCCCTTGGAGCCAAGCCAGTCGATCCGCCACGCTTCCACGGCGGCATCATCGCCCGCTGCGGCGAGCGCGGCGAGTGCCTGTTCCTGCGTCGTGTCCAGTTCGGCGAGCATCGTGGGCAGGATACGGGGTCAGGTACCGCCCCGGGGCCAAGAACAGGCCCGAGGTCGAAGAGACTGACGCCGGGGGAGCTGCCCAGCCCCCCATATCAGCCGTCGGACTTCTTGTCGTCCTCGTCGTCGGCTTCGACCGCAGCTTCATCGCTGTCGGCCGCTGCCTCAGCGATGTCTTCGGTTTCGGGAGCATCGGTTGCCGCGGCCTCTTCAACGCTGGCCTCATCTTCGGCCGGAGCCTCGGTGTTCTCGACGATCGCCTCATCCTCGACTTCGGCCACCGGCTCGCCCTTGCGAAGCGAGGCGGCGTACGCGGTGCGGCGGTCAGCCTGCTTGCGACGGGTGGAGGTGCCACCACCGATCTGCGGGCCTTCCTCTTCGCCGACGAGTTGCAGCACGACGATATCGCCGCCGTCACCGAGCCGGTGCCGGCCGGTACGGATGATGCGGGTATATCCACCGTCCCGATCGCGGTAGCGATCGGCGATTGCAGTCATCACGTGCTGCACGAGCCGAGGTGCCTTGCGAAGTTCGCCGTAGCGGTTGAACTCGATGTCGGAAGCAGAGGGTAGGTCGAAGTACACATTGTCCTTGCGGGAGTCGGGGACATTGCCGTCCGCCACCCACGCATGAATCATGCGGTCGTTCATCCTCGCCTCGATCTGTCGTCTCGCCTGCAAGCCACCCTTCTTGGCGATCGTGATGATCTTCTCGATGAAGGGCTGCGCAGCCTTGGCCTTGGGCATCGTGGTTTCAATCTGCCCGTGCTCGAACAGACCGGCGGCGAGATTGCGCAGCATCGCAGTGCGATGTTCGCTGTCTCGCCCGAGTTGTTTTCCGTGAATGCGATTTCGCATGACGTGTCTCCTCGTCCTCGGCCAGAGCCGGTGGACGTCTCGCGGGCTCAGCCGGTGTAGGCCGCCTCCGGCATCTGATAGCCCTCAGGCAGTCGCATGCCCAGCGCCAGGTCCATTTCTTCGAGTTTCTTGGTCACCTCACGCAGCGAGGTCTTGCCGAAGCTGCGAAGGGCCAGAAGTTCAGACTCGCTGCGAGTCACCAGTTGTGACACAGTCTCGATCGCGGCCGATTCAAGGCAGTTGGCCGATCGGACGGTGAAGTCCATTTCCGAGACGGGCGTGTTCAGTTTGCGAACGAGGCTGTCATCGACAGCCGCGGCTGCCGCAGCATCATCGGAAACACGCTCGTCGCCCGGCTCCTCGACCTGCACGAACGGGTTGAGGTGCTTGCGGAGGATCTTGGCGGCCTCCGTGAGGGCCATTTCCGGAATCACGGTACCGTCGGTCCAGATATCCATGATGAGCCGGTCGAAGTTGGTCTTCTGCCCGACCCGCGTGTCCTCGACGCGGAACCGCACCCGCAGTACGGGGCTGTAGATCGCATCGACTTCGATCTCGCCGATGATCTGCTCGTCGGCGCTGCGGACGTGCCGCTCGCTTGCGGGCGAGTAGCCGCGGCCGCAGGAGACCGTCATGTCGATGTTCAGGTCGGTGCTCTCGGTGGGCGTGGCGATCACATGATCAGGGTTCAGGATGCGAATCGCCGGGTCGGCCGCGATGAGGTCGGCCGTGACGGCGCCGGGGCCTCCGGCGGAAAGCGTCATCGTGCGGGGCGAGTTGCCCTCGCTGTCCATGGCAACGATCAACCCCTTGAGATTCAGGATGAGGTCGGTGACGTCCTCCTTCATGCCGGGAATCGTCGTGAATTCGTGCTCTACGCCTCTGACCGTCACGGTCGTGATCGCGGCACCCTCGATGCTGCTCAGCAGAATGCGTCGCAAACTGTTGCCAATGGTCGTACCGAAGCCTCGCTCCAGCGGCTCGATACTGAACCGGCCGAATGACTCCGTACGGGATCCACGGTCGACATCGACCTTGGCAGGAAGTTCCAATCCTCTCCAGCGAACATGCATGACTGACTCCAAACGTGCAGCAATGATCCAAAGTGGAAACGACTCGGGGTGTTCGGTCATCCGTCGCCTTGCTGCTTCGCGACGAACGCCATCTGCACCCGAACCGGGTGGCCCTTACGACGGGCCGAATACCTCAGCAGCGACGCTGCTTCTTGGGCCGACACCCGTTGTGGGGAATCGGCGTGTGATCTTCGACAGCGGTGACGATCAGCCCTGCATGATCGAGACCGGTGATCGCGGATTCGCGACCACCACCTGGACCCTTGACGCGGACTTCGACCTCTCGCACGCCCATTCGCTTCGCCTTGGAGGCGGACCGCTCAGCGGCGCGGGTCGCTGCGAATGGTGTCGCCTTGCGGGCGCCTTTGAATCCGACTGTTCCGGCCGAATCCCAGCACAACGTCTCGCCACCGAGATCGGTGAACGTGATGATCGTGTTGTTGAAGGAGGCCTTCACGTAGACGATCGCTTTGCCGATGTTCTTTCTGACTTTCTTCTTGGCCATGATTACTCTCTCCGGAGGTGATCCGGTTCAGACTCCTCTGCTGCTGCGAATCACTTCAGACTCTTCTTGCCAGCCACGGTTCGCTTCCTGCCCTTGCGTGTGCGAGCATTGCACTTGGTTCGCTGACCTCGCACCGGAAGACCGCGACGATGGCGATCGCCTCGATAGCAACGGATATCCCGAAGCCGCTGGATATTCTGCGCCACTTGTCGACGCAGCGCACCCTCGACGATGTACTCCTCGTCGATGAGCCCGGCGATCTGCACGACATCCGATTCGGACAGGTCGCTGGCTTTGATATCCGGATCGACCCCTGCTTTTTTGAGGATATCATCCGCAAAGCGCGGGCCAATGCCGTGGATGTACCGGAGGGAATACCGGATCTTCTTCTTCTCGGGAATGTCGATGCCTGCAATACGTGGCATGGTGGAGCTCCGTGCGGATCGCCTATTGGGGCGATCAGCCCTGCCGCGCCTTCAGACGCGGGTTCTTCTTGTTGATGACGTACCGGCGACCCTTGCGGATCACGATCTGGCAGTCCTTGGTTCTTCGTTTGATGCTGCTTTTGACTTTCATGGTGCTGTTTCCTCTGGCCTCACTGCCGATACACAATTCGACCCTTGGTCATGTCGTAGGGGCTGATCTCGACCTTGACGGTGTCGCCGGGCAGAATGCGGATATAGAACTTCCGCATTCTTCCGCTGATGTACGCGAGGATCTTCTGCCCGTTCTCCAGTTCAACCATGAATCTGGTATCCGGGAGCGCCTCGGTCACGACTGCGTCAAGGACAATCTTTTCCTCTTTGGCCATGGGCCGTGTCCTGCAGGACCTCCTTATGAACGAGATGACGAACCGCCACCCCGCCGGGCGGAATCGCTGCCCGTAATGAATCCACTGTAATTTCGCATGAGCAGATTGGCCTCGATCCGTTGAATGAGGTCAAGGCCAACACTCACAACAATAAGTAATCCGGTTCCTCCGAGGAAACTCGAAACAAAGAACGGAATGTCCATGTACCTCGCCACCATGGACGGAATCACCGCGATGATCGCGAGGAAACCCGCGCCCACATAAGTGATGCGTTCAACCACCGTCTCGAGATACTCCGCCGTGCGAGGTCCGGGGCGAAGCCCGGGAATAAAACTGCCGTTCTCTCTCAGTTGCTGGGACATATCGTCGGGACTGAAAACCACTGTCGTCCAGAAGTAACTGAAGAAGTAGATGAGGATGATCTCAAGAACGATGTACGGGTATTCGCCCATCTGGAAGTTTCGGTTCATGAAGAAAACCACGCTCTGCCACCACGCCGGAGCTTCGGCCGACACTGAGGTCGCGAGATAGCCGAGGAAAGACGAAGGGAAGATGAGCAGCGAGGACGCAAAGATGATCGGCATGACACCCGCGTGATTGACCCGAAGCGGCAGATAGTGCTTCTGCCCGCCGTAGGTTCGCCGCCCACGCGTATGTCTGGCCTGCTGAATGGGAATCCGCCGCTGCGCCACGGTAATCAAGACGGATCCGGCCACGACGATCACAAAGGCGACAATGAGGAAGAGAATCCCGAGTACACCGACGCTTCCATCGCCGCTCTGCAGCGAGAAGTCGACGTTGTTGACAAGCCACCCGATCGCCATGGGCATCTGGGAAACGATGCCCGCCGTCAGGATGAGAGAAACACCGTTGCCGATGCCGTACTTGTCGATCTGTTCACCAAGCCACATCAGGAAAATACTGCCGGCCGTCAGTGCGGAGAGTCCGGAGAAGTAGAAGATCAGGATGCCGGCCTGCGTGCGGAACTGAGGCTGCACCAGCCCCTGCCCTTGGAGGAACTTCATCCACATGAAACCTTGAATGAGGCACATGGCGATGGTCGCGTAGCGAGTCCACTCTGTGATCTTCTGCTGACCTGAAGCACCTTCCTTCTTGAGTTCCTGTAACTTCGGTACGGCTGACTGCAGCAACTGGAAGATGATCGCGGCCGTGATGTAGGGCATGATGCCCAAGCCGAAGATCGTGGATTGCTTGAACGAGCCGCCCGAGAACACCGAAACATACTCAAGCAGTTTTCCGAAACCCGTGGCATCGGAGGCGGATTGCCTCGCAAGTTCCTCGAGTTGGGTTTGGTCGACCCCGACGAGCGGAATCCAGAATCCGATGCGATAGATCGCGATCATCGCAAACGTGAACAGCACGCGATTGCGAAGCTCGGGAATCCGGAAGATGTTGATGACGGCGCTGTACATGCCGAATCAGGTTCCTTTGGGGAGATGGTCGCCCCTGTCAATCACTCGTCGTTCGATTCCGTTGGAGGTTCAGTACTTTCGGAAGGCGCCTCAGCAACGGGAGCCTCCGTGGCTACTTCCGCAGAAGTCCCCTTCTTCGGCTTGCCTGGATCACGTGTCCACTTCTTCAGTTCGAGCACGGTGACCGATCCACCAGCGGCCATAATCTTGGCCTCTGCGGACTTGGACAACTTGTTGGCCGTGACATCGAGTTTCTTCGTCAAGTCGCCTTCGCCGAGAATCTTGAGCGGCTTCTTCGTATCGCGAATGATGCCGGCCTTGGCCAGCGACTCAGCCGTGACCGCGTCTCCATCACTAAAGCGACCTTCGAGCGTCTTGAGATTGACGAGGTGGTACTCGGTCCGGAACTGCGCGTTGGTGAATCCGCGCTTGGGCATCCGCCGAGCCCAAGTCATTTGGCCACCCTCGAAGTAGGCGCGACGCTTATAGCCGCTGCGGGAACCGGCACCTTTGTGGCCGCGGCCACTGGTCTTGCCATGCCCGCTGCCTGGGCCTCGGCCCACGCGCTTCCGACCCTTGTAGCGGCCGACCTTGGATGTGATTTCATGAATCATCATGACTAATAATCTCCTGGAGATGCCGGGGCATCACTCAGCGGGGGAATCCTTGGGAGTGTCGTCAACAGCAGGCGCCGCAGACTCCGTGGGGGCATCTTCCGGTGTCTCGGTTGCGGCAGCAGGCTCTTCTACAACCGCGGTCGCGGGCTCCTTGGCCGGCTTGGCATCTGCGGTATCCGACTTCGACTCGGCCTCAACCTCGACTTCAACCGACGGCATGAAACTCGTACCACGAACGATCATCTCCTCGACATCGGTCGTGCCAACCTGGACACCGCGAAGTCGCTCCACGTCGTCCTTGCCGCGAAGGCGGGACAATCCGTCGATGGTGGCCTTGACGACATTCTTGGAGTTGTTTGATCCATAGGACTTGGTCAGGCAGTCCTGAAGACCGAACATCTCCAACACCGCGCGAACCGATGCGCCAGCGATGACGCCGGTACCGGGCGACGCCGGCACGAGCCGCACGCGGCAGGCGCCGAATCGACCTTCAACCTCATGCGGAATCGTTCGACCCTGCATGGGATAGGGTCGCATGTTCCGCTTGGCAATCTTCTGCGCCTTTTCGATGGCCGGGGGCACTTGGTTCGCCTTGCCGTATCCGGCTCCGACGCGACCATTGCGATCGCCCACGACCACGAGGGACGAGAAACTGAAGCGGCGACCACCCTTGACCGTCGCAGCCGTGCGAAATACACCGACCGTAGTCGATTCAATTCCACCTGATCCATCGAGATACTCAGCCATTGGTAAACACCTGTCTGCCGGGAATCCGGCTCAGAACTTCAATCCGCCCTCGCGGGCACCGTCGGCCAGGCTCTTGACCCGACCGTGATACTTGAAACCATTTCGGTCGAAAACAACCGATCCGACGCCTGCGGCGACGGCTCGCTCGGCCAGCCGCTTGCCGACTTCGCCGGCCGCTGCGACGTTGCCGCCATAACTGCTCTTGGCGTCCTTCTCCATCGTCGAAGCAGCCGCAAGCGTCCGCCCACTCAGGTCGTCAATGACCTGCGCGTACACGTGCTTGGAACTGCGAAAGACCGTCAGCCGCGGACGGTCCGGCATACCGAAGATGCTGCTTCGAATGCCTTTCCTCCGCCTCGTTCGCCGAATAATTCGTTGTTCGTTTCGTTTCATGTCATGCGCTCCCGCGTTGCCTAGATCAGGCCCCGAAGATCTTGCCCTGCTTGCGGACGATGATTTCGCCGTCGTAGAGAATGCCCTTGCCGTTGTACGGCTCGGGGCGACGTTGATCACGGATGTTCGCGGCGAACTGGCCGACCGCGTGCTTGTCCGCGCCAGTGATGGTGATCTTGGTGCCTTTGTCGACGTCGAACTCGACCCCGGCAGGTACCGGGATGTCAACGGAGTGGCAGTAGCCGATGTTGAGTTGAATGGTCTTGCCCATGGGCTTGGCATTCCATCCGACACCGACAATGTTCAGAATTTTGGTGTAGCCCTGACTGACGCCGGTAACCATGTTCTGAATGCGGGCCCGCGTCGTGCCCCACTGGGCGCGAGCGGTCCGCTCGCCTGCACGCGCCTCACAAACTGCGCAGTTGATCGTGGACGCCGCTTCATCCCAATTCACATCGATATCGTCGTGCCATGTGTACTCAAGCGACCCCTTCGGACCGTCCACGCCGATGCTGCGAGCATCGGGTTTGCACTGCACCTTGACACCTCTGGGCACTTCAATTGGCTTCTTTCCAATACGGGACATCGTTCGTTCCTCAGCTCACGATGGCGACCAACTCGCCACCTACACGTTCGGACCGAGCACGACGGTCGCTCATGACACCCGAACTGGTTGAGACGATGGCGATTCCAAGACCCTGCATGGGGCGAGGAATGTCATCGACACTGGAGTACACACGGCAACCGGGCTTGGACACACGCTTGATCTTGCGAATGATGTCCTCGCCGCGAGGGCCATACTTCAGACGAACACGCAGGTGCGTTCTCGCACCGACCTGCTCGGTATCCCAATCATTGATGAAGCCCTCGTCCTGAAGAACCTGGGCGACACCGCGGTTGAGACGGTTATCAAGGCATACGACATCCTCAGCATGGTTTCGCACAGCGTTGCGAATTCGCGTCAACATGTCGGCTGTCAGATCTTGTTGTGACATCGGTTCACTCCACAGAGGCACGAAGCCCCGTCTTTTCTCACCAACTGGCCTTCCGCATTCCCGGGATCTTGCCTTCGAGCGCCAATTGGCGAAGCATGATCCGGCTGATTCCGAACTTCCGGTACACGCCGCGGCTGCGTCCGGTGAGCAAACACCGATTCCGCTTGCGGGTGGAGAATTTCGGTTCCTTCTTCATCTTGGCGAACACACGTTTACTGGCCATATTCTTGTTCTCTCAATCGTCCTTGTGTGCAAAGGGCATCCCAAGCTCGCGAAGGATGAAGCGGCTCATCTCCGGGTTGGATTGCTCGAAGCAGATGTTGATATTCATGCCGTGCGTGAAATTCACACGGGCCATGTTGATTTCTGGCCAGACCGCCTGTTCGGTCAAACCCATCGAGTAATTGCCGGCCTGATCGAAGGCCGTATCCTTCATGCCGCGGAAGTCCTTGATCCGGGGCATGGCGAGGTTGATGAGGCGATCGACGAAGTGCCACATCCGATCGCCTCGCAGGGTCACGACGAAGGCAGACGGGGCACCTTCCCGCACCTTGAAGTTCGCAACCGATCGCTTGGCGAGCACCATGATGGGCTTCTGGCCGGTGATGGTGGCCAGCGTGTCGATGACGGTGTCGCGGATCTCGGGCTTGAGCTTCTGGTTTTCCAAAAAGCGGCCGATACCCGAATTGACGAGCACCTTGCTCATCCGCGGTAGTTGATTCGCATTCCTGAGGGAGAACTCCTCCTGCATCTTCGGCACCACGACATCGCGATACTGAGCGAGAAGCCTCGGAAGTGTCTTTGTGTCAGCAACCATGTTCAATCACTACTCCCTGCGGGGCCTCAGCCCCGCCGTGGTCCTCGCAGTTGGGACAACTCTTTGCCACCACGCACGGCGACGCGGATCTTCGATCCGTCATCCTTCGCCTCGAACCGGACCCGCGTGCCGCGTCCGTCCACAACGGGACTGACATTGCTGATGTGGATCGGCATTTCCTTGCGAAGCAAGCCCCCTTTGGGGTTCGCCTGCGAAGGCTTGAGATGCTTCACACGAATATTCACACCCTGCACGATGACGCGATCTTCATCGGGAATGACCCGAAGGATCTCGCCGACCATGCCTCGATCGTTGCCAGCCGTCACGACGACGGAATCACCTTTTCGTACATGTCGTGCCATTGTCAGATGACCTCCGAAGCAAGCGAAACGATCTTCATGTAGTTCTTTTCCCGCAGTTCTCTGGCTACAGCGCCGAAGATTCGAGTCCCGGCGGGGTTGCCTTCTTTGAGCACCACGCACGCATTCGAATCGAACCGCACATAGGAGCCGTCCTTGCGGCGGGTTGGATATTTCGTCCGGACGATGACGGCCCGAATGATGTCGCCCTGCTTCACTGCCGAGTTGGGCAGTGATTTCTTCACCGAGCACACGACCTGATCGCCGATACCGGCGGTCCGCCTGGAGTGGCGGCCACGAGCGGTCGATCCGCCAAGTACACCGATGACGCTGACGACTTTGGCGCCGCTGTTGTCAGCCACTTCAATTCTGGATTCTTTCTGAATCATCTCTGGTACTCGCTTGCTGTCACTCGGTGGCCGCGGCCTGCTCGACAACGCGAAGCAGCACCCACGACTTGGTCTTGGAGATCGGTCGACACTCGGCAATTTCGACGCGATCGCCGATTTTCGCCGCATTGTCTTCATCATGCACATGCAGCACGGTCCGTTTCCGGATGTACTTACCGTACTTGGGATGCCGGGTAAGAAAATCGATCGATACACGGCAGGTCTTGTCACGCTTGGTCGCCGACACGACGCCAGTGCGGCGTGGTGCAGTGTCGGAAACCTTGATGTCCTTGAGGTGGCTCATGTCATTGGTCTCCGATCAAGCGTCCTGCGCCGCGGTGACCTGCCGCGAGCGTTTCTCGGTAAGCAGCCGGGCGATGTCACGCTTGACATGTCCGAACTGGGCGGTGTTCTGAATCTTCTCCGTCACCATCTGGCAACGCAGATCGAAGAGCCGACGTCGAAGACTGGCGACTTCGATGTCGATCTCGTCATCCCCGAGTTTCTTGACTTCGTGTGGTTTCATCTGTTCATCGTCTCCATGTCTGAATCAGACCGACAGCCTCTTGCCAACGAAGCGGCACCGAACCGGCATTTTGCAGGCGATTCGTGCCATCGCCTGACGCGCCATGTCCTCCGAAACACCGGAGATCTCGTACAGAATCGTTCCAGCCCGCACGCGGGCCGCCCAGTAATCGACCTCGGCCTTGCCTTTGCCCATGCGGGTTTCAAGTGGCTTCTTCGAGATGGGCTTGTCCGGGAAGACGCGAATGATCACTTTGCCCTCGCGGCGAAGAAAGTGCTGCGCGGCGATACGGCCTGCCTCGATCTGCCGGGCGCTCACCCAGTGCGGTTCAAGTGCCTGCAGGCCATAGTCGCCGAAGGCCACGTAATTGGCGCGGCTGGCCTTGCTCTGCAACTTCCCGCGCATCTGCTTGCGGAACTTGACTCGTTTTGGCATCCGTGGCATCGGACGTTCTCCTCAAGCCGAGCAGGGCTCAGCGTCGACCTCTCGCACGTGCACGGGCACCGGCGGCCTTCGATTCGGTTTGATCCTCTTCGCCGTCGGTGAACATGCCCTTGTAGATCCAGACCTTGACACCAATCGCGCCGTAGGTGGTAAAGCTCGTGACACTCGCATAATCCACATTCGCCTGCAATGTCGAGAGCGGAATCGATCCCTCTCGCGTAACGAACTTCCGAGACATCTCGGCACCGCCCAGACGCCCGGACACCTGAATACGAACACCCTTGGCGCCCGCTTGCATCGCTGCCTCACACCGCTGCTTGAGCAGCCGGCGAAAGTTTGAACGCTTCTTCATCTGCTCCGCGATCGCCTCGGCAACCAGCATGGCACTTGTGTCGGGGCTGCGGATTTCGACGATCTTCACCGACACCTTTCGGCCGGTCATGACCTGCAGGTCGGCTGAGAGTTTGTCGATCTCGACACCCTTGGGACCGATGACGAGGCCGGGACGGGCAGTCTTGACGATGACCGTCAGTTCCTCACGCGTCCGCTCAAGGTAGATGTCCGAGACGGCCGCAAACGGCGGTGTGCGGTTGAGCCGCTTGTCGACGAACTCACGAATCTTGTAGTCCTCGACGAGCAGTTCGCCGAAGAGCGCCTTGGGCGCATACCAGCGAGACTTGTGCGCCTCGGTGACGCCGACCCGGAATCCGAATGGATGAACCTTCTGTCCCATCAATCAGCCTCTCTCGTTCAGGACGATGTGCAGGTGGCACGTCCGTTTGTGGATCGGATGCGCCCGACCGCGGTCCTTGGGCTGGAATCTCTTGATCGTCGGGCCCTCATCGACGCGAGACTCGGCAACGTAGAGGCTGGAGACGTCGGCGTCCCGCTCCTCGGCGTTGGCAATCGCGCTCTTGAGAACCGCCTTGAGATACCAGGCCGCTCGTTTCTTGGAAAATTGCAACTCGTTCATGGCTTCATCGATTCGCATGCCGCGAATCAGGTCCGCCACAAGCCGCGCCTTGCGGGGCGCGATGCGGGCGAATCGATGACTTGCTTGATGTGTCATGGCTGGATGCCCTGTAGGCCGGTCACTTGCCGGACTTCAGACCCTCCTTCTTGTTCGTGTGGCCACGGAAACTTCGGGTGATGGAGAACTCGCCGAGTTTGTGCCCGACCATGTCCTCGGTCACGAAAACGTCGTGGAAGTGCCGGCCATTGTGCACCTGAAAGGTGTGGCCGACGAACTCCGGCACGATGGTGCAGGCGCGAGCCCAAGTCTTGATCGGCCGCTTGGAACTGCCAACTTCGGACTGCGCCATGACCTTGCGGTACAGCTTCTCGTCCACATACGGGCCCTTCTTGAGTGAGCGTCCCATCTCGATATCTCCGTCAGAGCTTCAACTGGCCGTATCGCCGGCTTTTGCGTCGCCGCAGAATGCGTGCATCGGACGCCTTGCCGCGTTGCCGCGTGCGTCCACCCTTTGATTTTGTTCCCGACGCGCTGGCCGGCTCACGGCCGCCCTTGCTGCGTCCCTCACCACCGCCGAGCGGATGGTCGTGATGGCTCATCGCCATGCCGCGGACCTTGGGGCGACGCCCCAGCCAGCGGTTGCGTCCCGCCTTGCCCAGTTTCACCAGTTGGTGGTCGGTGTTGCCGACCTGACCAATCGTGGCCCGGCAGCGAATCGATACCTGACGAAGTTCACCCGATGGCAACACGAGCGTCGCCCACTGGCCTTCTCTGTTCGTCAGTCGGGCGCCCACGCCGGCGGACCGGCAGATCTTGGCACCCTTGCCCGGTTCAAACTCAACCGCATGCAGTGTCAGGCCGGTTGGGATGAACTCAATCGGCATGCAGCAGCCTGGATTCGGCTCAATGGCCTTCTTGCTGCTGAGCACTGTGTCGCCGGGCGCAATGCCAACTGGAGCGAGAATGTACCGGCGGATGCCGTCTTCATATTCGACCAGCGCGATATGGCAGGAGCGGTTCGGGTCGTACTCGATTCCGATGACTGTCGCAGCCATGTCGTCCTTGGTTCGCTTGAAGTCGATCACGCGGTACCGACGCTTGTGGCCACCACCGCGGCCCTGCACGGTGATCTTGCCCTGATTGTTGCGGCCACCCTTCTTGTTGAGCGGGCGGAGCAGCGACTTCTCGGGCGTGCGCTTGGTGACCTCGGCGTGCGTGTTCACGGAGGCGTTGCGTCGTCCGGGCGTTGTCGGTTTGTACTTGCGAATAGGCATGGTTCGTATCCTGAGTGACTCAGATCAACTCGATTCGATCATCGGGATGGATCTTGACGATCGCCCGCTTGACGGCCTTGGTCTTCCACTGACCGAACTTGTTGCGACGCATCTGACCCTTGCGGTTCTGGATGGCCACGGACAGTACCCGCACGCCATACAGTTCTTCGACAGCGGATTGCACGGTCGGCTTGCAAGCCAACCGATCGATTTCAAAGACGTACCGGTTGTGCTCTGAGGCTTCCCATGTGGATTTCTCTGTCACGATCGGACGGCGAATGACATCTGTGGCACGCATCAGGCAGCCTCCTTGTCGCCGGCGAACTGGTCGAGCCAGGCCTGCAAAGAGGCGCGATCGACGAGCAGGAACCTGTGGTTGAGCATTTCAAAGACGTTGAGTTGGTCGATTCGGATGATGTCGACATGCTCAAGGTTTCGCGCCGAGAGGGCAGCATTGCGATTTTCGCCGCTGAGTGCCACAAGGCAGGTGCGGTTCACGCCGCACGAGTCGAGAACACCCTTCATGTCGGCCGTTCGCGGCTTGTCGAAGTCAAGTACATCGATGCACTTCACTTCGCCGTCGACGAGCTTGGCGAGCATCGCATTGCGATTGGCCAGACGCCGCATGGCATTGGGCATCCGCTTGCGGAAGGTCTCGGTCTTCTTGGTCTTGGCGAACGCGACGCCACCGCCCTTGCGGATGACTGTGCGGGCGTTGCCGACGCGGGCGTTGCCGGTGCCCTTCTGACGATACAACTTGCGAGTCGAGCCTTCGACCATGCCACGACTCTTCGTCCGGGCTGAGCCCTGACGACGATTGGCGTGGTACATGACATAGGCCTGCTTCAGCAGATCCGGGCGGACCTCGTTGCCGAGAGCCGCCTCGTCGATCGCAAGGGTGTCAACCTGCTTGCCTGATTTGTCCAATATGGGTAGATCAATCATCGTGTGTACACCTGTGGTCCGAAGACCGTTTTCGCCTGACTCTCCTCCGCATGCTTCGAACCATCCTTCCAGATGGTCCCACCCGTGGTTCCCGTCAAAGGCCTTCGGGGGTGGGAGGCAGAAACGCGACTCGGCGTTTGGTTCGGGTTGTCCGAAACTCAGCCTCGACGGCCTGTTTCGGTTGTGACGAGCATCAGCCCGCCTTGGCAACCCTCGCTTTTTGTTTGTTGATGCGAACGGCGGCGCGAACCATGACGGATGCGCCGACGGGGCCGGGCACGGTGCCCTTCACCATGATGAGATTCTTCTCCGGATCGATCGAAATAACCTGCATCGATCGGTTGGTCACATTGACATCACCCATATGACCGGCCATCCGCTTGCCTTTCTTGATCTTCGGACCGGTGCCGAGATTGGTGGCATGGCCATTGATCGAGCCTGGTGAACGGTGGCGTCGTTTCACGCCGTGGGATGCTTCGAGGCCGCGGAAATGGTGGCGTTTCATGCCGCCCTGGAAGCCCTTGCCCTTGCTGCGGCCGAGAACGTCCACGAACATCACGCCCTCAAAGACGCTCACATCGATCCGATCGCCGAGTTCAACATCGGCTTCGCCGCGAATCTCTCGGTGCGTGCGAAGCGGACCGCTGCCAGCCTTGTGGTCATGGCCGATCAACGGCATCGTGCTGCGGCGGGGCTTGATGTCGTCGTAGCCGATTTGCACGGCGTCGTAGCCCTCGGTGTCGGTCGTCTTGACCTGCGTCACGACGCAAGGACCGGCCTGAATCACGGTAACAGGCACATTGGTGCCGTCTTCCATGAACCATCTGGTCATGCCGAGTTTCGTTCCAAGCAGTGCGTGTGCCATCTTCGAGTCCGTCCTGCTCAGGCCTTGATCTTCACAAAGACGCCGGCGGGCACAATGAGACGATTGAGCGCATCGACAGTGCTGGGGGTCGGCTCGAAGATATCGATGATGCGTTTGTGCGTTCTGATTTCGAACTGCTCACGCGACTTTTTGTTCACAAAGGTGGAGCGGTTGACTGTGTAGATCTCCCGCCGCGTCGGCAGCGGCACGGGGCCACTGACTCGCGCGCCGGTCCGCTTGGCATGATCGACGATCTCACGCGCGGACGCATCGAGTGCCTGATGGTCGTAGGCTTCCATTCTGATGCGAATCTTCATGGTCAACTCTCGGCGGTACGCCACGACAGCGGCCCCACCTGTTTCCTCTCGAGGATTTCAACACAAAGCACTTGGTCCACAGACCAAGCGCGAAACGGCGATGATAGGCTCCCCCAACCCACTGTCAAGGGGTCGAGGAGGCCCCTTTCCTCGGAATCACATCTTCTACGAGGGCTCCCCATGACCATTCTTCCCCTGCTCTACGCCCTGCTCATGGCTCCTTCGATGGGCGATCGGCTGATCAGCGACGAACTCGGTGTATCCCTGTCACTGCCGCCCGACTCGATCCTTATCCAGCGGCCTGGAGATGCCGGGTCACACTTCATGATTCGGGACGGACGGAGCGTGCCCACGTGGAGTCTCAAGATTGAGTCTTGGGAGGTCGAGAATGTCGAACCAGAGGCCTGTTTGCGGGCCGTTCTTGAGAAGCGAATGCCGGGTCAAACACCCCCAGCGGGCGGAGCGGCGGTGACCCATGACCCCAGTGGCCGCCCCATGGCCACGCACTGGGCAAGCCAAACTGCCCAGAATGGACGTGAAGTCGCCCTCGGATGGTTGGTTGCGCCGCAATCCCTTGGTCGATGCCTGGTTCTCAGTGTGGTCAGAACCGCCGATTCTGATCATCGCGGGGCCCTTGAGCAGGTCTTCAAATCGGTGCAATTGCTCGACCGAGCAACCGATAAAACTGAGTTGACGGCGGGGCTGAATGCAGGAAAATCAATCCTCAACTCACTCACTGAGAGTGACTTACGGTCTCTTGTAGGACGACGTGTAGTACTACGCGTGTACAACCCGAACGCAGAACAGCACGGCGAAGTCGCCTACGGCACACTGGAGGCCAAAGCGGCGCCTCGCAGCGCCATTCGGGGCAGACCCGGCCCGATCTCAGAAGCCGAGCGGGAGGAGGGCCTGCTGGTCACGAGCCACCTCCGATTCGTCGAAAATCCCGAGACTGATGCCTATTCGGACCGTGTGCAGCGGTGCTGGGTCAGTTGGGACTTGCAGCGGGAAGCCTGGGTGGATTCGGTCACGCACCGCGTCGGCGACAATCGAACTGCACAGGAGGAGATCGTCATCCGATCACCGCCTTCACTGGGCATCCCTCGCGGCCAACTGCTTGTGATCCGGCAAGATGAGGCCCACGGAACGCGGAATACTTGGACACTCGTCCCAGAGGATCCGTGGCTCCCGAGGGCGTTGCGGTGGCTGGTGTGGGATCTGCCGGGAGTCGATCAGTCAAAGCGCGTCGCATGGCATGTCTGGGACGAAACCACCTCAACGCCGCGAACAACGTTCCGGCGAGATGCGTGGGACGCCGACGCGGTGGGGCGACGATGCTGGAGTTGGTCTGGTATCGACGGGCTTCCGACAGCCTTGAGTTTCGACCAAGATGGCCGTTGGATTCGCGCAACTCGCTCGGACGGGACGGTCATCGAGGTGTCGGACAAAGACACGGTGACGAATCGATGGAAGGCCGCCGGACTGAAGATGAGGTAGTTGTCGCTTCGCTGCTTTCTTCACGGTTGCAGGATGCGAATGCAGACACCCGCCAAATTGACAAAATCAACGTTCTTTGGGCCTTGATGACTGTTCTTGCTGCCTGCCCAGCAGAAGATCAAGAGGCAGGTGCCAGCCGAATCGCTTGGCTCGTTGCGTTCGACTCCACCGTCGAGCGAAGTTCGCTCATCGACTTTGGCTGATACAGCGGGAAGTCCCACGTGCGGCGGCGGGCAATCAGAGCGGACTGCTTCGCAGCGGCGAGTTGGACTTGGGCGGCGCCAAGATCGGCTTTGCCCCGGACATCGGCGAGCCACCTGTGCATGCGAGCGAAGGCAGCGCGGCGAGCAGGACTGCCAGCAGGAGGAGACTTGATCTCATCAAGCATGGCGGCCTTCTCGGCGGACAGCGATGCCGCGCCGCCCCACTGCGGATCGTGGATCAATCGCCGGACTGTGCGCTGACAGCACTGCAGCGACTGCTCGATGTCATGGTCACTGCAACCGGGAAGCCGAACCGTGGCAGTGGCGAGACTGGCAGGGCACATGGACCACCCCAGCCACCGATTCATCCATTGCTCCATGATGCGGTCGTAAGACCAGCCTCCGAGACCGTGAACAAAATGGTCCGCCACGGCTGACCGGGTCAGCGCCGATATGACCAACGCTCGGGGCACCAACTGCGTCGGGTGGGTGTCCAGATCCCGGGCCACCGCGGGTTGGATCGCGCCGCCTTCCATCCGCCACAACGGTACTTCCATGGACTCGCCCACTCGAAGCGGCCGAACGCCCGCATCCGGATGCTCGGCAACAGCCTCGTTGTAGAGCCTGACGCACCCCTCCCGGTCGGACCGCATGGCTTCGAGCATGGCTTCGCCGATCGGACTCCGCAGCAACCTGGATGCGAATACCACACTCAACTCGCCCACGCAGGGCCGCAGGAGGCTGCCTACCGCCCCGATCGCCTGCGCCGCGGCGGTCGACCCGGTGGCCAAATCCCACGCTGCGGCAATCGTCTCAATACCAGTCGCCACTGACTTGCTGACGCCAGCAGGAACATTCGGCACTTGGACAACCCCGGGGGGGCGGAATGCCAGAACACCGTCATGCTCGGTGAGCATCGACATGGTCGTGACCGACAGGTTCGCTGGCGGCTGCCCGACCGGTACATCGATATCCCCCACTCGCTCAGTGCCCGTGTCGATGACCAGATTCAACGCATGGGCACCCCACGCATCAGCAAGCGACCGCGTCCTGAAGTACTTCGCCAAGATTCCCGGATGCGGAATGATCGGCTGGTGGCCCGTTGCCACGATCGGCACATCAATCGGAAGCGAGAAGAATCGGCGAGTTTGAAGAACAGCATCCGTCATCGGAATCGAACGGATACTCGGCACGGCCGGCTCCAATCGAACTTCAGACACGAGCCAGTGACTCCGCCATCCCACACCTTGCCATCGACCGCTCCAAAGTTGCCTCGTACACCGCGCGGCGGTTGGTCGCATCGGACAGCGGCCCGCCGAAGCAACGGGTGGGATCGTTGTAGATCAGCCTGATCGGCAACTCGCTGGTTCGCAGACCGTGGTGGGCAGCCTGCACCCAGAATTGCATCGGGAAGTCGTACCCGTCGACATCCAGTTCAAGATCTCGACAAGCCGCGATGCGATACGCCTTGAAGCCGCAGAATGCATCTGTGATCTGCAATCCAAGCCGATCATTCAGGAGTTGCGTCATAGACGCGTTGATTGCCTGCCGATCTGCTGGCGGCGCGTCATCATCGCAATTCACTCGGAGGTACCGGGTTCCAGAAACGACATCGCAGTCGTCTTGAGCAATGGCAGCCGAGAACTCAGGGATGGCCGCAGGCTCGTGCTGCAAATCGCAGTCCATCGTAATGAGCCAGTCGTATCCGTCGAAGTTCGCCCACCGCAGCATGTCTTGCATCGATCGGCCATAGCCGCGGTTGGTCGCATGACGGATGACTTCCACCGGCTGGCGAGCGAGCAGCAGCGGGGTGTCATCGGTCGACCCATCATCGATGACCAATACATCACCAGCATGCCTGCGAACCTCACCGAGGACATCAGTGACGTACTTCGCCTCGTTGAAGACGGGTATTCCCAGCAGGATGCGCGGTGTCGCGGACATGAGGCGCATAGTGTAGAAGCACCGAGCCGATTCCCGCGATCATTCGACGAGATTGAGCGTCGCATCGAGGCGATCGAGCAGGCACAACACCTTCGCCTCGGGCGTCACTGGTCGCTTTGCGGCGCCATATTCGGGCAACTCGTGGTGGCTCAGAATGAGGTGCTGCAGGTGCCGAAGCGTCAGTTCGGGAACCGCCGGACTTCCTGCAAGCTCCGCCTCCGAGGCCTTTTCTTCGAGCATGATGGCACCACGCACGATGTGCCCGACAAGATTGCCGTCGACGGTGTAGGAAAACCCGCGGGACCAATCGAGTTCTTCGGTCTTCCCGAGGTCGTGGAGGAACGCGCCAAGCATCAAGATATCGCGATCAAGTTCGACATCCGTGTCCTGATATGTCGCCACAACGACATCGATCAGCCGCATGACCTGCAGTGTGTGTTCAAGAAGGCCTCCAATGCAGGCATGATGTTTACTCACGCCCGCTGGCGCTTCACGGAAGCGTTGCATGAGTGGACCGTCGTCCAAATAAGCCTCGGCCAGCCCGCGAATCGATGGGTCGTCGAGCCTTCGCAGCATCCCCTCCACCTCGCCAAACATCGCGGCGTTGTCGCCACTGCTCACCGGCATGAGCGACAGCAACGTCGCGTGGTCCGCCTCAAAGGGCTCGATTGATTCGATGTTCACCTGCGGTGAGCCTTGCCAATCAACGACATGCCCATCGATCGACACGGCCCGCGCATCCTTAAGGGTTGCGAGCTGTGATGCATCGAAGGACCAACCACGCCCCGATACCTGCCCGCCGGCATTTCGCAGCAGGCATCGCAGGTAGGCCCCCCCGCTGCGACTGGTGCCCAGTTGCGGGTTCACCAGCAGAAACGGCTCGCTGCTCAGAGTCTGTCCGGGTTCGATGGTTCCGCTCATGGACACAAGCCTATGCGGTCGGCGAGTTCTTCGGCGAGCAGCCCGCGGGTACCGCGTTCACGCCGCCAGCACGCACCCGCCCGAGCGTGCGTGGTCACGGCAAGCCTCGCGGCCGCGGCCACATCGACCGCTTCGTCTGACTGGGCAAGTTGGGCGAGGATTCCGGCCAGCACACCGGTGAGTACATCACCGCTGCCTGGAATTGCCAGTTCAACACCGCCCTCATCAGAGGTCCACACATCGCTACCCGAGGCAACAACCGTTCCGTGCCCCTTGAGGACGATGACAGCGTTCAATCGGTCCGACATTGCAATCGCTGCTTCTCGTCGACTGTCATCGTCGCTGCCTGGAGTCGCCAGCCCCATCGCCTCGGCCAGCACCCGAAACTCGCCCGGGTGCGGAGTCAGCACAACGTGTCGCGACCACCCACCGACCGCGTCGAGACCCGCGACGATGTGAATCGCATCGGCATCGAGCACCAGAGGCGGACCCTCGGCAGAGAGAAGCGACGACACGACCGCCACTGCGCCTAGCGATTGCCCCAAACCCGGCCCCACCGCCATTGCGTCGGTCTCGGCATCAAGTGACGCGACCGCCAAAACGGTCCCGCGTGATTCCAACTCACCCCGCCCATCCTGCGGCAGCGGTCGCCCCGTCGCTGAGAGACACTCCCCTAAGACCTCACTCATGATCGACCGCGGCGAGGCGATCATCACTCGTCCACACCCAATTCGCAGCGCCGCCCGCGCCGCAAGCGCGGGCGCGCCGACCATCGTCGTATCCGTGTTGTCCTGACCGCCCACGATGCCGACCGTCCCGAACGTCCCTTTGTGACCGTCCTCGGGTCGTGGTGGTAGCGCAATCGGGTTGCTCACCGATCTACCCGCACGATCTCGATCTCCAAGTTTCCCAAAAGACCAAGCAACGCCATCAATTGACGCTGCCCGTCGCCGTCCTCAAGCGACGAGGTCGCCACAAGAATATGCCCGACCGTAAACGGCACCGGAAGCGTCGCATCAAGATCAACCCATGCGCCATCGATCAAGGCCTGCGTCCACATGTGCCACCCAAACGCGCCGGCAGAACCCATCCACACGAGCCCGGATGCCACCCGCGATGGAATTCCCTCTGCCCGGAGCACCGCGGCAAGCAGTACGCCGTGTTCGGAACAATCGCCTTGCCGATTGCGAACCGTCTCGGAGGCGCTGGCAAAGGCGGTCGCCAACCCCTTGTTGGTAATCCACGCATGCACCGCTTGTCTCGCCGCATCGGCCTGTTCCCACTCCGAAGCGCCCGGCGGCAGCGATGCCGTGGCGGACTCAGCAAGGGCAAGAACCGCTTCGTCGCTCGAGTCGATCATCATGGACGGGGTTCGGAAGACGGCGTCGGTTCCTTCGCCCCGCGCTGCGGGCAAACTCGCATCCCGCTCAACCAGCAGCAGTATGGATTCCTCATCAACTCCCGCGATGCTCTGCCCGCCGCTGGCAGGCAAGTCCAGCGGCGTCCCGTCAAGCGTTCGCAGGCGTATAAATGCGCGAGTGGCATCCAGTTGGTCCTCGATGGTACCGGTCGGCGTGATGCAGAGCGAGAGGAACAACTCCGGAGCTGGCTCACCACGTATGCGCATCGCTGTAGCTTGATCGGTCAAGACCGAACGCACTTCGCCAAATGGCGCTTGCATCGTGGTCACGACTGGACGCCAGTCCTTGGAAAACCAACGCTGCATTTGAACAGGAAGCCCTTCTGTTTGGACACTCCACTTGCTGACTTCCAGCATGCGACCGCGAACTTCTACAGTGCCTTCGCCAAAACGGGTCAGTTTCTGCAACACAGGCGACAAACCGAGATCTGGAATGAGCGTTCGCCACTGCACCTCGGTCGCACCCGCCTCGGCT
>MPMA02192925.1_pt1 | contig 24444 bp, 18 predicted proteins | sample 1617361 | NCBI WGS metagenome assembly MPMA02 (sample SAMN05944807, study PRJNA350692) | marine metagenome | biome: marine; feature: ODZ; material: water; isolation source: 180 m water sample filtered on 0.2 um supor filter | place: Pacific Ocean | collected 2012-04-08 | depth 180m m | reverse complement strand
CGTTGATCATTTCGTCGGCCTCGCGCAAGGTGCGGCAGAGCGGCTTCTCCTCGTAGATGCCGCGCACGCCCGACTCGGCCGCGGCCACAAGCATGTCGCGATGCTGATCGAGCCAGCGTGGGCAGATGCTTACGAAATCAAACTTCTCCTTCTTGAGCATCTTGCGGTAGTCGGCGTAGCCTCGGGGATTGCCCAAGCGCTTGACCGCCTTGGCCAAGCCGTCGGAATTGTCGTCCGCCACGGCCACCACTTCTGTGTTTGGGAACTCGCGCCACACCGTATCCAGCCCATGGCCATAATTGCCGCGCCCCGTGCTGCCGATCACTCCAACTCGATATTTTTTGGCCATGATGTAACGGATTGCTTGGCCGCAAATATGCTTTGCGCTTGACCAAGCGGCAAGGCAATTGGCCAAGCGGGAGCGGGAGGGGGCTTCAACCTTTCCTGCCGCCTGAGCATCGGATAAACTGTCGCCCGCTGAATGAAGCTGCCGTTTGAACTAGCGTTGGCACTGCGGTATTTGCAGCCCAAGCGCACGTTTGTCTCAGTGATCACGCTGATCTCGATCATTGGGGTCACGCTGGGTGTGGCGGTACTCATCATCGTGATGAGCGTGATGAGCGGCTTTGGCCAGCAGTTGCGCGAGAGGTTGCTTGATCTCAACGCGCACCTGAAAGTTTCGGAGAGCGGCAAGCCATTGAGTGATTATCGATCCATTCGGGATGTGGTTCTGGCGAACGAGGCCGTTTCGGGATCAGCGCCGTTCATCATTGGCCCGGTGCTTGTGGAGACACAACCGGAGGGCGTGGAGAATCCGCAGGTTTTCACACCGTTGGTGATGGGAGTAGACCCGGAACTGGAGCCGACGGTCAGTTCGCTGGTTTCGACCAACACCCTTTTGGCGGGCGACATCGATATTGCCTTGAACGGGTTGGTGGTGGGGAAAGAGTTTGCCCGGATGTTAAACCTCGGAGTGGGGGATTTTTTGGCGGTCCATTCGGCGAGGAGTTTTCACCGAATCCAAAAGGCTCAACAGGAGGGGAGCGAAACGGTTCTTTTGCCGGATGACTTTGAAGTGCGGGGTGTCATCGATACCGGTCACTACGAGTACAACGCATCAATTGTCCTGGCATCCATCGAGGACGCACAGGCGCTCTACGACCTGGGCGATGCAGTCCACGGGTTGTCGGTGAAACTACACGACTCCAAACAGGCCGAGCCGGTGCGGCAACAGTTGCTCAAGACCCTGCCGCAGGGTTTCGTGGTCACGACGTGGGAGGACGAGAACACCCAGATCCTTGACGCGCTGAAGGTGGAGCGCAACGTGATGTTTTTCCTGCTGTTTTTCGTGATGATCGTGGCGGCGTTTGGCATCACCAGCTCGCAAATCACGTTCGTGGTACAGCGCACGCCGGAGATTGGGACGCTCAAGGCGCTCGGCGCGACCGGTTGGCAGATCATGCATGTGTTTTTGGCGCAAAGCCTAGTGGTGGCGATTTTGGGATTGTCGTTCGGTTTCGGGCTTGCCGTGCTCGCGCTGGAGTATCGCAACGAGTTTCTGGAATTACTTAGGGTTTTGACGGGCTTCGAGCTGTTCCCGGCTGAGATTTATTTATTTGATAAACTACCGGCCCAGAAGTTGTCGGAGATGGGCGGTGACCTGACAAAGATCGGCGTCGGGTCGCTGTTTATTTGCCTGCTGGCCGGGGTGATCCCGGCGTGGAACGCCAGTCGGCTCAAGCCCGTGGAGGCTTTCCGCCATGAGTGACGTTCTTCTTTCAGCGCACGAGTTGCACAAGTCGTACGACCTTGGTCGGCGAAAGGTGAAGGTGTTGCATGGCGTGAGCCTTGAGATTGCGAGTGGCGACTTTCTCTCGCTGCAGGGCGCGTCCGGCGCGGGCAAGAGCACACTGCTTCATCTGCTCGGTGGACTTGATGAGCCAACCGCTGGCGAGGTGTTTGCCGGCGACCAGTCTTTGTTCGGCATGGGGGCGGTGCGCTTGGCCAAGTGGCGAAACCGCGAGGTCGGTTTCGTCTTTCAGTCGTATCATTTGCTGCCGGAGTTCGACGCGCTGGAGAACGTCACTCTCCCGGCGCGGATGTCGCACACGGGTAGTGGCGTCGCGGAGCAGCGGGGCAGGGAACTGCTGGAGCGCGTCGGCTTGGCTAAACGCATGCACCACCTGCCCACGGAGCTTTCCGGCGGCGAGCAGCAGCGGGTGGCCCTGGCCCGGGCATTGATCAATCGACCGGGCATCCTGTTTGCCGACGAGCCGACCGGCAATCTCGATTCCAAAACCGGCGACGAGGTGCTTGACCTTTTGTGCGAACTGCAGCGGGAGGCCAAGCTGACGATGATCATTGCAACTCACGACGACAGCGTAGCCTCCCGGGCGCACGCCACGTTCCGCTTGGCCGATGGTCTGATCGCCTAAAGCTGGCCAAGTGACTCGTCGAGGAGGCCGTAGAGCGATTGCATCGTCTCCTCGGTTTCGTCGCCCATGCTCGAGAGGCGGAAGGTCTTGCCCTTGAGCTTGCCATAGCCGCCGTCGATCAGGATGCCGCGCTCTTTCATCAGCCCCTGCAGCTTTGGGACATCGATTTCGCGCCCGCCCGGCTTGGCTCCGTTGTTTACGCAGGTCAGCGTCTGCGATTCGTAGCCAGCCTCGGGGAACAGCGTAAAGCCGTGTCCGGTGGCCCAGTCGCGGGTCATCTGCGCCAGCTTGCCATGCCTCTCAAAGCGTGCGTCTAGGCCTTCGGCCATCATGTCCTCGAGCTTCGACTGGAGCGCGTAAATATGGCCGATGCTTGGCGTGCTCGGTGTCATGCGCTTCTCGGCGTTTTTCTGGAACTCGAGCAGGTCAAAGTAGTAGCCGCGGTCGCCGATCGTCGCGGCGCGGTCGAGCGCGGCCTGCGACGCGGTGAACACACTCAGCCCCGGCGGCAGCGCAAACGCCTTCTGTGTGCCGGCCAGCAGCAGGTCGATGCCGAGCTTGTCGAACTCGATCTTCACGCCGGAGAGTGAACTGACACTGTCGACGATGAACATCACGTCCGGGTACTTGGCCTTGAGTTTGGCAATCTCGGCCAGCGGACTCATCACGCCGGTGGAGGTTTCGTTGTGCACAAGAGTGACTGCGTCGAACTCGCCGGTGGCCAGGCGCTCGTCGATTTGCTCCGGCAAAACGGGCGAGCCCCACTCCACCTGCATCGCCTCGGCCTCCTTGCCGCAGCGCTTGGCCACGTCGAACCACTTGTCTGAGAAGGCTCCCTTCATGCAGTTGAGCACGCGCCTGGTGACGAGGTTGCGGATTGCGCCCTCCATGATGCCCCAGGCGGACGACGTGCCGAGATAGACGAGCCGCTCCGTGTAGAGCAGTGCCTGCAGGTTTGGCATCACGGCGGTGTACAGGTCTTTGAAGTCCTGGCTGCGATGCCCGATCATCGGCGTACGAAATGCCTCAAATGTCTTGTCGCTGACCTCGATCGGTCCCGGTATGTGCAACTTCAGGTGCCCCATAAAGCGAATGAAACTATTCACAAGTCCCCGCCGGTGGCAAGCGGCCAGTCGGTTTGCGCCGTGAAAACGCTGGTTGCGATTCAATTGACTTGCCGCTTGGCACTGCTTTTCACACAATTCGCGCCCGCTTGGTGGAGAGGTGGCTGAGTGGTTGAAGGCGCACGCCTGGAAAGCGTGATTACTTGAAAGGGTAACGGGGGTTCGAATCCCTCCCTCTCCGCCATTTTTCTTCGGTGTTTTTTCCCTGATTTGGGCCTGAAACGGGGCTTGGCCTAGCGGTATTGGCCGGGGCGAAATTTGAGGGTTGACATAATCTGGCCAGAGGCAAAACATGACTGACCGATCCGGGCAGCGGCACGTTTCTTCTGCGGTGTTCCCCACACCCACCTCCTTGGCGTCTGTTGTCCGGATCATTTTTTTCCTAACCGCTTGACCGGATATGAACTTCTGGTACGTTCCTCCGCCCCTTTTCGGGGGTGTAGCTCAATCGGTTAGAGCGCTGGCCTGTCACGCCAGAGGTTGCGAGTTCAAGTCTCGTCACTCCCGCCATTACTTTTTCAACGTTTCCTAGCAAACACCCTCATTATCGCTTCACGGTCATTTCATGTGTCCGATTGGTCGAGTGTAACCGAATGTAGCTGAATGCTAAGGAAACGAACTTTGCGTCCCGAACTTTTGGTAGCCAAAATGGCAGCCATTGGCAGCCATGAACACTGGCTCAAGTGGATATACGGATCGGAAGTATTGGTAGCCAATTGCAATAGCGGAGGACGGCCCAAATCTGCGATCTGAGGCACCGGTGTTCCACCGAGGGTGATTGGCCTCAAGGTTTATCCCAATGCGTCCTGCGCCCCGTTCTGGCCAAAGAAATGGCGACAAAAACGTCAATTACCACTAATTGGCCAAAAAACGTGGCCCACAGTTGCGCTTAATGGGCTTGCAATACCTACAGCAGACGATAGTTTCGCGGCGATGAAGGCTCTAATTACATTTATAGCAATTGCGGCGGTTTCGGTTGCCGGTGCGGGATTCTACTACGTCAGCAGCACCTCCGAATCCGAATGTCCTGCTTCCACTGGGGAGTGCGGCATGAAGAAACCTTGCGATGAAGTCGCAAAACCCGACTGTGGTGCTAATCCAGATTGCACCGACCAAAAGAAGGCGTGTCATCTCACTGACGAAGGCTGAAGACCAAAATCCTACTTGATTAACGCTTTCGCCGTTAAAGGCAAAAAAACAAGGCCCACAGTTGCGCTGTGCGGCCTTGTTTTTTGTTTCTGGGGAAGGAATGCGAACGAAAACCCCCGCCAACCGAAGCTGACGGGGTTGGCTCAAGCCTAGCATCAACCAAATTCACGCGAATGAGAAGTGCTCGACTTCGTTAATTTGTCCCATCCTTGGTTTGGACAAAATGATTTGTGTCAAGCTTGCCAAAGAAAAACCCCGCCAACTGAAGCTGGCGGGGTCGGCGGTTAATGCCATCCGATGGGTTGGTAGTAGCGGCCAACCCTATCGCTTTCCAACAATGAAGCAGACAGCATTAGCTAGGCCTTATTATGACTGTTTGCTGATTGAGGAGGTAACCGCATTTTGTCGATCAGCGGTTTAATCTTGCGACCATGCAGACAAAGAAAACCCCCCGTCAACCGAAGTCGACGGGGTTGCCTGAAACCAAGGTGACAGAAATAGCACGCTGGACCTGCAAGCAGGAGGTTGCGGGTTCAAGTCCCGTTACTCCCACCATTTCCTTTCTCTCTTCCCCCAGAAAAAGTGCGCTTGGCCAAGCGCTTGGCTGGCTTGCTCCGTTTGCGACTCAACCGCGGGGGTGGTATTGCTGGTGGATGGCCTTGAGGCGTTTGCCGGCGACGTGCGTGTACACCTCGGTGGTGGAGATGCTCGAGTGGCCGAGCAGTTCCTGTATGACCCGCAGGTCGGCGCCGTGTTCCAACAGGTGTGTAGCGAAGCTGTGCCGCAGCATGTGCGGGGTGATGTTCCGGTCGATGCCGGCCAAGGCGCACCGTTTCTTGATACGCCCCCACAGTGTCACCGCCGCGAAGGCCGTGCCACGGTTGGTGAGGAAGAGGTTGCCTGGACTCTTTCCCGGCTTGGCCAGTTTGTTGCGTCCTTGTTCGCGATAGCGTTCAATCGCCTCCTTGGCGCGTCGGCCCACCGGCACGACGCGTTCCTTTCCTCCCTTGCCAATGACCCGGATGAAACCGGCGTCGAGTTGCAGTTGGGCTTCCTCAAGGTTGCGTAATTCGGCTAACCGCAAGCCGGAGGCGTAGCATAGCTCGAGCATCGCGTGGTCGCAAAGCGTTGCGGGCGTCACCGGCTCGGGCGGCCGCAGCAGCTTGTCGATTTCCGAATCGGTCAACGCCTTGGGCAGGCGCTTCCAGCGGCGGGGCAGTGTGAGGTTTTCTGCGACGTTGGTCAGTAGGAACTGTTCCTGCACGCAGAACCGGTAGAATGCCTTGAGCGCGGCAATCTCGAGGTAGAGGCTCTCAGTGCTGAGCCTGGCCGGGTTGTCGCGAGGGCGGCCGGGTTTTTTTGGCGCGTCGTCGCCGGTCGGTGTCACGCTGTCGCGCTGGTGGCTGAGGTAGCCAAGCAGGTGCGACAATTCGACGGCGTTCCAGCGGGTGAGCTGCTGTCCGCCAGCCCAGTCGGCAAAGCGGTTGAGGATGCTGCCGTACGCTTTTTGTGTGTACTCGGACTGGCCCCGCTCGTGGCGGAGGTATTGCCCAAACTCCTCGATCAATGCCTGCATCTCCCGGCTGCCGATGCTACGGGTGATTTGGCCTTGCGGTCAACGCGCACGGCCGTATCGTTCGGTGCGCATTGAAGAAGTGTTACGCCATACCGCTTGTCGCCCTGTTGGCTGCGACCGCGGCGGCCCATGCCTGCCGCTACACGGTGCGCGATGTCGGCTTCGCGGACCTGGGCAACGAACGGTACACCTTCTTTTGTTTTGTCGATGGCCAAGTGTCCACGGAACGAGCGAAGCAGCTTGGCCAAGCGGCTGGTGCGTTGCTCGGAGATTCCAATGTTCGGTTTGAGTGGGTCAACCTGGCCGAGGGCAACCACCCACAGGCCAAGCGCCTGGCCAAGCAAGAGCCGGGCGTGCCCGCCGGCCTGCTGCTGTCGCCGGATGGCGAGTTGGCTTGGCCGGTTACTTTTCCTGCCGCAAAGCCGGACAATCCCGAGTGGTCTTTTTTGGCGTCCGTCGTCTCGTCGCCGACCCGGGATGAACTCATTAAAAAAATGATTCCCGCCTATGCGGTGGTTCTTTTTGTCGAGGGAACAGACCCGGCACAAAGCAGGCGCGCCCGAGTTGCGGTGGGCGATGCAATCAAGGCGATCACGCCGCTGCTGCCGCAGATGCCCAAGCCGGTGGATCACCCGCCGGAGATGGTTGTCTTGCCGCCCCAGCGCGTCGCCGAAGAGTCGGTGCTGCTGTGGAGCCTTGGCCTCGATGTCGAGCCGGTACCGGAGCCGCAGGCCGTGGTGTTGATGGGGCGCGGCCGCCGGGTGGGCCAGCCGCTGCGTGGCGGCTTGGTCACGCGCACGGCGTTGCAGGAATCACTTGCGGTGGTCGGTCAGGACTGCGAGTGCGGCCTCGACCGGGTGTGGATGCAGGGCGAGCGCTTCCCTCTGTCATGGGGGCGCACCGAAAAAGTCGCTGCATTCAAAGAGCTTGGCTTCGACCCGGACAACCCACAGGTGAAGGCCGAGATCAGTCGCATCATTACACGCGGCCCGAACTCGCGGCCAGGCGGGGTAACGCAGACAGCCTCGAGCAACTTTGACCAACTGGCACTCGGTTACAGTGAAGAGCTCATTGAGATCGAAACCGAGCCGTTGGTGCAGGCTGAGCTGCCAACGTTGAAGGAAGTCACCATGGAGCCGAAAACGGATCCGAAGCCGGAGTCAGTGGAGCCGGAGTCAGTGGAGCCGGAGTCAGTGGAGCCGGAGTCAGTGGAGCCGGAGTCGGCTGTACTTGGCCAGGCGCGAACGATTTGGTGGTCCCTTGCCGTGATCGCAGCGGTGACGCTGGCTGGAGGGGGGCTGTTGCTGCTGCGCAGGGCGGGAAATTAATGTCGATTTGGTCGCACATCTTTCGGGAAATTGGTTTCCGGAAAATCAACGCCCTGTTTTCCCTGCTGGGCCTGACACTGGCAGTGACTGTGGTGGTGGCGTCGCAACTCCTCGCCGAGGCGGACGAGCGCGAAACGCGCCGGGTGACCCGCGACATGGGTTTCAACCTTCGGTTGATACCGGCCGAGACCGACTTGGGGCAGTTTTATCGGGACGGCTTTTCGCGCCACGCGATGGATTCAGCGATGCTCGATCGTTTGGCGACACACTTGACCAACAACGTCTCCTTCAACCACCTCGTCGGCTCGTTGCGCCGCGAATACACCATCAACGGACAGGACATCCTGCTGGTCGGCCTCTCGGAAACCTACGTCGTTCCTGGGCAGGGCAAAAAGTCGATGGGTTTTGACATCAAAAAGAACACCATCCACATCGGCTCCGAGATTGCGCGCATGCAGGAAAAAAAGAGGGACGACACGATGCACGTTGGCGTGCGGCAATTCACGGTCGCGAACGATCCCATCGAGACCGGCTCGCCGGATGACATCACGATCTTTGCGCGGCTTGAGGATGCGCAGGCGGTGCTCGGGTTGGCGGGAAAGATCAATGAAATCGAGGCGATCGACTGCCTCTGCCTTACGGCTGACCAGGATCCGCTCGCCATATTGAGAAAGGAGATCGGCGGTATTTTGCCGGAGGTGCAGGTCGTGCAAAAACGCACGCTGGCCGATGCCCGCGCGAAGCAGCGGCAGACCCGTGAGAAAGTGAACCAATTTGTGCTGCCGTCGGTGATGGTGGCCAGTGTGGTTTGGGTGGCATTGCTCGCGGTGCTCAACGTGCGAGACCGGCGGCAGGAGATCGGCGTCCTGCGCGCGCTGGGCAAGGGGGGTGGACGCATCGCTGGGTTGTTTCTCGGCAAGGCGGCGCTGCTTGGCTTGGCGGCGGCGACGGTCGGCGCGGTGCTCGGGACGTGGACGGTGCTGGAGTTTGGGCCGTCGCTGTTTCCTGTGACGAAGAAGGCGATCCAAGCAAACCCGACTCTTGCGTGGCAGTTGGTCGTGGCGACGCCGGTGTTTGCGGCATTCGCGAGTTTCATCCCAGCCATGCTGGCAGTGTCGCATGATCCAGCGGAGACTTTGCGGGAGGATTGACGATGATACGCTGCGACGAGGTCACGAAAAAATTTCGCAAAAACGGCTCCGAAGTCACGAGTCTCGACCGGTTCTCGGCGGAGGTGGTCGAAGGGGAGTTCGTTGCCGTGCACGGGCCAAGCGGCTCTGGAAAAACCACGCTGCTGCTTACGCTTGGCGGCATGCAGCGGCCAAGCGCCGGCACGGTACAGTTCGGCGGACGCAACCTGTACGCGCTCTCGCCGGCGGACCGGGCGCGACTGCGGTCGAGCGAGATCGGGTTCGTGTTCCAGATGTTTCACCTCGTGCCATATCTCGACCTACTCGGCAACGTGCTGCTGGCCGCCCCGGGCAAGAAGCTTGGCCAAGCGCAGCGGCAACGTGCCGCCGCGCTGCTCGACGAACTCGGCTTGGCCAAGCGGGCCACTCACCGCCCCGGCGAACTCAGTGCCGGGGAGCGCCAGCGCCTGGCCGTGGCCCGTGCGTTGCTGAACCGGCCGAAACTGATTCTCGCCGACGAGCCGACCGGCAATCTTGACCCGGAGAATGCCGCCGAGGTGATTCGGCATCTGGCGGAGTTTCATCGGGCCGGAGGCACGGTGGTGCTCGTCACCCACGGCTCGGCGGCGGACACCCAAGCCGACCGGATTCTGCGCCTCGAACAGGGCCGCCTGCTAGCGAATTGATGGGTTGTTCGTTGCCCGTGTGATTGGTAACTTCCCGGCATGGAAGTGGTCACGTCAGTCTTGATCGGCATTGCATTGAGCGCGACATGCGGGTTCCGGGTGTTTGTGTCGCTGCTGGCAGTAAACATCGGCACTCGCGCCAAGGACGCCGATGGCGAGCCTCTGATCGAGTTGGCCGCAGGGTTCGACTGGTTAGGCAGCGACATCGCCTTGATGATTTTTCTCGTGGCGGCGATCTTTGAGATCGGCGGCTACTACATTCCGTGGATTGATAATCTGCTCGATACCGTTGCCAGTCCCGCGGCGGTCGTGGCCGGAACCCTCATCACAGCTTCCTTTATCACCGGCATGGATCCGTGGCTGCAATGGTTGCTCGGCCTGATCGCCGGCGGTGGTGCGGCCGGCGCGGTACAGGCGGCGACGGTAGTGACGCGCGCCTCCTCGACGATCACCACTGGCGGTCTGGGAAATCCCATCGTGGCGTCGGTCGAGACCAGCGGCGCCTTTCTTGGTTCGGCGCTGTCCATTCTTGCGGCGCCGTTTGCCATCGCTCTGTTTGTGCTGCTACTCGGGAGCTGCATGTGGATTTGGTGGCGGCGCAGGAAACACAAACTGGCCGAGGTGGCCTGACGGATGGACCGGCAACGCATCAGACTTGTATTTGTCGCGGCGTGCGTGGTGTTTGTCTCCCCGGGCGCGCTAGTATCCGATCACTGGGCGTACGAGCCGGTGACCCGCACAAGCGTGCTGCCGGTGGAACGCTCGGTTTGGCCAAGCGGCGCGCTGGATCATTTCATCCTCGCCAAGCTCCGCGAAAACGGGATGCAGCCGGCCCGTCGTGCCGACCGCCGGACACTGATCCGCCGGGTGACCCTTGACTTGACCGGTCTGCCGCCGTCGCCGGGGGCGGTGGATGCCTTCGTGGCGGACGATTCACAGGGGGCGTACCGACGTGTTGTGGAGCGGTTGCTGGCCTCGCCGCGCTTTGGCGAGCGCTGGGGGCGGCACTGGCTCGACGTGGCGCGTTATGCCGACACCAAGGGCTACCTTGCCGGGAATCAGGCGCGGCTTTTCACCCACTCCTACACCTACCGCGATTATGTGATCGACGCGTTCAATGCCGATCTGCCGTTCGACCGGTTCATCATTGAGCAGATCGCCGCCGACAAACTCAAGCTGGGCGCCGACAAACGGCCGTTGGCTGCGATGGGGTTTCTCACGCTGGGCCGCCGTTTTTTGAACAATCCGCACGACATCATTGATGACCGCATCGACGTGGTGACCCGTGGCCTCATGGGGTTGACTGTCGGCTGTGCCCGCTGCCATGAACACAAATACGACCCTATTCCCATGGCCGACTACTACTCGCTTTACGGGGTGTTTGCCAGCAGCCACGAACCGGGCGACAAGCCGTTTATCAGCGATTCGATCGATCCCATTCAGCGTGCGGCCTTTGAGAAGGAGCGCAAGCGGCGTGAAGATGATCTTAATAACTATCAGCGTGAGCAGTACGTTCGCATTCGAGAGCAGGTGAAACGACAAACCGGCGACTACATCTGGGCGGCGCACCGGGCAGCAAGGGTGGAGTCAGGCAAGGTCGATGAGTTGGCCCGCAAGTCCAGGCTTGATCCCGACTTGACGCGCCGCTGGATGCGCCACCTGACCAAACGCCGTGAATCCGACGATCCGGTTTTTGCGGCTTGGTTTTCGCTGGCCAAGCTCGACACCAAGTCGTTCGGCGAACAGGCTAGGGCCACTCTGGACGGTCAACCTTTGGTCAAGGCGCATCCGGCAGTGCGTGCTGCGCTTGAGGATGCCAACTCACTCGAGGCGGCTGCCAAGTTGCTTGGCCAACTGCTGTATGAGGCTGGGGAGGATCAGACCAAGCTGCGCGAGGCAGTTTACTCCGATGCTTCACCGGCGAAGCTTTCCGACGGCGATGTGATGCGTGTGATGGAGGTGAAAGGCAGGGAGGGTATTCGCTCGCGCCGCCGAAAGTTCGACGAGTTGGAGGGTGAGCACCCCGGAGCCCCCAATCGCGCGATGGTTTTGCTCGACAACGCTAGCCCGTACAATCCGCAAATCTTCCGACGAGGCAACCCAAGCTCCAGGGGTGCCACCGTGCCACGCCGGTTCCTGGCGGTACTCTCGCGAGATGAGCGCAAACCATTTACGAATGGCAGCGGCCGACTCGAGATGGCCCGGGCGATCGCTGACCCGCAGAATCCCCTAACCGCGCGGGTGATGGTCAACCGGGTCTGGCAGCGCCTATTCGGTAGCGCGTTGGTTCCGACACCGAGCGATTTTGGCACGAACGTTGCCCCGCCTACCCATCCGAAGCTGCTTGATTTTCTGGCTGCGGAATTTGTTGGAAGCGGCTGGTCGATGAAGCAGTTGATCCGTAACATCTTGACCTCCAGCACCTACCAGCAGGGCGAGTCCTCCCATCCGGAATACGCCGTGCGTGATCCCAATAACCGATTTCTGTGGCAGATGAATCGTAAGCGGCTAGATTTCGAGGCAATGCGCGATTCAGTGCTGAGGGTGTCCGGCAGCCTTGACCTCAAGCAGGGCGGTCGCTCGGTTCAAATCGTCAACAAGCCGGATGCCAACCGCCGGACGGTGTACAGCTTCATCGATCGCCAGAACCTGCCGAACCTGTTTCGGACGTTTGACTTTGCAGGGCCGGATACGACCTGCCCGCAGCGCTTCACGACTACGGTGCCGCAGCAGGCGTTGTACCTGCTGAACAGCCCGTTCATTGAGACGCAGGCCAAGCGCTTGGTCAGCCGCAGGGAGATTCGTGCGGTTGCGGATGAGAGCCGCATCCGTGTGATGTATCGTTTGGCCTACCAGCGTGAGCCCTTGGCAGAGGAGTTGCGCCTGGCCAGGCAGTTCGTCGACAACTTCGTGCCCAGTGCCGTTGCCTGGGAGCGGCTCGGGCAGGCGCTGCTGGTTTCCAACGAGATGATGTTTGTCGATTAGAGGTGAAGAAGGAGGCGCGAACCGAAATTCCACGCAAGGCGGTCTATCGGCTGTCGGTTTACCTGCGCTGCCTGCACAGGCTGGAAAACAACGGGATTCACACCGTGTCCAGTGAAGTCTTGGCCAGGGCGGCCGGGGTCAAGTCCACCCAGTTGCGAAAGGACCTGACCTATTTTGGACAGTTCGGCACGCGCGGTCTGGGTTACGAAGTACAACAGCTTACCGAGATGATCTCGAATTTGCTCGGTACAAAGGGCTTTCAGCCGGTGGTGATCGTGGGGGTGGGCAACCTTGGAAGAGCACTGCTGAGTTACCGCGGTTTTGAACGGGAGGGATTTGAGATCGTTGGTGCATTTGATCTTCAGCCGGGCAGGTATCTGGTGGAACAGTCATCGGTTGATGAGTCGGCGGCAAAGTCTCAGAGCAAGGTGAAATTGGCTGAGTGGCTCAAGGCAGAGAAAATTCCAATAGAGGTCAAGCCGATGGAGGCCTTGCCCAAGGTGATCAACGAGCATCTGGTGAAGTTGGCTGTGCTGTGTGTTCCGCCGAAATCCGCCCAGGAAGTAGTGAACCAGTTGATCGAGCACGGCGTGCTGGCGATACTCAACTTTTCGCCGATTGTACTGTCAGTTCCCGATGAGGTGACTGTCAACAATGTCAACCTTGCGATGGAACTCGAGAACTTGAGCTACTTCATCAACGAGTGATCGTTGTTACTCCAGCTTCGTTTTTTCCTGCTGGGGGAGTCGGAGGTTGATATGCAGGTCGCGCAGTTGCTTGGGCTCAGCGGAGCCGGGGGCGTCGCTCATCAGGTCTGCGCCCTTGGCCGTTTTCGGGAAGGCGATCACTTCGCGGATGCTCTCAGAGTCGCACAGCATGGCGATGAGCCGGTCGAAGCCAAGCGCGATCCCCCCGTGCGGCGGTGCTCCGAACCGGAACGCCTCGAGCATGTAGCCGAAGCGTTCCTGCGCGACGTCGGGTGAAATCTGCAGCACGTCCTCGAAGATGGTCTTCTGCAGTTCACGCTGATGGATACGGATGGAGCCGCCGCCCAGTTCGACACCGTTGACGACGATGTCGTAATGCTGGCCGCGGACCGACTTGGGATCGCTGCTCAGCTTGGGAATGTCTTCCTCCACCGGCGAGGTGAACGGGTGGTGACTGGAATACCATCGGTCCATTTCCTTGTCGAACATCAGCAGCGGGAACTCCACGACCCAGAGAAATTTGTACCGATCGGCCGGGATGCTCATTTTGCCCAACTCGGACAATTTCTCGGCGCAGTAGAGGCGGATTTTGCCAAGAATCTCGCAGGCGTTGAGCCACTCGTCGGCAGCGAACAAAATGAGGTCACCCTCCTCGATGGCCAGTTTCTCCTGTAGCGCGGCCTTCTCGGTCTCGCTGAAAAACTTGACGATGGGCGATTTCCACTCGCCGTTCTCCACCTTGATATATGCGAGCCCTTTCGCACCAAAACTCTTGGCGTAGTCGGTCATTGTCTCCATCTGCCCCTGGGTGACACAGGCGAATCCCCTGGCGTTGAGAGCCTTGACCACGCCGCCCTTGGCCACCATGCCGCTGAAGACCTTGAATTCGCTGGAGGCGAAGTCGCCGGTCATGTCAACCAATTCCATATCAAAGCGCGTATCCGGCTTGTCGCTGCCCCAGCGGTTCATTACCTCTTCGAACGGGATTCGCGGGAATGGCGTGGGGATGTCGATGTCGAGCGCGGTTTTCCAGACGCGCGCGAGCAGGCCCTCGATAAGTGCGTAAATGTCGTCGCGGTCGATAAACGACATCTCAATGTCGATCTGTGTGAACTCCGGTTGGCGGTCGGCGCGCAAATCCTCGTCGCGATAGCAGCGAGCGAGTTGAAAATATTTTTCCACGCCGGCCACCATGAGGATCTGCTTGTATTGCTGGGGCGATTGGGGCAGTGCGTAAAACTGGCCCGGATGGAGCCGGCTCGGCACGAGGAATTCGCGGGCGCCTTCCGGAGTGCTCTTGAACAGCGTCGGTGTCTCGATCTCGAGGAAGCCCTGTTCCTCCATAAACACCCGCGTCGCAGTGGCCACCCGGCTGCGCAGACGCATGTTGTGGATCATCTCTGGACGGCGCAGGTCGAGGTAGCGGTGCTTGAGGCGGAGTTCCTCGTTGACCTTGGCGGCGACCTCCGGGTCGTCGATGCTGAACGGCAGCACGTCGGCGTGGTTGAGCACCTCGAGTTGCTCGGCCACGACCTCGACGAGGCCGGTGTCGATCTTCTCGTTCTTCGTGCCGTCGGGGCGGACGCGGACCCTGCCGGTGACGCTGATGACACTCTCACTGTGAAGCCGCGAGGCGGCCTCGAACAGGTCGGCCGGCAGGTCGCTGGGGTCAAACACCGCCTGTGTGCGGCCTTCGCGGTCACGGACATCGATGAAAAGGACCCCGCCCAAGTCCCGGTTGGAGTGCACCCAGCCGTTGAGGGTGACGGTTTGGCCGACATGTTCCTCCCGGATTTCATTGCAGTGATGCGTGCGCTTCATTCTCTAATAATGCCCGGTTCCTCAAAAAAAGGGCGGGGGATGTTGCCGGGAAAGTGCCCGGTTTTCAAAGTTTATTTGCCGGGGTCACAGGTTGAGCATTTTCCGCTGCCAGGGCAGGATCAGTTCGCGCTCGTTGCCGTCCTCAAGCGAGAGCTTGACGAGCGTGGAACGGCTGGCAATGAGCGTGGGGTCGATGTTGTGCACCTTGGCCTGCTTGTCGCGCAGGGCCTTGAGGGACTCGTAAAACAGTTTTTCGCTTTGCGTGATGCGTCGGCGAATCGTGCGGGGAACCTCGGGGTGTTCCCTGGGCGGCAAATCCAGCGCTTGGCCAACCGCATCGCGCAGCGACTTGAAGCGGCGGGTGGAGAGCTTGGCCGGCCAGGCGGTCTTGCGTTTTTTGTCGATCACGGTCTCGGCCAGCCGAACGAGGTCTTCGTGGCGGACGATAAAGTACGGCGGCTTGTTGGCGTTGATGGCTTCGCGCTCCCGCCAGTACCATATGGCTCGCAGGATGGCTTGTTCGCGGCGGTTGAGCTTGCTCGACCCCTTGAGGCGCCACGCTTGGTTAGGGTTTGTCTCCTTGGGCGCGGCGTGTTCCCGGATGAGTCTGTCACAAATCTGTTCGTGCCAGGGAGTTCGCCCCTTGGCCTTGAGATCGTTGCGCAGCTTGTTTGCCAACGTCCGGAGGTGTCGGCTGTCGTTGAGCGCGTAGATGGTCATTTTTTCGGTCAGGGGCCGGCGGGTCCAGTTGGCCTTCTGCGAGCCCTTGTCGAGCGTGATGCCTAGGAACCTGGACAGGAGGTCGTTCAGGCCGAACGCGGTGAAGCCCAGCAGTCGAGCTGCCCACATCGTGTCGAACACCCGTGATGGAATGAAGCGTTTTGCGGCGTACATCAACCTCAGGTCGTTGTCGCAGCCGTGGATGAGTAGCTCCTTGCTTTCCATCGCCTTGAAAAGCGGAGTCACATCCAGCGAGGCGAGGGGGTCGACCAGCACATCCGTGCCGGGGAGGCTGATCTGCAACAGGCACAATTTCTCCGGGTACGAGTGCAGGCTGTCGGCCTCGGTGTCGAGCGAGACCCAACTGGATTTTCGTAACTCGGGGAGAAACTCCTTTAACTGGACTTGAGTATCAATCAAGCGGAGGGGGATTGTGTCAGCACGTTCACGGTTGCCAAGGCAAAACCGTTGTCCGTACGGCTTGACGAATCGATCGGAAGCGTTTTTTCTCTGTTCCCAGCAGGGAACCGATGATGAAAAATCTGGCAAATCATTTCACCGCGACAGCCGCGGAAAACAGGGAAAAAACGGCGATTTTCTGGGGCGAGGAGCAGTACACCTTCGGACAGGCCCACGCCATCGCCGCCGGTTTGGCCAAGCGGCTGAAGGAGGAATTCGGCCTGCAGCCCGGTGATCGCGTGGGGTTGTGGCTCAAGAACTGCCCGGGGTTTGTCTTCTCCCTGTTCGGCATCCTGCTGGCCGAGGGGGTGGTGGTGTCGATCAACAATTTCCTCACACCGGACGAGGTGGGCTACATCCTCGGCGACTCGCAGGCCAAGGTGCTGATCAGCGAGGCCTCGATGGCCGAGGGCACGGCGGCGCTTCAGGCGCAGCTCGACGGCCTGGCCGTGATTGAGGTGGAGGAGCTTGGCCAAGCGGATGCCAGCCAGGCGCCCGAGCTGCCGCCGGCCGGCCAAGCAGGGGAGGAGTTGGCACTGATCATTTACACTTCCGGCACCACCGGCAAGCCGAAGGGCGCGATGCTCAGCAACAACAATCTGCTTCGCAATGTCGAGGGTGTGATGGATGAGCTAGAACTGACGCCGGAGGACCGTATGGCCTGTTTGCTGCCGATGTTTCACAGTTTTAGCATGACCGTGTGCGTGCTGTTGCCGATGACGCAGGGACTGTCGATCGTCGCGATCCGGTCGCTGCATCCTCCCAAGAACATCATCGCCGAGATCATGCAGCACCAGGCGACGGTCCTGCCGGCAATCCCGCAGCTTTACCGGGCGCTGGCCAATTCGCAACTGCCGCCAAACCTACCGTTGCGGGTGTGCTGCAGCGGTGCCGCGCCGCTACCGCTGGAGGTGCTCAAGGCGTTCAACGAGAACGTGGGCATCCCGTTGCTTGAGGGGTACGGCCTGAGCGAGACCAGCCCGGTTGCCTGCTTCAACCCTTTGCACGGGGAGAAAAAGCCCGGCTCGGTGGGCTTGCCAATCAAGGGGGTGGAGTTCCAGATCTGGAACGACGCCGGAGAGGAGCTGCCGACCGGTGAGCAGGGTGAAATCTGCATCAAGGGCCACAATGTCATGATGGGCTACTGGAACAACGAGGAGGCTACGGCGGCGGCGATCAAGGGTGACTGGTTTCTCTCCGGCGACATCGGCTACCTCGACGAGGATGGCTACCTCTACATCACCGACCGGAAGAAGGACATGCTGCTCGTCAACGGCATCAACGTCTATCCTCGAGAACTGGAGGAAGTGATCTACCAGTTTGACGGTGTGAAGGAGGCGGCGGTGGTCGGCGTCAACGATCCCCGCAAGGGCGACATGGTGGTGGCCTGCGTGGCCCCAAGCGAAGGGGCCGACCTCGACGACTCAGCGCTGCTGGCCTTCCTGAAGGACAAGCTGGCCGCCTACAAGCTGCCGCGGAAGGTGATGCAGATGGAGGTGCTGCCCCGCAACGCCACCGGCAAAATCCTGAAAACCAAGCTGCGCGAAATCGCCGCCGAGCAGTACCGCCGCTAGGCCGCCCCGGCGCTGATTTGCTCCGGTGCTTGGCCAAGCGTGGGGTCAGTTACCTGGTGCTGTTCGCGTTCAAGCGACTCGAATTTTCGCCCAACAATCTTCACGCAGTAAAACCAGAGGGCGACGATGATGCACGTGAAGCCGCCGAGAAGCTGAAGGCCAAGCAGGCTGGTCTCCAGTTGGCCGGCCTCGTTTCGGGTGCTGAGGAACATTGGGACGAGGAAGGCGATCAGCAGGGCGGCCACCTTGCCAGTGCGCTGGACGAATACCTCGACGAATGCCCTCGCAACATATTTCTCCTGTCGCGACAACGGGTTGTAGAGTGTTTCGCGTCCGGTCTGGTTGACAGAGTAGGCGAAGGTGCTGTCGGCGATTTTTAGGAGGCTGCCAGCGATCAAAATCGGGACAAGAATGAAGAAAAGCGAACTCAAGGCGATGGACAGCGGCAGCGCCAGCAGGATCCAGTGGATTCGATACTTGGGAAAATTGGCGGCGAATATGCTGAAACCAAGTTGGATGGCCAGCGCTGCGATGTTTCCAATCGCGTACACGGTGCCAAAGCGACTTCCGATTTCCTCCTTGGGCACAAACCGCTCGATCATCGCGGTGAATTGGTAATCCAACACCTCCGAGGTAACCTCGTAAAACCCGACGATTCCGGCGATGGCGATCAGGTAGCGCGACTTGAAGACCAGCGATGCCCCCTCGATTGCGGCGTTGAATTTTTTCCTCGGAACATCGCCCGAGTTTGGTTCCGGTTCATGGTGTGGGATGGACCTGGCCATCCACCCGGCGGCAAACGCCAATAGGCAGATCACCGCGCCGATGCCGATAATTGTGTGCAGCCATTGTTGGTTGTTCATTTCCCCGATCCATCCGCGGAAGTAAGTGCTACCGGCGGCGCCGCCAGAAACCGCCCCCAGTACGATGAAGCCGTAAAGCCGCTTGGCGTTTTTTAAATCCACCGTGTCGTGCAGGAATGAAAAGAAAGCAGCCAGCATGAGGCTGATATACAAGTCGCCAAACCAGTAAAATAGCCAGACTGTTGACTCACTGGGTTTATTGATTTTCAGCGAAAAATAGAATGTCATGGCGATGATCAGACCCATGCAGCAATAGGTCAACCGCTGGCGCTTGGCCAAGCGGGTGACCAGGGTGAGGAAAACAACCAACAGGAAGGCAATCAAGAGGTTCATCCCCTTGGCTAAAAGTTCGGCGCTGCTGCCGAGCATTTCCATCGAGCCCAACTTGAAGGTCTGATCGCCGTCGTATTGCCCGATAAAAAGGCTTTTCTTGAGCGGCTTTAGAATCCAGAAAATGGTGAGGATCAGGTTGATGTACAGAAACATGACCGCCGTGAAGGCGATCTTTTTGCCGGTTGAAAAATGGTCGTTGGGCATCGACTGACTCTTAGCTGACCGCGTCGATGCCGGTCACAGGTTCACCTGGTAATCCAGCGAGTCGCCGCCCTCCACGCTGAGGCGGAATTGCTGGTCTTCCGCGGACAAAAGCTCGAGGTTGATGTTGGAGCCCTCCTCGAGCGGGGCCTTCTCGATCTGGTAGTTGGTCACGCCAAGCGAGAGGATGCCGTTGATCATCCGCAGGGTGGGGCGCGCGCCGAAGGTGAGGCTCCGGCTTTCGCGGGCGATCAGTCTGTGAATGGCGTCGTCGACGGTCAGGTTCCAGTTGTAGGTTTCCTTCATGCCGTCGGCCTTGAGACGGATGTGTAGCTTGGCCATGTCGATGTACTCGGGGTCGGTGAACGGCCGGAACATGGCGATCTCGTCGAAGCGGTTGAGGAAACTGGGCCGGAAACGGTCGAGCAGTGCCAGCTCGAACAACTCCCGGACGTTGGCCTTGTCACGGTTTTTGACGATGACGTCGTAGCCGGTATTGGTGGTCATGATCACAAAGCAGCCGCGCGCGTACATCGGCTTCTGGTTTCGGTCGTAAAAGATTCCCTCGTCGAGCAGGAAGTAGAGCCGGTCGAGCACCTGCACGTTGGCCTTGTCAATCTCCTCGAACACGTAAACCGCGTGGGGGTTGATCGTGAGGTTGTCGGTCATGACGGAGAGGAAGCGATCCATGCTGACAGAGCTCCGGTAGGTCGTCATGTCCATGGTGATCATCTTCAGGCCGAGGCTCTTGGAGAGCAGCTTGGAGAGGTAGGTTTTACCGGTGCCGGTCGGCCCGGCGAACATGATACTGGCGACCGGCTTTTCGTCGGTCCGACCGCCGCCGTAGCCGATGCGGGAGAGCCGCACGACACCGTTGAGGGCCTCGTCCTGCCCGATGAACCGCGACCGAATCTTGTCCGGCAGCTCCTTCAGCACGGAGAAGTCCTTTTGGATGATCCAGTCCGGCACCTGGGCGGCCTTCATTGAGGCGGCCTTGAGTGTGGCCTTGTCCATCACGAACCGGCCGTTCTTTGCCACCGCCTCCTCCATCATCGTGACGAGTTCCTTGAACACCGTGAGTGTCCGCTGCGGTTCGGGTTTGTTGGGCTGGTAGTAGCCGATGATCTCCTTGATATAGTTGACATGTGGCTCGGTGAGCTTCAACTGCGGGATGTAGACTCGGGAGTAGTTGAGCAGAATGCCGTTGATATCGTCGTTCCCGTACTCCGGCAGGAAGACGGTGTCGCCGAAGGAGTTGATGACATAGTTGTTGTCGGAGCGCACGCGCGAGTAGTTGAAGTAGTCGATGAAGGCGATGCTGCGCATCTTGCCGCCCTGGATGTTCGGGGCGAACAGGGTCTCCACTCCGGTGGAGGAGCGGTTTGACGCGCCCAGCCCGATCATCGAGCTGAGGTTGGAGATATACAGGATGATGTCCTGGCCCAGCGCCGGCTTGCTGATTTCCTTCTGCCAATATTCCTGCACCTGTCCAAGCAGTGTGTGGCCCTCGACGATCTTCGGCAGGTCGATCTCGAGATGGGCGAACTTGGCCAGGGCGGGATCACCACTCACGGCCAGGCTGGCGAGAAAGTAGCGGTAGGCCGACGAGGCGTCACCGACGATCAACACCGACTTGTTGCCGTGGTCGGCGGTGACGACATCCGTGATGCGCTTGGTCAGGTCCGGGAGAATTGGCAGCTTGTTCATGACCCTGGCCGGCTCCTCCCACTCCGGGCTGATGTCGTACTTGCCCGACGGATCGTGAAGGATGAAGCAGGACTTGCTCAAAGTCTTGAGGCTCGGTGCCGCCCGCACGGATGTGGAAATCAGGGTCGCAACGGCAGAGGCGACGAGGACACGAAGGCTGTTTTTAAAAAAAAGCCGCTTCATCTTGATTTTGAAGGAATGCTTAGTTAGCTGCGCAGCAGCCGTGCTCCGTAAAACGGATCGGGCAAACTGGCATGATTTCGGCCGTTGTCAAAAGAAAAGAACGGCCTTTGGGGAGGCGGCGCCTGGCTTAGTGCGAGGCAGCCGCGAAGGCCGGTTCCACGGCATTCCGCGTGGCGTGGAGCGATTCGGTGAGCGTTTGGGTGTTTTCGTCGATTCGCTTGGCCAGGCGGGCCAGTTCGCCGTCGAGTCGGCCTCGCTCGGTATCGAGTGCTTCATTCTGGTCGCTCAGCTTGCTCTCGAGGAATTTTCGGTGAGCTCGTTCATGGCTTAATTCGGCGTTGAGCGAGAGGTTGAACTGCCGCTCGTTGGCCAACTCCTCCTGAATGACACGGTGACTGTCCTCGAGAATGTTGGCGCGATCGCTCGTCTTGGCCAGTTCCGGCTCCATTTGCTCGACTTTGGCCTCGGCGGTCTCGGCCCGATACAGGAGATTCTGGAAATATTCACGGTCGCTCTCGCTGAAGACCCGCCCCTTGTGCCGCCAGCGAAAGCCGAACCAGCCGCCGGTAAGCCCAAGACCGACGCCGAGGGTCACGATCAAAACCGCCATTCCTGTCCCCAAAGCCAGCATCACTCCGACCAGCCAAGCAGAATCCGTGCTAAACCAACCGGCAATCCGTCGTTTTTGGCCGGTTTGCATTGCGCCCCCGCTGCTGACCGCCTAAAAACCGAGCGCAGCAACCGTGTTTTGAACATGATTTTCATTCGACATTTTTCAGTTCTTTGCCTGCTCGGCACGGTCTCGATTGGCCAAACGGCGGACTGGCCCACCTACCAGCACGATTACGCCCGAACCGGCGTCGCCAAGGAATCGTTGCTCGCGCCGTTCTCCGACGGTTGGGTTCACCGTTCCAAACATGCTCCGCGACCCGCTTGGCGTGGCGAGGCCAAGTGGGACGGCTGGCACAAGGTTTACGACCTGAAGTCGCGGCAGATCTTTGACTATGCCTACCACCCTGTCATCGCCGATGGGCTGCTCTATTACGGTTCGTCGGCGGACGATAAAATCTACTGCCTCGATGCCGCCACCGGCAAGCAGCGCTGGGCGTACTTCACCGAGGGGCCGGTGCGCCTGGCCCCGACAATCGCTGGCGGGCGCGTCTTCGTCGGCTCCGACGACGGTCACGCCTACTGTCTAGACGCGAAAAGCGGCTCGCTGATCTGGAAGATTCGGCCCGGCCCGAAGGACTACCGCATCCCCGGCAACGCACGCATTATCTCGCGCTGGCCGCTGCGCACCGGCATCGTTGTCATTGGCGATCTGGCCTACTGCGCCGCCGGCATGTTTCCCTCCGAGGGCGTGTTGATCACGGCGATCGACGCCGGCACCGGCAAAATCAAGTGGCAGCAAAAACAGACCGATCTACCGGCGCAGGGCTACATGCTGGCGTCACACACGCGGCTCTACGTCCCGGCCGGACGCAACAACCCGGTCGTGCTCAGTCGCGCCGACGGCAAACGCATCCGCGTCGTGAGCGGCCAAGGCGGCACCTACGCGCTGTTGACCGGCGACAACCTGGTTTTCGGCCCAGGCAAAACCGGCACGCTTGGATTTGTGGAGTCGAACCAGTCCGATCAACTGGCCACGTTCAAGGGCAACCACATGATCGTCACCCCGGTGCGATCCTTCCTGCAAAGCGACACCGAGCTGAGCGCACTGGATCGCAGCCGCTACCTCGACCTTGCCCGCAAGCGTCGTACACTCAAGAAACGGCACGAGCAACTTAAGGAGGCGTTGAAGAAGGCACCCAACGGCAGTCAACGAGCGCAACTACTCCAGGAGGCTACCCAACTGGGTCAGAAACTCGACGAGGTTCAGGCCGGCATGCAGGAATGTTTTGCGTGGCGGGTTGCCAGTAACCAACCGCTGAGCATGGTGCTGGCCGGGCAGACGCTGATCACCGGTGGTCACAACGAGGTGGCGGCCTACCACGCCAAGGACGGCAGCCTGCTTTGGCAGGGCAAAGTCGACGGTGAGGTCTTCGGTCTGGCCGTGGCTGACGGTCGCCTGTACGCCAGCACCAGCAAGGGTGTCATCCACTGCTTCCGGGCTAGGCGCCTGGGCAATTGATTTTCATGATGACTAAGCAACAACTTCATCGATCTCTCTTTGCGTTGGCTTGCGGGATGTTCCTTTTGGTGAGTCCTTTCGGACAAGCCCAGGAGTGGACGCGCTTCCGCGGGCCGAACGGAACCGGCATCAGCTTGGCCAAGGGCATCCCGTCCAAGTTCACCCTGTCCGACGCCACCTGGCGCGTGGCACTGAAGGGGGAGGGCCACTCGTCGCCGGTGCTGTGGGGCGGCCGCGTTTTCGTCACTGGCTCGGACCGGGTGAAGGGCACCTTCAACGTCCAATGCCTTAAGGCCGGCGACGGCTCGGAAGCTTGGTCAACCTCGCGTCCGCAGAAGGATTACCGCATGCACCGGTACAACCACCTGACCTCATCGACGCCGGCGACCGACGGCAAGCGGCTGGTGGTGCTTGTGTCGGAGCCGGGCGCGCACACGCTTTTCGCGCTCGATCTCGAGGGAAAAAAACTTTGGGAGCGGAAGTTCGAAACCATCATCAGTAACCACGGCAGCGGTGTGTCGCCGATCTTTCACGGTGATAAGGTGATTTTGGCTGGGGATGAGGAGAACCAAAGTTTTCTAGCGGCACTTGATGCTGCCAGCGGAAATGTGCTGTGGAAGACCGACCGGGTCAACGTCAAGACGGCCTTCTCGACACCGTGCCGTTTCGTTGACCCCTCCGGCACCGAGGGACTTTTGTTCAACAGCATGGCCCACGGCATCACGTTCGTGGACCCGAGCACCGGTAAAACATTTTGGGAGCAGGGCGGCCTGTTCGAAAAGCGGACAGTGAGTTCCTGCCTGGTTGCCGACGGCCTGCCAATTGGCACCTGTGGCAGCGGGCAGGGCGGAAACTACCTCGTCGCGCTCAAGCCGGGCAGCGCGGACAAGGGCGTGCCGCCGAGTTTGGCGTATAAGTTGCGCCGGTCGATTCCATACGTGCCGACGGGCTTGGCGAAGGGCGGGTTGTTGTACCTGTGGGGCGACGCCGGCATTGTAAGCTGCGTGCGTGCCAAGAGTGGCGACTTGGTTTGGCAGGAACGCGTTGAGGGCCGGTTCTTCGGCTCGCCGGTCTGGGTCGAGGACCGCCTGTTTTGCATCTCGACGACCGGCAAGGTCGTGGTGATGGCCGCATCGGAATCGTTCCGGCAGATCGCCGTGAATGACTTAGCCGAACCGACCCACTCGACTCCGGCCCTGGCCGGGGGGCGGATGTTCCTCCGCACGCTGGGATATCTTACCTGCGTCGGCGGCGTGTCGGAATGATCGGCTTGGTTGTCATCGTACCGGTGGCTTTCTTCGCCGGCTGGATCCTGAAAAACAGCGTGACGCT
>MPMA02016754.1_pt1 | contig 24666 bp, 14 predicted proteins | sample 1617361 | NCBI WGS metagenome assembly MPMA02 (sample SAMN05944807, study PRJNA350692) | marine metagenome | biome: marine; feature: ODZ; material: water; isolation source: 180 m water sample filtered on 0.2 um supor filter | place: Pacific Ocean | collected 2012-04-08 | depth 180m m | reverse complement strand
GTGGGAATTCATCCTGAACCGAGGGATCGCGCGTATGCCGAGTTTGTCGCCCGCCGCATCGCCGACGGCATCACGCGTGCAGGGCATCATCTTGCGCCGGCCAGGGTCGGTTGGGGGTTCGGCAGCGCGCCGCAACACGTGCACAACCGGCGTTGGTTCATGAAGCCAGGGGCGATTGTTGCCAATCCGTTTGGAGGCACGAGCGACAAGGTGAAAATGAATCCTCCGCGCGGGGCCGATCTGCTCGAACCGGTTGGGCTGGTCGACCCGCAGGTATCGGTGCTTGATGTTCGGCATGCCGATGGAAGGCCGCTGGCGTTGCTGGCCAACTACGGGCTACATTACGTCGGCGGCTATCAGGCTGGGCATGTCAGCGCTGATTATTTTGGGCTGTTCGCCAACCGTGTGCAGGACCTGCTCGATGCCGACCGGCAACACCCGCCATTTGTTGCCATGATGTCCAACGGCACCAGTGGCGATGTGAGCAACAACGATTTCCGGACCAAGCCGGAGCGGTTGCCTGCTTGGGTGAAAATGCAGCGGGTGGCCAACGACATTGCCGGCGAGGTTGCAGAAGTGATTGAAGACATAGAGCACAGCGACGCCGCAACGCTCGCTGTTGCCGCGATCGAGTTGCAGCTTGGAGTACGTCGTCCCGATGCCGCTCGCCTGGTCTGGGCGCGGCACACCTTGGCTAATGACACCGATCCTCAGCGGTTGACGCGACCGGAGATTTACGCGCAGGAAGCACTCGCACTGGCGACATTCCCTCCTAAGGTGCCGGTGGTACTGCAGGCCTTTCGCGTCGGCGAACTGCGCATCATGACGGTACCGTGCGAGATGTTTGCCGAGACCGGGCTTGCGCTGAAGAAAAAGGCCAGACCGGCCCCGGTGTTCATTATCGAACTGGCTAACGGCTATCGCGGCTACCTGCCCACGCCGCGCCAGCACGAATGGGGCGGCTACGAGACATGGCCTGCCCGCTCGTCGTATCTGGAGGAGCAGGCTGCGCCAAAAATCAGCGCCGCGATGCTGGGGCTGCTTAAAAAACTGTAACGCCATGCCGATACGAAATCGTCCCCACCAAGCTGTTGTCATGAAACCGATCGCACTCACATCACTCATTTTGCTGGCTGGTGTGTTTCAGTCAGTTCAGGCGGCCGAGCTGGAAAAGCTCACGCCGCTGCGTGTGGACCTCAATGTGCTGCAGTCGCCGGAGGGACTGGAACTGGAGCGCAGGTCCGTCAGGGATGAGACCGTTGATGTGGATGACCGCGAGGTGGCGCTGCGCCATTATGTGTTCCGGTTTTTTAGTCAGCGGTTCATGGATGAGGACTGGTGGCACGACGCGCACTTGTTTGTGCCGGTGAAGCTGCCGGAAGCGGCCAAGGGCAAGCTGTTTCTCGCCAGCCACGTGGTGAATTGGCGCAAGGTTCCCGGCGTGCTGCTCGAGGGCTACGGGCGGCAGACGGCGGCGCGCGTCGGCGTGCCGGTGCTGGTGTTCAAGCCAAACCCGGTGCAGCAGCAGTTCGCCAAGCGCACTGGCAAACACAAGGAGAGCGAGTGGCAGGACGCCACCTTCGACCGGTTCCGCGAGACCGGCAACGTGAACGTGGTTTCGTTCGCAGGCATCATGAAGGCCAAGTGGCGCGCGTGGGCGGCGGCGGAGGCAGTGCTCGGCAAAAAGTTCGACAAGGTGGTTCTGGCAGGCGGATCGAAGGGCGGCTTGTCGGTGCGGGCGATGATGAAATATGATCCGCGCATCGTCTCGGTGGTGTCGTCCGGCTCGATCCCGTTCGCCTCGCCGTCGATGCTTCGAAAACTCACCGTGCGCGAACCGCTCACGCCACATTTGGTCGACCAGTTCAAGATCAAGCCAAGCGACATCACCGGCGATACCATCCTGTTCAATCTCGGCTCGAACGACTTCAATGCCCATCCCACCGAGGCGCGCCTGGTGATGGAACAACTGCGGGGCGACACGCGGATTTACGTGCATCCCAACGGCGGTCACCCTGCGTTGGCACCGCAGCAGGTGGCAGCGATGCGTTTGTGGCTGCGGCACGTCTTTTTCGGCGAGCCGTTGCCGGACGTCCGGCCGCCGGTGGTCACATCGGGGAAGGACTCGCTTGGCTTTCAGGCCATCATTGGGCAGTCCAAGGGCGTGGAGGTGGTGGAACTCTGCCACGCATTTTACCGAGAAAAACCATGGCCCGGTCCAGCCAGCGGGGAGCGCATGCCCCACAAAAACGCCCAGTGGAAAACCACCCCCTTGGCCAAGCGCAATGGCCAATACACCGTCACGCTTGAAACCAAGGGCGAGGATCTAGAACGGCTGCATTACTACATCCGAGCCCGTGTGCGGCTTGGCCAAGTGACCGGCTGGCTCTCCTGCCCCGTGCAGCAATTTATGGAAAAACCATGAGAATAAAAAACGCCTCTCCGACATCTGCTGTCGCCGCGATTTGGTTGGCTGCTGCCTTGTCAGTTTGCCCCGCTGAAATTGCCAAGAGACCCAATGTCTTGTTCCTCGCGGTCGACGACATGAACGACTGGATCGGGTGCCACAACACAACACCCGCCGCCATCACCCCCAATATCGATCGTTTGGCCAAGCGCGGCGTCAACTTCACCAACGCCCACACTGCCGGCGTATTCTGTGCCCCTTCACGAGCCACCATTTTCTCGGGCCAGTTTGCCTCCACCACAGGTTGCTACGATACCGCCCTCTACTTCGTCGATCATCCGAAGATTCGTTCCCTCCAGAGCAGCTTCAAGAAAGCCGGTTATCGTACCATGGGGGCGGGCAAGCTCTTCCACCACCCCGCCGGAAACGTCGACCTGCGCGGTTGGGATGAGTTCTACGTTCGCACCAAGCGTCAAAGGGAGACAGGATTTCCGATGGATTCCTGGTCGGAGGAGGTTCCCTTTCCCAACCCGAGACCCTACGGCACCTACCACCGCACCCCGGGAGCGCCGAAAAGCAACGGCGGATTCATGGAGTTCGGCCCCGTCCCTAACAATCGTGAAGAAGACCTTGCCGACAGCATGCGGGCCCAGTGGGCGGTCGAGCGATTGGGCAAAAAATACGACGAACCCTTCTTTTTGGCGATGGGGCTCTATGCCCCGCACTTCCCCAACTATTGCCCGCAAAAATATTTTGACCTCTACAAGCGAAATGAGATCAAGCTTCCGCCCTATAAGGCGGACGACCTTGATGACCTGCCCGGGAACATCAGGCGGCAAAAGATCAACCGATCGAGAATCCACCAACGCCTGGTCAAGCTCGGAGCCGTGCAAGAGGCGCTTCATGGTTATCTGGCCTGCATGAGCTACGCCGATGCCCAAATTGGACGTGTCTTGGACGCTCTCGACGCCAGCCCCCACGCTGACAACACCATCATCGTCCTCTGGTCCGACCACGGCTACCACCACGGAGAGAAAGGTGACTGGGGCAAGCACACTCTATGGGAACGCACATCAAACGTCCCATTCGTCTGGGCCGGACCGGGAGTGGCCGAGGGAGCCACCTCCGATGTCACTGTAAGCCTTATCGACATGTACCCTACCTTCGTCGAGCTATGCGACCTGCCAAAGACCCCGCACACCCTCGAGGGCACATCGATAGCAGCCACCCTCGCCGATCCGAACAATGCCAAGGATCGCGAGGTCTACCTGCCCCACATGTTTCCGGAGTCCTTCGCCATTATGAACAGGGAATGGCGATACATTCGCTACAAGGACGGCAGTGAGGAGCTCTACAACGTGCAAAAGGATCCTAACGAGTGGCGCAACCTGGCCGAGCAGCCAAAATACGTGGAGATCAAAAAACAGCTCGCCGGGAAAGCCCCAAAAAACTTTGCCAAACCCATCCCCAAGCGAAAGTCAAAACGCGATCTTATCCTCGAAGGCAAAACCTTCCGCTGGAAGAAATGAAAAAAACAAAATGATCAGAACATTCTTTTCAATGTTGGTGTTTGCATTCCTGGTCTCAACAGCCAGCACCGCGGAACGTCCCAACGTTCTGCTTATCATGGCCGACGACCTTGGATTCTCAGATCTTGGCTGCTACGGCGGCGAGATTGAGACGCCCAATCTCGACGGCCTGGCGCGCGATGGCCTGCGTTTCACGCAGTTCTACAATACCGCGCGTTGCTGGCCGACGCGGGGGGCTCTTCTGACCGGATACTTTGCCCAGCAGATTCGCCGGGATGTGGTTCCTGGCCTGCCAAGGGGGATACGGAGCGGGGGCGGAGGTAAACGGCCATCGTGGGCGAAGCTACTGCCCGCCATGCTGAAACCGGCTGGCTACCGCGCATACCACTCGGGCAAGTGGCACATCGACGGCATGCCGTTGGGTAATGGCTTCGACCGCTCCTACTACCTGAAGGACCAGGGACGGTTTTTTTATCCGAAGGTTCACTGGGAGGATGACAAGAAGCTGCCCGAGGTGAAGAAGGATGCCGGTTACTATGCCACCGATGCGATTGCCGATCACGCGGTCAAATGCCTCAAGGAACATGCCGAGAATCACTCCGGCAAGCCGTTCTTCCACTATCTGGCCTTCACGGCTCCGCATTTCCCTCTACACGCTCTGCCCGAGGATATCGTCCGCTACCGGGAGCGCTATCGCACGTCGTGGAAAAAGGTCCGTGACGCGCGCTGGGAGCGCATCCAGAAGATCGGCATCGTCACCGGGAAGCTCTCGGGGGTGGAGCGCGACCTGGGACCGCCGTATCACTTCCCCGACGCCCTCAAGAAGCTCGGCTCTGGGGAGGTGAATCTCCCTCTGCCATGGAAAGAGCTGACCGATGAACAGCGCGATTTCCAGTCGAGCAAGATGGCGATCCACGCTGCCATGGTCGACCGCATGGACCAGGTGATCGGCCGCGTGCTCGTCCAACTGCGGACGATGGACGCCTTTGATAACACCCTCATCTTCTTTCTTTCCGACAACGGTTCGAGTGCCGAGATCATGGTCCGCACCGATGGACACGATCCCAATGCGCCGCCCGGCTCGGGCCCATCCTACCTGTGCCTCGGACCAGGCTGGTCGACGGTCTGCAATACTCCGTTTCGCCGTCACAAGACCTGGGTTCACGAGGGCGGCTGCGCTACCCCTCTCATCGCTCACTGGCCGAAAGGCATCAAGGGAAGCGGAGAGTTGCGGCGCGATCCGGCCCACGTGATCGACGTGGTTCCCACCATACTGGAACTCGCCGGAGTGAAACGATCACCGGCCGATGCCCCGAAGGCTCCGGGTCACAGCCTGTTGCCGGCCTTTGCGAAGGATGGCTCCCTGCGGCGTGAGTACCTGTGGTGGCTCCACGAAGGCAATCGCGCCATCCGGGTGGGGGACTGGAAGCTGGTGGCGGCAAAAGGCGATCCCTGGGAGCTCTACAACCTGCGTGAGGACCGCACCGAAACGAACAACCTAGCCTCTAGCAATCCTGGCAAGGTAAAGGAACTCGAGCACGCCTGGACTGAACGTATGGACGAATTCCGCAAGCTGGCCAGCCAGAATACGAAGCCATAATGCTGAACCCCGACTATGTTACCGGCCTGGTGGGCAAACTTCATGTGGGACAGGGATTGACGGAACGACGGCAGATTCCCTAACTTGGTTGACCATGATCTCTGAAGCGGTTCGAATCCTTTGGCTCGCCTGTTTCCTGGGAGCCGTTTCCCTCCAGGAGCAGAAATCTCTTTCGGCTCCCGTCTCATTTCGCAAGGTGGTGCTGGAGACCGATTGCGACAATCCCATGGAACTGGCGGTTCTTCCGGATGGCCGTGTGCTGTTCATTGAACGTTTCGGCAATGTCCGCATCTGGAAACCCGACATCCAGTCCACCGTGTTGGCAGCTAGGTTCAAAGTGCACGGTCAGTTCAATCCCAGCACCAACAAGGGGGCAGATCGTGGCAGCTGGGAGGCGGGGCTCCTGGGCATAACCCTGGCCCCGGAATTCGAACGGACGGGTTGGGTCTACATTTACTATTCTCCTGCGGGTAATACCCCTGAGAATCGTCTTTCCCGTTTCACCCTCAAAGGCGACACGCTCGACTTGGCCTCCGAAAAAATCCTGTTGCGTGTGCCGGTGCAACGCGAGGTTTGCTGCCATGAAGCCGGTTCGCTTGCCTTTGACGGCGATGGCAACCTGTATGTCTCCACAGGCGACAACAGCAACCCCTTCCAGTCCAACGGCTACAGTCCCAGCGATTATAGGGAAGGCCGCTATGCCTTTGACGCAGCCCGATCTTCCGGCAATTCCAACGACCTGCGGGGCAAAATTCTTCGGATCCACCCCGAACCTGATGGAAACTACACCATTCCCAATGGCAACCTGTTCCCTCACGGCACACCGAAGACACGTCCGGAGATTTTTGTGATGGGCTGCCGCAACCCTTTTCGCATTTCCGTAGATCCTGCTACCGGCACCCTGAGTTGGGGTGATGTCGGCCCTGATGCCCGAAAAATTCAACCCTCACGCGGCCCGGCCGGTTTCGACGAAATCAATCGGACCCGTGAGGCCGGGAATTTTGGTTGGCCGTTCCTTATCGCCGACAACAAACCCTATCGTCAATACGACTTTGCCAGCGGGAAATCGGGGTCGCCTCAAAAAGCTCCATCTCCGGTGAATCGTTCCCCAAACAACACCGGCATGGTGAACCTGCCTCCGGCGCAATCCGCATGGCTCTGGTATCCTTATGCGCCTTCCATCCGCTTTCCGCTGACCGGCAGCGGCGGGCGCACGGCCTGTGCGGGCCCGTTCTATCATTTTCGTGCGGATCTAAAGTCCGACCGCAAGCTGCCGGCAAAGTACGACGGCGCCCAGTTTATTTACGAGTGGGAGCGCGGTTGGATTTTGGCAGCCCGAGTTGATGAAAACGGCGCGCCTCGGCTGGAACGGTTCGTGCCCGAAGTGAAACTGAAGCGGCCCATGGAAATGGAGATTGGCCCCGATGGTGCGCTTTATGTGATCGAGTTCGGCACGGGCTGGGAGAACAACCAGGACGCGCAGATCATTCGGATTGAATCCGCGCCGGGGCAGGGATTCACACCGAATTCGGAAAGCCTGGCTTCCGGGCAGTCACCGGAGGAACGGCTCAAGTTCCATCGCGACTGCCTGGAGGGCGGGGATGCTGCGCGGGGCCGACGTGTCTTTATGGAGAAGGTGGAGGTTTCCTGCTCCCGTTGTCACAAGGCCGGTCCCGGAATTCAGGATGGCATTGTGGGTCCGGATCTTAGCCGGATCGGCGCTCTCCGCGATCGCCAATACCTCCTGGAAGCCATTGTTGTGCCCAACCGGGTGATTGCATCAGGGTTCGAGATGCTGTTGCTGACGATGAAAGACGGGAGGGAATATGCCGGGCTGTTGAAAAGTGAATCGGAAAACGAAATCCAACTTGAATCGCCTGAGGACGGTTCCCTGACTCTTGATAAAACCAAGATCACTTCCCGCCGCCACGGATTGTCTCCCATGCCGGGGAATATTCACGAGGTGCTGACCAAGACAGAGCTCCGCGACCTGGTCGAGTTCCTTGCCAGCTTGAAATAGGTTGGTCCATGGACAGGTGCGGGATATGTGATTAGTGATATCACATCATACGGGCAATTACCATGGACAGCATCATCCTGCCGTCATCAGTTTGACCTTCCGTCCTGTTTTGAAATCCCCAAAAGAGGTCAAGGAACCGCGAACCCTCTTCTGACGTTGGGGCAAAGAAGGCTATGCGGTGCGCTCCGGCGACCGGAAACTGCTGCACGACGGCAACCCTTTCAGGCAACGCCATGGATAGCGTTTTGAAGATCGATGGCCAAACGATTCGGTTCGACGAAGCAAAAGACCGAGTCCGCATCGAGAAGTTTAAGATAAAGTAGGAACCTTGGATCACCGTGCAAAGAAATAGCTTGTCCAGATTGATTGTCATCCTGACCAGATTCTATCATAGTTCGTAAGCACCGCTTTCCTCGTAATAAAGAGAAACCAAAATGAAAAAACTCATCGCATCAAGACGTGACTTTTTACGCACCACCAGTGCGGTGGCGACCTCGATCATGCTGCCCCGGCAGGCCATGGCTTCTCTGGCGAAAATCAAAAACTCCATCAAGCTTGGCATGATTGCTGACCTGCATCAGGATGTCATGCACGATGGCCCGGCGAGACTGAAGGCCTTCCTTGATGCCATGAAGGAAGAAAAGCCCGACGCTCTTCTACAGCTCGGCGACTTCGCCTATCCGACAAAGAAAAACGAGGCAGTAACCAAGGCCTTTGAAAAGGCGCATCCCAGAACTCTGCATGTTCTTGGAAACCACGAGATCGATGGGGGGCACTCCTTCGATGAGGTTGCCAAGCTTTGGGGTATGAAGGGACGTTACTATACCGAGAACGTTAACGGTCTGGATTTGATTGTCCTCGATGGAAACGAGAAGCCGAAGAATCATAGGAGCGGTTATCCTGCGCACATCGGAGAGAAACAGCTCGAGTGGCTCGCGAAACAGCTCAAATCCCTTAAAGGACCGATTCTCATTATTAGTCACCAGCCGCTTGCGGGCCCTTCGAGCATTGATAACGCTGGAGAGGTCCAGGCGCTGCTGAACGCGGCCGCCGACAAGGTTCTGCTGGCGGTAAACGGGCACACCCACATCGACCACGTGGCCCGCGCGGGCAAGCTCTCCTACCTGCACGTCAACTCGGCCTCCTATAAATGGGTTGGCGGCTCCTACCGTAACAAGAGCTACCCGGCTGAGGTTCATTCCAAGTTCCGCTGGGTCGAGTACACCTGCCCCTACCGCGACAGCCTCTTTACCACGCTCACCATCGACCCTGCCAGTGGACGCATCGACGTCAAGGGCCGTGAGAGTCAGTGGGTTGGGAAATCCCCTTCGCAGCTTGGGATCGCGGCGAAGCCTGATCGAACCGACGGCAAGGAGATCTGCCCAAAAATTCGCAGTCGGCAGCTTGGGACAGCCGAGAAGTAACTGGAGATAAAAAATATCCTAGAAACCAAAATTAAAAAATTCATCAGCTGGCTTCCGTTTCTCTTGATGGTGACAACTGCCGTCGCGGCAGGTCGGCCCAATGTCCTCTTCATCGCAGTCGACGACCTCAACGACTGGGTGGGGTGCCTCGGCGGACACCCGCAAACGAAGACTCCGAACATTGACCGCCTCGCGGCCCGTGGGATGCTTTTCACTAACGCCCATTGCCAGGGCACCATGTGCAACCCTTCGAGGATCAGTTTGCTGTGGGGGCGTCGGCCTTCCTCGACCGGATTTTACGACAACCATTATCATGTCTCCAAGGAACCGGAGTTCCTGAAAGGGCACGTCAGCCTGCCCAACCACTTTGCCGCCCATGGCTACCATACCCTGACCGCAGGCAAGGTCTTTCATGGTGGAGCGAACCCAAAGGACCATTCACAGGTCGTGGGGCCCCGTCTCGGGCAGTGGCGCAAGGGGTTCGATCAGAAAGTCCACGACAAGCCAAAGGGTTGGCACCGGACCTGGGATTTTGGACCGCAGGACTATGAGGAGACGAAATTCACCGACCATATTACCGCCACCTGGGTTGCCGAACAGCTTGGCAAGGAATCCGACAAACCGTTTTTTCTGTCCTGCGGGTTCTATCGACCGCACGTACCGTTTTTTCCTCCCCGCCGGGTTTACGACAGCCTCGAGAAGGTAGCATTGCCGGAGGTGCAGGAAGGGGACTGGAGCGACGTCCCCGATGCGGCCCGCAAGGTATCGCTGAGCAACCCCAAGATCCCGACCCACGACTGGATGAAGGATAAGAACCGCTGGCAACTGGCGGTGCATGCCTACTTAGCCTGCGTCCGCTGGACCGACGAGCAGCTGGGTCGGGTACTGGATGCTCTCGACAAGGGCCCCCATGCCGAGGATACCATAATCGTGCTGTTCTCGGATCACGGTTACCATCTCGGCGAAAAGCAACGCTGGTCGAAGTTTTCTCTCTGGGAACGCACCACGCGGGTTCCCTTGATCATCAGCGTCCCTGGTGGCGCAAAAACCAAGACAGCCCAACCGGTCGAGCTCTTGAGCATTTATCCCACCCTCGTCGATCTTTGTGAACTGCCCGCGAATCCCAAGCTCGAGGGGGTCAGTCTGCAACCCTTGCTCGAAAACCCGGAAGCGGAATGGGGACACGTCGCGCTTTCCACGCTGGGGCAGAACAACCATGCCGTCCGTGACCGCCGTTGGCGATACGTCCGCTACGCAGACGGTAGCGAAGAACTCTACGATCACCAAAATGATCCTCACGAATGGCATAATCTCGCGGTAAAGGAACCAACTCCCATGATCACCAAGGTGATCGCCCGATTGAAAAATCGGCTACCCAAAACCAATGCCCCCCAGCGAAGCCGCTAAACCTCTGCAAAAATGAAAATTCACTCCCTCCTCACTCTCTTTCTTGTCTTTTCCTTCATGGCCCAATCCTTTGGGCAGGGCGCGAAAGGAACGGCTCCTGCCTCGAAGCAGGCAAATGATTACGACGTCGTTGTCATTGGTGGTACACCTGCCGGAGTCGCCGCGGCCATCGCCGCGGCCCGCGCCGATAAAACGGTGATTATCATCGAGCAGGCTCCTTGTCTCGGGGGGGTGCTTTCCTCGGGCGTGCTCAGACTGGATGACAAATACGTGGAAGCGAACAGCGGAGTGATGGATGAATTCCGACTCCGCGTACAAGCCTATCACCGCACGGAGATGGCGGATGATCCCTTGGTGAAGCAACATATGAGGCAAAACCCGCCCTTGCGCTGGAACATAGCTGCAGGCAGGGCCTGGGAGCCGCATACAGCCGCCAGGATTTATGCTGAAATGACCGCCGAGCACAAGAGCATCTCGACGCGCTTCAACGAAGTGGCCGTGGACGTGAAAATGAAAGGCCAGCGGGTCACGGGCGTCCTTACCCGCGCGCGCGACAACCAGGGAAAGCTCGGCCCACGGCACAGCTATACCGGCAAGGTGATCATCGATGCCACTTATGAAGCCGACTTGGCGGAATATGCGGCCATCCCTTACCGCATCGGGCGCGAAGCCCGCTCCAAGGAAGAGCCGCATGCCGGACTCATATATTCCAATTATTTCCGCAGGGTGAAGGGAGCGTTGCCTTCGACTATTCTTCCTGAGAGCACGGGTGTGGCCGACCACAGGTCACAGGCATTTACCTACCGGATCACTGCGAAGGATTACGGCCGGCCCGATCATCCCTATCTCTTGAAGGAACCGCCGCCCGGCTACAACCCGGCCAAGTATAGCTGGAACCCAAGAACCAGGCCGATCATACCCAATGGAAAATTTGATCTGCTGGGAATCAACTGGGGCGGCGACTTGGTGGGACACGGCACCCGTTGGGTCCTGGCCGACTGGGAGGAGCGTGTCGAAATCGAAAAAATCTATCATAATCACGACCTTGGCTACCTCTACTACATTCAAACCAAGGGAGGGTCGCCCAACGTAGGCCTCCCGGACGATGAATTTCAGGACAACGGCAACTTCCCCTACCGCCTCTACGTTCGCCAGGGACGCCGCATAGAAGGACTCTACACCTTGACCGAAAGCGACCTGCACAAGGATCTTCGCGGAGACGGGTTTCGCGGACCGCTGCTTCCGGATTCGGTTGCCATTGGAATCTACGGAATCGATGCGCATCGCGTGCAAGGCCCCGACGGTCGAAAGGAACCTCCGTATGGAAAAGGCGCCGCCGAAGGCACGCTTCACCTGCATGACGCCACTGGGCCCTACCAGATACCCTATGGCACACTGGTCCCCAAAGGGCACAACGGCATCCTTTTCCCTGTGGGCATTTCCTGCACGCACGTGGCCATCTGCAGCGTGCGGATGGAGCCTGTATGGTCCTCGCTGGGTCAGGCTGCGGGTGTTGCCGCCGCCTTGGCGATCGACAACGAGCAGGAACTCAAGGACGTCCCCGTAAAGCAAATCCAGGATGAACTCCTCAAACAGCACTCCGTTCTGTTTTTCTACACCGACCTCCCCGCGGATGCGCTGGCATTCACTGCGGTCCAGAAGCTCAGTCTACTCGGTGCAGTGGCCGGACCTGATATCGATGATTACGACACGGCCGGGAAGGCCAAAGGTTTGAGCAGCCTGGAAATGAAGGCCTACCGCTTCCGCTCCAATGAGCCGATTACCATGGGCGAGTTTTCTCAATTGGCCGTGAACGGATTGCAAATCCCCCTAAGCATCACCGCCTCGCACTTCACGGATGTGCCACGCGGGCATGTTGCCTTCAAATACGTTGAGACGCTCTACGATTACTCCACGCAGTCCAAACAGCCCTTCTTTGATTTTGAACCGAGCAAGGACTTCAGGACCGCTCTCGCTCATCCGGATAAAAAGGTAAGCGGCGCACAAGCGGCAAAGATCCTTTCCGGTCTGCTCAAGAAGAAAGTCCTCGCGCCTGCCAAGCCGGATGCAGACCTTACACGGGGGGAAGCGGCTCAACTGGTTTATCAGTCTTTGTGAAATTGTTTCAACTTTATCCCGACTTACCATGAGAAAACCATATCACTTCATCCTGTTGGCCTTGTTTCTGGTCTGCTCCATCGCGTCGGCCCGGACATCGCCCAACGTCATTCTCTTTCTGGTTGATGACATGGGATTAATGGACACCTCCGTCCCGATGTTGGCCGATCAGGACGGAAAACCAAAACGTCATCCTCTCAATGATTGGTATCGCACTCCGAATATGGAGCGTTTGGCCAAGCAGGGGATTCGGTTCTCCCAATTTTACGCCCAGTCAGTTTGCTCGCCAACAAGAGCATCCATCATGACGGGACAAAACTCGGCCCGTCACCGGGTGACCCAGTTCATTGCGCCTGGGAAGCGCAACAACGGTCCAAAAGGGTGGCGCTGGGAAGGCTTGACTCAAAAGGACGTCACTCTCCCTTTGCTCCTCCGCAAGCAAGGCTATCACACCATTTTTGCCGGCAAGGCCCACTTCGCTCCAACCGGATTCGAAGGCGAGGACCCGACCAGGTTGGGCTTCGATATAAACATTGCGGGGTGTTCATTCGGGCAACCGGGAAGTTATTATGGGGAGGATGGATATGGAAACCTGAACCCAAAACGTAAGAAGCGGGCCGTGCCCGGGCTCGAGAAATACCACAAGACCGACGTCTTCCTCTCCGAAGCAATCACCCTTGAAGCCAAGGATGCCATTGATCAATCGTTGAAAAAGCAAAAGCCTTTCTTTCTCTATATGTCTCACTATGCGGTGCATAGCCCATTCAATTCGGACCCTCGGTTTGCTGCCAACTACAAGGACTCGAAGAAGCCAAAGAATGCTCAGGCATACGCTACCTTAATCGAAGGAATCGACAAATCCCTTGGTGATCTGATGGATCACGTTGCAAGCAAGGGCGAGGCTGAAAACACTTTGATTCTGTTTGTCGGCGATAACGGATCGGACGCGCCTTTGGGTCCGGTTCACGGATACTCCAGTTCCGTTCCGCTTCGAGGAAAGAAAGGAACTTGCTACGAGGGCGGGATGCGCGTCCCCTTCATCGCGGGTTGGGCCAAACCCGGTAAGAAAAATACTTTCCCCATCGCAAGAGATTCTCTTCACAACGATCAGATCGGAACGGTTATGGATCTCTATTCGACCATTCTTGAAACCGCGGGGGTAAAGAATCCCTCAGACCACGTCGTAGACGGGGTGAGTTTGCTCAAGCAATTGTCGGGCAGAGGGAACCCTGACCGGCCTGATCATTTCATGTGTCACTTTCCTCATTCTCATCGCAGTTCCAACTTTACTGCCTTTCGCAAGGGTGATTGGAAATTGATCTACCGCTACAAGGGACGCGCCAAATACGAACTGTACGACTTGGGGAAGGATCCCTTCGAAACCAGTAACTTGGCCGAAAGCGAACCCATCAAGCTGAAGGAAATGACCAAGGCAATGGCCGATCGACTCGAAAAGGAAGGCGCACTATATCTTTCTGATGGCGACACAGTGTTGAAGCCGGAGATACCGGGCTCTGACTGAACCGTCATTACCCGGGAGTCGCCCGCGGTGAAATTTTTTTGTCCAAATTCAGGCCGCCGCGTGGACCTGGTATTAGAACTGGCTTGTCTGCCGAAGAAACAGCTTGTTGCTGTTGATTGTCATCCTGATCAGGTTTATCATAATCAACAGGCACCGATTTCCCGTAAAAAAGAGAAACCAAAATGAATAAATTCATCATCACCTTTTGTTTCCTGTTGGCTTGCTCTGTGCAGGCTGCCAAGAAACCCAATATCGTTTACATCATTTCCGATGACCAGGCATGGACCGATTATGGTTTTATGGGCCATCCCCATATCAAGACCCCCCACCTGGACAAGTTGGCCAGGCAAAGCGTTGTCTTTGAGCGCGGTTATGTTCCAACAGCCCTTTGTCGGCCCTCCCTGGCGACCTTGGCAACCGGGCATTTCGCCCACCGCCATGGCGTGACAGGAAACGATCCATCACCCAAGTACGCTGCGCGCGGTTCGGATCTTAACAACCAACGCCGGGCCAAGCTCATCTCTTATCTCGACAAATTTGACACCCTGCCTGAGCTCCTCGCCGAACGCGGTTATCTCAGTCATCAAAGTGGAAAATGGTGGGAAGGAAACTACAAGCACGGTGGATTCACCCATGGGATGACCCGGGGATTTCCCGAACCACGCGGTCGGCACGGTGATGACGGCCTGAAGATCGGTCGGGAAGGAATGGAACCGATCGAAAAATTTGTTGACCATGCTGTTGCACAAAAAAAGCCCTTCTTTCTCTGGTACGGCGTGTTTCTCCCCCATACTCCGCATAATCCCCCAGAACGCCTTCTCAAGAAATACAAGGAACAGGGCCATCCCATTAGTGTTGCCAAGTATTATGCCTGCTGTGAGTGGTTTGACGAAACCTGCGGGCAACTCATCGACATCCTGGAGAAGCGAAACCTGCGGGACGATACTTTGATCGTATACGTTACCGACAATGGCTGGATCCAAAACCCAAAAAGAAACGGGTACGCGCCGCGCTCCAAGCAGACACCCTACGAGGGTGGGGTACGCACGCCCATTATGTTTTCCTGGCCCAACGGCGGTCTTGATCCGGCCAAGCGCCCCGAGCTGGTCTCTTCAATTGATCTCTTCCCCACCGTGCTTGCCGCTGCGGGCGCTCGAATTCCCAATGATGTGCCTGGCTTGAATCTCCTGGAAAATCTCCAGAAAAAGCAACCCATCAAGCGCGCGGGCATCTTCGGGGAAAGTCTTGCTCATGACATCGCAGATATCAAAAACCCCGAAGCCTCGCTTCTTTTCAGGTGGCGGATCGAAGGCAAATGGAAGTTGCTCTTAACCTATGACGGTGAAGTGAATCGTTACCAAAGCACCCACCCGCGAACGGAGAAGCGCCCCCAACTTTTCGACCTGTCAAAGGATCCCCACGAAAAGACGAACCTTGCAAAAAAACATCCCGAGGTCGTCGCTGACCTGGCCGCAAAAATTGCCGCCTGGTGGCCGCTCAAGGAGCGAAAGGCCATTACCAAATTCGAGTGATCTCCCAATTTGATAAAGGAGATCATTCCGTGAACCGGCCTTCTTTACTCCAGGTGGGTTTTACCCTTGTTGCGCTGTTGTTCATGGCGGCAAGCGAAGTCGCTGCCGAAGCAGGCAAGCCGAACATTGTCATCATCATGGTTGATGACATGGGCTATAGCGACATTGGCTGCTATGGGTGCGAGACCGAGACGCCGAACCTGGATGTACTGTCACGGAATGGGCTCCGTTTTACACAGTTTTACAACGCAGGCCGATGCTGCCCAACGCGGGCCGCGCTGCTAACCGGCCTTTACCAGCATCAGGCGGGCATTGGGCATATGACCCAAGACTACGGTTATCCAGCGTATCGTGGTGCTCTCAACGACAGGTGCGTGACGATCGCCGAAGCGCTGAAACCGGCGGGCTACTTCACCGCGATCACAGGAAAGTGGCACGTTGGCTCCAATCCCCCGCAATGGCCGCTCAAACGAGGATTTGATCGCTTTTACGGAACGCCGCAGGGCGGCGGACATCATTATCGAAATCTGCCAGGCCGCGATCTTGTGTTGAATGACGACATCATCCCCATGCCGGAGGATTGGTATTCCACGACGGCGTTCACCGACTACGCCCTGCAGTTTCTTGAGGAAGGAATTCAGGCGAAAAAGCCTGTGTTTCTCTATCTGGCCTACACGGCGCCGCACTGGGCACTGCATGCTCCCGACGAAGAAATCGCCAAATTCCGAGGGCGTTACGCCGACGGCTGGCAACCGGTGCGGGAGGCTCGTTTTGCTCGGCAGTTGGAGATGGGGCTGTTCCCGAGTCGCACCACGCTTTCTCCACAGGATAGCGGCGTGCCCGCATGGTCCAGGGTCAAGGATCAGGACGAGATGGACCTGCGCATGGCGACCCATGCCGCCATGGTTCATCTGGTCGACCGAGGAGTTGGACGTGTCGTGGCCAAACTCACAGAGTTGGACCAACTCGAGAACACGCTGATTCTCTTTCTATCCGACAACGGAGCCAGCGCGGAGTCGGGGCCAACCGGTTTTACAGGAGCTCGTGGCGGCGATCCCAAGGCGCGAACCGGGACGCCGAATTCCTACAACAGTTTCGGCATTGCTGGAGCGAATCTTTGCGACACGCCGTTTCGCAAGTTTAAGATGTTTACGCATGAGGGAGGCATCGCCACACCGCTCCTTGCCCATTGGCCCGACGGGATTCCTCAAGAGCTCAACGGCTCAATCGCCCGGCAAATGGGACATGTCATCGATCTGCTCCCGACTTGTATCGACCTGGCAGGTGTGAGCTATCCCGCTCAACACGCAGGGAACGACGTGACGCCGGTTGCTGGCAGGAGCCTGAGACCCGTTTTGACGGGCGGGAATCTCCAGCGTCCGGAAGGATTGTTTTTCGAGCACCAGGGCAATGCCGCTGTTCGCGATGGAAAGTGGAAGTTGGTTCGAGCACGCGGCGCCCCTTGGTCGCTGTACGACCTGGCCGCCGACCGCACCGAGCTAAACGACCTGGCCAGCGCTAATCCGGATCGTGTCGCTGTGATGAAGGCGAAGTGGCAGGACTGGGCCAAACGAGTCGGGGTACAGCCGTGGCCGTTGAAACGGAGGAAAGGCCAGTGAAGAATTGAAAGCCGAAAGAAAATGAAACACCTCCTACTTACAACAATCGCGGCCGTGCTGTTGGTGGGATTCGTTTCCACACAGCTCATAGCAGACGAGTCCCTGAAATACTGGCCACAGTGGCGGGGGCCAAACTGGAACGGCGTAGCATCAGAAGCTGACCCTCCCGTTACTTGGAGCGAGACGGAAAACTTGCGCTGGAAGGCTCTTATCGAGGGTAACGGGTGGGGAACTCCGATCGTTTGGGGTGACCGGATTTTTCTACTGACCGCGATCGCCCTCGACAAAAAAATGCCCGTTCCGGACGTTATTCCCGACGGCACTCCGAACATAAATCTGCATCCCCAGGTGATCCGTTCGTGGAAACCACAGAAGTTTGCGATCGTGTGCATCGACCGGATCACTGGCAAGCTGCTGTGGAGAGAGATCGTTCACGAGGCCATGCCGCACCAGGGTCATCACCGCAAGGGCGGGTTTGCCTCGGCGTCACCTGTAACGGATGGCAAGCACATCTACGCCTATTTTGGTTCGTTCGGCCTCTATTGTTACGACTTCGAGGGCCGGTTCGTCTGGAAAAAAGATTTTGAGCCGCAAGCGATGGAAGACTCGTTGGGCGAAGGTAGTTCGCCGGCGCTTTTCGGGGACAGGCTGGTGATCATCGTTGACCAGGAACGGCAATCGTACGTGTTGGCGATCGACAAAAGGACTGGCCAGGAAATCTGGAAACAGAATCGCGACGAGACCTCAAACTGGAGTACACCGCGCATTTTCACCCATGAGGGTCTTCGCCAGGTGGTGGTCAACGGAGAGACAGTACGATCGTACGATCTAACCACAGGCGAATTGATGTGGAGATGTGGCGGCCATACCGCGAGCGCAATCCCGATGCCGGCGGTCGGCCACGGCTTGGTTTTCACTGCCAGCGGTTGGAAAAAAGATACGCTCCAGGCGATCGCATTGGGCAAGCGCGGTGACTTGACCGACAGCAAGAGCGTGGTCTGGTCGCTCCGTCGCGGTGTGCCCTATGTGCCCTGTCCGATGCTCTGGGGCGAGGAGATCTACCTGCTGGAAGACCAGAGTTTCTTCTCTTGCCTCGGCGCGACCGATGGCGTGCGTCATTACCTGAAACACCGTTTGCCTGGGAACCTCAACTTCAGCGCTTCGCCAGTCGGAGCGGCGGACCGTATCTACTTGCTCAGCGAGGCAGGCAAAACGGTCGTTCTTCAGCGCGGCCCTGAAATTAAAGTGCTGGCGATCAACGAACTGGACGAGACGTTCTATGCTTCGCCAGCCATCGTGGGCGACGCCATTTACCTACGAGGCGACAAACATCTATTTTGTTTTGTGAAGCGCGATGATTAGGTTGATTCTTTGAGCTAGTCATTCATCTGTTGGACGGCTTGGTTCCCGGCGTTCGTTCTACCGCGAGCCAGTGCGCCGGGCAATCCCGGTGATGTATGGCAGGTGTACTCCCGAATTATGTTGCATCTGGTGTAACTGGTGGTAATCCGGGGTCGTACGTCACCTGTCAAATGAAACGTCTCTATCCAACCCGATTGTTCAACTGCCTCATCGCTTTGATTCTGTTTTTTGTGTCAGCTGGCCTGCTGTTCGCTGCGGCACCCACGAAAACAAAACCCAACGTGGTGCTGATCGTTTCCGACGACATGGGCTGGAAGGATGTCGGCTTTCACGGCAGCGAGATCCGGACGCCGAACCTCGACCGACTTGTGGCGGAGGGGGTCGAGCTGGACCGGTTTTATGCCTACCCGATCTGCAGCCCGACCCGAGTGGCGTTGATGACCGGGCGCTCTCCGATCCGCTACGGCATCCTGTCGCCGGTCGGGAAAAGCTCGAAGGCACTGCCGGTGGAGGAGTTCATTCTGCCGCAGGCGTTCAAGGCGGCGGGCTACCAGACGTTCATGACTGGCAAGTGGCACCTCGGTGTGCCGGACGAAACCGCGATGCCGCACCGGCGCGGGTTCGATCATTACTACGGATTTCTCAGCGGCTTCATCGACTACTACACCCACACCGACACCCGCCGCCGACAGCTTGACTGGATGCGCAACGGCGAGTCGGTAAACGAGGAGGGGTACTCGACCGACCTGCTGGCCGACGAGGCGATCCGGCTGGTTGAGGGGCGCGATCGTGCGAAACCGTTTTTCCTCTACCTGCCGTTTGGCGCGGCGCACTCCCCGTTGCAGGCGCCAGAGAAGGTGATCGCCAAGTACAAGGATATCGCGGATCGCGACCGGCGTGTTTATGCGGCGATGGTGGACGCGATGGACTCGGCGATCGGTCGCGTGCTCAAGGCGGTCAGCAAACAGGGCGTGCTGGACGACACGCTCGTCATTTATTTCAACGACAACGGCGGCGCGCGGGCCGGGGCGGACAACGGTCATCTCGCGAAGGGTAAGGGCAGTGTGTACGAGGGCGGTATTCGCGTGGCGGCGGCGATGCGCTGGCCGGCGGCGATCCCCGCTGGCAAAAAGAGTTCGCAACTCACATCGGTGATGGATCTGTTCCCGACACTCATCGAGGCGGCCGGCATCGAGAGGGGCAAGGCCAAGCCGTTCGATGGCAGGAGCGTGTGGCCGGCGATCAAGGATGGAAAGGAGGTCGGGCGCGATGGGGTGGTCATCGCCAGCCCGCAGGAGCTCGCCGTGCTGCGCGGTCAATGGAAGTACATCCGGAGCGGCCGGGAGGACAGCCAGCGCGCTTCGAGACTGTTTGACATCGTGAATGATCCGGGCGAGACGACCGACTTGGCCGGCGAGAAGCCGGATTTGGCCGGGGAACTCGACAAGGCGACGCGGGAATTCCTGCCGATGATGGCCAACGTCGCGATCCGCGGTCGTGGCCAGGGCGGCTCGAGGACGCGCCGGGGATTGCCGTGGCGAAATGATCCGCTGTTGATCGCGCTGGACGAGGATCGCGACTCGCAGTTGTCTGCGACGGAGCTTGGTCAGGCGGAAGTCAGGTTGCAGGCGCTCGACAGGAATAAAGACGGCAAATTGAGCGCTGACGAGTTGGGTTTGCGGAGGCGCTAGCGCCTGGCGGTCAGGCGATGATGTCGTGGGCGACGTTGCCGTGGATGTTGGTCAGTCGGAAGTCGCGCCCGGCGTATTGATAGGTCAACGCCTCGTGGTCAAGTCCCAACAAATGGAGGATCGTTGCGTGCAGATCGTGGAAATGCATCCGATCCATGACTGCGGCGATGCCGTGCTCGTCTGTCGCGCCGTGGGTGATGCCGCCTTTCACACCGCCGCCAGCCATCCAAAAAGTGAAGCCGGTGGCGTTGTGGTCGCGTCCGTCCTTCTGCTTTGCGTGCGGTGTGCGGCCGAATTCCCCGCCCCAGACGACCAGCGTCTCCTCGAGCAGACCGCGTTCCTTCAAATCCATGAGCAGGGCGGCCAACGGCTGGTCGGTGGCCTCGCAGTTGCGCGTGAGTGTGGAGTTGAGGTTTCGGTGCTGATCCCAGTTGCCCTGCGAAATCTCGATAAACCGCACGCCGGCCTCCGCGAGGCGGCGTGCAAGTAGGCACTGGCTTCCGAAGTTCTCAGTGGCGCGATTGCCAATGCCGTAGGCATCGAGCGTGGCCTGGGTTTCGTCCCCGGTATTCATCAACTCAGGTACGGCGGACTGCATTCGGAAGGCGAGTTCGTACGATTCAATGACGCCCTCGACCTGCGAGCTTTTTCGTTTGCGTGCGAGCAGGTCGCGGTTGAGCGACTGCAGGAAATCGAGTTGTTTGCGCTGAAGATTGCCGGTGACATGCTCGTTGCTGAGGTTGCGCAGTGATGCGGTGCGCAGCGGGCGATTGAATTCGCCAATCTTCGTGCCCTGATAATATGCCGGGAGAAATGCGCTGCCATAGTTTTGTGCGCCACCGACGTTGGAGGGCGGGCCGAGCGAGATGAAGCCCGGCAGGTTTTGGTTCTCGCTGCCGAGACCATACAGCACCCATGCGCCCATCGAGGGTCGTACAAATTGAAAGCTGCCGGTGTGCAGTTCAATGAAACTTTGCGGGTGCGCCGGCACGGAGGCGTACATGCCGTTGAGCATGCAGAGGTCGTCGGCGTGTCTGGCCAAGTTCGGGAACAACTCGGAAATCATCAGACCGCTCTGGCCGTGCGGGGCGAACTCCCACGGCGAGGCCATCAACTCGCGGTTCCGGTACTTGCCGAGTTGCTTGCCGTTGTCCCGCGCGAGGGCCGGTTTGTGGTCGAACGTGTCGACGTGCGACGGCCCACCGCGCATGCAGGCGAAGATCACCCGTTTGGCCTTGGGCCGGAAGTGCGGTGGCTTGGGGAGCAACGGGCTGCCGCTGGCTGCGTGCGTGCTGCTCAACCCGGCGAACGCCATGTAGCCGAACCCAGCCGAGACGCTCTTTAGCATGTCGCGGCGAGTGATGCTGTTTCTCCAGTCGTTCATTTTTAATCTGCCTTTTCCTAGCCGGGCTGCGCTTGGCCAGGCGTCAATCAATGTAGCGGAATTCCGCGCTTGCCAGCAGCGCCTGGCACAGCAGTGTCCACTGGCCGGGCCGGTCTTTTTCCCCGCTGGCGGAGGCCATGAATTTCTGTGCTTTGGTTATTTCGTCGTCGTCGGCTTCGCGGGCGAATGCCAGCTTGTAAGCCAGGCGGATGCCGTCGCGGTTGCTCTCGGTGTCGTCCATCACGCGCTTGGCCATGCTGTACGCCTGCCCGACGACGAACGAGTTGTTCATCAGGTAAAGCGCCTGGGTGGGCACGGTGGTCTCGTTGCGGCGGCCCACGATGAGGCTCGGCTCGGCGGCGTCAAAAATCCGCATCATTTCCGGCTGGGCATTGCGCATGACTGGCAGGTAAACGCTGCGATGATCGTTCGCTCTGCGCTGGAGTTGGGCAAGCTCCCGGAGGGCACGGCCAACGTTCACGTCACCCAGTTTCGCAACGAGTGAGCCGTCGGCGGGGCGGGGGTTGAGCCGGCCGCTGGTGGCGAGCATGGCGTCGCGCAATGCCTCGGCGCTGAGGCGCTTGTGATTCATTCGCCAGAGCAGCCGGTTGCCGGGATCGATCGCGGCGTTGGTGTCATCGGTGTCGTTCGAGAGTTGGTATGTGCGGCTGAGCATGATCTCGCGAATGAGCGACTTGACCGACCAGCCGTTGCCGACGAAGCGCAGCGCCAGGTGGTCGAGCAATCCGGGGTGAGTTGGGGCTGTGCCGGTCGAGCCGAAGTTGTCCAATGTGCGCACGAGACCGGTTCCGAGAAGATGTTTCCAGATTCGGTTGGCCATCACGCGGGATGTGAGCGGGTTGTCGTCCTGCGTTATCCAGCTGGCCAGTTGCAACCGGCCGCTTGAGCGGCTTCCAATCGGGTACGATTTCACATGACCAAGTATTTGCGGGAAACCGCGTTCCACCATGTTGCCGCGGTTGCGGATTTCGCCGTGGATCAACACCGGCACGTCGGAGATTTTGCCATCGCGCACACCCATCGCATAATTCGCACCGGGCTCTTTCTCCTCGAGATCGGTGACGTTGGCCTGAAGTGTTTTGAGGTTGCGATTGAGCCTGCGGAGGCTGGCCTTGTCGTCGCTTGAGGACCGGCGCTTCCCGCGCAGTTCCTCGATTTCGTCTCGCATGCTGTTCAGGCGGCGCTTGGCCTTGCGGAGTTCGGAATTGTGGCGCCGGATTCTTTCTGCGCGATCGTCATCACTGGCAGCGACGGTGTGAAGGTCGGCCGGCTGTCGGTTGCCCTGGGAGTTCGCCGTGCCGTAGAGGGTGTCCGTACTGCGGAAAATACCGGCCATTGCGTAGTAGTCCTCGGTTGGGATGGGGTCGAACTTGTGATCGTGGCAGCGGGCACAGGCAACCGTCAGGCCGAGGAACGCCCGCGTGGTGGCATCAATTTGTTCGTCGATAACCTCGAGGCTGAAGAGCCGGTCGTTGCCTTGGTTGAGCGGCTTGGGGCCGATGGCGAGGAAGCCGGTGGCAATGAGTTGCTCGTCGGTGGGTGGGCGTTTGCCACGACCCAGCAGGTCGCCGGCGACTTGTTCCTTCACAAACTGGTCGAACGGCTTGTCCCGGTTGAACGACTCGATCACGTAGTCACGGTAGCGCCACGCATGAGGGTAGGTATAGTTGCGTTCCATGCCGTTGGACTCGCTGTAACGCGCGACATCGAGCCAGTGCCGCCCCCACTGTTCGCCGAAGTGCGGCGACTTGAGCAACTCGTCGATCACTTTTTCAAACGCATCCTCCGAGGGGTCGTTCAAGAAACCGGTGACCTGTTCCGGTGTTGGCGGCAGGCCGGTCAGGTCAAAACTGGCTCGGCGAATCAATTCGCGTCGACTGGCGTCGCGCACCGGTGTCAGCTTGTTTTGCTCGAGCTTGGCCAGGATGAAGTGGTCGATCTCGTTGCTTGGCCAAGCAGTGTCGCCGATCTCCGGCACGCTTGGCTGGGTTGGTTTCACGAACGACCAAAACTTGCGGCTTTCTTCAAAGTCGATCGACTGCTTGACAGGTCTTGCCCTCTCGGTGGATCGGGGGTCGGGTGCCCCCATTTTGATCCAGCGGGTGAAGTTGAGCACGACCCGCTTGGGCAGTTTGCTCTTGGGCGGCATTTTTAACTCGCCGCTGCGGCGGATTGCCCGGAGCAACCGGCTTCGAAACGGTTGTCCCGGGACGATCGCCGGCCCGGATTCGCCGCCGTTGAGCATGCCCTGCTTCGAGTCGAGAAACAGGTCTCCCTTGAGATCGCGGGCCTCGGCGGAGTGGCATTTGTAGCAGTTTTCGACGAGCACCGGACGGATGTTCTTCTCGAAAAACGCAATGCCCTCTGCGTCCGCCTCGGCGGCACCTGCTTGGTCAGGCGCGCCCGCTGTGGCGAGCGCCACGCCCAAGACGCTGATTTTCAATGTGATTCTCAAAAACACAGCCGAAAAAAGTAACGCCCCACTCCGCCCCAGTATTCACCAAAAAGCAACCCTGTTTTATGCCAATTTGTCCCGCTCTGGGCTGGCGGATTGACGGAGCTTGGCTGGGTTGAGACACTCGGCACTACTGTGCCTGAGATGCCACAACTTCGAATTCTGCATGTCGATGGCGACACGTTTTTCGCCAGTTGCGAGATCGCGATGGACGCGTCGCTCTCGGGCCGGCCGGTGTGGGTCGGCGGCGGCCGCAAAGGCGACGGCATCGTGATTGCCGCCAACCGCTTGGCCAAGCGGTTTGGCATCAGGACTGGCACCGCCTGTTTTGAGGCCAGGCGCCTTTGTCCGCATGGCGTGTTGGCCAAGCCGCACTATGACGATTACCGGCGAATCTCCCGCAATATGTTTCGCGTGATGGAGCGTTACACACCGACGCTGCTGCCGGCGTCGATCGACGAGGGTTTCCTCGACCTCACCGCGATGGAGCGCTACGTCTGGCGCAAGCCGTCGGCGGCGGAGTACGTGAACCGGCTGCGTGAGGAGATTCGGCGAACGGTCGGCGTACCGGTGTC
>MPMA02135890.1_pt1 | contig 24694 bp, 27 predicted proteins | sample 1617361 | NCBI WGS metagenome assembly MPMA02 (sample SAMN05944807, study PRJNA350692) | marine metagenome | biome: marine; feature: ODZ; material: water; isolation source: 180 m water sample filtered on 0.2 um supor filter | place: Pacific Ocean | collected 2012-04-08 | depth 180m m | reverse complement strand
GGTCAAACTCAGACCGTGGCCTTTCTGCCCGTCTTGGAGACCTTTTCTTCTTGTTTTATTTCCTTCTTTGGCTCCTGTTTTGCCTCTGCTTTTTTCTCTGTTTGCTTAGCTTTTTCTTCTTGTTTTATTTCTTTCTTTGGCTCCTGTTTTGCCTCTGCTTTTTTCTCTGTTTTTGTTTCTTTTTGCTCAGTTTTGTTTTCTGGTTTTGCCTCTTTCTTAGTCTCTTCTTTCACTTCCTTAACAGGCTCTTCTTTCTTTTGCGGAACATTAGAAATTTTAACAGCGATATCATTCAAAAATTTCTTGCCTTTGGCTGTTATTAACCTTCCCTTATGCAGGCTTTTCAAATCTTTTTTTACAAAACCTTCTTTTTCAAGCTGTTGTATAATTTTCCTTATTATGCTTCCTGAGCCTTTGTAGAAATGCTCTGGTTTTGCACCTCTGTTTTTCTTACCCCCATACTTTACCCTTAACTTAGAAACTCCAATCGGACCAAACCTATAAATCTGTCTCAAAACAGAAGCTGTTCTCACATACCACCAATCATTTTTTAATGGAGGCCTTTCCTTATGCATACCAGTCTTAACAAACAGGGCCCAATCAGGCGCTTTTATTGATTCTAATTTCTTTAATTCTTCTGAAGATTTTTCTATTAGTTCAGATGGGTCGCAGTTGTATATATTTGCCATTTTGTCTTATTAACCTTAAAAAATTAGTCAAGTCAATTTTTGCGAGCATCATGTTTTGAAACAACGCAAGCGATCCGGAATTGTGTTCCCAGCTCGATTAAACATTGACTATGCCTAAATTATAACGATTATTCTTGATCCTTGCCTTGCGGCAATAGAACGGCTAAGTTGTGTTAGCACAATGAATGGAATAAGGAAGAGATTTATAAATCTTTTGTATCATTTAGTATTGCTTATGACCACAGATTCTTATATGGCGGAATGCTGAGAAAAAAACAATCACAATAATTTAGGCTTACCGAAACTTTTTTAAAATTAGGTGTATGAGCAAATTCTGCTGAGTGATTGCAATGTTATTATCCGAGGTTAAATCAAATCAGAAAGTAACAATTACTTCTATAAAGAGCAATACATTAAAACTTCATTTATTGAAAATGGGTTTACAAGTGGGGGGTACTATTAAAATTTGTAAAAAAATTTCTAACGGGCCAATTGTTTTGATCCATAATTCCCAGGAGATTATCTTGGGCAATGAAAACATAAAATTGATTGAGGTAAGTGTTGCACATGACTCATTGCCATGAAGAACAAGAACAATTTGAAATAAAAGAAAGAAATATTCTTTTAGTAGGCAATCCCAATTGTGGAAAATCTGTTATTTTTCATAAACTGACTGGGATTTACACTCATGTCTCAAATTATCCTGGAACTACTTTGCAGATATACCAAGGTAAATATAAAGACTACGCAGTTATTGACACCCCGGGAGTTTATGGTATATCTTCTATAAATACAGAAGAAAATATTGTTAAAAAAATAATCCTTAAGGCACATAAGATAATAAATGTAGTTAATGCTCTTCATCTTGACAGGGAGCTTTTTTTGACTTTACAGCTTATAGACATGGGTTTGCCATTGATAGTTGCTTTAAATTTCAAAAATGAGGCTGAAAAAAATGGAATTAAAATTGATGTTGAAGAATTATCTAAACAATTAGGAGTTAAAGTTATTCCAATTGATGTAGTAAAAGGAACTGGTGTTTCAGAAATCAAGGCTAATATTTCAAATATTAAGCCGTCCACAAAACTTCAATACAACTATAAATCACCCATAGTTACATCATCGCAAAAAATCAAAAACAGGATAGAATACATTTTAGCTTTAGAATCTGACAAAAAAGTTCTAAAAAAGTATGGACTAGATACAAAAATTTCTGCGGATGAAGTTTATCAGCAAAGAAGAAAAAGAATAAATGACGTCATAACTGTTGTACAAAAAAATGAATCTAAAAAAAGTGACTTTAAGAAGAAACTGGCATCTTTAATGATACATCCTTTTTTTGGATTTTTTTTCTTGGCACTAGTACTTTATTTAGCATATCAAATTGTGGGTGTTTTTGTTGCTCAAACTGTTGTTGGATTTACTGAGGAAATAATGATGCAAGGGCATTATGTGCCTTATATCCAGCAATTTGTAAATTTATTTTATTTTCCTTCATGGGTAAACACGCTATTAGTCGGAGAGTTTGGGATTTTGACAATGCCTGTAGCTTATCTTATTGGGCTTCTGTTGCCTTTAGTCATAAGTTTTTATCTTCTTTTGTCTATTTTGGAAGACTCAGGATATTTGCCAAGGCTGGCTTTCCTGATTGATAAATGGCTGAATAAAGTCGGATTAAACGGCAAAGCAGTCATACCCCTCATTTTAGGTTTTGGCTGTGTAACAATGGCTACAATTACTACCAGGATGCTAGATACAAAGAGAGAAAGAAATATTGCAAGTGCTTTGCTTAACTTTGCTGTTCCCTGCTCTGCACAGTTGGCAGTGATAACTGCCCTTATTGCAACAGCAGGAGGTTTTTTTACACTTGCATTTGCAAGCATCATATTTGCATTCTTTGTTATTCTTGGAACAGTATTACACAAAGTTATTCCTGGCAGTTCCTCTTCTTTAATTTTAAGTTTGCCTGCTTTGCAAATACCCCGAATAAGCAATATAGTGTTAAAAACATTTGTACGCACCAAACACTTTCTTATTGAAGCAGGAATATGGTTTTTTGTAGGTGCATTGATTATCTCTATTTTCCAGCTGACAGGTATCCTTGTTATGCTGCAAAACTTAATATCTCCGATTATAGTTAATTGGATGGGGCTTCCAAAAGAGGCTGCTATAGGCTATATCATGGGTATTGTAAGAAGAGATTTCGGAGCTGCAGGATTTTTTAATCTGAATTTAATGCCCATACAGCTTTTAGTGGCTTTAGTCTCAATTACCTTGTTTACACCCTGTATCGCTGCTATTTTAATCCTGTACAAAGAAAGGGGAGCTAAAATAGCTAGCGCAATCTGGTTAGGAACTATTATAACAGCTTTTTTTGTTGGTGGATTAATTTTTCAGATCTGGAGGATGTTCAATGGCCTATAAGTGCATTAAATGCGGTTACACAAAAGAAGAATGTGGTAACATGGTTTGTCCTAGATGCAATTCTTCAATGATGTTTGAAGGTTGCGGTTCCTGCACTAAATGCAGACCAAGTTCCTCAAAAAAAGAAAAGAAAAAATAAATTACATATTTTATTTGTTTAACATAACATTTTTATATCCGCACAGTATCTCATAGTTATCATTTAATTTATTGTTAATTGTTTTCAATATAGAAAATAATTAGTTAAAGACGATGGTAACAACAATGCAAAAACCTTACAAACCAGAACAAATAGACCATATACTCAATCCCATAGTCAAGAAATGGTTCTTTACTAGGTTCAAAGAATATTCTTTACCACAATTATATGGAGTTATGGAAATTCATTCCAGAAACAATATTTTGATTTCAGCTCCCACTGGTGCTACTAAAACTTTGACTGGTTTTCTTTCAATATTAAATGAATTGATTGATTCCAGCGAGAAAGGAATTTTAGAAGATAAGATTTATTGTGTCTATATAAGTCCTTTAAGAGCACTTTCTGAAGATATTAAAGTTAACTTAGTAGAGCCATTGAAACAAATGGAAGAATTATCAGGAAAAAAGTTTGGTATCAGGGTTGCATCAAGAACAGGAGATACAAGCCCTTCAGAAAAATCAAAGATGCTAAAAAATCCACCTCATATTTTAATTACAACTCCAGAAAGCTTAGCAATTGTCTTGTCTTCATTTAAATTTATTGATCTATTAAAAGATGTTCAATGGTGCATTGTTGATGAGGTGCATGCTTTGGCTGAGAATAAACGTGGCACACACTTATCTTTGAGCCTGGAAAGGCTGCAGAAATTAAGCCCTGCTATGACAAGAGTAGGATTATCAGCAACAATAGCACCATTAGAAGAAATTGCTAGGTATTTGGTAGGCTTTGAAACTGATGTTTCAAAGAATTCCTCCCACCCACCCTCAAGCGCTGAAACTAATAAAGAACGACCATGCAAAATAGTAGATGTTCAATTCATTAAAAAACTGGATTTAAAAGTTCTAAGTCCTGTGCCTGATTTAATAGATACACAACATGGAAATATGCATACTGCAATGTACAACTTAATCCATAAATTAATTCAGGACCATAAAACAACATTAATATTCACAAATACAAGGTCAGCAACAGAACGTGTTGTACATAACCTAAAAGACAAATATCCTAAGTTTTACAATGAAAATAATATAGGTGCACATCACGGAAGCTTAAGCAAAGACCATAGGCATAATTTAGAAAACAAATTAAGGGAAGGAAAAATAAAAACTATTGTTTGTTCTACATCTTTAGAACTAGGAATTGATATTGGTTCTATAGATTTAGTAATTTGCCTATCTTCTCCTAAATCAGTAGCCAGAGCTTTACAAAGAATAGGACGTTCAGGTCATAGATTACATGACACAACAAAAGGAAGAATTATTGTTTTGGACAGAGATGATTTAGTGGAATGTTCAATTATTCTTAAAAGTGCTATTGAAAAGAAAATGGATAAAATCCACATACCCACTAATGCATTAGATGTTTTAGCTCAACAAATTTATGGTATAGCTATACAGGAAGTAATACACATCAATGATTTATTTAAATTGATAAAAAGTTCCTATTGTTATAACACCTTAACAAGAAAAGACTTCAATGAAGTGATTAATTATTTAGCTGGAAAATACATAAGCTTAGAAGACAGACATATTTACGCTAAAATATGGCATGATGAGGAAACAGGAATGATTGGAAAAAGAGGAAAGTTAGCCAGAGTTTTGTATATGACAAACATCGGAACTATTCCTGATCAAATTTCAGTAGTGGTTAAAGTAGGAGAGCAAGTTGTTGGAACCATAGAAGAAGCATTTTTAGAAAAACTAAGGCCCGGAGATACTTTTGTTTTAGGAGGGAATGTTTACCAGTTTAAATTTGCCAGGGGAATGGTGGCACAAGTTTCAGCATCAGCTAACAGGCCTCCAAATGTCCCTGCATGGTTTTCTGAAATGCTGCCGTTAAGCTTTGATTTGGCACAAGAAATTGGAAGATTCAGGAAATTAATTAATGAAAAGTTTTGCGCTGGAAAAAGCAAAAAAGAGATTATAAAATTCATCAATGATTATGCTTATGTTGACAATAACGCTGCTAAATCTATTTACAACTACTTTTTTGAACAATTCACTTATGCTGAAATACCCAGCAATAGCCGAATCATAGTAGAGCATTACACCAATGAAAAAGGCGTTAAACATACTATCTTCCATTCTTTGTATGGCCGGAGGGTAAATGATTGTCTAAGCAGAGCAGTTGCTTTTGCTATTTCAAGAAGCCAGCACAGAGATGTTGAAATAGGAATAAATGATAATGGATTTTATGTCGCTTCTGAAAAAGCAATTAATGTTATGCATGCTTTTAAGTTAATTAAATCAAAGGATTTTGATAAAGTATTAAACCTGGCAATTGATAAAACTGAAATATTAAAGAGGCGTTTTAGACATTGCGCTATGAGAGCTTTGATGATCTTAAGGAATTACAAAGGAAGAACAAAAAGAGTTGGTAGACAGCAAGTAAGTTCTATGATCTTAATCAGCGCAGTAAAAAGAATTTCTCCGGATTTTTCAATATTGAAAGAAGCCAGAAGGGAGGTTTTGGAAGACTTAATGGACATAGACAATGCAAAAAAGATTATTGAAGGTGTAGAAAAGAAAAATATAAAGATAGATGAAATAACAACTACAATACCTTCACCATTTGCATTTAACCTAATTGCTCAGGGGATAACAGATATTTTGAAGATTGAAGACAGAGTTGAATTTTTAAGAAGGATGCACAAGAACATTTTAGCCAAGATAGGCTCAAAAAAAGGTATCAATAAAGAAGATTTGGAATTCAATTATATGGATGCATGGAAAAAATCAGAAGAAGAGAAACTTGCAAATAAAGATGATAAAAAAGAGAAATTAAAAATGCAGGCCTGGAACCTTAAAAGAGTTCCTACCTTTGCCAAAAGAGAGATTGTGGAGATATTAGAAGGAAAAAAAGAAATAAGGCAGGATTTCATTGATGGTGTCCATAAATATAAAAAAGAGATTGAAAAGACATGGCCAGAGGAAATAAAAAAGTATGTTTTTAAGAAGGTTTTATTAAAGCAATAATAATTATAAGGTTAAAATGATAATTGGAATAACAGGAAGTTTTGGTTCAGGAAAGACAACTGTAGCTAATATGTTTTCTAGGTATGGCTTTAAAGTCATAAATGTTGATAAATTATATCATGGCATTTACAAGAAAAATAAATCATTAAAAAACAAAATAAAAAAGGAGTTTGGGACATTAGACAAAAACAAAATAAAAAAAATAGTTTTCAGTGACTATGGACAATTAAAAAAGCTCAATAAAATAACGCACCCAACAATTATTAAAGAAATTAAAAAAATGATAAATAATAAAAAAAGTATTGTTATTGATATTCCATTGCTTTTCGAAGCTAAAATACAAAATCTTTTTGATAAAATTATTGTTGTCAAATGTGATAAACAAACTCAAATAAAAAGAATCCTAAAGAAGAAAAAACATACAAAAACTGAAATCAATAATATAATAAAATCACAAATGCCGTTGAAGGAAAAAATCAAGAGATCTGATTTTGTTGTGGATAATAAAACTATAAAAGAGACTGAAAAGCAGGTTAATTCTATTATAGATTCCATCCAAAAACCTTAAAAACCCACTAACATTACTTTATACTATGAAAACAGCAGTTTATCCTGGAAGCTTTGATCCAGTGACTAATGGCCATATTGATGTGATTAAAAGAGCTTTAAATATATTTGACAAGATTATAGTTGTAGTAGGGGATAATCCCGGAAAAGAGCCTGCTTTTACAACAGAGGAAAGAATAGAGATGCTTAAGGAGTCCACTAAAGATTTAAAAAATGTTGAGGTAGACTCCTTTTCTGGCTTACTGCTGGATTATGTAAAGAATAAAGGCTCTAACATAATAATTAGAGGCTTAAGGGCGGTTTCTGATTTTGATTTTGAGTTTCAAAGAGCATTAATGAATCGTGTAGTAGATAATGAAATTGAGACAGTTTTCATTATGACAAAAGAGCATTATGTTTATCTTAATTCCAGCATAATAAAAGAAATTACAATGTTTGGCGGTAAAGTAAATGGTTTAGTACCGAAAATAGTTGAAGAAAAATTAAAGGCAAAATTCTCAAAAATTTAAGAAATTTTTGAAACCCGAAAATGTTCCATGTTCTAAGGCTTCAGTAGAACTTAGAAAGGTCTTCTTTGTTTATACTTCTTTTTTCTTTGTCTTCTTTAGATTGTTTAACTAATCTTGCAGCATAACCTGCAATAACATTTCTTATCTTTGGTGATTTTATATTAACATATTTTTTAAGAACTTCCTTGTTTTTATTGTAATCTTCGCTAAGTTCTTCAGAATGTTCTTTTACTAATTGTTTTGTAACACGTTTAACTAGAATTGTCTTTATTCTGCCCAAAATAATCACTTCTCTGTTTCTTTTTGAGGTTCCTGCTTCTTTACTGTTATTGGAATAAGGTCTTGCTCAAACTCCATTTTTGCTATCTCCACAGGATTATAACCTATCTTTTCCAGATCTTTTTCAGAAAGTTTTATCATGAATGGGGCTCCTTGAGATATCTGCAAGGCTCTTGAACCTATTATCCTTGCTTGTTCATATTTTGTGTATTCCATTTTAGAGAAGTACTCTTTGAAATTTACACTAGCTTTTAAATGTTTCTGTTATAGTAGTGGTAACTGGACTAAATAAAAAATAGTTTAAAATTAAACTAAAATATTATAAATAAGGAGAGGGTTATTAATCAAAAATGTTCGTCCACAACATTGATCCGGTTTTATTAAACATAGGACCATTTCAGATTAGATACTATAGCTTATTCTTTGTTATAGGCTTTGTTGTAGCTTATTTTTTATTAGTTCATTTGGCAAAGAAAAAAGAAATAAACCTCAATAAAGATGACATTGCGGATTTGCTTCTTTATACTATCTTAGGTACGATTTTAGGCGCTAGAATTTTTTATGTTTTGGTTTATAATTTGCCTTACTACCTGAGCAATCCTTTTGAAATAATAGCAGTATGGCATGGTGGCCTAGCTTTCCATGGAGGCTTAATAGGCGCTGCAATAGCAATATTTTACTACACCAAGAAAAAAAAGGTTGATTTTTATGAAATTGTAGATATTAGTGTAATACCCTTAGCATTAGGTTTGGCTTTAGGAAGGCTTGGAAATTTTATTAATGGGGAACTTTATGGAAGAATTACAGATGTACCCTGGGCTGTTAAGTTTCCTGACGCAGAAGGCTTCAGGCACCCAAGCCAGATATATGAATCATTCAAAAATCTGTTAATATTTTTTACATTATGGATAATTAAGGACAAAAAGCTTCCAAAAGGATTTATGTTCTGGCTCTTTGTCGTTATGTACTCGGCTTTAAGGCTCGTAATGGAGTTTTTCAGACAGCCTGACGAACAGCTTGGATTCATCATTGGTTTTTTGACAATGGGGCAGGTTTTGAGCATCATTATGTTTGCTGTAGGATTATTTTTTATTTATAGAGTATATAAGAAAAATAAATAAAAATTTTAGTTTGCCTTTGTAGCACATCATTTCTATTCATACAACAATTTTTTCTTCTGATATTATTTTTGCTGAATAAGGATCGTGAATGGTAGCAATGATAACGTCTTTACTTGTGATATCAGAATCATATGTTACTGAAATAATGCTCCCTGACTGCTCAATCCATAATACTCCTAAAATGCTTTCAATATCATATGATATTGCCGGCCCACAAGACCCACAATAAATTCCTTCTATTTCTAAAACAAGTAGCTTTTCACCTTCCATTTCCGGAACTATCTCAACATCTGCCATCTTTGGCATGCTCATTTCTTCTGCCATCTCTTTAATATTTCCCAATGGCTTTTTTTCTACTTCTAGATTTCCATATACCATTCCAGCCACAGGAGCTACAATTAAGTAATTTATAAAAGCCCAGCTTAAAACCAAAAATATTATTGCAAGCGGGAAAACTTTCCAATTCTGACTCATTGTTTTAATATTACAAACTCCAGATTTTCTTTTAACAATAATAAGGCTAACTAATAGCACCAGTATAACACCTGATACAATGCTAATAATGTGGAATTGGTGCATTATCATCATGCTAAATGCAGTTCCAAATCCAAGCAGAACTAAAACAACTGGCGCAATGCAACAAGTTGTTGCAGTAAATGCTCCTGCAAGACCAGCCCATAAATAATTTTTTTTATCCTTTGTTTTTTTAGTTTTTTTCATTCTAATCAAAAATTTTCCAACCAGCAAATGCCAATGCAAATCCAATTACAGCTGCTAACATCCCTATTGTAACATATTTTCCATGATCATGATGAGCCATCTCTCCTTTTTGCATAGAATTGTCCATTCCTTCATCCATATCCATACTTTTCATGTCCATATCTCCTCCAAGAACAGCCATATGAACATCAGCTGGCAATAAGGCAAATATTGTTCCACCTATTCCTAATATAAGTCCAATAATAACTAAATATTTTTTCATGTTTTTTCACCCCCTTATCTTTTCTTTTTTAAAAATCTCCACAGCAAAAACATAAATATCAATAAAACTGCAGCTCCAATAATATTTATAAATTTTAATGATACTAATTCCTCTTGCAATGAATAAATATTGTAAGTCAAACTACCTAAACCAAGGTTATTGACAATAAAGGTTCCTCCATAAATTATAAACACCAGTCCAACTATTATCAACAGAATTGCAGAAATCAGGTTTGTTGAATGAATTCTTATTTTCTTATTAAATACCTTAAATTTAAATTCCTTTCCTTTGATAAATCTGTTTTTTGACAGGTCGTACTTGTCAAACAAGAATGAAATTAAGAATATAGGCACAAATAAGCCAAAAGAATAGAAAAACATGAGTAATGCTGAGTAAAGGTAGTTGTTAAGCACAGATGCTATCAGCAATATACCGACTATTATTGGTCCTGCGCATGCTGTCCAGCCTATTCCAAAAAAGGTTCCGTACAAAAATATGCCTAAAGCATCCCTTTTAATTTTACTCTTAATTTTTATGAATGTAAACCCTTTCCCAAACAGCGTCATCAATCCAAACGCTGTAATAAATGCTCCTGCAACGGCGATAAGTAACCTGCTATTCTCCTGCAGCATGGAAATGCTTGTTCCAAGAAAAGTCGCAATTAAGCCAAGGGCAATAAAAACCGGCATAAATCCAAGGAAAAAAGCCAAAGTCATCTTTGTAATCTCTTTTTTTTCCTTAAATGTGTAAGCAAAAAAAACAGGCATGATTGCTAAACTGCATGGCAATAATATACTTAATATTCCTGCCAGGAATGCAACAACAAAAGAAAGGTTCTTAAGGTAAAAATTAGCCCGGTCTTTGTTGTAATCAAGAATCTTATGAATTCCTTCTGGCAAATTATCTTCTTCTTCATATGAAAAAGCATTAAAACTAAGCAAGATTATGGCTAATAATAACAATAAGAAAAATTTTTTCATTTTTAAGATAATTATTCTGTGGGGGTTGCAGAAGTTGTCCCTTTAATCTCACCAGTGTCAACATCCCTATACACAATACTCTGCCCCATCGCAGTTATTTCCCTAAACACATATGCCCCGTCATCCTCTACTGTACCGACTTGCGGCCATACATTGTCGAGGTTTTCATAAACCTCTAAATCGCCTGTCAAAATTATGGTTGGAACACTTTCAAGATTATACTGAGAAATTAACTGCTTTCCTTGTTCTGAGCTTGTATCAATTGTTTCTTCTTCACCAATCGCCAGACCTAGCCTTGCTAATATAGATTTATGAATTTCAACATCATAACACTCTGAACAAGATGAATCATCAAGCAGGATTAAGTCAACTGTACCCCGTATTTTTCCGCTCTCTGCTTCGACGTAAGGAGCCTGGCTTTCAATAATATAATAATCCTGTTTTTTAAGCCCTGCCTGATCCATGCTCTGGGCAATGTCGGGATATGCTTCAATGTCGTCTGATAAAAGAAGCGCTGGTAATTTTTCAATATCCAAGTTACCAATTAATGCTTTTGCTTTTGCTCCTGAAAAATCAAATTCCTCTTCCTTGTCTACAAAAACTCCGCTTTGCTTAAGGTTTTGCAATACCAAACCAAGATCTATGCATACAGCACAATTATTGTCGCTAATGATAATACTTGAGACTTTTCCCATGACTTTTTTGGTTGCAGCATCCTCATAAGGAGGAGTAATACCATTAAACACCAATACATCATCAACCTGCTTAAAATTTTGAATAGATGCTTTTTCTATTTCCCCTGTCAACACAATAACCGGCAATTTTTCAATGCCATACTGGTTAATTATTTTTATTGCGTTCTTAGAATTTCCAGGAAGTAATTTTTCTTTAATAATCTTTATATCAGACGACTCCTTTAAGGTATTGGTTATGCTGTCTATATCGAAACAATCAGAACAAGAAGATTCAATTTGAATGAGTCCTAATTCTGCAGGTCTTGCCAGTTCTTTTGCTTCATCTATTTTTACATTTAAGCTTCTTCCAACACTAAACACAAAAAAAGAATTGAAAAGCAAAATACCTAGCAGTACAAATATTCCAATAGTTAAAAATGCATGTAAGTTATCCTTTTTTTTCATTGTTTAACAACCACCGACCATTGAAGGCAGATTTTCCAGGTTTTTGCTCAAACTCTCGCCGCCTGTTGAAACTGTGCTTTTGCTGGTTGAAGCCAGTGTTGTAATCTCATTATCCAGCCTATTCTTTAAGCTAACTAGCCCTACTGCTTGTACAGCAGAAATTACTATAAGCAATCCCAAAGCTACTGCCATAATCCACAATTTCGTGTTTGAACTGCGGCTTTTTTCATGGTGCTTATGTGCTTCATGATGTTTGTGTTCGTGCTTTTCCATTTTAACAACCTCCTACCATTCCAGGTAATTCTTTTAATTGACTCGGGTCAGTACCTGCTACTTCCATAGCCAATCCAACCATATTTCTTGGAAACCACATTGTTTTCCATTTCATTGCTTCTCTTAAAATTTCAGCATCACTATAATCTGTTTCTTTCATTAATCCCATTGTTAAAGCTAAAATTGCTGGATTGTGCTTACATCCACATTTGGATTTTCCATCTGCAGTAATCCCTGCTGGTCCAACACCGCAACAAAATTCGCATGAAATACCGCGAGGAGCAGCTGCCAAACCTAAATAACGCTGCCATATTTCAGGATCATTTTGCTTAACTTCAGAATTTATTGTATCATACCATTTAGCTAAATATTCCATTGAAGTTACAGGATCATCAAATGTAATTCCGCCTAATGCTTCGCTATACTCAGGTGTTCCAGTAGGTACCATGATGCTTATTGCATCCTCATCATTTTGTATAGTGTCTAATTCAGGAAACAATGAAGCAAGAGCCATTGCTGTTGAAGTTATCTCAGTAACATCAACTTTAGATAAATCAGTGCTTTTTTTGCTGCCTAATCCAAAAAATATAGTGCTTTTTGATGCTGACCCTGTTAATGAATCAAATGAAGAAGAAATTGCTGATAATTGTATTTGGTTAAATGTGACTAATATGCCTGTTAGAACAAGGGCTATAACCATGAAGTTTTCAAGTTTTTTTGCTGAAAGTCCAGTCATCTTAGTTATACCCACACCATATAGTGTTATTTAATATAGCCGCAAAGGGACGTATTTAATAAGTTTTTGCCTCTTTTTATGCTTATTATCAGTTGTTTTATATATATCTTTTTATCATAACGATAAATATAAAATCTCTTTTTCACCTAAAATAAGGTTACTATGCCTTATTACCGTTCATAAAGGTTTTTTAATCATCTTTTGAATAAATAAAGCAAAATTACCGATTTAAACATTTTTTTATTTTATTTTTTGATACGGGGAAAGAATTAAATAGTTTTGAGATAATTATTAGGAATACTATATTTTTAAGAATGGTAAAAAACTAATTAAGGATGAAAAAGGGTGCTGTGGGAATTTTTGCATGCAGATGCCTTGCAAGACCAAATCCGATTGGTAAGTTGAAGATGTTAAAACTCCTGAATGGGTTAATAAATTAAAAAACTAAAAATGCCAAGAGACCCTATATGCGGAATGGAAGGCCATATTAAAGCACATGGCCATCATTTCTGCAGCCAAAGGTGCATAGAAAAATATGAGCAGATGCATTCTATAAAGAAATGTTTGAGCTGCGAAATCAAAGGAGGGCATTTGCCGTGGTACAAGGAAAGGCTATATGTTGTGGGCCTGATTACTATTGCTATAGTTGTGATTGCTTATTTCTTTTCAGAAAAATTATTTGATGCGTTTGTTGATTATTTCAAATTAATCTGGTGGGCTATTTTACTGGGGGTGTTTATTGGGGGAATAATTGATTTTTTAATTCCGAATGCTTACATCTCCAAATACCTGTCAAAGAATGAGAAAAAAACAATTTTTTACTCTGTTATCTTTGGATTTTTGATGTCTGCATGCTCTCATGGAATATTGGCTATATCTATGGAGCTGTACAAAAAAGGAGCATCAATTTCTGCTGTAATCGCTTTTTTGCTTGCATCACCTTGGGCTAATCTTCCCATAACAATTTTATTGTTCAGTTTTTTCGGAGCCAAGGCATTTTTGCTTATTATATCTGCAATTGTGATTGCAATAATCACTGGGTTGATTTATCAGGTACTTGAAAAGAATAAAAAAATAGAGCAAAGCAAACATATTGTTAGAATTGATGAATCATTTTCAATAAAAAAAGACATTAAAAAAAGATGGAAGAAATATAAGCCTAACTATGAAAATAACATTAAAATGCTGAGGGGGATTTTAAGAGGTTCATGGGCATTATCAAAGATGGTTGTATGGTGGATTTTGATTGGGATGGTTTTAGCTTCTTTCGCTCGTGCTTTCGTACCTCATGAATTTTTTATGAATTATATGGGGGCAACTTTATTGGGCTTATTTGTAACATTAATTATTGCTACAATAATAGAAGTTTGTTCAGAAGGTTCTGCTCCTATGGCTTTTGAGCTGTTTAAACAAACAGGAGCTTTTGGAAACTCATTTACTTTTTTGATGGCTGGCGTAATCACCGACTACACAGAGCTAGGGCTTATATGGAGCAACATAGGCAAAAAAACAGCTATATGGCTACCAATTATTACTATACCTCAGGTAATACTTGTAGGATACTTTTTTAACACATTTCTTTAGGACAAATATTTAATTAAACAGAATATTTAACTAAAAAAGCAAAATATTTATATTAAGATAAACACTGGGGGATATATAAGGGTAAAGGGGGGTTTTATGGAAACAAAAAAACTTGGTTTTCTGATTTTGGGTATGAGCATTGTGCTAAGCTTGATTATGTTTAGCTATATGGGCAGCCTAAATGTACGGGGAGAAGTATATAATTGCAATCCCACTAATGAATGCCAACAAGTAAAATCTTTATTTGGATTATCGCATATAGCAGTTGGCTTTTTAGCGTTTATATTCGCATTAGGATTTTATTTGTTATTTTTTAATAAAAGTGACGCATCTGCACTAAAATATAACGATGCATTAGAAAAGATTCAGGAAGAAAAAACACAAAAAACAGCTGAAGACAAATTTAGCTTATTGTTAAGGCCTTTAGATGAGAATGAAAGAAAAGTTTTAACTTCAATTAAAGAACAGGAAGGAATTACACAATCAACCCTAAAGTACCGTGCAAATTTATCAAAAGCAAAGGTAAGCCAGATACTTACAGATTTCGAGAAGAAAAACTTAATAGCAAGGAAAGCAAAAGGAAAAACATATGAAGTTTTTTTGACTGGGAATTTTTAAGTTTTTATTTTGTGAATATTCTAAACCTATATATAAATCGGTTTACAAAAAAGCATTAAACTATTAACCACTCTTTTAATTGCAGAAGTTTACCTGAATGGTAGAGGGCTGTCGATTTGTCCCAGAAGTTTGCCTGTTTGCTCAGTTCATAGGCTTCTGCAAAAGCATCAAGACCGTTTGTGTTTGTATTAGGAAAGCCGTCGTCTTCGTTAAGAAGGCAGTATAAACCCTCAGAAAAAAGTAGGCTGATTTCATACTTCTCTGCTTTTCCATCATAATCCTCTACATGCTGGCTTGCATCTTCACGAGGATTATTTCGCCAACTATTTGCTGCACTAGAAAAGCTTTTATAACCATCTTGATAAAGTTTTATATGATATTCCATAACTTTATTCAGCGCATCAGTAATCCTAACTGAACCCATATACTTTTGATCTAAGCCCCATTTGATGTTGGCTTCGGTTGGGTCGGGTATTACCTTGGCTATTATCTTTGCTAATGCATCCCTACTCCTTATTTCAGTTGTTTCCACTATCAGACCAGGAATTACTCTAGATAGAATCGCAGTACACCGCTCAGCAATAGTCATTTAAGTTCACCTTTTAATGGAAACCAACATGAGTTTTTAAATTCTTCCAAAATCATTCTAATAACAGCATTTCAGAAAACTATAAATATACCCTGCCTACAACAATCATCCCGGTGATATTAATGAATTTAAAAAACTTATTTACAAAGAAAAGATTGATTTTTTTGGTTATATTTGCTGTTTTGGTTCTTGTCGGAAAGAACATAAATTTCTCTCCTTTAGTTGGGGCTGATAACCAGTTCTTCACATTATTCCAGTTCTTTGGTCCAATATCCGGAGCATTTTTAGGCTCAATTTTTGGAGTAATTGCTGTTCTTGTTGCTCAACTGATTGATTTTTTTGTTGTTGGCAAGGAAGCCACATGGATTAACATTATGAGATTGTCTCCAATGCTGTTCGCTGCATATTATTTTGGCAGCAAAAAAAGAAACTTAAATGTTATTTTCCCATTGATTGCAATTGGATTATTTATATTGCACCCTGTTGGACGGCAAGCATGGTTCTATTCATTATTTTGGACAATACCGGTAATTGTAAGAGTATTGCCAGCTAAATATGCCTTAAGTGTTCCATTAAGAAGCCTTGGAGCAACATTTACTGCCCATGCTGTAGGTGGCGCATTATGGATATGGACAGTTCCAATGACTCCTGAGATGTATGTTATGCTGTTGCCAATAACTGCTTTTGAAAGATTATTGTTTGCAGCAGGAATAGGAATCTCTTATGTTGCATTCAATGCTTTATTAGACAAAGTACTTGTCAAATTTAATATAAAAGTGCCAAGCGATATATTGAGGATTGAGAAGAGGTTTACAATAAAAGCCTAAATTCCTATTTAATCTAATTTTCTTTGTTTATAGAAGAATTGAGATTAATAATTCTGTTAAAGTTTGATTTTTTATTCAACTGTAACTGACTTGCTCAAATTCCTAGGCGTATCTGGATCCAAATTTCTTTCTGTCGCAACATAATAAGCCAGTAACTGCAGGGGTATAGCTGCTAAAATGGAACTTAAGATGTATAATGTTCTTGGGATTTCAATGACATAATCAGCTATTTTTTTGATTTCTTTATCTCCTTCTGTTACAATAGCAATTGCAATTCCATTTCTTGCTTTTACTTCCTGGATATTACCTAAAACCTTTTTATAAGTATAAACATCTTTTGTTGCTATGAAAACAACAGGCATATTTTTATCAATCAAAGCAATAGGTCCGTGCTTCATCTCTGCTGCCGGATAGCCCTCTGCATGTATGTAACTGACTTCCTTTAATTTTAAGGCTCCTTCTAAGGCTATTGGGAAATTTACTCCACGGCCTAAAAATAATGAATTTTGTTTGTTTTTGTAAATATCAGCTATTTTTTTGATTTCCTTATTGTTATCCAGCAAAACTTGCATCTGCAACGGCAGTTTTCTTAATTTTTCCACTAAACCAAAAATTATTTTCTCTTCAAGAGTTTTTCTTAAATTAGCCATAAACAACGTAAACAGATACAAAACAACTAATTGGGATGTAAAGGCCTTTGTAGAAGCAACACCTATTTCAGGGCCAGCATAAGTATACAAAACAGAATCTGATTCGCGTGCAATTGAGGAGCCTTTTGCATTTACTATTGAAATCACTTTTGCATCTCTTTTTTTTGCTTCCCTTATAGCTGCTATTGTATCAGCTGTTTCTCCTGATTGGGATATAGCAATTACTAATGTGTTTTCATTTATTATTGGGTTTCTGTAACGAAATTCAGATGCATACTCCACTTCTACAGGAATTTTTGCTAATTCCTCTAACATAAATTCTCCCAATAAGGCAGAATGCCATGAAGTCCCACATGCAACAATTATTATTCTATCGATATTTTTTAACTCGTCTTCATTGAAATTTAATTCTTCTTTTAGCTCTACTTTGCCGTCTTTTATCCTTCCATTCAATGTCTCGGTTATTGCTCTTGGTTGCTCGTGAATTTCTTTTAACATAAAATGCTCATAACCTGATTTTTCTGCCAGTTCAGAGTCCCAGTCAATGATATTTATTTTTTTGTCAATTTTGTTCCCATCAATATTTTTTATTAAATAATCATTTTTTTCTAGTATTGCAATCTCATTGTTTTCTAAATAGATAACTTTGTTTGTATATTTTAAAATTGCAGGCACATCGGATGCAATAAAATTTTCATCTTTGCCTAAACCAACAATTAATGGGCTTTCATTCCTGGCTGCTATTAATTTTTGCGGCTCACGAGCGCATATAACACCTAAAGCATAGCTTCCATCTATCTGTTTTAATGCCTCTCTTGTTGCCCCTTCTATATCTCCATTGTAGTTATCTTCTATTAGGTGCGCAATAACTTCTGTGTCAGTTGAAGATTTGAATTTATGCCCTTTTTCAATTAATTTTTCTTTTAGTTCTGAGAAATTTTCAATTATGCCGTTATGGACAATAGAGATCATATTTTTGCAATCAGTATGTGGATGGGCGTTTTCTTTTGTAACACTCCCAGTAGTGGCCCAACGACAATGCGACAGGCCAACTTGGCCATTTAACCCATTTAGATTTACTTTATTTTCAACTTCTTGTATTTTACCTATATCTTTTTCAATTAAAATATTATCTTCATTAATGGTGCAAAAACCAGCAGAATCATAGCCCCTATATTCCAGTCTTTTAAGGGCTTCCATAAGTATTGGAACTGCTTTATTATTTCCTATATAACCAATTATTCCGCACATATTTGAAAATTATCCACTAACTTATCACAACAGAAAAACATAGCCCTTTTTAAATATTATGAACTAAGTATCTGGGTGTTATAACAAGATTTTTAATAATTAGTCTTATGCTATTGAGATAAAATGCCAAAATACAAACTAGTCTGCTTTGATGTTGATGGTACATTGATAGATTTTCCGCCAAATGATCCAAAATTCTCATGGCAGGTGTTCCATGACTATTTCCAGATTGATGAGCATAGGAGAGAAGATGCAAGAAATAAGTTCTTAAGCAAAAAAATAAGCTATTTGGAATGGGCCCAACATGACATAAACATGTGGAAGGAAGTTGGCGCAAAGAAAAAAGATTTCTTAAAGGCATTGGAAAAATTAAAATTAATGGATGGTGCTTTAGAAACTTTAAAAGAGCTTAAGAAAAATAATATAAAATTAGCTGTTATTTCAGGTACAATAAATGTTGTGCTGGAAAAGTTCATACCAAATTACAATGAATTTTTCGATGATGTTTTTTTAAGCAGAATTTACTTTGATGAAAAAGGAAATATAGAAAAAATAGAGCCAACTGAATTTGATATGATTAAAAAAGCAGAGGCTTTAAAGCATATTGCCAAAAGGGAAAACATTAGCTTAAAAGAATGTGTTTTTGTTGGGGATTATTTAAACGACATGAAGATAATGCAGGAAGCTGGCCTGGGAATAGCATTTAACTGCCAGCATGATAAATTAAAGAAAGTTGCTGATGTAGTTATTGAGAAAAAGGATTTAAGGGAAGTTTTAAAGTATGTATTAAATTAATTCTTATACTGTTTAACTTTTTCAATCAACAATGGAACTGCCCTTATTATATTGTCAACAATCGTTATTGTAGCTTTTTGTGCTGACCTCGACATTGGATTCAAATCAACAACTATTACTTTTTTCTTGTTTTTAATCAAAGCTTCTGTCCTGTCGCCATCCTCCAATGGAACGAAAACAACATCAGCTTTGTAGATTCCTTCTTTATTGACATGTTTCCTAGTACTGCTTATGAATTTTATTTTGCAGTTTTTTTGTGGCAGTAAAATTTCTTTAGCGCCATTTTTTATTAAATAATTTTTTATTTTTATTTCTCTTTGCTTTGAGGTATGAAAAATATTAACTTCTAACCTTGCAGGTATTGCTTTTGCCAGCTGTACAAGTTCTTTTGGCACTAGTGCAGCAGCATTTCCATTGACAGAAATAACAGGATTCTTTGCTTTTAGCAGTAAAACAGCAGCCTTATTTATGGATTTTTTTGCTGCTTCAGTTGTCTTTTCTCCAATTAAATAGTCAAAAGCTTCTCCCCTACCATGTGCTATTAAGCCATGTATTGAAGTGATACCTTTTTTTACCCCATCAACTAACTTATCCCTAATTCTTAAAGATTCGTATCTTGGATGTGTTTTTGGAATCATTTTTTAATCTTCTTCAATGTACTTTCCTCACCTACTTTTAACCCTATCTTATTGAAAAACCTGCATATATTCCTTACATCTCTTTCCAAAAATTCTTCTGCCCTTGGATGCCTTAACAAAGTTGCTTGTGACATGTCAATAAAAACTGGTTTTTCATCAAAATTCAATATGTTGAAAGCGCTTAAATCTGCGTGGACTAAGCCAGTTTTATACATCTTTCTTATATTATCGAGGGTCTTATCAAAAAATTGCTTTTTGTTTTTAGGGACAGAATCTTTTAACATCGGAGCAATTACATTATCTTTACCTATAGACTCCAGGACCAAAACATTATTAGAAAATGTTATTGGTATTGGAACAGAAACCTGGGCTTCTCTTGCATTCATTAAGTTTCTATATTCTCGCTGTACCCATGCGAATATTATCTTTCTTTGCTTTCTCTTGAGTTTTAGATATCTAGGATCATCCTTTATGTAGTTATACATTGAATTAAAATCGCAGGTTTCCAATCTATAAATCTTGACAATAACCCTTTTTCCTTCTTTTGTCAAGGCAGAAAAAACATTGCTTTCCTTGCCTATGTTTATCGGGCTTTCTAAACCTTTAAAATGGCCTTCTGTTATTAATTTGAATATAGTCCTGTTTGTAAATTCATCAAAAACATCATGCATTGTTTTGAATTTTTCTCTTCCTTCCTTGAACTTTTCTTTTCTGGCTTTTGGCATCTAACATACAGAATTAATCATGAGTTTATAAATATAGCCTGTATATAATACACTACTTCATAGTACTAATAAAATAGAAAGATTTAAATACTAGTTCTACTCTATAGTAGTTAAAACTATCACCTCTTTTCCCTGGCGACGCTCTTTGAGTGTTGCCGGGGTTTTTATGATTATAAGTCACCATTAACTTTTTATATTCGCTTAAGTAATTCTTTTATTCTATGAAATTGGCAAAAGCATTTGCTCCTGCAAATATAAGCTGTATTTTTATAATAAGAAGTGGTAAAAGCCCTACAAAAACTGGTTCTTTAGGATTAGGATTTACAGTCAATAAAGGTGTTTTTGCTACAATAAAAAAATTAAACAATGATAAAAAATTTAATAATCAAAAAAACAATATCTATTATAATAATAAAAAAATAAATTTTCCTACTGTTGATTCTGTTATTAATAGACTAACCAAAGAAAAAGTCATTGTTGATATAAAATCTAATTTGCCAATAGGCTGTGGTTTTGGGATTAGCGGTGCAAGTGCATTAGCTGTTTCTTACGCATTAAACAAATTATTCAATTTAAAGAAAACAAAGAAAGAACTGGCAATGACTGCCCATGTTGCAGAAGTTCAAAATCACACTGGTTTAGGCGATGTTGTAAACCAGTATTATGGTGGATTTTTGGTCAAATACAAACCAAGCTATATGTTTAAAGTACAAAAACTTTCAATAAATAATAAAAAGATATACTACAAATACTTCAGCTCCATTGACACAAAAAAAACAATATGCAATAAGAAAATAAAGAATAGAATTGATAATTCCGGAATTAGGGCATTAAACAGGATAAAGAAATTAAATAAAAAAGATTTAAATCTAAAAAACTTAATTAAAATATCAAAAGAATTCTCAATTGACAGTGGATTGTTAAAAAACAAGAAAGTCATTAAAACCATAAAAAGTATTGAAAATAAAGGTGGGAATGCATCCATGATAATGCTTGGCAATGCTGTTTTTAGCAATAAATATTTTAATGGCAGCGGGGAATTGATAATAAAAGACAAAGGTGCTTGTTTGTGCTGAAAAAAGAAATGCGAGTTATTGGAATTGACGATTCACCTTTCAATAAATTTGGTAAAGGCAATGTTTTAATTGTTGGAGCTGTTTTTCGTGGAGGTTCATTTCTTGATGGTGTTTTATCCACTAAAGTGAGCATAGATGGCGATAATTCAACAAAAAAAATAATAGAGATGATAAACAAATGCAAATTTAAGCCTCAACTGCAATGTATTTTTTTGGATGGCATAGCTGTAGCAGGATTTAATGTTATTGATGTAAAAGAATTAAGCAAAAAAACAAAACTTCCGGTAATAGTAATCATAAGGAGAAAGCCAAACATAGAAAAAATCAAAAAAACATTAATCAAAATAGGAAAGAAGAATAAAATAAGATTAATTGATAAAGCTGGTTCTGTCGTTCCTGTTGGAGAAATTTACATTCAGCTTACTGGTTTAAGCGTTGAAAAAGCAAAAGAAATCCTGAAAATTACTTGCACCAGAAGTTTGATACCTGAACCGATAAGAATAGCTCATTTAATCGCTTCTGGAATTACTTTTGGAGAAAGCAGAGGCAAGGCTTGAGTTTATAAATTGCAGTATATTTTTGGGATTAAATTTTTAGGAATAAAATGACGCATGAGGAGGATTTTCGCAGATTTTATTTGAAACTTACGATGAGAGAGCAATCAAGTTATGAATAAAGGTCTTGTATATACAGAATAAAATCTTTAAACAATCTTCTCTTCAGCCACATACTTTTTATCAACTAATTTCTTCAAGTCTTTAGTCAATAACCTGTGCTTTACTTCAACATCCTTTTTCTCTTCATTATGTGTTTTGATGCCTTCTGTTTTAGAATATAATCTCATAGAGCAGAAATCAGGTCCGCACATTCCACAAAAATCAGCATCTAAATTTAAGTCAGATCTTATTTTTTTTGCTGTTTCCGGATCCAAGGATAAAGCAAATTGCTTTTCCCAGTCAAATGCAAACCTTGCCTTGCTTAGTTCATCATCTCGGTCTCTGGAATTAGGAATGCCTTTTGCAATATCAGCTGCATGCGCTGCAATCTTATAAGTTATAATGCCTTGCTTTACCATTTCAGGTGTAGGCAGTCCTAAATGCTCTGCGGGAGTTACATAGCATAAATAATCTGCACCATGCATGCCTGCAACTGCTGCACCTATTGCACTTGTAATGTGATCATAACCAGGAGCAATATCAGTAACCAAAGGACCTAAAACATAGAAAGGAGCGTTATGGCAGTATTTTTTCTCTAAATCGACATTTAGCTTTATCTCATTCAATGGAATATGGCCAGGGCCTTCAATCATAACCTGGCAATTCTTTTCCCATGCTTTTAATGTAAGGTCTCCCAATATTTTTAATTCTGCAATTTGAGCTTTATCTGTTGCATCATGCAAGCTTCCAGGTCTTAAGCCATCCCCTAAAGAAAATGCTACATCATACTTTTCAAAAATATCGCATAGCTGGTCAAAGTGAGTATATAATGGATTTTCTTTGTTATTTACTTTCATCCATCTTACTAAAATTGCGCCTCCTCTGCTTACGACGCCTGTAAGCCTGTCTTTCAACAAAGGCAATGTTTTTTGCAAAACTCCTGCATGGATTGTCATGTAATCCACTCCTTGTTTTGCCTGCTGTTCAATAACATCCAACCAATCATCTGCTTTTAAGTCATCAATTGTCTGGTGTTGATCAATAACTTGGTATGTAGGTACTGTGCCAATAGGAATTACAGATTCGTTAATGATAGCTTTTCTTATTTCATTTAAATTTCCGCCAGTGCTTAAGTCCATTACTGTATCTGCACCATATTTTATGCATAATCTTATTTTTTCCAGTTCTTCTTCAACACAAGCCCTTACTTTTGATGCGCCTATATTTGCATTAACCTTTGTTTTAACACCCTTGCCTATAGCTACTGGCTTTAAGTTTTTATGATTGATATTAGCAGGTATTATTACAGAACCTTGTGCTATATTTTGCCTTAGGATATGGGGATCTATATTTTCAACAGAAGCAACATACTCCATCTCTTTTGTTATTTTTCCTTCTTTAGCATAAGAAAGCTGTGTCATATAAAAAGCTGAAAAATCTTTGATTTATAAATTTGTTGATTGTAATATACAAATCAAAAGCTTTTTATAAAATGATTTTAATGAATAAAAAAGATGGTAAAAACGGGTTTTGTTGATTCTGTAAAACAGGCTGTTGAGATAGTTAAATTAAATGGCAAGGCTGCAGTAAATGTTTCTAAAGACAAAAATGCAACATTGATGGGAATCCTCATTGTTATTATTGGAGGCACTCTATCTGGAATAGCGAATCTTGCTGGAACCTTTGATTTATTGTTAGTGATTCTGGCACCCATGGTAGTTGGCTTAATATTCTTTTTTGTAAGTGTGGGGATTATACACCTGCTCGCTCGTTTGTTTGGAGGAAAAGCAGGGTACATGGAACTTTTTAGAGCACAATCACATGTTCAGATTTTAAGCTGGTTAGTAATAATCCCTTTTTTAGGAAACACTCTTAATTTCTTAGTTTCTTTATGGAGTATTGTTGTTAGCGTAGTAATCCTAGAAAATGTGCATAAACTATCAAGAGGAAAGGCTGTAATGGTTGTTTTAATACCGGCTATAGTATTCATGCTTTTGGTTGTTATCGGATCAATTGCTTATTTTGGAGTTTTAAGCCCTGATAAATTCTTGCCTATAACACCTTAATTTATTTTTTATTATTCTTATTAAACATGCATTGTTAAATCAGAGGGAGCTCTTATTTTAGTTTTTTCGTCTGAGTTTTTGCTCTCTTAGTAGAAAAGAAGTACGCCAGTTAGTGCCCCGTTATTACCATCTTAACGGTGGAATTAAGCGAAGTTTTGTGAAGCAAAATTTGGGTGAGGACTGCAAGTCCGAATCAGATAATCGTTGTTATGTGTTTTTTCTGCAAGAAAAAATCGCGGAGTGAAACGGAGCGACAGTAATACACAAAACCCATTCATCCATAAACTAATTTGTGAAGAAATCCAGAATATTCTCAGCAGTTCTTGCTCCAGTTTTAGAATATAAT
>MPMA02263312.1_pt1 | contig 24747 bp, 16 predicted proteins | sample 1617361 | NCBI WGS metagenome assembly MPMA02 (sample SAMN05944807, study PRJNA350692) | marine metagenome | biome: marine; feature: ODZ; material: water; isolation source: 180 m water sample filtered on 0.2 um supor filter | place: Pacific Ocean | collected 2012-04-08 | depth 180m m | reverse complement strand
CTGAGAGCAGCGGATTACGCGATCACGCCGGTTCCGGTGGCGAAGGCGAAGTGCGCGTCCATGTCGCGGGCATCCGAATCGAAGTCGGAAGGCTCATTGCCCAGAATGGCATTCAATCGCTCATCCGGATGTATCGCGAGACTACGGACGTGAAGATTTGGCTGAATCCACATGCGCTCGAGTTCTGGATAGAGAGATTCCAGCGTTTCGGCGATTTGGTTGACCGACCGTGTGTGCTCGACGAGATTCCAAGTGTCGCTTGCATGATCGCCGCAGGCAAGTTCGGTCAGCACTGCGGCGACCCGATCGACATGAATGAAACTGCGGAGTTGCTCGCCGCTTCCCTCGATCATGACCCGGCCGCGAAAGCGAGCGTCAAAGGCCATTCGGTTGACGACTGCGTCGAAACGCATGCTTCGGTTGAATCCATATACATTCCCGCAGCGGGCGATGCAGACGTTCATGTCGTTATCGAGCCGCTTGAGCATGGCCTCGCCAGCGAGTTTGGACACACCATAGGCTGTGACCGGTGACGGCAGGTCAGTGATGTCGGCTGCCTGGTCGTTGTGTCCGTAAACGGCCGTTGAGGATGTGTAGACGACTCGGCGCACCTCGGAGCGTTCTAGTGCGTAGGACAACTCGGCAGTCCCCCAATGGTTCACCTGATCCATGGCGTGCGTGGCTTCATCCGCAAACGGTGTCTTAACTCGGGCAGCGAGATGCATCACCACATCGATGCCGTTCAGCACCTGCGGCAACTTCGCCGAGTCGAGCATGTCGCCCTGAATGAAGCGGACAGGTTGGCCGCTTCCCGGCCCCCCGAGGAAGAAACTGCGATTGCCGCGGGAGAGATTGTCGTAGACCACGATCTCGGAGACATCGGGATGCTCGGACAGTTCCGCCACCACAGATGTACCGAGATAGCCGGCCCCGCCGGTGAGAAGGACTCGCATCAACTTTCTCCGATCGTCAGGTGCAATCCACATTCGGTCTTCTTCAGCCCGCGCCATCGCCCATCCCGGCCCTCGCTGACTTTCGGCATGGCCGTGCAGGGTTGACAGCCGATGGGGCGGTCGCCTTCCGGGTCGAGCGGATGGTTGGGCAGATCCCACTCGGCCCGATACACATTCATCATGCTCTCAGTCCAGTCCAGAAGCGGATGCCAGCGGCGGCAGTTGTGGGTCGCCTCACTGAAGGTCGTCATGGCGCCGCGGTGGTCATTTTGATCGGCGCGAATGCCGTTGATCCAGAAGTCATGCTTGGCGAGCCATGGTTCGAGTGGAAGCACCTTGTTGAGGTGACAGCACAGATCTGGATCGGCCGCAAAAAGTTGCTGCCCGTCACGCTGCTGTTGGATGCGGGAGATCGGCGAGAAGACATCCACGATGTCGAGATCAAATCGGCACTCCAGTTCCTTGCGAAATGACAGTGTCTCGGGGAAGTGGTAACTCGTATTGAGGAAGCAGACACTGGTCCCCGGCGCGAACCGGTGGAGCAAGTGGAGGAGAACGCCGCTGCTGGTCTGGAAGGAGGACGTGGAGAAAAAGCGGATTCCTTCATTTTGCCAAGAATCCAACTGCGTGCTGATGGTTTTGACTTTTGCTTCCAACTCTGTCATGGTCATCTTCCCAGGTGAGCCATGAATGATAGTTGCTCTGGAAACCCATGACAATCAAAACATTAAGCACAGGGCGGACTTCGGATGGGATGGCGATTAGCGGTCCTTGCCGCGTACCCTTTCCCCGTTGGCCCAGCCACAGTGAGGCCGAGATCGCGGCCGTGGCCGAGGTGCTTCGATCGGGTCGAACCAACCAATGGACAGGCCCGGAGGTGGCGAATTTCGAGGAGGCCTTCGGCGAGTTGGTCGGTCGGCCGTGCCTTGCTGTCGCCAACGGAACACTCGCGATCGAACTGTGCTTGAGAGGGCTCGGAATCGGATCCGGGGACGAGGTACTGGCACCCGCGAGGTCGTATGTCGCGGATGCGGCGACGCCGGTTCATGTGGGCGCTCGGACAACGTTCGTTGATGTCGATGTCGCCAGCGGGAACGTCACTGTGGAGTCGCTTGAAGCGGGTCGAACCGAACAAACTCGGGCGGCGATCGTGGTTCATCTTGCGGGTTGGCCCTGCGACATGCTGGCCATCATGGAGTGGGCGGGCACGCACGGTGTCCTGATCATCGAGGATTGCGCACAAGCGCATGGTGCCCGCGTCGGGCGAACCCATGTTGGATCGTTCGGGCATGCGGCAGCGTTCTCGTTTTGTCAGGACAAGATCATGTCGACCGGTGGCGAGGGGGGCATGGTGTGCATTCGCGATTCGGCGGCGTTCGATCGGGCCTGGTCTTGGCGTGACCACGGGAAGTCGAGGGTCGGATCGATGATCCGATCTGGTGGCCCGGCCCAACTCGGAAGCAATCTGCGGATGACAGGCATGCAGGCTGCGATCGGACTCAAGCAACTCGGCCAATTGGCGGATTGGACCGCGATCAGAACGGCCAACGCCTCGGTATTGAGAGAGGCGCTTGCGGACGTACCGTGGCTTGGTATTCCATGGCCGGGCGAAGGTGTCACACATGGACTGTTCATGCTCGGATGTCTGGTGGATCCATCCCAGACAGTCGATCGCGATGCATTGGTGGAGCGTCTGCGAGTCGAGTATCCGGTTCGCACCGGCCGAGTCATGGATGTCGGGAACCACCATGCCGGGCCGCATCGGTGTTCCACGGCGGCGGCTCTGGCTGAGCGAACACTCTTCCTGCCAGTGCACCCCACGGCGGATCGAATCGACATGGAGCGGCTTGCTGACGCGATTCGCGACGCCGGGCCGTGAGGGTCGCTTCTCGGCCGGCGATACCATGGCCGCCGCGACCTGATGCCACTGTATTCGTGGCGGCATGTGCTCAGTTGGAGTGATCTCTCTCGTGGCGACCAAGGAATCCAATCAACTCGCGGATCGCATTGCCAAAATGACCGCCCGCGTCGGGGTCGTTGGTATGGGCTATGTGGGGTTTCCCTTCGCCTGCGCGATCGAACATGCGGGGTATCAAGTCCTCGGATTCGATATCGACACGAACAAAATCGAGGCTATGAACAGCGGCGTGTCCTATCTCGGGAAGATCTGGTCGCCGCATTTCCAGAGGCTGGCCGAATCGGACCTGTTCTTGGCGAGCAATGAAGCATCAGAGTTGCGTGCGTGCGACATCGTGGTGCTGTGCGTGCCGACGCCTTTGGCCGAGGACAACACACCAGACCTCGAACATGTGATCCGCTCCACCGAGATCGTGGCGGAGGCCCTGCGACCGGGGATGCTGGTCGTACTTGAGTCAACGACCTGGCCGGGCACGACCCGTGAGACCATGTTGCCGATTCTGGAAGCGGGGGGGCTTCGGTGTGGTGTCAACTTCTTCCTCGCCTACAGCCCGGAGCGGGAAAATCCAGGCGATGAGGTATTTGAAACGGCATCGATTCCCAGAGTGGTCGGTGGAATCGACGAGATCTCGCGCGATCTGGCCTGTGCGTTCTATGCAAAGGTTGTGTGTGATGTGGTGCCGGTGTCTTCAACTGAAGTAGCTGAAGCATCGAAGATCGTCGAGAACGTGTACCGCTGCGTCAACATCGCGCTTGTGAATGAACTCAAGGTGGCATTTGAGAAGATGAGCATCGATGTATGGGAGGTCATGGAAGCCTCCGCTACCAAGCCCTTCGGATTTCAGCCGTTCTGGCCAGGACCGGGTCTCGGAGGACACTGTATTCCGATTGATCCGTTCTACCTGTCATGGCGAGCGAGGCAATGTGGGGGCGAGACGCGGTTCATTGAACTGGCGGGAGAGATCAACACGGCCATGCCGGGACATGTCGTGGATCAAACATGCGCCGAACTTGGGGATACGGTTGCTGGTTCACGAGTGCTCGTGATCGGCGTGTCCTACAAACCCAATGTGTCGGACACACGGGAGACTCCTGCGGCACCCATCATCGAAATGCTGCAAGCACGTGGGTGCGAGGTGTCGTATCACGATCCACACTGCCCGACATTTCCGGTGATGCGGCAGTACACGATCGATCTTTCGTCTGTACCGCTAGATGAGGCGCACTTGAGTGCCGCCGATGCCGTACTGATCGTGACCGATCACGACGCTATCGACTGGCAATTGATCGGCACGCACGCCGCGCTGATCGTGGACACTCGAAACGCGATGGATGGCATCGCCGTCAATGGCCGACTGGTAAAGGCGTAGCATCCTTCTTTGGGGCCGATCCGGGCGCAGTTTCCGGAAGAATCAAGCACAGTATGAACGCCACGACAAACAGTGCTGGGATGAGCATCATCGCGAGCCTGAACTCCTCCGGCGTGGCGTTCATGATCATGTCTTTAGCTTTGACGGCGTGTTTCTGACCAGGGTGCAGTGCCGGGGAAATCATTTCTTCGGTGAGAATCCAACCGACGCTGACCTGCAGTCCGGCAGCGATGAGCATGGTGATGAAGTTGTTACAGGCGGCGGCCGTGCCCCGCAGCACCTTGGGCGAGAGTTCCATGACGACGGCGAAGCAGATGACCTGTGTGCTGGTGAACAGGCCACCAACGAGCATGAGCGCCAGCAGGCCGTAGTAACCAAACATGGAGGGCCACAGGAAGAGCAACATTGCGACGCCGCCACCGACACTTCCGATGAGCAGCGGCCACTTCCGAGAGCCAAGCCGATCGGACACGATGCCAACGAGTGGACTGCCGATCAACCATCCGAGGGCGAGCATGATGGTGGCGAAACTCGCCTCGTCAGCGGTATACCCACCAGCAGTTTCCATGAAGGCATCCCCCCACATGGCCGCCACGACGCTGAGCGGTAGGAAGAGGGTGGCGGAAATAATCCCCACCATCCATATTTTCCAGGTTCCCAGCACGTGGAGGATGCCTCGCAGAATGCTGTACTCGACATGCTCCTCCTCGCTGAATCGTTCGTGGAACCAACTTGGTCGCGGTGGGATGACTACGAACAACAGGACAGCCAGTCCGATACCGATCCATCCGGTTGCCAGTACGACCGTTCGCCAGTCGAATGCCTTGACCGCCTCCTCAAGCGGCGTCTGGCCGATGATTTGCCCGAGTATTCCAACGGCGGTTGTGATGCCTGCAATAAGAGCCAGTCTGCTCGGTGGGAACCAGACGGTGGCGACGTAGAGGGCACCAATAAAGGCGAATGCTGATCCGATGCCAATCATCCCTTCGGCAAGCGCGACGCCGTGGAGGTCTCCTGCCATGCCAAAGACAATTCCGCCACCGCCGCAGATCAGCGCAGCCCCTGCAACGAGAAATTTCGCTCCAAACTTGTCAAAAAATCCGCCAACGACTAATTGGAGCGGGGCGTACACCCAGAGATACGTGGCGAGTGCGGCCGACAACTCCACCGGCGAGGCGTCGAATTCGCAGCCGAGTTCCTTCATGATCACGCTCGGCATGACGCGGATGAAGTATTCGTACAGGAAAAAAAACGCGGCGACACCCCAGAAAATCCATCCATACCAGTGTCCGCGATGCAGTCCGGAAGCGAACGATGTCATGACCAGTCCCTTTATTGAGCCGCGGGCCAAATCGCCCTTTCTGGCACAGTAGCAGAGGAGATTGTTACTGTATTGGCTATGAGAACACGCATGGTTTCGGCTGGGTTTCTGGGTGTGTGCGTTGCGGCATGTGCGTTTGGGCAGGATGCCCCGGTCGACCCGGGATACGGTGCCGATCGGCCCGCAGCCGAGACCATCGCACATATCGAGAATGTCAACGCCGAGCCAAGTGGGCTTTTTTATGGCGCTGCGTATGGCCGGCACCCGAAGACGCCCATGCCAGACCCACGTGGTATGTACCCCGTTTCTCATGGCAGTACCGAAGGGCTCAGATTCTGGCAGTGGCCAAATCCACGTGATTTGTACCCTGCCATCGAGCAGGCCATCGTGCTGGTTCCATTGCTTTCGCCAGATCCACTTCACCCCCTGTCTGATGCATTCAATGCAATCCGAAAGTCCATTACCGATCCGGTGAGTTTTGTTTTCGACCCGGCTGCGGCGTGGACGTATCAACACGCCACCAAAGTCGTCGATGGTTCACCACACGCAAAATCCATTCTCTGGGAAGCTATTTCCAGCAGGCTGACACTCTGGCGCGATCAGGGTGATTACGGACAGGTCATATGTGTGCTGCAGAACAACGTTGGAATGGGGACACCACTGGAACCGTATTTGGGGCCAAGTGTCGGTGATCCGACGGCGATCAACAACGTGCTGGTCAGTCCGCATCTCACGACAAATTTGTACTGGCAGCAGTCTTTCAATCAGAACACTGTCCGGCTGCGAGTCGGCAAGATCAGCGACAGCGGCTTCTTTGACCGAAATCTCGTGGCCTATGATCCAATGAGCCAGTTCATGTCGCTTGATTTCAATCAAAGCATCACCAACCCATTCCCCCCCCGCGGATTCGGTGGCGTACTTTCAGCAGACTTGAGTAGGAATTTTACGCTTCGCGCTGGCACGCTGAACTCAGCCAGCACTGGCTCAACAAGCGGTTTCGACGGTCTTGCGTGGAACCACCTCTTTACGATTGTCGAGGGTGATCTTCGGGTCTTTCCAACTATTGGTGGCCAGCAGCGGGAGGGGCATATCCGCCTGATGGGGTGGCACAACTCCGCCCCGATGGGGATCAATCAGGAAACGATCGGAGGACCAGGAGTCACTCTGAACATCGATCAGTCCATGGCTGATCACGTGTCCGCCTTCATGCGAGTCGGATGGGGTCAGCAGGATGTCACGGTCTCCAACTTCGCTGTTTCGGCAGGGTTCAGTATTGTCCAGCCCTTTGGCATCAAGTCCAGTCACACGGGTATTGCCATCGAATATGCCAAGATCACACAAAATGGACGTGATGCGGCCAGCCTCAACAACGCCTCGCCTGGCGAACACTACATGTTGGAGTGGTATTGGCTGACGCATGTGAGTAACTCGGTCAACACTGGGCCGGTCATTCAGGTCGTCCGTGATCGCGGTGCCGGAATCGACACATCCATCATTTGGGGTTGGCGGACGACGATCGGATTCTGATCACACGATGCTGTGGACCAGCAGCCCGCTGACAGCAGCAAGGTAGGTGGTACAACTGACCAGCCCGGCGGTCAGCAGAGGGCTTCGTCCGCCCGCAAGCAGGACGCGGCGGCCGGTCGCCAAGCCGAGACCTGCCACGATCGATCCCACCGCCAGAGTGCCAAAGGCGGCAACTGCGATCGCGAAGGCTTTCATTGAATCTCTGGCGAGATCCATCGTGACTGCCATGGCCGAGGAGGCGGCACCAGCGGCGATGGTGTCGCTGCCAATACCGGACACGGCCGCTAGTCGGCCGAGCAACAGGAATGCGGCGAGCACCACGACCGCCGCGCAGATCCAACACAGTCCACCAAACAGAGCGCAGCACCGAGAAAGTGCTCTTCGATCAACAATGCTCATGAGGATCCTGTTCCTTCCAGGTTCGTGACCGAGGTGCTATCGACGGGATTAAGAGGCAACCGCAGGAAACCTGCCGAGTTACTACAAAGGTCCCAGAACGCATGGCTGCTTCCGTGGGGCGTACACTTTGGACCATGCTTCTGGGAAGAAGGAGGTCCTCGACCATGTGGGCGATCACCCTGCTGCTGACATTTGTTGCCGATGGCGCGACCGTCCCTGATGGCTTCACCCTGAGCACATGGGCCGAGCATCCGACCATCCTCGATCCAGTGGCATTTTGCTTCGACGAAAAAGGAAACATCTACGTTGGAGAGACTCAGCGACAGGATCGCGGCGTCGAAGACAATCGAAATTCACCCTTTTGGCTCGTCGATGACCTCGCTTCTCGCACCGTCGATGATCGCTACCGCGTCTTCGAGAAGTGGGCCCACAAGCGAGAAAACGGCGTCGACTTCTATCGACAGTGGGCCGATGAGGTGATTCGCCTGCGGGATACCGATGGTGATGGGGTAGCCGACGAGCGAATTCGCTTTGCCGGTCCCTTTGACGAGGTACTCGACGGTACCGGCTCAGGGCTACTCGCCCTTGACGGTGATATCTGGTACACGAACATCCCGCATCTGTGGCGACTGCGGGATACCGATGGCGATGGGGTGGCCGACGAGCAGGATTCGCTGCAGCGTGGCTTCGGGGTGCGGGTGGCCCTTCGAGGTCATGACATGCACGGCCTGCGGATGGGGCCGGATGGGCGGTTGTACTGGTCGATTGGAGATCGCGGTTATCACCTCGAATTGCCGGATGGGCGGGTACTCGAAGATCCGCACAGCGGCGCCGTCTTCCGCTGCGAGCGGGATGGGTCCAATATTGAAGTTTTCTACCGTGGCCTTCGCAACCCACAGGAACTCGCCTTCGACAAGTACGGCTATCTCTTCACCGGCGACAACAATTCCGATTCGGAAGATCGCGCTCGCGTCGTCTACGTTGCCGAAGGTGGGCAGACTGGTTGGGACATGGCGTACCAGACACTCGGGGGTGACAATGACCGCGGCCCGTGGGTGCAGGAGGGGCTCTGGAAGACCGATCATCCCGGCCGTCCGGCATGGGCACTGCCGCCGCTCTCATATATCGGCAGCGGTCCCTCCGGGTTGGTGTACTTGCCCGGAACCGGAATGCCGGATCGTTACGACGATCGTTTTCTGTTGTGCGACTTCCGAGGCAGCCCCGAACACAGCAGCGTGCTGGCCTTCGGCGCCGAACCAGAGGGCGCCGGCTTCGAGGTGGTGGACATCCATCCTTACGTCAAGAACATCCTCTGCACCGACGTCGAGGTCGGCTGGGACGGCGCTGTCTACGTGTCGGACTGGGTGCAGGGATGGGGAAGTACCGAAACGGGCCGAATTGTCCGTGTTGAGCACGACGAGCGACACGCCGACCCGGCTGTCGCCGAAGCAGCGACGCTTGTTCGGGCAGGCTTTGATCATCGGAGCAACGAGGAACTCGCCACACTGCTTCAGCATCCCGACCAACGGATCCGCCTGCGGTCCCAGTGGACGCTTGCTGATCGCGGCGCTGGTGCGATCGATGTATTGGCGACTGCTGCTGCTGGCGACCATCAGTTGGCTCGTATTCACGCCATGTGGGGGCTGGGCATGGCCGATCGTTTGTACGGCCCAAGTACTTCCGCGATGAAGGTGGTGCAGGCGCAGATATGGGATGAAGACCCGGAGATTCGCGGGCAAGCGGCCAAAGTATTGGGCGAGGCGCGCTTTGAGCCGGCCTATGAGGATCTTCATAATCTTGCTTTCGATATGGACGCGCGGGTGTCCTATCACGCACTCATGGGCCTGGGCAAACTCGGGAATCCAGACGCCATCGACGCCGTTGCCGAGGTGCTCTGGACGAACAACAACGAAGACAAGTTCATCCGTCACGCCTGTGTGCAGGCGATGGCGAGTATCGGCGACCGCAACGCGCTGATCAACTTACTCGTTGATGCTCAGCCAGCAGTACGGCTTGGCGCAGTGCTGGCACTTCGATCGATGGGCGACGACGCAGTCGCCTTGGCACTGCGTGATCCCGATCCATTCATTGCAGCCGAAGCGGCACGGGCCATCCACGATTCCGAGATGGAGTCGGTCATGCCAGATCTGGCCAATCTCGCCGATGGCTTGTCGATGCCCGACACCCGCGAAGGCCGCTCGATCGGTCGCCGCGTCATCGAAGCGGCTGTTCGCCGCGGCGAGCCGAAGGACGCAGCAGCCGTCGCGCAGATTGCAACCGATGCCGCCGCGCCGCCCATCATCCGGCTCGAAGCAGCGCGTGCACTTGCTACGTGGGCCAGCCCAGGACCGAGAGATCGCGTGACGGGCCGATTCCGAGCCATGTCGCCACGCAATCCCGCCTCGATTGCCGACGCCGTCGGAGCCTGGCTGCCGCAACTTGCAGCGGAGCAAGGTGAGCTTGGCGAGCAGGGCCGCGCGGCCGCCATGGCACTTGGTGTCGACTTGGATCCGCGTGGGGTGTTGGCTGTTCTGCGGGATCCATCACAACCGATTGCCAGTCGCATCGATTGTCTGGCCTACCTTCGTGGTCATGAGACGCTCGGTTCCGAAGCGATCACAGCGGCGCTGTCCAGCGAGCATGCGAGTGTCCGCGCCGCCGCCATGCGAGCAGTGGAGGATGCCGAAGCGGCACTGCTGCTCGCTGACGCCGCCGTCGAGGGTGGCACATTGCCTGAGCAGCGGGCAGCTTTTGAACTGATTGCAGTCCATCGTGGCCCGGAATCGCTGAGTGGATTACAGGACACGATGCCTCCGGAAGCAAGGCTTGATCTGCTGGAAGCAATGCACCCGGGCGAGTCGAGCGAGGCCAAGTGGGCGGCCGCCCTTGCTGGTGGCGATGGCGATCGGGGGCGGTGGATCGTTGAGCACCACCCATCGGCCTCGTGTGTCCGATGTCATCTGGTCGGCGGCCGTGGAGGCATCGCCGGGCCCTCGCTTGACGGAGTAGCGAGCAGACTCAGTCGCGAGGCGCTGCTCGAGTCGGTGATTGATCCACAGAAGGTGATTGCGGAGGGGTACGGGCAGGTGTCAGCCATGCCGGAGATGCGTGAGACGCTCACTCCACGCGAAGTGCGGGATGTCGTGGCCTTCTTGAGTACGTGCAAGGAGGCACCGTCGTGATCTTTGAACTGCTGGCAGCGGGGTTGTGCGCTGCAACCACCGACTCATCGCTGCTTGCATTGCAACCTGGGGACACGATTGCGATCGTTGGTGGCGTGCAGGCCGAGCGAATGCAGCATTACCCGTACTTCGAGGCACTCTTGCGAGAGTCTCTTCCGGGGGTTGATATCCACGTTCGCAATTTTGGATGGAGCGGCGATGAGATAGCCCTTCAGCCGCGGCCATACAAGTTCGCAGGCATGGATGCGCACCTTGATCGCGTCGGCACTGATGTGTTGATTGGTGTATTCGGAATGAATGAATCATTCGCGGGCGAGTCTGGACTCCGCAGTTTCCGATCGGATCTCAACACATGGCTGGATGATCACGGCGAATACCGAATCGTACTCGTGTCTCCGACGGCCCATGAGCCGCTGGGCGGACGATTTCCGGATGGAGAAGCTCACAACTTCGATTTGGCGAGGTATGTCGAAGTCATGCGATCCACGGCGCTGCGGCGAGGTATTCCCTTCGTCGATCTCTTTCGACCAACACGTTTGGCCATGCAAGGCGATGATGACTTGACGATCAACGGTATTCACCTCAATGAGGCTGGACACCGACTCACTGCTCGCGTGCTGGCGAGACAACTCGGTATCGATCCATCTGGCGTGAATATCACACCTGAGCGGCTCGACGCGATTCGAGAGAAGAACCGCTTTGTGTTCGAGCGGTTCCGTCCCATCAACACCGAGTACGTCTACGGCAGGCGGCACAATCCGTTCGGTGATGACAACTTCCCGGATGAAATGGAACGGCTCCAAGCACTCTCGATGGCGGCCGATGCCGCGCTGCTGCAGGGCGGCGGTGTGTCGGGTGTTCTTCCAGGAGCCGCGGCGCTTCCCGTTCCGGCAATCGATGCTCCTGATCCAACCGCCGCTTCGATTTCAACTGAGGATCGACCTGTTCCGCCGCCGAGCGAGCAGATTGCCAACTTCGAACTTCCACCGGGGTGGTCCATCAACTGCTTTGCGAGCGAAGAGGCCTTCCCGCTGCTTGCCAATCCGATCGCCATGAACTTCGATGGAGCTGGCCGCTTGTGGGTGGTCGTGGCGCCGACGTATCCACACGTCATGCCGGGCGAGCGACCAAATGACAAGTTGATCGTGCTTGAGGACATCGATCGGGACGGAACCGCTGACGAGTGCACCATATTCGCGGAGGGCTTGTACATCCCCACAGGCTTTGCCACCAACGGCGACGAGGCATGGGTGGTGAGTCAGCCGAACCTGCTGCATCTCGTGGACACGGATGGCGACGGCATGTCCGACAGGCGAGACATTGTGCTGCACGGATTCGGCGCCGAGGACAGCCATCACGCGATGTCCGCGTTCGCGCGGCCGCCCGATGGGAGCATTTATTTCCAAGAAGGCACGTTTCATCACTCGCAGATCGAGTCTCCGCAGGGGCCGGCTCGCGCAGCAAACGCAGCCGTGTTCCGGTACGACCCGGACACCGCCGAGGTCGAAGTCGCCTCATCATGGCCATGGGCAAATCCGTGGGGTCATGTTGTGGATCGCTGGGGCCGAAGCATCATTACCGATGGCACCAGTGGCACATCGCGCAGACTCACCCACATCGCCGGAGCGCACACATATCCGGATACGCACAAGGGCGACGAGGTGATTCGAGGTGTTCCAGCATTCACTCCCGGAAGCCGGCGGCCAGCCGGTGGGACGCAGATTCTCGGGGGCATGCACCTGCCGCCCGAAGCACGCGGACGACTCGTTCTTCCCCAGAACATCGGATACCACGGCCTGCACTGGTATGACCTGAGTGACTCCGAGTCGGGATTTGCCGCTACGCCAATCGAACCCGATCTGTTGCGTTCGAACGATCCAACTTGTCGACCGGTGGATGTAGAGGTCGGTCCAGATGGCGCGATCTACATGCTCGACTGGGCGAATCCGATCGTGGGGCACATGCAGTTCAGTGTTCGCGACCCGCGGCGCGACCATACGCACGGCCGCGTATGGCGAATCACGAACGATGACCGGCCCGTGAGCAAGTGGCCCGACATCGGGCAACTGGAGACTGTGGAGATTCTGACGCTGCTTAAAGGAGATGACCCATGGGCGATCCGTCGTGGGCGTATCGAATTGCAACGTCGCCCTGCTGATGAAGTTCTTTCCGAGGCGACTTCGTGGGCCGAGGCATCGGGTGATGCTCATGACTTGTTGGAGGCCTTGTGGCTGCATCAAGCCCACGGCGTCGTCAATGAATCGCTTCTCGATCAACTCCTCAAATCAGAGGAGCCTCATGCTCGTGCTGCGGCGATCTCGGTGTTGCGGACGTGGCGTGATGAGATCGAGACACACGATCGATTGGAGCAAGCCGTCTTGGATCTGGATCCGGGCGTGCGACTTGAGGCCATTCTGGCGCTCGGGTTCGTGCAGAGTTCACGATCAGTTGAGTTGCTCTCGCTTGCAATGCGTCAGTCCATGGATGCTGGAACGAAAGCGGTGTTGGCACGATCCGCCACGGCGATTGAGCCGTGGGGGACACCGGGTGGACCTGGCACCGAGGCGTGGCGGCTGTCCCGTTTGAGTGATCAGCAACTACAGAAAGAACCACTGGATTACTTCTCGGCTGCCGAAGTGATGCGCCGTAGCACTTTGGATAAATCCGTGACGCAAGTGGCCGCTGAATGGTTGGCGGCGGCATCGGGGCGTGAACTGGCGGAGGAAGTATGGAATGGCGTACGCGAAGAACCCTCCGGAGGAGGATCCGACCTGCTCGTATCACTGAGCCCGATCCAATTGGAATCGATCCGATCACAACTGAGCGAGGCGGTCGCCGACGGCAGCTTGCCCGATTCGCTTCGACAGGCAGCGAATGCCGGACTGATGCGATTGGATGGTTGGCAAGAGGTATGGCTGGACGCAGCAGCCGCAAGGGACATCATGCGTCGTGTGGACCTCTTCGACACGACGATGCGGTGGCCTCTGCTCGTTGACGGGTCATCACAGGAGACAATGCTCGAATACTTGCAGGGAGGCCCATCGCCAACGGACGAGCCGGTTCTTGGTCGCTACGTCCGAATTGAACTCGATGGTCCGGCTACGCTGACGCTCGCCGAGATAGAAGTAATGAGCGGGGGCGAGAACGTCGCGCTCGGGCAGCCATGCAGTCAGTCCACAACAAACTGGGATGGCGTGGCTGATCGTGCCGTGGATGGTGATTCCAACGGCACGTGGGGCGCCGGCGTATCAACGCATACGATCGAAGATCAAACAGATCCATGGTGGGAAGTCGATCTTGTCGCTACCCAGCCGATCGATCGGGTTGTGGTGTACAACCGAACTGACCGTCCTCACGACCAGCGGCTCGAGGGGTTTCGATTGGTGGTACTCGATGACGAGCACAATCCTGTCTGGCAACAGGGCGGCTGTTCCGCACCACGATTCCAAAGTGAAATTGTTCCCGGTAGCGATCCAGATCGAGCCGTTCGTCATGCTGCCATGGATGCGCTTGCGCAAGTGTCACCCACCACAGAGACGCTTTCGGTTCTGGAACCGTGGGTCGCTGCTGGCGAATCTGAAACGCGAATGCGAGCAGCGACAGCGATGGCACAGATTCCAGAAGAAGTATGGCCGGATGAGTTGAAGGGCTTGCAACTGAAACGCGTCCATATCAACACTGTGCCGCACAAGATGGCTTACGACCTGACGAAATTCGAAGTGCTCGCCGGACAGCCTGTCGAGATCAAGCTGGTCAATAAGGATCAGATGCCGCACAACCTCGTCATCGGCAAGCCAGGTTCACTCCGCCGTATTGGCCATGCTGCCGACGCTCAGGGCACCAGCCCGGAGGCAATCGCCCGTGAATACATTCCCGATACGCACGGCATCCTGCACGCCTTGCCCTTGGTTATGGAGGGCGACACCAAATACATCCGCTTCATCGCCCCCGAGCGGCCCGGTCGATACCCCTACATCTGTACCTATCCCGGCCACTGGCAGTTGATGAATGGCGTGATGACTGTCCGTAGTCGGTAGCGTGCTGGCAATGCGCACATGCCTCCCGCCCGCAGAGAGAGGCAAGCAAAATCAACCAGGATGGCCCGCTATCTCCCGGATCTACCTTTCAGCGACACGTTCACCTGCCCCTATCGCGACATCGCTTCCCCGGGGCAAGAGGTGCTCCAAGAACGCATGTTGACGCCATCTGAACCCTCTCTGAATATATTGGTCGGACCATTCCCATATCAACAAATCATCACTCCAAGGAGATCGCTCCCCATGTACTCAGTACTCATTTCAACCCTGCTCATCGGTGTCGCGACACTTCCCGTTACTGCCGATCAGCGTGATATGGAGATCACTGAACTACGATCGATGATCGAGACTCTTCGCAGCGAGGTCGACGTGCTTCGCGCTGAAGATTCGGATCAATGGCTCAGCGAACAGCGGAGCGAGCAGATCCGCGGCATCGTGCAGGATGTGCTTGCCGATGCCGACACCCGCGCCAATTTGCAAGGAAACGGCGCAACGACTGGGTACAAAGGTGGTTTCTTCATACAGTCTGCCGACGGCAACTGGAAGCTCAAGATCAACGGGCAGATTCAAAGTCGGTTCCTTTACAACCATGCAAGTGGTCAAGCCCATGATTATGGGTTTGAGATCCGTCGACTCAAGGTGAAGTTCTCGGGCCATATTGTGGACCCCAGTTGGGAATACAAGATCTCCATCATCAACCAGCGTAATTCGCAGGGCGGTAACGGCAGATCCAACACCATGTATGTCGAGGATGCTTGGATCTCGAAGACATGGAATGACGGTCTGTATGTCAAGGTCGGCCAGTTCAAAGCCCCGTTTCTTCGTGAGGAACTCGTCTCCAGCAGTGCTCAACTTACAGTCGAGCGGTCCATGATCGACAACCAGTTCACCTACGGCTGGACTCAGGGCGTTGAACTTGGTTCCAAGGGCGAAGACCTCTGGTGGCGGGCGATGTATCTCGACGGACCACACACCGCGAACACGCAGGCGCAGGGTATCGGCAACGATGCGGCATCTGCGACCGCTCGTATCGACTGGCGACTCGCTGGCGACTGGAAAGATTGGAAGACCTTCACTGGGTATGGATCCAAGAGCGAGTCCTATGCCTTCGTCGGCGCTGCCGCACAGTGGTTCAACCGAAGCGGTCAAAGTACCAATGCGATCGAGTACGGCGGCTTCGAAGGCAACCGCAGTATCGGCTTGACGGTTGATGGATCAGTCGGTGGAGATGGCTGGACCCTCTACAGCGCCTTCGTATGGGCGAACAACAGAGGATCCACCACCCTCGCCACTACCGGCGGCCCTGACAGTAATCACGCCTGGGGTGCGCTTATTCAGGGCGGCTTCATGGTGGCCGACGATTTTCAGATTTTTGCTCGCTATGAGTTCGGCGACATCGAGGGCTACAACCAAGGGAATGCCGTGTATGCCAACAGCACTGGTACACCGCCGGTGGCGAGGAACAACAACGGGCACCGTACCGGCCATGACAGCACGCTGACCATCGGCTTCAACAACTGGCTTGTCGGGAAGAATGTGAAGTGGACTACCGACTTTGGCTACGCCTTCTCTACCCTCAATAATGGGGGCAGACAAGCGCCGCACGCCGACTACACATCCAGTGGAAATGGCTGGCGAGCCGACAATTCTGGCGAAACCGGCCAGTGGCTCGTCCGTAGTCAACTCCAACTGCTCTTTTGAGCCTGCAGCGTCCTTCCTTCGGCCGACACAACGCCTTGCAACTGCCCGTCACTCGTTTCGCAGGGCGTGCACTCTTGCAGTCAGGTGTTGTGTCGTGGCGTCTCCGCTGCCAAAAGTCGCTCCCGTGACGCTTGGAAGAATCTCATTGGCAAGATGCTTTCCGAGTTCGACGCCCCATTGGTCAAACGAGTCAATCCCCCATATGACGCCCTGCACAAAGACGCGATGCTCATGCAGCGCGATCAGCCGGCCAAGGGTGGCTGGGTCGAGTCGCTTGTACAGCATGGTGGTAGAGGGGCGGTTGCCCGGCATGACCTTGTGCGGCGCAAGTGCCGTGACATCAGCCTCGTCCATGCCGCTGGCTCGCAACGCGCCCTCGATCTGCGCAAGATCTCGGCCACGTGCCAAGGCCTCTGCCTGCGCGAGGCAGTTAGCAACGAGCATGTCGTACCGACCATCTTCGGTAGGTTCGCACGATTCGGCGGCGATGAAAAAGTCACATGGAACCATTGTGGTGCCTTGGTGCAGCATCTGATGGAAGGAATGTTGTCCATTGGTGCCGGGTTCGCCCCAGACGACAAATGCGGTTCCATGCGTGGTGGGCGATCCATCAAGGCGCGTGCGTTTGCCGTTGCTCTCCATTTCGAGTTGTTGGAGATAGGCCGGAAGGCGATGGAGATGCTGATCGTACGGCAGGACCGCGCGGCTTTGGCACTGCCAGCAGTCGCGATACCAGCAGTCGAGCAATCCGAGCACGATGGGGATGTTCTCAGCCGGTGGGGCATCCCGAAAGTGGCAGTCAATCTCGTGGGCGCCTTCAAGCATTCGCTCGAATTGGTCGAATCCGACAGCGACCGCAATGGAGAGCCCAATGGCGGACCACATTGAGTACCGGCCACCCACCCAGTCCCAGAACTCAAACATGTTCTCGGGGTCGATACCGAAGTTCTCGACGCGTTCGGCATTGGTCGATACGGCAACGAAGTGACGTGACACTGCTTCATCACCAAGTGCTTCGACGATCCAACGTCGCGCAGCGTGGGCGTTGGCGAGCGTTTCTTGAGTTCCAAATGTCTTGGATGCAATGATGAAGAGCGTCGTAGCGGGATCAAGGTCGGACGTCGTATCGGCAAGGTGTGAGGGATCGACGTTGGAGACAAATCTCGCTCGGATACCACTGGACCACCACGGGCGAAGTGCTTCGGTCGCCATGACGGGACCGAGATCCGATCCGCCGATGCCGATGTTGACGACTGTGTCGATGCGTCGCCCGCTGGCGCCTGTCCAGGTGCCATCATGAATGGCATTGCAGAACTTTCTCATCTTGCGGAGTACGGCGTGTACCGCTGGCATCACGTCGTGTCCTTCCGCAAGGATTGGGCGGTCTGATGTATTTCGAAGCGCCACGTGTAGCGCAGGGCGGTGCTCGGTGGTGTTGACCGGCTCGCCGGCAAACATGGCATCCCGCATGGCTGTCACACTTCGCTCTTCAGCCAGCGAGAGCAGCAGATCTATGGTTTCATTGGTGGCGAGATGTCGTGTCAGATCGACATGGAGTTCACCCAGTTGGCGCACAAATCTGTCGCATCGGTTCGGATCATCGATCAGCGATGCAAGGGAGACCGATCGCAGTTGGTCAGCATGGGTGGCCAGAGCATTCCAGGCGTCGCTCACAGTGTGTCCTCCCACATTCGGAAGCCACCAATGAATGCGTTGGCGTTGCTTCCTCGTTCACATCGGGACGGCAGAAGATCGAGTTTCTTGACGTTGCCGCCGCCGAGTACCACATAGTCCGGGTCGATGGCAGAGACGAACTGCTCGCATACTTCAAAGATGACGTCTCGCCACGCATCGAAGCCCATTCGCTTGAGGCCACGTTTGCCGGTGAAGTATTCGAAGCATTCGCCGTCCTTGAATGGCATGTGCCCAAGTTCAAGCGGTTCGAGCCGGCCATCTTCAATCATGGCTGAGCCAAGGCCGGTGCCGAGACCAAGAAAGAGCATCCGCCCGCCGTGATAACTTCCAAGTGCCTGCATGGCGGCATCGTTGAGGATCTTCACCGGGCATCCAAAGGCCGCCTCGTACTCGAAGCCAACCCAGCCAGTACCGAGATTCGATGGGTTGAGCAGGGGCCGTCCGCCGACGACGGGGGACGGATACCCGATGGAGATGGCATCCCACGCCCAGTCGCTGCAGACTTCATCGACGATCTGCACTACCGACTCGGGTGTCAGGTTCTTTCCGGACTTCACCTTGCGCCGCTTCGGCTCGCCTGAGCACAGGATTTTCAGATTGGTGCCGCCGATGTCGATGGTCAGGATGTCCACACGGACACCATACTGCAAGGGGGTCAGGTACCGCCCTGATGGTATAAGCCAAGGAGTTGATGAACATCATTGGCTCCGGGGCGGTATCTGGTTCCTTCCGTTATTGTGCCCATCTTGGAGGCCACCGTCATGCGTGTCGTTCTCGCAGGTGATCATGCAGGGCTGACGATGCGAGCCCACCTCGCTGAGGTTGTCACGTCGCTCTGCCACGAGGCCATTCTGGTGGGACCACAAGAAGGCGAGCGGGTGGACTTTCCGGTTGCCGCCGAGGCGGCCTGCCGCGAACTCATGGCTGGCCGCGCCCAGCGGGGCATCCTGCTCTGCGGCTCGGGCGCTGGCATGACCCTTGCAGCGAATCGTTTTCCCGGCATCCGTGCCGCCACCGCCCACGATACCTACACGGCGCACCAGATGGTTGAGCATGATGCAGTCAACGTACTGACACTCGGCACCCGTGTCATCAGTCTCGAATTAGCTTCCGAGATTGTCCGTGTTTGGTTGCTCGCCGAGTTTCAGCCGCTTGAGCGATACCGTCGCCGCCTTGCGCAGATCATCGACATCGAGAGGAGAAGGACGATGAACCCGCTGTACACACTCACTCAAGCTGGACAGGCCGCTTGGCTCGACTACATCCGGCGTGATATTCTCGATGACGGAACGCTCGCTCGCTACATCAGCGATAACAGCGTGACCGGACTGACGAGCAATCCGTCGATCTTCGACAAAGCCATCTCCGGGAGCGATCTCTACGACGACTCCATGACGGGAACCGATGCCGAGGCGATCTTCTTTGATCTCGCCATCGACGACTTGTCGCGGGCCGCCGACCTGCTGCGAACAGCATGGGATGTCACCGACGGGAGCGATGGCTGCGTCTCGCTTGAGGTGTCGCCGCTGCTTGCCGCCGATGCCAAGACGACGGTCGAACAAGGAACGACGATCTTCAAGCGGATGGGGCGTGACAATCTGCTCATCAAGGTGCCGGGCACACCTGAGGGCGCCGAGGCCGTTGAAGAGTTGATCTGCCGCGGCGTGAATGTCAACGTGACGTTGTTGTTCAACGAGACACAGTATCGCTTGGCAGCAGAGGCCTATATCCGTGGCATTGAGCGGCGATTGGAGTCGGGACTCGACGCCAAAGTCTTCTCGGTGGCATCCGTTTTTGTATCCCGGTGGGATACGCCGACCGCCGATCTCGTCGGCGCCGATCTGAAGAACAAACTTGGAATCGCCTGCGCGACACAATGCCACCGAGCGTGCGAGGAGATTTTCACGAGCGAGCGATTCAAGAAATTGGAAACCCAGGGCGCCCATCGCCAGAAACTATTGATGGCAAGTACCAGTACCAAGGATCCGTCACTACCGGATACCTTGTATGTCACCGCGCTTGTGGCGAGAGATTCAATCGACACCATTCCAGAAGCCACGCTGCTGGCCTTTGCCGATCACGGCGTCGTGAATGGCGTACTTGATGAAGCGTCCTGGGAAGAAGCCGATCGCGTGATCGCCGGGTTTGAATCTGCTGGTGTCGACATCGAGGATCTGGGCGCCTCGCTGCAATCTGACGGCGCCGAATCCTTTGTCGAGGCATGGAAGCATCTGCTGGAGACGATCGAGTCCAAGATCGGCAACTTGCAGTCGACCTGAGAACGGAAGAGAAGGGGCCCTGTCATGCAGTTGGCGATGATTGGTTTGGGACGCATGGGTGCGGGCATGGTGCGGCGCCTCATGGCCGCAGGACACGAGAGTGTCGTGTGGGACGTCAATCGGGATGCCGTTGCGGCTCTGGTCGATGATGGTGCAGTTGGCGCCGCGAGCGTTGAAGAACTTGTCTCAAAGATGGATACGCCGCGATCCGTCTGGATGATGGTGCCGGCGGGGATCGTCGATACGGTGATCGATACGGTTTCGCCGCATCTGTCCGATGGCGACGTACTCATCGACGGCGGCAACAGCATGTGGCGGGATGATCTCAGGCGATCCAAGCAACTCTCAATGCGCGGCATCCACTACGTCGATGCGGGTGTCAGCGGTGGCGTCTGGGGACAGGAACGGGGCTACTGCGTGATGATCGGTGGCGATGATGAGGCTGTTGGTCGCATTGAACCCGTGCTGGTATCACTGGCGCCCGGAGTGAATGCGGCGGTTCGTACACCGGGACGATCGGGCGATCCGACGCCTGCGGAGCAGGGTTGGCTGCACTGCGGCCCGAGTGGCGCCGGGCACTTCGTCAAGATGGTGCACAACGGCATTGAGTACGGTGCGATGGCCGCGTATGCGGAAGGTCTCGGTGTGCTGAAGCATGCTTCTGCGGGATTGAAGGATCGAGACTCAGATGCCGAGACCACGCCACTTCGGAATCCTGAAGCCTTCCAATACGAACTGGACATTCCGGCCATTGCCGAACTGTGGCGCCGCGGAAGTGTGATCGAGTCGTGGTTACTGGACCTGACCGCCGCAGCACTCCAGGAAGATCCGACGCTTGACGACTTTGCGGGCCGTGTATCCGATTCGGGCGAGGGCCGCTGGACACTCGAGGCGGCGATCGAGACCGGGGCGCCCAGTCCGGTGCTTGCTGCGGCACTGTTTCAGCGATTCGCCTCTCGCGGCGAAGATGAATTCAGCCGCCGCGTCCTTTCTGCCATGCGGCATCAGTTCGGCGGCCATGCCGAGAAGAACCCATGAGTCGCCAGAAGGCCGATGCGCTGGTCATCTTCGGTGTGACGGGAGACCTTGCGCATCGGAAAATATTTCCGTCGCTCTATGCCATGGAACAGCGAGGGGCGTTGCAGGTTCCGATTGTTGGCATCGCGAGGCAGGATATGACGCTCGACGATCTCATCAGTCGGGCCCGCAATGGAATTGAACGATTCGGCGACGGCGACATTGACGAGATGGTGTTCAAGCGGTTCGCGGACAGACTCAAGTATGTACTCGGCGACTATGCTGATATTGAGAGTTTTAAAAAACTGCGGGTCGCCCTTGGTGATGCCAAGCATCCACTGCACTATCTCGCCGTACCACCGAGCATCTTCGGAATGGTGACAGCCAATCTTGCCGCGGGTGGATGCGCTGATGGCGCATCGGTTGTGGTGGAGAAACCATTTGGACGCGACTTGGAATCATCCATGCAACTCAACGCCGATCTGCACGCGGTCTTCCCTGAGGACCGGGTGTATCGCATTGATCACTACCTCGGCAAGGAGGCGCTGCTCAATCTGACCTACTTCCGATTCGGCAATCGTTTCCTCGAACCGATCTGGAATCACGAGCATGTTCGAAGCGTGCAGATCACGATGGCCGAGGACTTCGGCGTTGAGGGGCGGGGGGCCTTCTATGATGAGGCGGGCGCCATCCGCGACGTCGTGCAGAACCACATGCTGCAGATGATCGCCTTGCTCGCGATGGATCCTCCCGCATCACCGGACGATGAGTCGCTGCGGGATGCCAAGGTCCGGGTACTTCGATCGATGCGTCCACTTGCTCCGGAAGACGTTGTTCGCGGGCGGTACCGCGGCTATCTCAAGGAAGCAGGCGTGCACCCCGATTCCCGCACAGAGACCTACGCCGCAGTTCGATTTCACATCGACTCATGGCGATGGGCGGGCGTGCCATTCTTGGTTCGAGTGGGCAAGGAGATGCCGGTGACTGCGACCGAAGTGCTCGTCGATCTACGACGACCGCCGCAGGCTCTGTTTGATGACAGCGCCCATTGTGACCGCAATTACTTTCGCTTCCAATTCAAGCCGTTTACGACGATCTCCATCGGTGCTCGCGCCAAGAAGCCGGGTGACGCGATGGTTGGCGAGCAGATCGAGATGATAGCGCTGCATCAGGAACCAGATGAGATGTCCGCCTATGAGCGGCTTATCGAGGACGCGATGCTCGGGCAGGCGGGTTTGTTTGCGCGGGTAGATGAAGTCGAGTCCGCTTGGCGGATCATTGATCCAGTTCTCAAGGTGAACACCCACCTCTACGACTATCAACCGTCGACATGGGGACCGCTGGAAGCGAGACAACTCGCCGTCGGCCACACCGCATGGCATGATCCGCTCTCGCCGGTGAAGATAGCGCATACGGTGGAGCCGTGACGCCACTGCCCGGTTCGCGAGTGCTTGATGACGGCATGACGATCGAGGTGCTTCCGGATGCCGACGCGATTGCCCTCCGCGGGGCCGGTTGGATCGCCGGCACGCTGGTCCATGCTGTCGCGTCGCGGAAGCGGTGTGTGCTGGCCATCAGCGGCGGCTGTTCTCCATGGCCGATGTTTCGACGGCTCGTGATGGACTCATCGGTGCCATGGGAGCGCGTTCACATCATGCAGGTTGATGAACGAATCGCACCTGATGGTGATGTCGATCGCAATTGGACCCAGGCTGCTCGGGTTTTCGGCGGGGTTGTACCCGATGGCAATCTCCATCCCATGCCGGTGGGAGATGAAGACCTTGAATCGGCCTGCGATCGATACGCGGCCTTGCTGGAGAAACTGACCAGTGGTGACGGCCTGTGCATCGCGCATCTCGGCCTCGGCCCGGACGGCCACACCGCCTCACTCTTTCCTTGCGATTTGATACTGGGGGTGCAGGATCGCTCGGTGGCGTTGACGTCGCACGAGCATGCGGGCCGCCGCCGCATGTCGCTGACCTACCGCGTACTGGCCCACGCGAGGCATCTGCTCTGGCAGGTGCAAGGGGCCGGCAAGATGGCGATGTTGAGCCGTCTCATCGAGGGCGATGGGAGTATTCCTGCCGCGCGGGTCCGCCGCGATACGTCGCTGGTGCTCGCCGATGCTGCCGCCATGGGTGGTGCGGATTGATCGCTTTCATATCTCTTTGACCCAAACTCGTACTGCTGCTTGCCCCGCCGCTGATGCTCGTTTTCGCTTTTATGGGGCTTGCTGAGTTGCCGGACAAACCCCGGAAGTCTTTTGTGAGCAGCGTGTTATCACCGCACGATATTGGAGCGAAAGGTGGATTGATGGCGATCTGAGTCTGGCGGCACTGCGGTCACTTGGCACTACTTTCTGATCCTTCCTGAAACACCTTGACGCGTATCACCAGAAGTAGATCGAGGATATCCTCTCAAATTGTCTGTAAATAGAAGTTTGAATGCAGACTCGGAAAGAGGAGCGGAAAGGAATGCTGAATATGAAGATGACTGCACCGTTGTTTATGACCTGTGCTGCGTTTGCTGGCATGGCGTCCGTACCCAATGCCGCCATGGCCGCGGATGCCGTGGTCCTGTACTCGGCCGGGATTGACGGGCTTCTTGATGATCCCAAGGATTCCGGCTTGCACGCAGCTCTTGTGATGATGCAGAAGAATGGACTCAGCCTCCCGCCGGATATGAAGTCGGAGGAAGTTCATGCTGCCAATCTTGTTATTGATGCCCTTCTCAGCGAGTTGGACCTTCGAGCGAGTATGCAGCCGCCCACTCAGCCAGATGGGATGCCATTCGGGCTCACGGTGAGTTCACGCGGAAATGCCGGCGCCTCAGCAGGGTCGCTCTACGAGCAACTCACCACGCTCATGAAAATGACTGGTGCGCCCAAAGGATTGCCCGACCCCAACCATCCTGGGTTCATGACGTTTCAAGAAAGTCATTCCGCCGCACCACCGTTCTGGTTTGGCACGGAGACCGTAGGTGGAGATGCCACGGTCATTGTCAGTGTCAACACGCCACCGGAAGTCGGAGATACGGATTGGAGCGGCAGTGGTCTTCCCTCCGGTACCGATCCGATATTTGGCATGCTGATCGACTTCAAAGAGTTGCAGCCGATACTCGGCATGGCGGCCGCAGCCACGCCTCAGATGGGAGAGATACTCTCCAAGTGGGGACTCACTGGACCGAAGGCAATGCGAATTGAGTGCGCTGGGTGGCGTGATGACCGCGCCATGCGATTCGGTGGTCGAATCAGCAACTACGGCGTGCACTTCGGCGATCTCGTCGTCAAAGGTGGCGTTCGGACTCAGGATCTTCGTGTCGTTCCATCTGATGCTGTGGCCATGCAGGT